>Ga0335397_10003168_pt1 | contig 22188 bp, 21 predicted proteins | sample MAT04_FD_205740 | JGI IMG/M metagenome (GOLD analysis project Ga0335397, IMG submission 205740) | Freshwater microbial communities from Lake Fryxell liftoff mats and glacier meltwater in Antarctica - MAT-04 (spades assembly) (version 2) ... | reverse complement strand
ATGCGCCTCCCGATACCGTTGCTCGAACTCGGAACTGGGTACCACCCCGGTGGCAACGCCGACCCTCTCCCCGCGCTGTCAGGCAGCCCGTTTCTTCGGCCGTGCGACGCAGTCGCTGGGCGCGTCCCTGCGCCGCCGGCGGACAGCCCGGACAGCGCCAAGAGAGTGAACGTCGCTTCACGACTGTGGCGTCGGGTGCCCGACAGCGGTCAGACGCCCTCCTGCTCCCCGGCTGGCTCTGGACCTGTCTGCACCACGGCCCGGTTGCCATCTGCGTAGAGCACCAGGAACAGCGGCTTCTCGGTCTGCAGCACGTGGAGCACTGCCGGGAACTCCGTGGCGCGTAGGTAGACGGTGGACCAACCGCTTTCGTTGACCTTCTCCCAGGTGGCCGGAAGGCTCGAGGGATCGTCAACGAACCGGAGGCTGGCACTGGTGGTGGTGTCCGATGTGCGGATGGTGATGTCGGACCGCCATTCGTTCAGGCCCTTCGAGCACGTGGCGTAGTACACGGTGTAGCTGGCGATCGGCAGCAGTCGTGGCATTTGGCCCTCCCTAGGCTGGCGCCCCCTTCGACTCCAGCATGCTCAGCACGGTAGTCCCGGCCGGATGTGCCGGCGAGTTGAGAGGGGCGCGGAACGGCCAACCAGCCGGGCCGAACAGCGCATCCCGGGGGTGGCCGGTGTTCATGCGAGCCGCTTGGAGGCCGGCCTCCCCGTCCGTGCACGCCCGGTTCGAGCGGGACTTGGACGGCCTGCACGACGACTGCCCGCAGGTCGCGCAGTTCCTCGAGGCCGCCCGCGACAGCATCCTGGCCTTCACCGTCTTCCCCGAACGGTTCAGGACCCGACCGGTCTTCAGGGACTGGAAGGGCACCCGGGGTGGTCGCGTGATGCCATCCAGACGTGTCGTGCAGGTCAGAGAGCGTCTTTGCCTGCTCCCCGGGTAGGAATCGAACCTACGTCGCTTGTCCTGATTCAAAGTCAGGCGGGCCCTGCCAGCAGACCAACCGGGGACCGGCTGCGACCAGGCAGCCAATGGCGAGCCTAGTCGAACCAACCCTCCCCGGGACGTGTCGCCGAGGCCCTCGCAAGTGCCCGGCGGCGCCTGGTCCGTTCGGACGAGTCGCCGAGGTCCCTTCGGCCGAACCTGCCGAGAAGCCCTCGATTTCCACAGCCGCAGAGTTGCTGACGCCGACCTCCGAAACCGTCTGTGCTGCACACTGTTGTGCGACACTCGATTGATCAGGAGACGACGAAGACGACCACGGACGGCCGGCGCACGGAGGACGGGACCCCGGGTCGATGGCGGGGGACACCTGTGGCACGCGTCATGGTGGTGTACAGAACGCGGTAGGAGACCATCGCGATGGCGCCGGTCGGGTCGGCACTGAAGAGCGACGACCAGTTCGATCCTCTCGTCGAGGTCACCGGCCAGCATCGGGAGATGCTCGACCAGGTCAACACGTTGTTCGGCGTCACGCCGGACGCCGACCTGGACGTCATGAACGTGGGCGTGGGCGCGAGCCTGGCGGCCCGCACGGTTCAGGAGATGGACGGCCTGCTGCGCAACAGCCGCCCCGACGCCGTCGTCGTGCAGGGCGCCACCACCCAGCCCGCTGGGCTCCGCGCAGGCGGCCACCGGCGAGGAGATCCCGGTGGTCCACGGTGCGACTCGTCGGCACCGATCGCGGCGAGGTGCTCGCCGAGACACGGGAACTGTTCGACGGCCCTGCCGCCTACCAGGCGATGGCCAGGTCGACGGACTTCTACGGAGACGGCCACGCCGCGAAGCGGGCGGTCGTAGCCAATAGAGAACACCAGAGCGCGCTGGGCACACCGCACACCCGCGAGGATGGTGGACCGGGGACCCGCACGACGAGCGCTCGCGACGCCCCGTGCGGCCGGTCATTGGGCGGACCGCGCCCCCACGCAGGCACAATGGCCCGGTGAGCGACCCTTCGACCGACAAGCCCTCCCGCACCGCCCGATCCCGGATGACGGGGCGTGAGCGGCGCGAGCAGCTCATCGGCATCGGTAGGAAGCACTTCGCCGACAAGGGGTTCGAGGGCGCAACCGTCGAAGAGATCGCCGCCTCCGCCGGGGTGAGCAAACCGGTGGTCTACGAGCACTTCGGCGGCAAGGAGGGGCTCTACGCCGTCGTCGTCGACCGCGAGATCGAGAGCCTGCTCGCGGCCGTGCAGGGGGCGTTGACCTCGGGAGGCACGTCCCGCGAGATCATCGAGCGTGCCGCACTGGCACTGCTCGGCTACGTCGAGTCCTCAACCGACGGCTTCCGCATCCTGGTACGCGACAGCCCGGCAGGCCAGGCCACCGGGTCGTTCGCGAGCCTGATGAGCGACATCGCCAGCCAGGTCGAGCACATCCTCGCCGCGGAGTTCAAGAGCCACAAGCTCGACCCGAAGGCCGCGCCGATGTACGCCCAGATGCTCGTCGGCATGATCGCCCTCACCGGCCAGTGGTGGCTCGACTCGCGCAGGTTCAAGAAGCACGAGGTCGCCGCGCACGTCGTGAACCTCGCCTGGAACGGTCTCACGGGGCTGGAGTCCAAGCCCACCCTGACCACCGACAAGGGCTGAGCCCCACCGACGTCAGGACGCCGCGGGAGCCTTCTGCGCCACCGCGAAGACGCGCCGGAACGGGAACAGCACTCCCGCTGACGAGCGCGGGTAGGCGTCGGCCAGCGCCGCGGCATACGGGTCGATGAAGGCCGCGAACTCGTCGTCGTCGCTGAGGATCTCGATCACCGGCCGCAACCCCGTCGCGGCCACCCAGGTGAGCACCGGGTTCTCGTCCTCGGCGTCGGGGTCGAGCACGTGCAGGTACGTGGTCTCCCACGCGTCGACGACGCAGCCGAGCCGGCTGAGGTAGCGCAGGTAGGTCGCGGGCTCGCCCACCGCCGGCAGGTCGAGCGCCGCGGCGAGCTCGCCGGCCCGCTCGTGGTGCTCGGCGGTCTCGCGCATCAGCCGGTGGCTCGGGGCGTCGAAGTTGCCCGGCACCTGCAGGGCGAACCAGCCGCCCTCGGCGAGGGCCTGGACCCACGCGTCGAGCAGGTCGAGGTGGCCGGGCAGCCACTGCAGCGTCGAGTTCGTCATGATGACGTCGGGCGCCTGCCCCAGCGAGGCGGGGTCCCACTCGCGCAGGTCGGACTGCACCCACTCGACCCGGTCCCCGGGGTCGCGCAGGCGCGCCGACTCGAGCATCGTCTCGGAGGAGTCGACACCCACGACCCGGGCGTCCGGCCACAGCTCGGCCAGGGTCAGCGTCGGTGGGCCGTGACCACAGCCCAGGTCCACCACGAGCTTCGGGTCGTCGCTGCGCACCTGCGCGACGAGGTCGGCGAAGGGTCTGCTGCGCTCCCCTGCGAACCGGCTGTATGTCGTGGGGTTCCAGCTGGCGTGCTCCCGCATGTCGTCCTCCGGACGGTCGCTGTCTCGACGTCAAGAAACTTGATGGGCAGTAGAATCGGCGCATGGCCGCTGACGATGTCGACCGTATCGTCTCTGCGTGGCGGCGCGAGCGTCCCGACCTCGATGTCACCCCGCTGGAGGTGCTGTCGCGCGTGTCGCGGCTTGGCCGGCGCCTCGACCGAGCCCGCAACACCGCGTTCGCCGAGTACGGGCTCGACGGCTGGGAGTTCGACGTGCTGTCGGCCCTGCGCCGCGCCGGCACCCCTTACGAGCTCAGCCCCGGCCAGCTCGTCACCGCGACGCTGGTCACGAGCGGCACGATGACCAACAGGGTCGACCGGCTGGCCGCGCGCGGCTACGTCGAGCGCGAGCCCGACCCCAGCGACCGCCGCGGGGTCATCGTGCGGCTCACCCCGAGCGGCATGGCCGTCGTCGACGCTGCGCTGTCCGACCTGCTCGCCCACGAGCACGAGCTGCTCGCCGAGCTCGGCAACGACGAGCGTGACGACCTGGCCGGGCTGCTGCGCCGCCTGCTGCGACCCTTCGAGCGCGACGCCTGAGCGGCGCGCCGGGGCGCCCTTGTCGCGGATGCCGTCACCCCGGGGACGGTGGTCGCCTCGGGCGCCCTGGCCCGGTCGACCGCGACTGTGGTCGGTGTGGGCCGTCGAGGCCGACGTGGGCCCGGTCGAGCAGGTGCGCGCCCGGTACGCGCCCGGTACGCGCCCAGTGGTACGACCGGCTGGTCGACGAGCTCGCCGCTGCCGACCTCGCTGCCGGTTCCGATCCCGATCCCGCGGCCGGTCCCGACCGCGGCTAGCCGACGACCTCAGCCGCCTCCAGCCACTGCAGCTCGAGCACCTCGCGCTCGTCGACGACCTCGCGCAGCTCGCGGTTGAGGCCCAGCACCTTCTCGTGGTCGGTCGCCGACGCCAGCATCGCCGCGTGCAGGCGGTCCTCGCGCTGCGCGAGCCGGGCGAGCTGCTTCTCGACGCGCGCCATCGTCTTGCGGGCCTCGCGCGCCCCCGCGGGTGAAGCGGCCGGAGACCCCGCCGCCGCGGACCCGCCGGGTGCCGCAGCCGCGGTGACGGCTGAGGCCTCGCGGCCGGCATCCGCGACCGACACCGCACCCCGCGCAGCCGCCGCGTGGCGCAGCCGCAAGTACTCTTCGACCCCCCCGGGCAGGTCGCGCAGCCGCCCGTCACCGAGCAGGGCGACCTGCCGGTCGCAGACCCGCTCAAGCAGGTAGCGGTCGTGCGAGACGATCAACAGGGTGCCGGCCCATCCGTCGAGGAGGTCCTCGAGCGAGGTGAGCGTCTCGATGTCCAGGTCGTTGGTCGGCTCGTCGAGCAGCAGCACGTTGGGCTCGTCCATCAGCAGGCGGGTGAGCTGCAGCCGCCGCCGCTCCCCACCGGAGAGGTCGCCGACCCGGGTCTGCTGGCGCGGCCCGGTGAACCCCAGGCGCTGCGCGAGCTGGGATGCCGTGAGCTCCTTGTTGCCCAGGCGCACCATCGAGCGCACGTCCTCGACGGCCTCGATGACGCGGCGGTCGGCCCACGCCTCGAGCTCGCGGACCTCCTGCGACAGCACGGCCAAGCGCACCGTCACGCCGACCTTGCGCTTGCCGGCGGTCACCGGCACCTCGCCCGCCAGCGCCCGCAGCAGCGTGGACTTGCCGGAGCCGTTGACCCCGACGATGCCGGTGCGCTCACCCGGGGCGAGGCGCCACGTGACGGAGTCGAGCAGCACGCGGTCGCCGAGCTGGATGCGGGCGTCGATCAGGTCGACCACGTCCTTGCCGAGCCGGGTGGTCGCGAACCGCATCAGCTCGACGTCGTCGCGGGCGGGGGGCTCGTCGGCGATCAGGGCGTTCGCGGCGTCGATGCGGAACTTGGGCTTGCTCGTGCGGGCCGGCGGGCCTCGGCGCAACCAGGCGAGCTCCTTGCGCAGCAGGTTGTCGCGGCGCTCGGCGGTGACGCCGGCCATCCGCTCGCGCTCGGCCTTGGCGAGCACGAACGCCGCGTAGCCGCCCTCGTAGGAGTGCACCGACCCGGAGTCGACCTCCCAGGTCTGGGTGGCGATGGCGTCGAGGAACCACCGGTCGTGGGTGATCGCGACGACGGCGTTGTCCGGGCGGGCATGGCGCGCGACGAGGTGGTCGGCCAGCCACGCGACGCCCTCGACGTCGAGGTGGTTGGTCGGCTCGTCGAGCAGCAGCAGGTCGGGCGAGGCCACGAGCAGCGCGGCGAGGGCCACCCGGCGACGTTCGCCACCCGAGAGCGGGCCCACCAGCGCGGCCATGCCCCCGACAGCCGGGGCGTCGGTGCCGCCGAGGAGCCCGGTGAGCACGTCGCGGATGCGGGGGTCGGCCGCCCAGACGTGTTCGGCGAGCTCGCCGATGACGGTCTCGTGCACCGTGGCCGCCGGGTCCATGCCGTCGTCCTGGGTGAGCACCCCGATGGTGAGCCCACCGACGCGAGCCACGCGGCCGGTGTCGACGTCGCGGGAGCCCTCGAGCACCCGCAGCAGGGTCGTCTTGCCACCGCCGTTGCGACCGACGACGCCGATGCGGTCGCCGCCACCGACCCCGAGCGAGACGGCGTCGAGCACCTGGGCCGTGCCGAGGGCGAGGGAGCCGCGCTCGACGGAGACGAGGTTGGCCACTAGTCGATCCGGTGGTGGATGACGTGGGCACCGTGGACCGGGCCGCTGGCACGCCGGACGTCGCGCACGGCGCCGCTCGCGGTGAGCGCGACGGCGAGGTCGATGCCGGCCTCGTTGTCATCGACGAGGAAGGCGATGGTGGGGCCGGAGCCGGAGACGATGCCGCCGAGCGCGCCGTACTCCATGCCGGATGCCAGCACCTCGCCGAGGTCGGGCCGCAGCGAGATCGCGGCCTCCTGGAGGTCGTTGACGAGCTGGGGGCCCAGCTCGCGCGGGTCGCCGCTGCGCAGGGCGCTCATCAGGGCAGGGGTGGCGACCGGGTCGGGGACCTCGGCGCCGCCGCGCAGGCGGTCGCACTCGGCATACACGGCCGGTGTCGACAGCCCGCCCTCGCCGAGCGCGAACACCCAGTGGTAGGTCCCCCGGGCCAGCACCGGCGCGAGCAGCTCGCCGCGGCCGCTGCCCATGGCGGTGCCACCGGCCACGAGGAAGGGGACGTCGCTGCCCAGCTCGGCGCCGAGCTCCTCGAGCTCCTCGCGGTCGAGGTCGAGGCCCCACAGGTGGTCGAGGGCGACGAGGGTGGCGGCTGCATCGGCCGATCCGCCGGCCATGCCACCGGCCACGGGGATGCCCTTGCGGATAGCGATGTGCACGGGCTCGACGTCGAAGCGGCCCTGCACGAGGCGGGCCGCTCGCAACGCGAGGTTGTCGTCGTCCTCGGGGACGCCGGCCGACAGGGGCCCGCTGACGCTCACCCCCCAGTCGTCGGCGACCGCCACCGTGACGTCGTCGTACAGGCTCACGGCGTGGAACACGGTCGACAGGGCGTGGTAGCCGTCGGCGCGACGGGGCCCGACGAGCAGCTCGAGGTTGACCTTCGCGGGCACGCGCACGGTCACCGGGCCGGGCACGAGGGAGGCGGCGGTCATGCGCCCCACCCTGCCAGAGCGTGGGACTACTTCGCGCGCTCGGCGCCGGCCGCCGTGCGGGCGGCCGCGATCGCGGCGAACGCCCTGACGTCGAGCTGCTCGCCACGGGTTCGCGGGTCGACGCCGGCCGCCAGCAGCGCCTCCTCCGCGAGCGTCGGAGAGCCGGCCCAGGTGGCCAGCGCGGCGCGCAGGGTCTTGCGCCGCTGGGCGAAGGCCGCGTCGACGCACGCGAAGACCTCCTCGCGGGGGACCGTCGTCACCGGGGGTTCGCGGCGCGTCAGCATCACCAGCCCGGAGTCGACGTTGGGCACCGGCCAGAAGACGCTGCGTGACACCGACCCCGCGAGCCGCACGTCGGCGTACCAGGCCGCCTTGACGCTCGGCACCCCGTAGGTGCGCGACCCCGGCTGCGCCGCCAGCCGTTCCGCCACCTCGAACTGCACCATCACCACGATGGTGCGCAGGCTCGGGAACAGCTCGAGGAAGCGCAGCACGACGGGAACCGACACGTTGTAGGGCAGGTTGGCCACCAGGGCCGTGGGCGGCGGGCCAGGAAGGTCACGGACGGCCAGGGCATCGGCGCGCACGACCTCCAGCCGGTCGGCGAGCCCCGGGGCATGCAGTGCGACGGTTCCGGGGAGGGCCGCGGCGAGCGCCGGGTCGACCTCGATCGCGACGACGCGGTCGACGACCGGCACCAGGGCCAGGGTGAGCGAGCCCAGGCCCGGGCCCACCTCGACGACGGTGTCCCCGGCGCCGACCCCAGCCACCCGCACGATGCGTCGCACCGTGTTGCCGTCGACGACGAAGTTCTGGCCCCACTGTTTGGTGGGCCGGATGCCGTGCCGTTCGGCGAGCGCCCGGATCTCGGCGGCGCCGAGGAGCGTGGCGTCAGGGCCGTCGGTCATGCACTCACCCTAGCGACGGGCCGGGACCCACCGATTCGAGGTGATCCCCTGGCCCCTCGCGCCAGAACATCACCTCGAACGCCGAGCGCGCCCTGACGCCGTGAGGCCCCGAACCGCTGGGGTCCGGGGCCTCGTCGGTGCCTGTCAGGTGCGTCAGGCGGCGTGCGCGCAACCCCACGGGCCGAGGCCCGCCTTGGCGTAGTACCGGTTGGCAACGGTGATCTGCTCGGCGCGAGATGCGAGGTCGGCGCGCGAGGCGAAGTCGTCACCACCGTTGGCCAGCCATGACGCGGTCGCGAACTGCAGGCCGCCGTAGTAGCCGTTGCCGGTGTTGATGTTCCAACGGCCGCCGGACTCGCACTGGGCGATGCGGTCCCACATCGCGGAGTTGGCCACGTTGAGGCCGGCTCCGGAGGTGTTTCCCGCGCTGCGGGGGGTGCTCGACGAGGACGAGGACGAGGACGACGAGGACGAGGACGACGACGACCTCGCGGGGCGCGCCTTCGTGCCGACCTTGACGACGGCGCCCACCGGCTTGGTGGCGACCTTCTGCGAGATGAGCTTGGTCGCAGTCAGCTTGCCGTCGACCCAGGTCTTCTGGCGCACGACGACCTTGCTGCCCTTCTTGCCGGCCTTCGCGACCTTGGTCTGGCCCTTGTAGAGCGAGGAGTCCTTCTGCGTGGTGACCGGGTAGGCCACCGCCTCCTTCGCCGTGACCTGCTTGATGACGACGCGCTTCAGGACGACCTTCAGGCCGTCGTCGAGCGCTGTGGGCATCGCCGGGGACACGACATCATCCAGCTTCTTGGTCACACCGAGCTCGGCGAGCAGCCCGAAGACGGTGGGGCTGGTCGAGGTGACCGTGCGGGTCTTGCCGTCGGCCACGAAGGTGACCTTCTTCGGGGTCGTCACCGCCAGGGTGAGACCACCGCGGCCAAGCGGCTGGGAACGGGAGGCGGAGAGCACGGCGCCCTCGGCGCGGATGCCGAGGTCCTTCAGTGCGGTGTCGACGGTGGTGGCCGTCGTCCAGTACTCCTTGGTCTGTCCGTCGATCGTGGCCGTCAGCTTGCGTCCGTAACGCACCGAGATGTGGTCACCGTCACTCACCGAGGAGCCGACGGCGGGAACCACGACGTCGTGCGGGCCGACCTCGATGTTCTGCTTGTCGAGCACGTCGGCGACGGTCGATCCGAGGACGTGGACCGAGCTGGGCTGCCCGTCGACGGAGACCTGGACGGCCTTGTCGTAGTGAGCCACGGCGACGGACCCGGCGGCCACGACGAGCGCGGCGACGCCTTGGGCGGCATGACGAAGGGGTCGAGAGAAAGGCACAGATGCTCCAGTGGTCGTGCTTCCCGGGCACCGGCATCGGACGTCGGCCGCGAGTGGCCAGCAGCACCGTAACGGCCCTGCTACGTGCGGCTCGCAGCCCACGCCTGGTACGGCGGGCGGGCGGTTCACACGTGTCGTCCGAGGCAATTCGGCCCCGGCCATTCCCTCCACCGTGCAGGACCGCAGGGCGAAAGGTCAAATTTCGGTAACGGAGAACGCCCCGCGAGCGCGCCTCACTGGACACCCCTTGTCACACCAGCCCCGCCTGTTACGAGAGGTACGTCACGCCGCGCCCCGACTCGGCAGCCGGGCCCCTCACCAGGGTCCGTACAACCGCTCGGCGTTCGCGCTGAGCGCCTCGCACAGGGTCGGCACCGCCACCCCGAGCACCGCGGCCATCGCCCGCACGGTGAGCGGGACCAGCGCCGGGGTGTTGGTGGCGCCTCGCCACGGATGCGGGGTCAGATAGGGCGCGTCGGTCTCGACGAGGAGCAGCTCGAGCGGCGTGACGGCCATGGCGTCGCGCAGCGCCTTGGCGCTCTTGAAGGTCACCGTGCCGCTGAAAGACAGGTGGTAGCCGCGGTCGACGCACTCGCGGGCCATCTCCGGGCCACCGGAGAAGCAGTGCATGACCGTGCGCGCCGGCGCCCCCTCCTCCGCGAGCACCCGCAGCACGTCGTCGTGGCTGTCGCGGTCGTGGATCTGCAGCGTGCGGTCGAGCCGCTTGGCGAGGTCGATGTGCCGGCGGAACGACTCCCGCTGGGCCGGCACGCCGTCCGGCCCGGTGCGGTAGTAGTCGAGTCCGGTCTCCCCCACCACCCGCACCCGGGGCAGCGCCGCGAGCCGCTCGATCTCGCCGAAGGCCTCGTCGAGCTCTCCGCTCGCCGCCAGGGCCGGCACCTCGTTCGGGTGCAGCGCCACGCCGGCGAGCACGCCGGCATACCGCTCGGCCGCCTCCACGGCGAAGCGAGCCCCCGGCAGGTCGCAGCCGACCTGCACCACCCGGTCCACCCCCACCCCGGCGGCTTCGGCGAGCACCGGCCCGAGGTCGTCGAGCGACACCTGCTCACCGTCGCGGCGAATGTCGAGGTGGGTGTGGTTGTCCACCACCGCAATCGGTAGCGGGTCAGGCAGCTCGGGGGCACCGCGCCGGGTGGGCTGCGACGTCACTGCCTCAGCCCCCTGCTGCCCGGGCCAGCTCCTCGTCGACCACCGACTCGTCGAGCTTGGCAAAGACCGGTGCCGGCTTGCGAATCGGGGTGCCGACCACGACCGGGCGCGACTGCCATCGGGGGGTGTCCGAGTAGTCGCCGGTGATCACCGGGTAGGTGCGACCGTCGTCACCGGCATCGAGCCCGGTGACCGTCTCGAGCCGCGGCATCGGCACGAAGGCACCGTCACCGCCGAGCACCGCGTCGACCCGGTTGGCCGCGTGCGGGAGGAACGGCACGAGCATGGTGTTGAGGTCAGAGACGCACTGCACGAGGGTGTGCAGCACCGTGGCGAGCCGTTCCTGCTGGTGCTCGCCCTTGAGCTTGAACGGCTCGGTGCGTGAGACGTAGGCGTTGACCTCGCCCACGACGCGCATCGCCTCGGCGATCGCGGCCTTCTGGCGGTGCCGCTCCAGCAGGCCTCCCACGGCGCCGAACCCGGCGAGCACCGTGGCGCGCACCTCCTCGTCGACCGGCTCCAGCGCGCCTGGCGCAGGAATCTCACCGAAGTTCTTCGCCACCATCGCCGCCGTGCGCGAGACGAGGTTGCCCCAGCCGGCCACGAGCTCGGAGTTGTTGCGCTGCACGAACTCGCGCCAGGTGAAGTTGGCGTCCTGGTTCTCCGGGCCTGCGGCGCAGATGAAGTAGCGGATGCCGTCGGGCCCGTACCGGTCCAGCACGTCACGCACGAGGATCGTGTACCCGCGGGAGGTGGAGAACTGCTTGCCCTCCATGGTGAGGTACTCGCTCGACACGACCTCGGTGGGCAGGTTCAGCTCGCCGTAGACGCCGGGCTCGCCACCCCGGCTGCCCTTTCCCGCGTAGCCGAGCAGCTCGGCCGGCCAGATCTGCGAGTGGAAGGTGATGTTGTCCTTGCCCATGAAGTAGTGCGAGACGGCCTCGGGGTCGTTCCACCACTCCCGCCAGCGCTCGGGGTCGCCGGTTCGGCGGGCCCACTCCACCGAGGCCGAGAGGTAGCCGACCACCGCGTCGAACCACACGTAGAGGCGCTTGCTGGGGTTGTCGCGCCAGCCGTCGAGCGGCACGGGGATGCCCCAGTCGATGTCGCGGGTCATCGCGCGCGGGCGGATGTCGTCGAGGATGTTGAGGCTGAACTTGATGACGTTGGGCCGCCAGGTGCCCGACGCCTCGCGCTCCTCGAGCCAGGCCCGCAGCGCGTCGGCGAGCGCCGGGAGGTCGAGCAGGAAGTGCTGGGTCTCGACGAACTGCGGTGTCTCGCCGTTGATCCGGCTGCGCGGCTCGATGAGCTCGGTGGAGTCGAGCTGGTTGCCGCAGTTGTCGCACTGGTCACCGCGCGCCTCGCCGTAGCCGCAGATCGGGCAGGTGCCCTCGATGTAGCGGTCGGGCAGGGTGCGGCCGGTGGACGGGGAGATGGCGCCCTGGGTGGTCTGCTCGACCATGTAGCCGTTCTTCCAGACCTGGGTGAACAGCTCCTGGGCCACGCAGTAGTGGTTGGCCGTCGTCGTGCGCGTGTACAGGTCGTAGGAGCAGCCGAGGTCGGTGAGCTCCCCGGCGATGACCGCGTGGTTGGTGTCGACCAGCTCGCGCGGGGTCACCTGGGCCTGGTCGGCGAGCACCAGGATGGGCGTGCCGTGCTCGTCGGAGCCGCTCACCATGAGTACGTCGTGGCCCGCCATCCGCATGTACCGGCTGAAGACGTCGGAGGGCACACCGAACCCGGCGACGTGGCCGAGGTGGCGCGGGCCGTTGGCGTACGGCCAGGCGACGGCGGAGAGGACCTTCATGGAGCCTGATCCTAGGTGGCGGCGGCAACCCGGTTTCCCGCCACCCCACCACGGACGACGGTCGGTCACGGGGCAGACACCGGGACTAGGCTGGCCCCGAAGCGATGGTGCTATACGTCGGTGCGGCCGCGAGGTGCGGCCGCCGTCACAAGGAGGACGCCGTGCTGGCTGCCCTCACGGGCATGGGGCTGTCCGCCGCCGCGGGCCTGAACGCCTACATCCCCTTCCTGGTCGTCGCACTCGTCGCACGGTTCACCGACTACATCACCCTGCCCGTCGGCTACGAGTGGATCGAGAGCAACTGGGCGATCGGCGTCGGCACCGCCCTGCTGCTCGCCGAGGTCGTCCTCGACAAGATCCCCGCCGTCGACACGGTCAACGACACCATCCAGACCTTCATCCGGCCGAGCATGGGTGGGCTGATCTTCGCGGCGACCACCGCGGCTGCCGAGATCGACGGCTCCCCGTGGATGAAGGACAACCCCTGGGTCTCGGTGGTGCTGGGCGTCGTCATCTCGGGGCTGGTGCACACCGGCAAGATGGCCGCCCGACCCGTCATCAACATGGGCACCGTCGGGACGGGCGCCCCGGTGGTCTCCACCGTCGAGGACGTCGGCTCGCTCGGCCTGTCGCTCATCGCACTCATCGCGCCGGTGCTCGTCATCCTCGCCCTGGCCCTGCTCGCCTGGCTGCTGATCTGGATGTGGCTGCGGGTGCGCCGATGGCGGCGCACCCGACGCGACCCGGCCTACACCTCCACCTGACGCGCGGCGCGGCGCGGTGCCGTGTGGGTGCGGTGCGCGCCGCCGCCGGTGGGGTGCGTCAGTTCTCGAGCAGGCTCGCCGGTGGCGGCCCGGTGAAGGTCTTGGCCCTGTCCCAGTCGGAGAAGGTGAGGTCCGACGGCTGGCTCTTGGGCCCGACCGCGCGCAGCAGTGCGCCGCTGCCGTCGGCGGCGACCCACAGGCGTGGTCCGCTCGCCTGGCCGAGCACGTAGGCCGCCCTGCCGCCGACCGTGGTCTCACGGGCGCTGCCCGTGTTGGACTCGAGCAGTGTGAGCTCGGGCACCGAGAAGATGTCGGTGAGGATGGTGCGCAGCGCGAACGACCCCAGCTCGGTCGCGTCCGACTCGGTGATCGGGGCGTACCTGCCGACCAGCGCCGGGGCGGCCTTGGCGTCGCCGGTCGCCTCGGCCCAGTAGGCCTGGTCGCCACCGATCCAGTGGGCGTCGCCGACGGTCAGCACCTCGGCGGTGCCACCATCGGGCGTGGTGATGAACACCGTCTGGTTCGACCCGTTGGCCACGCCCTCGACGTCGATGCGGAGTCGCTTGCCCTCGCGGGTCATGGTGCCGACCGCGTGCCCGGACTGCGCTGCGAGCGCCGCGGTGCGGGTGGCTCTGAAGACCTCGGCCACGCTGGGGACCCGGGCGGTCGGTGACGCGCTGGCCGACGTGCTCGCGCTCGTGCTCGCGCTCGTGGTCGCGCTCGAGGTCGGCGGCGTGCTGGCCGCCGGAGGGCTCGTCCGTGCCACCGAGCTGGAGGGCACCACCGGTTCCGCGTCGTCGGAGCACCCCGCCAACAGCGCCCCCGCCACCACGCACGACATCACGCCGAGGGCCACCCGGGTCGGGCGGGTCGGCACTGCGAACTCCGTCTCGTCCATCGAGGGCCATGGTAGGCGGGTGGGATGCTGGGGCGCCGCACGTGGGACCCGGGCCGCGTGGCGGTCATCCGGCCACGTGCAGGCCGCGCACGACGAGCGGCACCGCCGCCCGTACGAACCCAGGCATCCAGCCGATGTGGGGCGCACGACCGGGATCGCGGCATAGCCTGACGCCCATGCGGCGCCGGAACCTCACCGAGACCTGGCTCGTCCTCGGTGTCTCCCTCGGCGCCTCGGCGGTCTGGTCGCTGCTGCGCATCGTCGACAAGCTGACCCGCGCGCAGTCGCTGGGGTCGCAGACGACGGCGATGAACAGCTCGGTCACCCCCGACCGGCCCTGGCTCGACCTCGCCTACCAACTCACCGGCATCGTGATCGCGGTGGTTCCCGTGCTGCTCGCGCTGCACCTGCTGCGGCGCGACGACCCCGGCGAGCCGCACACCATGGGCTTCGACCTGCGTCGGCCGTGGCAGGACCTGGCGCGCGGCGCAGTGCTGGCCGCCGCCATCGGGCTGCCGGGGCTGGCGCTGTACGCCGCCGCGAAGGCCCTCGACCTCAACACGACCATCGCCGCCGCCAACCTGGCCGGTGCCTGGTGGACCCTCCCCGTGCTCGTGCTCGCGGCGGCCCAGAACGCCGTGCTGGAGGAGGTCGTCATGGTGGGCTACCTGTTTCGCCGCTGGGGCTCGGTCGGCTGGGGGAAGTGGCGCGTCATCGTCACCAGCGCGCTCATCCGGGGCAGCTACCACCTGTATCAGGGCTTCGGCGGCTTCGTCGGCAACGTCGTGATGGGCGTGGTCTTCGGCTGGTTCTACACGCGCACCAGACGGGTCATGCCCCTCGTCGTCGCGCACACGATCCTCGACGTCGTCGCCTTCGTCGGCTACGCGCTGCTCAGGGACCACCTGGCCTGGCTCTGACCGGCATCCCAACTTTTTCGCCCGATGCGAGAAGCTTCACCTTCGCAGCACAACTGAAGTGGTGCGAAGGTGAAGCTTCCGGCATCGGGCGGGAAAGTTGAGGCGGTTCAGTGACCGGTGCGCAGCGCCTTGAGCAGGTCGTGGTTCAGCGTGGAGATGACGTCCTGCGGGATGCCCTTGGGGCACGCCTCCGAGCACGCACCGATGTTGGTGCAACCCCCGAAGCCCTCGGCGTCGTGCTGGTCGACCATGGAGACCACGCGCGCCATCCGCTCGGGCTGGCCCTGGGGCAGCTCGGCGAGGTGGGTCACCTTCGCGCCCACGAAGAGCATGGCGCTGGCGTTCGGGCAGGCGGCGACGCAGGCACCGCAGCTGATGCACGCGGCAGCCTGGAAGGCGCGGTCGGCGTTGGGCTTGGGCACCGGCGTCGCGTGGGCGTCGGGGGCCGAGCCGGTGTTGACCGAGATGTAGCCGCCGGCCTGGATGATGCGGTCGAACGCGCCGCGGTCGACGACGAGGTCCTTGATGACCGGGAAGGCACTGGCCCGCCAGGGCTCGATGGTGATGACCTCACCGTCGCTGAAGCTGCGCATGTGCAGCTGGCAGGTCGTGGTCTTCTGCGGCCCGTGCGCGTGGCCCGAGATCATCAGGCCACACGTGCCGCAGATGCCCTCGCGACAGTCGGAGTCGAACGCGATCGGCTCCTCGCGCGCCGCGTTGAGCTGCTCGTTGAGCACGTCGAGCATCTCGAGGAAGCTCATGTCGGGGCTGATGTCCTTGACCTTGTAGGTCACGAGCCCGCCGGTGTGGCGCGGACCGGCCTGGCGCCAGATCTTCAGGGTGAGATTCATGCTGTGGTCCTTTGGAGGAATCCGGGAGGCGAGCCCGGCCAGTGTGTGGTGGCCGAGAAAGCCGGGTGTTTTGGGGGGTTTCCGGGTGTGTCGGGGGTCGAGGGGGGTTCCGGGTGTTTTGGGGGGTTTCCGGGGGGCGAAGCCCCCCGGAGGTTATTTGTAGCTCCGCTGCTTCAACTCGACGGCTTCGTAGACGAGGTCCTCCTTGTGCAGGACCGGGGCGCTCATCTCGCCGTCCCCGTCGCCTCCCTCGAACTCCCAGGCCGCGACGTAGAGGAACTCGTCGTCCTTGCGCAGCGCCTCGCCGTCCTCGGTCCGGCTCTCGGTCCGGAAGTGGCCGCCGCAGGACTCGCGGCGGTGCAGGGCGTCGATGCACATCAGCTCGCCCAGCTCGAGGAAGTCGGCTACCCGGCCGGCCTTCTCGAGGCTCTGGTTGAGGGTGTCGGCAGCGCCGAGCACCCGCACGTTGCGCCAGAACTCGTCGCGCAGACCGCGGATCAGGTCGATCGCCTTGAGCAGGCCCTCCTCGCTGCGCTCCATGCCGCAGTACTCCCACATGACGTGGCCGAGCTCCTTGTGGAAGGAGTCGACGCTGCGCTCACCGTTGATGGCGAGCAGTCGCGCCGTGCGCGCCTCCACCGAGGTTCGGGCCTCTGCCACCGCGGGGTCGTTGGCCGCGAGCGGCGTGAACGGACCCTTCGAGAGGTAGTCGCGGATGGTGTTCGGCAGCACGAAGTAGCCGTCGGCCAGGCCCTGCATCAGGGCCGAGGCGCCGAGCCGGTTCGCGCCGTGGTCGGAGAAGTTGGCCTCGCCGGTGACGAAGAGGCCGGGGATGGTCGACTGCAGGTCGTAGTCGACCCACAGCCCGCCCATGACGTAGTGCACGGCGGGGTAGATCCGCATCGGCACGTCGTACGGGTTCTCCCCGGTGATCTGGGCGTACATGTCGAACAGGTTGCCGTACTGCGCCTCGACCGCCGCCTTGCCCAGGCGGTCGATGGCGTCGGTGAAGTCGAGGTAGACCCCGCGGCGGAAGTCGCCGACGATCGGGCCGACCCCGCGGCCCTCGTCGCAGACGTTCTTCGCCTGGCGCGAGGCGATGTCGCGCGGCACCAGGTTGCCGAAGCTGGGGTAGATGCGCTCGAGGTAGTAGTCGCGGTCGGCCTCGGGGATCTGGCGCGGGTCCTTGTCGCAGTCGTCGCGGTTCTTCGGCACCCAGATGCGCCCGTCGTTGCGCAGCGACTCCGACATCAGCGTCAGCTTGCTCTGGTGGTCGCCCGCCACGGGGATGCAGGTCGGGTGGATCTGCGTGTAGCAGGGGTTGGCCATGTAGGCGCCCTTGCGGTGCGCCCGCCAGGTGGCGGTGACGTTGCACCCCATCGCGTTGGTCGAGAGGAAGAAGACGTTGCCGTAGCCGCCCGACGCGAGCACGACGGCATCCGCGAGGTGGGTCTCGATCTCGCCGGTGACGAGGTCGCGGGCGATGATGCCGCGCGCCTTCCCGTCGGCGACGACCAGCTCGAGCATCTCGTGCCGGGTGAACTGCTCGACCGTGCCGGCCGCGACCTGGCGTTCGAGGGCCTGGTAGGCGCCGATGAGCAGCTGCTGGCCGGTCTGGCCGCGGGCGTAGAAGGTGCGCGAGACCTGCACGCCGCCGAAGGAGCGGTTGTCGAGCAGCCCGCCGTACTCGCGCGCGAACGGAACGCCCTGGGCGACGCACTGGTCGATGATGTTCGCGCTGACCTCGGCGAGCCGGTAGACGTTGGTCTCGCGGGCGCGGTAGTCGCCACCCTTGACCGTGTCGTAGAAGAGCCGGTAGGTGGAGTCGCCGTCCTCCTTGTAGTTCTTGGCGGCGTTGATGCCGCCCTGCGCGGCGATGGAGTGCGCGCGGCGCGGGCTGTCCTGGAAGCAGAACACCTTGACGTTGTAGCCGGCCTCCCCCAGGGTCGCCGCGGCGGCACCGCCCGCGAGCCCGGTGCCGACGATGATGACGTCGAGCTTGCGGCGGTTGGTGGGGTTGACCAGGGCGGCCTCGAACTTGCGCCTGGTCCACTTGTCGGCGATCGGCCCGGCCGGTGCCGTGGTGTCGGCGATCGGGTCGCCCTCGGTGTAGAGCCCGTGCACGGTGCCCGAGTTGACGGTGGAGTCGGTCATGGTGTCAGTGCCTCACTTGATCGCGCCGAAGAGGATCAGGAGCGGCGGGATGATGAACCCCACCGCGATGACGGCGGCCAGGCCGTAGCCCACGACCTTCGCGCGGCGGTAGGCCGCCACGGAGCTGGTCCAGCCGAGGGTCTGCTGTGCGCTGAAGGTGCCGTGCGCGAGGTGCAGCGCGAGCGCGCCCATCGCCAGCACGTAGACGATGGTCAGCCACGGCACCTGGAAGCTCGCGATGACGAGCCTGGCCGGGTTGTTGATGACGTCGGCGCCCTGGGCGTCGGGGTTGACCGAGACCTTGACGATGGTGAACTGGATGAGGTGCCAGACCAGGAAGAGGAGGATGGCGACACCACCCCAGCGCATCCACGCGGTGCGCATCGCGGACTTGGCCGCCGAGTAGCGGGTGCGGCGCGCGGTCCCAGCCCGGGCCCACAGCGTGAACGAGGCGTAGAGGTGCCCGATGAGGCACGCGATGAGGGTGACGCGCAGGATCCAGAGCAGTCCCTCGTACGGGAGGATCGGTTCACCGAAGGTGCGCAGGTGCTCGGCATAGGTGTTGTAGGCCTCCTGCCCCGCGAGGAGCTTGAGGTTGCCGTACATGTGAAGCAGGACGAACCCGACGAACACCAGCCCGGTGCCGGCCATGAGGACCTTGAGGGCGATGGTGGTGCGGCGGGCCGACGCGGGACGCGATGGAGCTGTCGTTGTGGCCACGAACGGCAGCCTAACGAGGGGCCGCAGGTCAGGCGAGATCAGGCGAACCTTAGCGGGGTGTGACATTGGCCCGGTTACCTGCGGGTATCCCGTCGTCGAGGGCCGGCGTCGAAGGTTCGCGACAGGGGTGCGGATGCCGGATGCCGGCGCGAAGGCCGGCGCGAAGGCCGGGCGGTCGGCGCCGCGTCAACGCCGGGGCAGCGCCACGGCAGCGTCGTAGAGGGCCTTCTTCGACAGGCCCGTGGCCGCGGCGACGTCGGCGCAGACGTCCTTGAGCCGCTCCCCCTCGGCGATCCGCTCGCGGATGCCCTGAAGCTGGCTGTCGAGGTCGGCCACCGGTCCGGTGGAGCCCGCGACGACGAGCGTGACCTCACCGCGCACGCCGTCGGAGGCCCAGGCCACCAGCTCGGAGAGCGAGCCGCGGCGCACCTCCTCGTAGGTCTTGGTCAGCTCGCGGCAGACCGCGGCGCGGCGGTCGGCGCCGAACGCCTCCTCCATCGCGGACAAGGTGCGGGCCAGCCGGTGCGGCGCTTCGAAGAAGACCATCGTGCGCGGCTCCCGGGCCAGGCCGGCGAGGGCGGAGGCCCGTTCGCCGGCGCGGCGGGAGAGGAAGCCCTCGAAGCAGAACCGGTCGACGGGCAGCCCCGAGACCGCGAGCGCCATGAGCACCGCGGACGGCCCCGGCACGCCGGTCACCCGCACGTCGATGCCGACCGCGGCGCTGACGAGGCGGTACCCGGGGTCCGAGACGGACGGCATCCCGGCGTCGGTGACGACGAGCACCCGCGCGCCCTCACGCAGCCGCTCGACGAGCTCGGGGGTGCGCTCGGCCTCGTTGTGCTCGTGGTAGGAGACGACCCGGCCGGTGGGGTTGACGTCGAGGTCCTGGCACAACCGCCGCAGCCGGCGGGTGTCCTCGGCCGCCACGACATCGGCGAGCCGCAGCTCGTCGGCGAGGCGGGGGGCGGCGTCCCGGGGGTCACCGATTGGGGTCGCTGCCAGCACCAGCACGCCGCCGCTCATGGGTCGATCCTCGCACGCCGTGGAAGGGCGGCGGGAGGCCCGGGTCACCGACCTAGGATGACCCGGTGACCAGGACCGACGAGCTGCGCCTCCGGCTCATCGGTACCCGGCCGACCGACCGGTTGTGGGGGTGGCTCGGCCCCGGCCTGATCGCGCTGCTCGGTGGGGCGCTGAGGTTCTGGAACCTCGACCGGCCGAACGCCCTCGTCTTCGACGAGACGTACTACGTCAAGCAGGCCTACTCGTTGTTGCACTTCGGCGTCGAGATGCGTGTGCTCGACTCGCTGAAGAAGCCCGACCAGGCCTTCGTCAGCGGCAGCCAGAACATCTTCTCTACCGTCGACGGTGACATGGTGGTGCACCCGCCCGCTGGGAAGTGGCTCATCGCCGCCGGCGAGTGGTTGCTCGGGTCGGGGTCGGGGTGGGGCTGGCGGTTCTCCGTGGCCCTGGTCGGCACGCTGTCCATCCTGGTCGTCGGGCGGGTGGCCCGGCGGCTGTTCGGGTCGACGGCGCTGGGCTGCGTGGCCGCGTTCCTCCTCGCCTTCGAGGGTTCGCACTTCGTGATGTCGCGTACCGGCATCCTCGACATCATCGTGTCCTTCTGGGCGCTGTGCGGGTTCGCGGCGCTGCTCGTCGACCGGGACCGCAGCCGCGAGATCCTCGCCGAGAAGGTCGGGGCCCTGCCCAGGGGAACCTGGCCCACCGGCATGGGTCCGTGGCTCGGGTGGCGCCCGTGGCGGTGGGTGGCCGGCCTGTCGCTCGGGTTGTGCACGAGCACCAAGTGGTCGGGCCTGTTCTTCCTCGCCGCGTTCGGCCTCATGTCGGTCTGGTGGGACATGGGGGCTCGGCGCGCCGCCGGGGTGCGGCCGTGGGCACGGGCTGCGCTGCTCAAGGACGGGCCCTACGCCGCGCTGGCCATGGTGGGCACCTCGGTCGCCGTCTACGTGCTGTCGTGGTCGGGGTGGTTCCTCACCTCGATCGGCTACCACCGGCAGTGGGACACCTTCCACCCGGGCGAGGGTCCGCAGTGGCTGCCACCGGTGCTGCGCAACTGGTGGCAGTACCACTCGGACGCATTCGCGTTCAACACCACGTTGCAGACCCCGCACCCGTACGAGTCGAACCCGTGGTCGTGGATGGTGCAGTCCCGCCCGACGTCGTTCTTCTACGAGAGCCCGACCCGCGGCGTGGCCGGGTGCACCGTCGAGCAGTGCTCGCAGGCCGTCAACCCGATCGGCACGATCACGGTGTGGTGGGTCGGCATCCTCGCCCTGCTCGTCGTGCTCTGGTGGTGGCTGGTCCGGCGCGACTGGCGGGCGGGCGCGATAGCGGCCGGCTTCGTCGGGGGCTACCTGCCGTGGTTCGTCTTCCAGGACCGCACGATCTACACGTTCTACGCGGTGGCCTTCGAGCCTTTCGTCGTGCTCGCGGTGGCCTTCCTCATCGGGTTGTGGGTGGGGCGCCGTGAGGATGACCCGGCGCGCTGGCAGCGGCGGTGGTTCGTCGTCGGCGGCTACCTGCTGCTCACCCTGGCCTTGTTCGCCTTCTTCCACCCGATCTACGTGGCCGACACCATCCCCTACGAGCAGTGGCGCTGGCGGATGTGGTTCACCAGCTGGATCTGAGTGGGTGCGTCCCGGTTGCCGTGGGGCGGCGGGTCGGCACCGGGCCGTGTTCGCGGTCTACCTGAGCGGCCGCAGGCTCGCCCGAAGGCAAGGACGTCGGCGCGCCGCACGCGGTGACCCAGTCCCGATCGTGCGTGCATCGCCCGGCAGCGGGTACATGGTCCTTCTGAGGATGCTGCGGGCCCGCTCCAGGCTTGCCTGGTGCACGCCCGGTGCTGCCATCGCGCTCGCTGCCGGTGTCGCCATCATGGCCGCACGCCGTCCGCCGTCCGACCGTTCGGTGTGGCGGCCCCCCTGCCCCGGCGGGTCCGGAAGTCGCACGTGAATCCCGGGCACGCACCTGGCGTCGGAACGCGGCTCCTGACCCGCGCCGCCGTCGCTGCGGGCGCGGGGCCTGGGAGTGGTCTTCGCCGTGACAGCGTCGGTTCGCCGCAGCACGCCGCTGCACCCAGTGGGAATCGTGGCGCCGGCCGTGCTCGAGGTGTCACCCGCGAGCGCGAGGAGGAGGTCTGCCCTGCTCGATGAACCGGGCGAGCCCCGCTGCCTGGTCCGGGCGCCCTACGCCGTCGGCACCGGCCCACAGCATCCGGACATCGAGGGCTTCGCCCTTCGGGTGCTTGCCGGTGATGGATGTCGGTGTTGACCGACGTGCTGTTCTCGCGAGCACCGGTGTGGGGCCTGGTGGACGCTGCATGCTGACGGTGCGGTCACCCGGAGTGCATGCCGCGCAGACGACCCTCCTACCAGTCCGGGCGGTGGGTCGCCCGCTCCACGTGCGCCTGGACCCCCTCGACGCCACGACCCAACCATGGCCGGCCCGCTACCTGATGTCCTGGGCCCAGCAACGAGGCGCGTTATCAGCAGCTGTGGGTAACTACTCAGGTGGGCCGGGCCGGGCTGGTCAGGTCGTGGCTGGTAGCCAGGGGTCGCCGGCGAGGAGGTTGGTCAGGGCGTCCAGGACGCCCATGCTGTTCTTGCGGACGGTGGAGACGTAGC
>Ga0335397_10003166_pt1 | contig 22208 bp, 18 predicted proteins | sample MAT04_FD_205740 | JGI IMG/M metagenome (GOLD analysis project Ga0335397, IMG submission 205740) | Freshwater microbial communities from Lake Fryxell liftoff mats and glacier meltwater in Antarctica - MAT-04 (spades assembly) (version 2) ... | reverse complement strand
ATCGCCAGCGGTGTGTTCTCGAACTCGTTATGGAGCTGATCGATCTTGTCGACCAGCATCTTGAGGCACTCCACCTGCACACGGGTGCGCGGGAAGCCGTCGAGCAGGGCCCCGTCGGCGAACTGCGGCAGCAGCAGCTTGCGGAGCAAAATCCCGATCACTTCCTTGTCGCCGACCATGCCGCCACGGTCTTTGATCCGCTGGGCCTCGGGCGAGACCAGCAGGTCGCTGATCACGATCGGCGGGCATGTCAGGCCGCGGGCTTCCATGATAAAGCGGGTCTGCGTCCCCTTACCGGCACCGGGAGCACCACCCAGCAGGATGATCTCTTTGGGAAACCGCAGGTTCTCGTGCCCGATCTCTTCTTCCAGGGCCTCCCACACGGTGTTGAAAATGACGTGGGCGTCTTTGATCTCCAAATCGATCGGTCGTTCGCGCGCCATCGTCATTGCTGTGTCCCCACCGAATCCTGAATGCGGCCCGAAAAGTAATGTCTAGCGGGCGTACCACTTTATGGGAACCCTCTTGCGGCAGAAGAGTTCCCGATTGTGCCGGCGAGCTCTCCTTACAAGGGTAAGCGATAGGGCGAGTGGATGCGCGTTGCGGACGCTTGGAAATTCCCCCTCGCAAGAGTTACACGCTAAATCCTTGCCAACTGGCGAGAATTCGCTGGAGTATTTTGGGCGAATGGCGATAGAATCTGCCCATTCCCCTTTCGAGCTTGAACGTCCCTGCTTCCCATGAAAGTCATCGGCCTGGTTGGCGGCATCGCCAGTGGAAAAAGCCTGGTGGCGCGTCAATTGGTTGAGCTGGGGGCGGGGCTGCTCGATGGGGATCGTGCAGGCCACGAGGTGCTGCGATTGCCCGAGCTGATTCGCGAAGTTCGACATCGCTGGGGTGAAGGAGTTTTGACGGATGACGGGCAGGTCGATCGCAAGGCTTTGGCGGCGATTGTGTTTGCCCCTCCGCCCGATGGTCCGCCCGAATTGGCCGCGCTGGAGAGACTGTCTCACCCGCGAATCCTTGAAAAACTGAAGGCTGACATCGAGCGGTTTGAACGCGAAGGAAAACAGATTGCCGTGCTGGATGCTCCGGTCATGGAGAAAGCCGGCTGGGGCAAGCTGTGCAGCGAGATTTGGTACGTTGAGGCCCCCCGCGAACTGCGGCTGGCACGGGCTCGCACCCGGGGCTGGAGCGACGAGGAATTCCGCAGTCGCGAGGACTCCCAAGAGCCTTTGGACTTGAAACGCAAGCGTGCAAACAGAATAATACCCAATGCCGGCTCGGAGCAGGAAACCCGGACGCATGTCTTGCGAGCCTGGACCCTGCTTCAAGGCTCACCCTCCGGGTGACGCCTGGCTGTAAAGCCTGGCTGGCTCTAATCCCACCCGTTGCTATCCGCCTGTTCGTCCCCCTGCGATCTCATCTTCTTGCTTTCTCGCTGACATCCCCCCGCTTCCCTCGTACATTCGATTGTTGTTGGTACGTGCCCTTGCAAATGGGCAAATTTCGCTACGGTTCTTCAAGATGAAGAACTGGTTGGATTCCCTTCCGTTCCGATGCCACCCGTTGGCAACAGGTTGATTCCCCCCGCGGGCGCCTTCCGTGCGCCGGCCACCAATTCGCTCATCAGGAGCTGTCTCATGGCAGATGGAAAAATCTCTCGTCCTCGCAAAGCGCCATTGAAACCGGCGTCCACACCGGCTCCCAACGGCAATCAAGCCGATCCGGACGAGCCTTTGTCGATGGCCGAGGAGGCCCTGGCCGAAGAAATCGCCTCGGCGGGCGACGACACCAACCAGCGCTACGAGCGCGTCAAGCGGGGCGATATCCACATCGCCGAACTGCAGCGGATGGGCATGCCGGCGCTCATCGAACAGGCCAAGGCCGAAGGGATCCGCGAGTACACGGGCCTCAAGAAGCAGGACCTGATCTTCAAGATTTTGAAGGAACGGGTAAAGCTGAATGGGCTGATGTTCGGCGAAGGAACCCTGGAGGTCCTGCCCGACGGCTTCGGTTTCCTTCGCAGCCCCGACTACCACTACCTGTCCTGCCCGGACGACATCTACGTTTCGCCCAGCCAGATCCGCCGCTTCGGCCTGCGGACCGGTGCGACGGTGGCCGGACAGATTCGCCCGCCTAAGGAGAACGAACGCTACTTCGCGCTGCTGCGGGTCGAGGCGATCAATTTCCAAGACCCCAACATGCTGAGCGAAAAGGTCTTCTTCGACGACCTGACTCCGCTTCATCCGATCAAGCGCGTGCGGCTGGAGAACTCGCAGGAAGACATCAACATGCGGGTGGCCGATCTGGTGGCCCCCATCGGCTTTGGGCAGCGCGGCCTGATTGTCAGCCCGCCCCGCGCCGGCAAGACGATTCTGCTGCAGAAGATGGCCAAGGCCGTCTTGAAGAATCACCCGGACGCCTACGTGATCATGCTGCTGATCGACGAACGCCCGGAAGAAGTGACCGACATGGAGCGGCAGGTGAAGGGCCCCAATGCCGAGGTGATCAGCTCCACCTTCGACGAAGCCAGCGGCCGCCATGTGCAGGTCAGCGAGATGGTGATTGAGAAGGCCAAGCGGATGGTCGAGTACGGCCACGACGTCATTATCTTTCTCGACTCCATCACCCGGCTCGCCCGAGCGTGGAATGCGGAAGTGCCGCACTCCGGCAAGATTCTCTCGGGCGGTGTGGACGCCAACGCGTTGCAGCGCCCCAAGCGGTTCTTCGGTGCGGCTCGCGCGGTCGAAGAAGGGGGCTCGCTGACGATCATCGCCACGGCGCTGGTTGACACGGGCAGCAAGATGGACGAAGTGATCTTTGAAGAGTTCAAGGGAACCGGCAACCTGGAAGTGGTGCTGGACCGCAAGCTGGTCGACAAGCGGATCTGGCCGGCCATCGACATCAACCGCAGCGGCACCCGCCGCGAAGAGATGCTGATGGACCCCGAAGAGTACCGCCGGACCTGCATCCTGCGGCGCGTGCTGAATGAAATGAGCGCCACGGACGCCATGGAACTGCTGACGAATCGGCTGCAGAAGACGAAGAGCAACGCCGAGTTCCTGATGAGCATGAACATGCAGTAGCTGTGACAGGACTCCCTCTCTCCGCTGGGGAGGGGGAGCCTGGATTCAGGGTGGCAAAGTAGGGTGGGCAGAGTGAAACGAGGCCCACCGCTCTGGCCAGGACGCACCTGCCCTGGACGAGATCGACTCGCCGAATGGCTTCGGGACGGAATCTTTCGGCCGAAGCGGTGGGCCTCGCGGCCCTCTGCCCACCCTACGGCGATACGGCTACGATCTCCACCCAGAATCGCGTCGCCTCTATCCGCTGGGGAGCCTTGAGCAGTCCGGCAGGAAACGGAGTTCCTTCATGCCGAAGCATCGGACCAGGCAGGTCGAGCCGGATCGCGAGCCGCTGAAAGCGAGTGCCACACCGGCAAAACCTCGGTCGTTGGCCGTCACTCCAGGCGGTTCGATCCTGGTTGTGGATGACGAAGACAGCCTGCCGGCACTATCGGAAGCGGCCGGCCAGGCGCTCGAATCGGCCTTTGCGCAATCAACTGCGGATGGCCTGCTCCTGCTCGCATCTCCGGAGTTCAACGAGGACCTGCCCCCGGCGCTGGTCTATTGGCGAGGTCTGGCCCGGCAGTTCTTTCAGGCCGCTTGCCAACTCACGGAAGCAGAACTGGCGGCGGGCGCGGCGATTGCTGCGCCTGCCGAAGAGCAGCTTGCGCAGTCGGTGGAGGAAGCACCCCCGATGCGCGGGCTGGAGTATCTGAACGTCGAGCTGCTCCGCTCGCATTGGCAAAGCCTGGGCGAGGCGTTCGCCGCACGCTCGCGGGCCTTTCCGCAAGGCCCGGCGGCCTATCTCCGTTCGGTGAATCCGCTGTGGCACTTGTTGGGCCGCGTCACGTTCCATCTGGCCGAAAACAAGCGCCAGCCCGAACGCCCCTTCGCCTTCCTGGCCACCTATACGCACGAGCTTTCGGGAAAGGCCAAGCTGCGGCACCTTCCCTTGGCCGATGCGCTCAAGAACTACGCCGGCGCCGGGGAGCGGGCCAAGCTCGAATCGCTGCTCGAACCGGTTCGCCGTGCGGCAGTGACCAGCGAACTGGTTCGCAAGATGCTGGACACGAAGGCCCTGTTCGCACCGCAGGCCTGGTCGCCCAACCAGGCTCATCAATTCCTGATCGAAGCGCCGCGCATCGAAGAGGCCGGCGTGGTGGTGCGGCTTCCCAACTGGTGGTCGGCTCGCCGACCGGTGGGCCCCCAGGTCAACGTCAGGATTGGTTCGCGGCCCCAAAGCGCGCTGGCCATGGACAGCCTGCTGGACTTCCAGGCAGAGCTGACGCTCGACGGCGAGTCCCTGACGGAAGCCGAGCGCGAGCAACTGCTGCAGGGGACCGATGGCCTGGTGCTGCTGCGCGGTAAATGGGTGCAGGCCAATCGGCAGCAACTCGAGCAGGCCCTGTCGCACTGGCGAGAACTGGCGAAGTCGCATCCCCACGGGCTCGACTTTATCTCAGGTATGCGGATGCTGGCCGGGGCGAAGCTCGACGCCAGCGATGTGCTGAACGAACAAGTAGCCGCCGGTACACGAGTCGTCGCCGGAGACTGGCTGCAGAAGACACTCCAGCGGATGCGCGAACCAGACAGCGACGGAAAGCTGCAGCCCGGGCGCGACCTGCAAGCCACGCTTCGCCCTTACCAGGTCGACGGAGTCCGCTGGCTGTGGTTCATGACAGAGCTCGGCTTGGGCGCGTGTCTGGCGGATGACATGGGCCTGGGCAAAACGATCCAGATCATCGATCTGCTGCTGGCGCGCAAGCGGCAGGCCAAGTCTAAGGGGCCAGGCCCAAGTCTGCTGGTTGTGCCGGCGTCCCTGTTGGGGAATTGGCGGGCCGAGCTGGCCCGTTTTGGCCCGACCCTGCAGGCCTGGTTCGCTCACCGCTCCGAGTGTGACCCCGACGAACTGGCCCGCGCGGCCCAGAATCCCCAGGCCGAGTTGGCTCCCTACGACCTGGTCGTGACCACCTACGGTTTGCTCCGGCGACAAGAATGGCTGACGAAGGTCGACTGGTCGCTGGTGATCCTGGACGAGGCGCAATCGATCAAGAACGCCGGCTCGGCGCAGACCAAGGCCGTGAAGAAGCTATCGGCCAAGGGACGAATCGTGCTGACGGGGACGCCGGTCGAGAATCACCTGGGCGATCTTTGGTCGCTGTTTGATTTCTGCTGTCCTGGCCTGCTTGGCGCCGCCAGCCAGTTCAAGGCGTTCGTCAAGAAACTGAGCGAACGCCAGGATGCTCAGGCCTTTGGCGCTTTGCGAAAGCTCGTGCAGCCCTACATCCTGCGGAGAATGAAGACCGATCCGGCCATCGTACCCGATCTGCCCGCCAAGACCGAAATGCGGACCGAATGCGGGCTGTCGAAGAAGCAGGCCGCGTTGTATGAACGGGCCGTCGAAGACCTCCATAAGCGGCTCGAGAACTCCGATGGCATGGCGCGTCGGGGCCTGGTGCTGGCGGCCCTGATGCAGTTCAAGCAGATCTGCAATCATCCGGCCCAGTACCTGGCGACGAACGACTTCGCCCCGCAGGATAGCGGCAAGTTCGAGCGCTTGCGGCTGCTGTGCGAGCCGATTGTCGAACGCCAGGAAAAAGCCCTGATCTTCACGCAGTTTCAGTCGCTGACAAATCCGCTGGCCGAGTATCTGGCCACGGTCTTTGGCCGGCCAGGCCTGGTGCTGGACGGCAAGACTCCGGTCGGCAAGCGGTCGGAACGGGTGCGGAACTTCCAGAGCGATCAAGGCCCGCCGTTCTTCGTCATCTCGCTCAAGGCGGGCGGCAGCGGATTGAATCTGACCGGCGCCTCGCATGTGATTCACTTCGACCGCTGGTGGAATCCGGCCGTCGAGAACCAGGCCACCGACCGAGCGTTCCGCATTGGCCAGAAGCGCAACGTGCTGGTTCACAAGTTCGTGTGCCGAGGCACGGTGGAGGAACGGATCGACGACATGCTGCGCGACAAGCAGGCCCTGGCCGATCAGGTCTTGAATCAGGAGGCCGAACTGCGCGTGACCGAAATGAATGACGACGAACTGATGCGATTCGTGGCGATCGACATCGAGCGCGCCACGGCCGACGAATAGGGCGAATTTGGCCGAAACGGGCCGCAGCGCAGCTTCACAAAAATAGAGTTGATTCAGTAGACTCCAGCAGGTCTCTTAACGCCAAAGAAAGGATTCTTCATATGAGGTGGTATCGAGAGACTTATTGGAAACCCTATGTGCCCGTGGCGGTCCGGCGAAAGGAGGCTCAGGTAGCGGCCGCGGCGATGGCCAAGAAGCGAGGCAGTCCCCTCTCGCCGGTGACGATCGAAGGACGCAAGATTGCCAGCTCGTTCTGGGGCGAAGCCTGGTGCAAACACCTGGAGTCGTACAGCGACTACAGCAACCGCCTGCCGCGCGGGCGGACGTATGTGCGCAATGGATCGGTGCTCGATCTGGCCATTGAGCGAGGGAAGGTCCTCGCCCTGGTGAGCGGATCCGAAGTCTATCGCATCACGATCTCGATCAAGACCTTGTCGCCGGGCGCTTGGAATCAGATCAAGCAGGATTGCTCGCAATCGATCGACTCGCTGATGGATCTGCTGCAAGGCCGGTTCGACCGCGGGATCATGGAGCGTCTGACGCATCCCAAGGATGGGCTCTTTCCGCAGCCCAACGAGATCACCCTGAAGTGCTCGTGCCCTGATAGTGCCCGCATGTGCAAGCATTTGGCCGCGACGCTGTACGGCATCGGAGCTCGGTTGGATGCGGCCCCGGAGCTGTTGTTCACGTTGCGCGACGTGGACCACCTGGAATTGATCAGCCAGGCCGTGGCTGCCGAGAATCTGGATCGAACGCTCCTGGGTTCGGACACCGGCGATCTGGCTGGAAGCGACCTGAGCGAGATGTTCGGCATTGAGCTGGACTTGGGCGAGAGTCGGCCCAAGAAGGCGCCTCGGGCCCCGCGCGGGAAATCGCCGGTCGCCCTGAAGAAGACTGCGCCGAAGAAGACCGTGGCCCAAAAGACCGCAACGAAGTTGAAAAAGAAGCCATCGAAGGAGGCCCCCGTCGAAATCGCGATGCAGAAGACTCAAAGGCCCCGCAAGACCGTGCGGAAGACCGTCTCGAAGAAATAGTCCTGGCCACTGCATGGCTGCAAGCGGACTTGCTCGCGATACCTGAGATGGCGAGAGTCCACGAGGCAGAGCCTCGGGTTAGTGCGGTCCCAGGCGGAGCCTGGGACCGAGGTGCACCGCGCATCTCATTTCAACCCGCGGCACCCTCGTCTCTTCACCCAGGGCGACTACACTAAGAGTTGCACGGACTCTTGGCAGTGGATCAAAGGAACGGGGATGCAGCTCATCAAAGTCGCGGCGGCGGTGGTCAATCAGACTCCGTTGGCTTGGGAAGCGAACAAGGCCAACATTCTGGGGGCGATTGCCGACGCGCGCAGCCAAGGGGCCTCGATCCTGTGTCTGCCGGAGATGTGCATCTCGGGGTACGGCTGCGAAGACGCGTTTCATTCGCCGGGACTCGAGCGGACTGCGCAGGCCGTGCTGGAAGAGATCGTGCCCCACACGCACGGCATGATCGTCTCGCTGGGGCTTCCGCTGGGATTCCAGAACGCGCTCTACAACACCGCCTGCCTGGCAGTCGACGGCAAGCTGCTGGGCTTTGTCGCCAAACGCTTCCTGGCGGGCGACGGGCTGCACTACGAGCCGCGCTGGTTCAAACCCTGGCCGAACGGCCGCCGCGGAGAAGTCCGTCTGCCCAGCGGCAAGTATCCGCTCGGCGATATCTTCTTCGAAGTCGGCGGCATCAAGATTGGCTTTGAGATCTGCGAGGACGCCTGGGTCGCCAACCGACCCGGCAGCGAACTGGCCCTGCGCGGCGTGGACATCATCCTGAATCCCAGCGCCAGCCATTTTGCGTTTGGCAAGATCAAGGTCCGCGAGCGATTCGTGCTGGAAGGTTCGCGGGCGTTCTGTGTCAGCTACGTCTATTCGAATCTGCTGGGCAATGAAGCCGGCCGGTCGATCTACGATGGCGGGGCCATGATTGCTTCCGGCGGAGAGCTGCTGGCCACCGGCCCGCGGTTCTCCATGGCCGACTATCAGGTCACCTCGACGGTGATCGACATCGATCAGACCCGCATGCAGCAGGCCCGCACCGGCAGCTTCCAGCCGCTCTTGGATGACGAACTGAACGCCCAGGTCAGCGTCGACTTTAAGTTCCCTACGATCGAGCCGCATCGACCTCCCGTGACGCACGCCCCCTGGGAGCGCAGCCCGTACATCAAAGAGGAGGAGTTCACGCGGGCGATCTCGCTGGCCCTGTTCGACTACTTGCGGAAGAGCCGCTCGCAGGGCTTTGTGGTTTCGCTCTCGGGCGGAGCCGACTCGGCGGCCGTAAGCTGCCTGGTCGCGTTGCTGGTCGATTTCGGACTGGCGGAGTTGGGCGTGGCCGGATTCCTGAGAAAGCTAAGCTACATCGGCGTGCTGGAGGGTGCCGCGGATCGCGATGCGATGGTTCGCGCCCTGCTGGCCTGCGTGTATCAGTCGACACGCAACAGTGGGGATGTGACTCGCAATGCGGCCCGCGGGGTTGCCGCGGCGTTGAGCGCTGACTACCTGGAGTTCGACGTCGATTCCCTGGTGCAGGACTATATCGGCATGGTGGCCGGCGCCATTGGGCGTCCGCTTGATTGGAAGAAAGACGACATCGCGCTGCAGAACATTCAGGCGCGGGTCCGTTCGCCGGGCGTCTGGCTCCTCACCAACCTGCGCGGGGCCTTGCTGCTGGCCACCAGCAACCGCAGCGAGGCGGCCGTCGGCTATGCCACCATGGATGGCGACACGAGCGGAGGGTTGAGCCCCATCGCAGGGATCGACAAGGCATTTCTGCGTAAATGGCTGGCCTGGCGCGAGACCGTGGGGCCCGAAGGTTTCGGACCGATGCCGGCCCTGCATGCCGTGACCTGCCAGGCGCCGACCGCCGAGCTGCGTCCGGCCGAATCGAAGCAGACCGACGAAGACGACTTGATGCCCTATCCCTTGCTGGATGCCATCGAACGGGCGGCGATCCGCGATAAGCAGATGCCGATCGAGGTCTTTCGCATGATGCGGATGCTGTTCCAGCAGTACACGCCAACGCAGCTGGCGCTCTGGATCGACCGCTTCTTCAAGCTCTGGTGTCGCAATCAGTGGAAGCGCGAGCGCTACGCCCCCAGCTTTCATGTGGACGACGAGAACCTCGATCCCAAGACCTGGTGCCGCTTTCCGATACTCTCGGGCGGGTTCGAACGCGAACTGGCCGAGCTGCGCGAGTTCGTGGCGAAGCAGGGGTAACCCAATGGATCAAGGGTTAAGGTGAGACGGCCCCGTGGGTGTCGCCGGCGGGGCTGGCAGCGGCTCGGGCTTGGGGAAGAGTCGCGACCACAAAAAATTGCCAGCGAACGCACCGCCTGTCATCGCGACGATGATCAGCTTCGCCGAGCCCCCTTCGCCGTCGACCCGAGAGAAGATGACGCCCGCGGCGATTCCACCGACGACGAGCGCTCCGATCACTCCGCCCGCGTTCAGATTGACGTTGTTCATGTTGCGACCTTCTCGAGTGAGGGGGCCATGGAACCTTTGCTCCAAAACTTGTCGACGAGATATCCAATCGCCAGCAGGGCAAAGAACAGAGGTGAGATAATGATGACGTAGTTCACAAAATCGACCCCCGGCTCCAGATACGCGTCGCTGGGATTGGCCGGGTTGTAGTAGACCAGCACCTCTTGTCCTAGCGGATATTTGAGGAGCAGGGGGGCGACGTCACTTCGATGCTTGCCCGCGGTTCCCCGCGTGCGCACTTCGGGAGAGCGATAGAGTTGATCGTCGACCTGGTAAACGTACTCGATATGGACCCGATAGTTGTCCAGCATGACCGCCATCTCGGATCGAACGACCTTGCCTTGGGTCGTCGGCCAGCTCTCGACTTCCTTGGCCTTCAGGAAAAGTCGAACGGTCGCGACTTCGACACAGATGCAGACCGCGATGGTGGCAATCGCCAACAGAATACCGCCGATGGATTTGGCCGAGTCGGTCACGCGGATCTCCCGAGCTTGTTTGACTTAATTGAATGCTTGAGAATACTGGCATTCAAAGCAAAGTCAAACTTCGCGGGCGGGGGCCACGGTTTTCGTCGGAGCTCAGTCCATCTGCTTCAGGCAGTACAGCGTCTCGTGCCGTTTGCCGTTCTTCTGGCCGGCCGTGCGAAGGAAAATCTCGCCGCCACAGATTGCTGGCGTGGCAAAGCCCTCGGTGCCGAGCTGGTTCTCGGCCAGCAGTTCAAACGCGCCCGGCTTGGCGCGAAAGACGTAGGTCGTCCCCAGTTCATTCGATTGGTAGATGATCCCGCCCGCCAGAATCGGAGAGGAACTCACGGGGCCGCGCAACCGCTCCTTCCACATCTCTTCGCCATCGGCAGCTTTCCAGCAGAAGGCAATGCCGTTGTCATTCAAGGCGTAGACGTGCCCCTCGTACACCAGCATCGATTGCTCGTAGCATTTCTGATTGTTCTTCCACATCACCTTGCCTGAGCCATCGGCCTTCACGCAGATCGTTTCGGGCTTGGGATATCCGCCCGACGCAAAGACCAGGTCCCCCTCCCAGGCCATCGTGCCGCAGGTGGCCGAGGTGGTGCCGGGGGTCGACCACAGGCTTTTGCCGTTGGTCGGATCGTACGAGCTTACCATGTTGCAGCCGCTGATCAGCAGTTGCTCGCGGCCGGCCACTTTGCCGACCACAGGGGATGAGTAGCTGGTCTGGGCAGGGCGAGGTGTCTTCCACACCACCTCGCCCGTCTTGCGGTCGAGCGCGATCAGATAGCCGGCACCGGCGCCGTCGAACTCCGCGGCGAAGATCACGGTCCCTTCAAAGACAACCGGGCTAGGGGCGTATCCATACTGGTATTGTTTGGGCAGAAAGGTGCCCATGTCGCGTCGCCAGAGAACCTTGCCCTCCAGCGACAGAGCGACCGCTTCGATCTTGTCGTGATGATGAAAGGCGACGAAGAGCCGCTCGCCGTCGCAGGCCGCCGTGCAGGTGGCGTGCGTGTTCTTGGCATGAATGCTGGGCGGAAAGCCCCCTTGGTTGATGTCGGTCTTCCACACACTGGCGCCCGTCTTGCGATCCAGCGCCAACAGCGATTGGACCTGCCCCTTCTCATCGGCAGTCGCCAGAAAGATGCGATCGCCGACGACGATGGGACTCGAGTGGCCGCGTCCTGGCAGATCGGCCTTCCAGGCGACATTCTGCGTCTCGCTCCACTTGATGGGCAGCTTCTGCCCCGCCGCGGCGTAGCCATTGTGCTGCGGTCCGCGCCAGGCCGGCCAGTCGCGGTCGCCAAGCGGAGCTTGGGCTTGAACTGAGGTAGCGAAGAATAGCAGAGCAAAGATCGAAAGGAGAGGCTTCATGGGCGAGCGGGAGGGGTTGAGGGCCGATCGAGTGATTAGGGAGAAGTGGCTGCACTTTAACAGCGCAGCGAGGGAAAAAGCGAGCGGGTTTGCAGGCCGAAATCTCGCCCAATGTTCAGCATTAGCGATGCGCCACCCAGCGCCACAGCGGATGCCACGGGCAGTAGAACATCGTCGAGAGGAACACCAGCGAAACGACAGTCGACGCCACGATCCAGGGGATCGCGCGCCGGTCGCGTTCTACGGTGGCCATCCCCAACAGAAGGCCCAGCCCCAGGCCAGCTCCATGGGCGATATTCGCGAATGCCATCAGCTTGACCGCAGACAAGAGAATCAAGATCAGGAACCAAGCCATCATCCACTGAACGATGGCGTCCGGGCAGGCCTGGGAACACTCGGACCGATGTTCGCGCGCCATCCAGCAGAAACCAAACAGCCCAAAGTCCACGCCCGAGAAACCGACCAGACCCTGGAGATCGGGCGGATCCAAAGTCAGCCAGGGACCCAGCAGCGGCCACAATGTGAACTCCGCCAGTGACGAGACATAGGCCAGCAGCACGACCAATCCCGCGAAGCGGAATGAGCCAAGCCAGCTCTCGATCGCGGGGCCGAAGGTCCACAGGCAGTGAACGTTGAAAGCCATGTGCAGGAAGTTGGCGTGTAACAGCGTGGTCGTGAAGGGTCGCCAGTATTCTCCTCGCCACATCTGCAGCCAGATGCCCATTTTGAAATCGTTATAGGCAGCCGTTCGAAGGCCCAGGTCGCCGACCGGAGAGAGCATGCCGCTGATGGTAAGGGCCGTTTCAATCGTCACGCACAGGGCCATCAGTACCATGGTCACTGGTGCGCGACGGAGATCGCCTTGAGGCTCGAGGAACATTTCGGCGGAGATCTCCAGGGCAGAACTTTAACCGGACGCGCGGACGATCACGTTCTACGCTATTCCGAGGAAGAAGTAGACGAGGTGGACTCGCTTTCGACCGAGGTCCCGGCGGATTCGATCACGGTCGGCTTCCGGCGAAACGGGTAGAGCATCTGGCCGATGTACCCCTTGGGGATCGGATAGCTGATGCCGTATCCGCTGGGCCAACGCCCATCGGCCGGCATGTAGTACGTGCCAAAGACACGGTCGATGATCGGAAAATGCACGGCGAAGTTCACATCGATCGCTTCCTTTTCGATCCCATGATGCCAGTGATGGAAGCGAGGAGTGACGAGCAGATGGTTCAGCCAACCGAAATTGACTCGCAAGTTCGAGTGGACGAAGGTCGAGAGCAGGTACACAAAGAAGATGTACGCATAGATGGCCGGCTCAGTGAATCCGAGCACGTACATCGGAATGACCGTGAAACCCCGCAGGCAGACGATCTCAACGACATGCATCCGCGAACCGGCCAGCCAGTCCATGGCCTTCGCCGAGTGATGCACCGCGTGAAACTTCCACAGAAACGCGATGCGGTGAAAGGCCCGATGGACGAAGTACTGCATCAGGTCGGTCAGGAACATGATCTCGAAGAACTGCAGCACCACCGGTTGGCTGCCGACCCAGCCGCGAAAGGTCCAGTCCGTGGTGGCCAGAATGGTCCGCGCCGGGATCAGCGACAGATAGGCCATCCCCTGCACGAACAAACTGCTGATCAGAAAGTACAGCATGTCCTCGCGAAACTCGTAGCGAAAGATCGGCTGTTCGCGGTTGCCGAAGATCTTTTCGATGGGGATGAAGATCACGCCCGTGAAGATGAGATTGAGCAGAAACCAGTCGAGCCCCAGGTAGACGTCGCTATCGATCTCCAAACGGGTCTGGGCGCGCGAACCGCCCAGCAAGGTTGCCGCCAGGATCAGGCCCAGGGCGGTGAAGCCCAGCGTCTTTTGTTTGCGAAGTACGGTGCTCAAAACGCCCAGCGTGAAGCCCGCAATCAGTACCACGTGCAAAGCCAGCCGGATGACTCCCACGTTGTAGAACTTGCGGGCGTCGGGCAGCGTAAGCACATCGGGGTAGCGCAGGCACAGAACCGCACCCAGCGCGATCACCCCCAGGACCAGGGCCAGCACCCCGCTCAGCCAGCCCGATCCGAAAGGGCGCTCGGCGGCAGGCGTTTGAAGCTCTTCGCGCAGTCGAGTCATGGTTCCACCTGGGCGCACGCCCGCAAGAGTCTGAACTAAGTTCCGTCGCAGGCGATGATACCCGACGCGCGTCAGAGGCTCTAGCTGCCAGCTCTGTGCCAGCAGGATGCCCCCCTTTCGGCCTTCTGGCTGGTTCTCCTCAAAGGCGGAACGGCGTGCTACAACAGCCTCAGTTCATCATCCACTCGACCGGCCAGGCGAGCGCGGAGGTTCGCAGGTCGGCGGGTCATCTTGCAGGAGATCGCCATGCGTCTGTTCCGCACTGTATTGATTTTGACCGCGGCCGTGTTGCTGTTGAACGCCGGCCAGGCTCGCGCCGCCTCGTTCCCCCTGAGCGGCGAGAACACCAAGATTGAGTTTACCGGCAAGAAGAAGGACGGCGCTCACACGGGCGAGTTCAAGAAGGTCAGCGGCACGGCCAAGGCCGAAGGGACCGATCCCACCACGCTGGCGATCGATGTCACGATCGACGTCGACTCGATGGTCACCGATGATCCCAAGCTGACTGCCCACCTGAAGGCTCCCGATTTCTTCGACATGAAGAAGCACCCAACCGCTAAGTTTGTCAGCTCGTCGGTCGCCAAGGAGAAGGACGGCTATGTGGTAAAGGGGAAGCTGACCTTGCTCGGCAAGACGAACGATGTCAGCTTTCCGGCCGACGTGACCGTGACCGGCGACGGCCTGAAGCTGGCCGCCAAGTTCAATATCGATCGCACCGCCTGGGGCATGACCTATGGCAAGGGCATGGTCAATGACGAAGTCGAAATGAAGATCACGATCGCCACGAAGTAAGCGAACGGAGTCAACGCGTGCCCCTCTTGGATCTGATCCTTGATCTGTTCTTGAAGCTCGTTCTGCCAGCCATGATGGCTAGCGCCGTAGGGGCGGCGCTAGCTCTCCTTCTCCTTCCGGCCCGATGGCAGCCGCTGGGGCTGGCCTGGGCTGTATGCCTGGGCGTCGCGCTTGGCAACACTCCTTTGCGCCAGACCCTGCCCTTCTTGCCGGATGACACGGGTTGGCCCTGGCTGCTGCCTTCCCTGGGAGTAGCTTTGTTGGCCGGCGGGGTGCGGTATTCGCTCGGCCTGACGGCGTACACCTCGCTGCTGGTCAACATCGGCGTGGTGCTGTTCGCGGTGCGACGGCTCTACGCCGAAGAGATGCTGACCTTCGCGTGGGTGCTTCCCTTCGTGATCCTGGTTTGTGCCGCAACCTATGTGTTGGAACGCGTCGCAACGCGAAAGCCGAGTGCGATCGTCCCGGCAAGTTGGGGCGCAATTCTGGCCGGGGGTGCGGCGGCCGTTTCGATTCTGTCCCACTCCGGCCGTTTCGCCGATGCGGCCACGCTGCTGTCGGCCGCGCTGATCGGCGTGGCCCTGGTCGCGCTTTGGCGGCCACTGGATGCCAGCCCGTTGGCCCTGGCCACGTCGCTCTTTGTGTCGGCCTTGATGCTGTTGGGCTACGACGCGACGTCGAGCTTCAGCGAAGTCCCCCGGGCGAGCTTTCTGCTGGTGGCCGGAGCGCCACTCTTCTTGCTGATCACTGAGCTGCCGCGCCTCCGTGATCTGCCGCCGAAGTGGCAAGCGGCGATTCAATGCGGGCTGTTGGCCCTGCCGATCAGCATCGCGGTGGCGCTGGCCGTGGCTTACGAGGGAGTCTGAGATCGCCCGGCTGAGCTACGCAGTAATGCATTTCAAGATTGGCGTCAGTGTCTTTTGAGCCTCATTCATGGGGCTTCTTCGGCGAAGCCGTCTTAGGCCCGTGCTCTAGCACGGGTCAGAAAGCCGATAAGAATGTGCTTCGTCTTTGCATTGCAGCCCCGTTCACGGGGCTTACCACCGACGGCTTGAGCCACCAACTACTGGGCCAAACCATGTCCTGAAACGACGCCTCGAAGGTCGGTGGCTAAAGCCGATTCAGCGCGAAGGCGCGACATCCTCAACGCTAACGGTCAGCTTCACCCTGCCTGTTCGCCGCGCGGCGTGAACCCTGCCTGCGGCAGCCGGACGAAACTCCGCCCGGCTGCCGCACGGCAACCTTCGAGATTCGAGGGGTCAAGTGCGGGCGCGCCGCCTTGGGACGGCGCGCCCGGAACGCACGGCCCCCGGGCCGCACGGTTGATTTACTCCGCGGCGGCTGCGGTCAGCATGGCCTCGGCATCCTTCCGTTGACGCTCGCTCAGGACCGCCCACAGAACCGCGAACATCTTGTCCAGCCGATCGCTGGCAGGATCCTTGGGGGTGGAAGCCAGCTTGGGCGGACCGTACGCCGACCGCAGGCTTTCCAGCGTGCCCAGGTCGCCCGCCGCGATGGTCAGGCTGCCGTTGTCGACCAGCCGCCGGAGCCAGAACGCCCACGTGCCTTTGTCGATCGCGTGGAACTCCTCACGCGGATCGGGCAGCCGCTGGCCGCGACGTTCGATCTTCTCCCGGATCGCCCGGAACTTCGGCTCCCAAAGGGGCTCCACGATCGCCGCAGTGCCCGCCTGCAGGTCGACGACCAACCGCTGGCCCGGAATCGCATCGCCCCACTCGCTGGCCAGCAGGATGGCCTGAGGCTCTTGGCGGGCCGCTTCCGAGAAGCAGAACCGACCACGCAGCAAACGACCGCCCAACGGCGCGAACGCAACACGACGGCCCAGCGTCGCGGACACGTCAAGCTCGATGACCTTCGACATAATGTGAACCTTTCAAATGGAGGGAAAGAGGCCGCGATCGCCCCTCCGGCGACCGCGGCACAACCGATGCCCGCAGGCACCGGACCGGTTTCAACTATCAGCCTGCTGCAGCGGCATCGCTCATGACAGCGACCGCCGAGACGTCCACGACCTTGCCGGCAAACCGCTGCCGAACCATGAGCAGGGCTTCGTTGGCTAGGTTCAGCGTGACACCGCCCGTCTCAAAGCGAACCTCCATGCCAGCCCTGCGCCAGAGCCGATAGGCCTTCTTCATCGCGGCGAATCCCACGGTCCCTTCGGGAATCTCGTTGTTGATCTTGAACGGGTACTCGCCGATCGCGTAATCGCTGTACGAGTGCCCGAAGATCCGGCGCTGGTCATTCACGCCGACCGGAAGGGAGCGCATCTTGCGATACATAGAATCGGAGCCGATGAAGCAAGGGTTAAAATCCTTGCGGCGGTACTGCTTCGGCAAACCGAAGATCAACGCCTCGGCGTCGCTCACAGCGAGCGGGCCCGAGGTGCCATTGATGGAAGACACCGCCGCGGTGCCGCCAGCAATGAACAGCCCGCTCGGCTGCGAGCCGGCCCCCATCGCGATGACCTCGTCCAACTCGGCCATCATGCTTTGACCGATTTGCGTCGCCAGGATCTGACCGAGGTTCACGATCGAGTCGGCCAGCAGGTCGCGCGAGATCTTCAACGCGCACGCACACGGGTAAACCGTCGCGTCGATTTCGTTGATGAGATCCGTCGCGTCGAAGGGCGTGAGACTCGCCGACTCGGCGGTGCCCCACGTGCAAGTCGGGTTGCCGATCGTCGCGCTCTTCACGGTCTTCGAGATCGGCATTTCAACGAGATCGATCATCGGCATCAGCTCGCCGTACAGCAGCGGGTAGGTGACCACCGCGGCATCGAACCAAAGGGGCGACACGTAGCTGCCGCCGGAAATCGTATCTCCAAGCAGGTCTGCCTTCGTGCGCATCGCACCGTTGACGTACTTGTCGCCGTCGCCGCCCGACCACGGCCCGCCGCAGTAGGCTTCTTCGGCCAGTTCTTTCTCGAACTCAGTCAGGGGCACGCCGCCGTTCGGCTGCCGGCTGAACAGGTTCTTCACCCATGCCCCGAGCAGCGCAGCATCCCGCTGGCTCACGCTGCGCACCGGCGCGCCATCGAAGCCCACGACCGGCAACCCGGTCTTCACGTGGCGCTGCTCGTAGCGAACGTCACTGAAGCGATCGCTCGCCTTCTTCACGTTCGGGCCACCGCTTCCACCGCCGGAGCCGAAAACTTCCGCAGGGGTCGGCGACCGCAACACGCGCCCGCCGGCCGGAGAAAACGGCACACCACCGATCAAATTTTTCCGCATAAACAGATTCCTTCTCGAAGGTACTTTTGCCCTTTTGCCCTTCGAGCGCGTGCAACGTAGCACGCGTGTATGGTGCGGGCAGGCGACCGACGGGAATCGTTGCCTGCCCGCTTCGCCCCGGTGAAAGCGCTGAACAAACGCCGGGGCGAGTGTTTCATCCGATCAGAAGCGGGCCCTCGATCGTTTGTGAAGTATTCGTATGCCTTCTCGTTCCGAGTAGTGCCAGACTGAAAGCTGTCGCGCGATCACCGTGGCCGGACGCATCGCGCGGGCTTTCGAGCCGGCAGCCGTTCGGCCTTTCGACAACACGCAGCCGTCGCAGGTCCGCGATCAGTTCCGGGCAGCCGTACAGGTCGATGCGTGAATCGTTGAAGGCGCTCAGCGTGGCCGACGCCATGCCAGCCAGACTCGATGCCACGAACGGCGTCGGGATCATCGGCACGCCTTGCCGAACGAGTCGAGCCGCCAACAACTCGCACTGCCAAGGATCGTAATTCACCGCTTGAAAGTTGAACCGCCGATGCGCGGCCAGCACGGCTCGCTCGACTTCTTCCAGGTCGACCTTCACCAGCTTGCTCGCTCGCCATGCCTGCACATCGGCAAGACGCAGCCGGCCGGTCGGAGGTTCCACGCTCGCGAGTTCCCACTCGGGTTCATCGATCGGCGGGGCGTCGTCCGAGAGTCCCAAGTCAGCCATGATGTCGAACACGCTCGGCGCACGGGAAGGCTTCTCCGGCTGAATGTATTCGGAGTGGCCGACGTGCTGGCCGACAACCGCCATCGCCGATGCGTCGCGCGACAGTCCGAGATCCAACCCCGCATAGAAGTGCCAGCCCTTCTCGCCGCCGAGCATCGGGCCCAGACCGCTTGCCAGCGACCGATCGATTTCCGCATCGCTGAAGGCGTCGCCGGATCCTTCACCCCACTGATTCAACCACAGCCGCGCGAAGGCGATCGCCGGCAGCAAACGTCGTTGTTCGTCGAGTCGGTCGACGGAAATCCAACTCGCCTTCGGGCCGTCCAAAGAATTGAAATACCAGCCGGGCGAAGTGCGAGCCGCCTCGCGAACCTGCCATTGCCAACTATCACGAAAGCCCGCATTCGTAATCACGATCAGCAGGCAATTCTTTCGCTTGGCCGCGGCCGAGAACAACGACTCCCACAGATCGCTGTTGCGCCAGTGAGACACTTCGTCGCAGCAAATGAAGTCGGGCGTCAAACCGTAGGAGCTTGCCGCGTCGGCGCTGATGACCTGCAACTCGCTGAACTCTTCCTTTACCCCGTGCCGCATCCTGAACGATACGATTCGGTTCTTCGATACGGTGACCTTGTCGCGCAGGAATGGGTGCGTCGCCACCAGTCCAGCGATGGCGGAACGCAACAGCCCGGCCTGCTCTTGATCGGCCGCGGCCGCGATTCCTTTCAGCCGACGCGTCGACGTCAGCAGGGCCCACAGGATCGCGACGGCCTGATCCATCGTCTTCGAATGGCCGCGGGGGCGTTCGATCCACGCACGCATCGGACCGCCGCCGCCTTCGCCCCGGGCCAGCAATTGCCATGAAGCGTCCAGTGCCTCGAAATCTTGGCGCTGCCACGCGTCGATCACTTCGCCGAATCGGCGCGGGCCGTTGTCGGTGTCGACCGCGATCGCGTTGCGAAACTCGGCTGGCGAGGGAACGCTCATTCAACACCCCGCCTTTCGACACGTCGCGCGGTTCGCCGGAGTCGGGCCGCTTGCCGTCGCTGGCACTTCGCGCTGCAGAAGATCCTCCAGCTCCGCTTGGTCCGGAACCGCTGGCGACATTCCGCACACTCGATCCGCAGCCGAGGGTTGCAGCCCCGCTTGCATGCGCGGGAACAAAATCTGGTTGCGGTCGGACCGACAGCCGGCCCCTTCGTGGTGAATCGCTTGCCGCAGAACTCGCAGGCCAGTTCGCGCAGCGGGAACCGTCGCCGCCAGGCGCTCGCAGCCTGGCACCGGGCGTTGCAGAACTTTCTCCGCGAGTTCGCGGTTCGGAACCGCCTGGGGCAGAATTCGCACTTCCTGGGAGTGACGCTCATTCATCCTGCCCGCCTTCCGGCTCGACCAGTTCGATCAGTTTGCCGCTGGGGGCGCGGGCGAACATCCTCGCCGCGGCCAGCGACTTTAGCGGGACGATCGGCGCGTCGACGGAGGTGAACGGCACGGCGATCGCATCGCCACCAACGATCGGCGAATAGCCGAACTTCGCCCTGATTTCGTTGCGAGAAATGCAGCCGAGCCCGGCCAGCTTCTCGACAACGGCCAGCTCGTGTTCCGGGTCGACCGGCTCGCACGGCTGAAGCCACGCGGTCAACCGTTGATCTCCGAATCGCGCGCCGACCCACTGATCGACACATTGACTGACCAGTGACAACGTCGCGTTGACGCGAGAACAGAACTGGTAATCCGCGATCGCGGCGCTGGCTCGGTTCGCGTTTTCGACGGCCCCCAAGGAGATCTCGTTGATGCCGTACGCGCGGTAAACTCTCTGTTCCGTCAGCTTCGCCGACGCGCCGAAGTCTAATTCGCGCGGGGAATGTGAGAGAACCTTCACGTCCTCCACCAGCGAATCAAGGATCATGGGTTCGTTTTGGTTCGCCATTCCGGCGTATCGCCGCTTGATTCCACTGATGATTTGCTGCTGCTGCGCGGGCGTCAGCCGCGGCCGTTGACCCACGACCTTGCCGGCTCCGTCCGTTCCGGTCGCTTCCTTGCCGACGATGATCGCGTGTCGCGGGAAGATTCCGCTGAACGCGTCGGCCTGACTTTCGATGATCTGTTCGTTTGCCTGGACCGATCGCATGGCAGCAGCGAGAGGACTCAACCCGCCATCGCCGACCGGATCTTGGGGGTCCGGATATGCAGCGAACAGCATGTCTTCGTTCGCGATCTGAAACGCCTCGCCGCAATTGGGAGGTTGAACTTCCCACGCGCTGCGGACCTTGCTGCCTTGCCCTGCAATCGGACGACGTACCCACGCGGGGCTCAGCGGCCAAAGCTCAAGACGCGTGCCGTTCATTCGCAGCCAAATGAACGCCCTGCCGGCGAGTTCGAGCGACGCAATGAAACTGAAGGCCAGCCCCCAGCCGGTAATCGTTTCGTTCGGGTTCGCCCACGCTTCGGCCAGCGGGTGATTCGCGATCGGAATAGCTCCCGCTGGGGAGGCGTTTTTCGTTCCGCCGGGGGCTTTCTGGCCAACAAGCAGCGGTTGCCCCGCGCATCGGGAAGCGATCAATCGGACGCACGCCGCCGCGGTTTCGACGTTGTGCCGGAGCAGTTCGGCATCGTTGCCCGACGATCGACCCGTGCTGCCGAGCGGACTGTTGCCGCCCAATTCCGCTGGCAACAGGCCGGCCGACGAGTTCGCCTTCGCGGTCCGTTCCGCCGCGGCCGAGATCCGGGCACGTGCCTTCAGGTTGTCGGAGAATTCCCGGGCCCGTCCGAGAGACGATTCAAATGCCATTGTTGGTTCCTTTGTTGAGCCGACGCCGAAGTCCACACAGCACGCAGGGCGAGCCCGCCGCAATCAATCCGCCGCAACCACCGCACCGCGAGAAATTCTTCGTCGTCTTCCGTTGATCGCGGGTGACCTCAACGAACTGGCAAGTATGCACGCCAGTCTTCGGCCGACGACGCCCCGCACGCTGGACAGTGAGGTGGTAGTTCATCGGCCCAGCTCCGCAGCCGCAAGCTGTTCGACCATCCCGGGGACCAGCTCGACGATCGCCTCGGGGCGTTGGCCCGACGCCGCAAGGGCCGCGAACTCGGTCTCCAGGGTTTCGCACAGGGCAATGGCGACATGCTCCAGGGCCTCGGTCGCGTCCCTTCCGTTGATCTCGATTGCGACGCCGACGGTGGTTCCGCTCCCGTCCGGATCCGGCGGGACGAAAAGGACCTGGACTCGCACGCCATGCCCCAGGATGACGCAGAATTCCAACCGCGGCCGGCCGCATTTCAGGCAGGTCGTTGTCGTCGGTGATCCTTGACTGCCAGCCATCCGTATGCTCCTTGTGATTACCTGCCCCAACATGGAGCTACCTGTGAAGTACGTCGCCCACATCGCCGTTGCCGTCCTGGCTGTTGCCGTCCTGGCATCGGTAACCGCCTTCGCCATCGCCCGCCCCTACCAGCTGCCGGCCGAGTTCCACGATTGGATCGCCGGAAGCCCGACCGTGTACGAATGGGTTGATCGTTAAGCGATCGTGCATGTCGATCCCGGCCCTCCGCTGCAACCGCTTCCGAGCGACCCGCTTTGCCATGCCGCTGCACCAGCGATACCCGACCCGCAGTTCACCGGGCCCGTGATGGCTCGGAAGAACGTCAGGCTCCCGATGGCCCCGACCTGCAAGATCACCGTGACGCCCAGCGCTCCGAGCAGGACGGTAACCGACGCGTACAGCTGCCCGCCGAAGAACGGATCCGTGCATCCGCCCACGGCAATGCTGCCCTTCTGGTAGGTGCAGTCGCTCGTCTGGGGGCAATCGAAGGATCCATTCAGGATGCTGCA
>Ga0335397_10003165_pt1 | contig 22209 bp, 20 predicted proteins | sample MAT04_FD_205740 | JGI IMG/M metagenome (GOLD analysis project Ga0335397, IMG submission 205740) | Freshwater microbial communities from Lake Fryxell liftoff mats and glacier meltwater in Antarctica - MAT-04 (spades assembly) (version 2) ... | reverse complement strand
AAAGGGGGCTTCGGAACTCAAAGTCCCCCTTTCTTAAGGGGGATTTAGGGGGATCTCCAGAATTGAGGTGCTTGATCAGACTTTTCAAACATCCTCTTAAGTTTCTAATACGATTTTCTCTGAAACCGTTCTTCTCTCCGGTTAATTCCAAAGAATTTGTTCAAGGACAACAAATCTAAACGCTAAAATCCTGACACACTAGAGCCGATGTGCTTTAGGTCTGTTATGAACATGCTAGAAATTACCCAAACGCTCTTAGATGCAAAAAAAGCTAAGGGTCTGAGTTTTACTGATCTTGAAGCCGTAATGGGACGAGATGAAGTTTGGATCGCAGCTTTGTTTTACGGTCAGGCAAGCGCCGCTAAAGATGAGGCGACTAAGCTGTTGTCGGCTCTAGGCTTGGGCTTTGACTTAGTAGAGCATCTAATGACTTCTACGGTTAAAGGCTTGGGTTCTGTGGTGCCTACAGACCCGCTCCTTTATCGGTTTTACGAAATTATGCAGGTTTATGGAATGCCGATGAAGGCAGTGATCCATGAAAAGTTTGGAGATGGCATCATGAGCGCGATCGACTTCACCTTGGATATTGAGAAGGAAGCAGATCCGAAGGGCGATCGCGTCAAAATTACCATGAACGGTAAGTTTCTACCCTACAAAAAATGGTAGAACCCAGAATGTTTCTGGGTTAGCTGCAAGACTCATCTCTTGCCTACTGATCTCTTCCCCTCTAATAATCAGACTCTTCCTCATATTCCACTACCCGTTTGCGCTCTGGGATTTCTACCTTGGGCGCACGGTAAGGCTTGGGATTCTCATCATCCTCCCAAAGGTCTTTTTCGGTATCTGTATCGGGTTCTAGGGGAGGTAATCCTTCTAGAACCGAGTCTAATCTAGAGTCAGTGCCCAAGTTATTGCCAGAAGCATCACTAACAATTTCGTAATCAACATCTTCGTATTCTTCAGGATCATCATCGTTGCCCCAGTTGGCGCTAGGCTCTTCTTCGTAAGGGAGAGATGCCTGTTGACGTAAGGGTTCACGCTGCCGTTGGGGTTCGTTCCAGTTGTCGTCGTCCCACGTTTCTTGAGCAGCGATCGGGGTGCGGGTTTTCATCGGCTCAACCGGGACTCGCACGCCGGAGGGAAGTTGGTTTTGGGTAGACATGGGCTTGGGGTAAGCATCCATATCGTCTTTTTCCCAAGGCGATTTACCAATACCAATGCGTTCGAGCAAGCCGACAGAGAGCTGATTGAGTTTTTCTTCTGCGCCTTCAAAAACAATCAGGCGATCGGGACCACTGCTCACCACTTCATCCATCGACAGCTCATAGGTGCTAATCAGTTGATCGGGAATTTGGGGTAAACCCAGGGAGGCAACAATGATGGTTTCCACCTTGCCGCTCAGTGGGGAGAACCGAAAGCCCCTAACTTTGCCTAGCATATCGCCCGTTTCGGTGATCACTTCGCTGTTAATGAGGCTGCTATAAATCTCGGTGTTGAAGTTGTCCTCAACGGCGGTGTCGGTGTCTACCAAAATTACGTCGCCCACCTGGCGAACGCTGCTCAGGAGCATGGTCTGTTGGATGTTGGAGAGGACACCGGAGAGAATATTCTCGCGCATCCCGATCGCCACGACCTCGCGCTGGTCTACATCGATCCAGAGTTGACTGACGACACCGAGACGTTTGCCGTTGTCGCGGGTAATAATTTGAGTGCCAATAATATCAGAGCGTTGCCAGGATTGTTCAGATGTCATTTTCGAGTCCTAAATTTCGAGTCCTAAATCTCGAAGCGGGCTAGACGTTTTAATTGGGTGAATTTAGATCCAGAGGATATCTAAATTCAGTCGAATTAACCCAACATTATACAGATGCGCTTTGGGGCTGCAAGTTTAGACCCAGCACTTGGGTATATGCCCCACGCGCTTGAGTCACCCCAATTGTACGATCCGCTGACTCAATCATGGGACGACGGAGACTCACAACGATAAATTGTGCCTGTTGGGCTTGATGTCTGATCATTTTAGCTAATCGTTCTACGTTTGCTCCATCCAGAAACATATCGACCTCGTCGAAGGCGTAAAACGGCGAGGGACGGTAGCGTTGCAGCGCAAAAATAAAGCTCAGCGCCGTCAACGATTTCTCTCCCCCCGACATCGAGGCAAGGCGGCGAACAGGTTTACCTTTGGGGTGAGCGACCAGGTTTAAGCCGCTGCCAAACGGATCTTGAGGATCATCAAGTTGCAGATAGCCATCACCGTCGGATAGCTCGGCAAAGATGCCCTGGAAGTTGATGTTGACGGCATCGAAGGCTTCTTTAAAGGCTTTTTGGCGGAGGGTGGTGAAGTTTTCAATACGGTGTAATAACTCAGTACGCTCTTCGTCGAGGGTTTCTAGCTTTTGGGTGAGTTCTTCTAGGCGGGTTTGGGTGCGATCGTATTCTTCGAGCGCCATCATATTAACGGGTTCCATTGCCTGCAAGCGCTTTTGCAGCGATCGCAATTCCTGCTGCAATTGTTCTAGCCCCAAATCTTCTGGAATCTCGGGCAACGGGTCAGGCAATTCTATCCGCCTTGCCTCAATCTGAGCTTGCAGAGTCGTTAATTCTTCCCGGCGAGCTTGCTGAGTTTCGATCAACTTTTGGCGCTGCCACTCTAGCTGCTGTTGTGAGGTTTGGCGATCGCGTAGCAACCGTTCGGCGCGATCGCGTTCTTGCTTCTCGGCTGCCAAAGTTTGTTCTAAAGATGCCAGCGATGTCCGATTCTGGGCGATTTGATCCACTAAGACCGTCTGCTGCTGGCTGAAGGTCGCTTGCTGGTTTAGCTGAGCGGCTTGCTGGGTGCGATGTTCCTGAATCCGCTGCTGGAATAGCTCCACTTTTTCTTGAATTCGCAAGCGTTGATTATCTAAATCTTTCAAGCGCTGCTCAGCAGTTTGCAGGGTGAGCTGGCGATCGCTCAACTGCGTCTCTTTCTCGCGGATGCTGTTCTGAATCTGTTGCCATTCGCTTTGGGCGTGGGATTGCTCTAGTGCTGCCAACGCTTGCCGCTGGTTTTGCAAGTGGGCTTCCCGCTGAGGCAGATCGTTCTCTAGAATTTGCAGTCGTTCCTGAGCCGTCGTCAGCTCTTGCGTGTTCTGCGACAACTGCGCCCGAATGTGCCCTTCCTGCGCTACCTGAGTGGCAATTTGATTTTGGATCTGCTCGGCTTGAAGCTGAATTTCTCGGTGCTGCTGACGAGAATCGTTTAACGCCTGAGAAGATTCTCTAACTTTGCCGACAGCTTGGGCGATCGCCTCCTGACAGCGCCTTAGAACTCGGTCAATCTCCTGAAGCCGTTCACGTAGGGCGATCGCTTCTGAAGACTCCGCTGGCTCCACTCGCCCAAAGTGCAAAGAACTTTGCCGTGAAGAACTGCCCCCCGTCATGGCGCCGCTGGTTTCTAGCAGCTCTCCATCTAAGGTCACAATCCGGTACTGCCCCATCTCCTGACGCGCTTGCTGCAAGGTCGAGAAAATGACCGTGCTACCAAAAACGTAGGCGAATACTTGTTCGTAGCGATCGTCGCACTCAATTAAATTGCGGGCGTAGTCGATAAATCCTTCTGGGCGATTCCATGCCGCAATGGGGGAGAAATGGGGCGCTTTAATTTTGTTGAGTGGCAGAAACGTTGCCCGCCCTGCCCGCCTTTGTTTCAACAGGTCGATCGCCCTTGCCCCCACGCCATCATCATCTACCACCAAATTCGCCAACCGCGCCCCGGCAGCAATCTCTAGCGCCAGTTGATACTGCGGCTCTACCCGCCCCAACTGCGCCACTAGTCCACAGATGCCCTCAAGATTTGCCTTGTGTAGTACCTCAATAATGCCCGTGCCCTGGGTTTCTTGAATCGCCTGTTGCTGGGCTTCTATCTTGTCTAGCTGCCGCTGTTTGTCGCGCTGTTCATTAATCAACCGATCTTGGGTTTCTTGCTGCACCTTCAAGTCTTGCTCGGCTTGAGTCAGTGCTTGCTGTGTCGTTTCAGTAAGCTTCTGAGTACCTCGAAGATTTCCCGACTGCTGTTTATGCTGAGTTTGCTTCGCGGTTACGCCTTCTGAAATGCCTGCTAAAGCCTGATTGTGTTCCTGAATCTTCTGCCGCAACTGCTCGACTCGTTCCTGCAATCTGGCTTGCTCGGTGCGCTGAGGTTCTAAGGTCTTTAACAATGCCTCAATTTGATGCCGTAGGGCAGTTTGCTCCTGAATCCAAGCATCGGAAGCCGCCGCTACAGCGGTCGAATCTTCCCGGCTCCGATCCAGCGCTTTCTTCGCGTCATCGCGCTCTCGCCGGAAAACTGCTAGCTCTTTTGTTTCTAGGCTTTGATGCTCTCGCCCTATTTTCTCTAAGGCTTGCGTTTGCTCATGAATTTCCTGCTGAGTCTGGGCGATCGCCCCTGCCGACACTCTCCCCGCCGCCCCCAACTCTTGCTCTTGCCGCTGTAGCTGCCGCAGCTCTGCCTCTCGCGTCGCCAAGGTCGCCTGGAGCGCCAACTGCTCATCTTCACCCAACGCTTTAACGTGAGCATTCAGCCGCTCTAGTTCAGCCGTTGCTCGTTGAATTTCGCCCACTAGCGCCTGAAGCTGCTCGTTGAGGCTGGTTTGAGAGCGATCGCCCTCCTCCAATTGTCCCACCAGCTTGGTCGCCTGCCGCTCCTGTGCTTGCCAGCCCAGAATCGCCTCCCACTGGCTCTTGTTCTCCAGTTCTGCTCGGAGGCGTTGATATTTCTCAGCCTTGATGCGATCTTGCGCTAAGCGATCGCGCTGCACCATCAGCTCCCGCTCAACAATCCGAAATTTCTCCTCTCGCTCTTTAACGGCATCCAGCTTTTCCTTCGCCTGCCTAATTTTGCGATCGAACGCCCCCACGCCTGCCAGCTCGTCAATAATTTCCCGCCGCTCCCGTGGGTTCATGGAAATAATGCTGGTGACGTCTCCCTGCAACACCACGTTGTAGCCTTCGGGGTAAATGCGCAGCTTGTGCAATTGCTCGTGCAAATCGGTCAGTGTACAGGGCAACCCGTTGATTGAGTAGCTAGAAGTGTAGGAACCTTGCTGAGTCACGCGAAGTTTTCGGGTCACGACCCATTCATTGAGAACTGGCACTGGGGCAATATGACCGTTTCCGTTATGACTATTCTCAGGGCGATCGGCTTCGCCGCTGCCGGTAGGGTCGCTCTTAATCAGTGTGTCTGAATGGTCTGTTTCTAACGCATCGTCTTTGATATCATCTCGCACCCAATCTTCTTCATCTAGGGCAAACGTTGCGGTGACACTGGCTTCTACAATCGCCCTACCCCGTCCTGCTTGGGTTTGGTTGACCAAATCCGGCAATCGTTCTGCCCGCATCCCTTTAGAGCTAGAAAGACCTAAGCAAAACAGCAGTGCATCCAAAATATTCGACTTTCCTGACCCGTTCGGGCCAGAAATGACAGTAAACCCTGGCAGCAAAGGCACTCCAGTTGTGCCGCCAAAGGACTTGAAATTCGTGAGTTCGACGCGCTTAATGTACACTCGTCAGCCTAGTCAATTTAGTACGAAAATACTACAAATCTTGATATTGATCAACAACGTGGGATCATTACCCCGGAATCATATCTGCAAAATTGAAAATTGGCTTGAAATTTTGGCAAGGCTCAACTTGAAGAGATTCTCCTAAAATATACTTCAAGTCATTTCTATCCTCAACCTACCCCTAAGAGGATGTCTGAAAAGTCGTCGGTGTAACGTCAGAGGGTAAGGGCGCGGCATTCGGGCGACCATTTTTCGGTGAGTCCGAGAACTTTTGAGCCGAATGCCATGCCCCTACCGATGATGGGTGATACTTTTCAAACATCCTCTAAAATAAACTTCTAGCAGCGAACCTGGGAGGTTCGCCTGTGCTTTCGGATACAAGCCCTGTTTGGGTGAAGGATTCATAATAAAGCGAGTGATGTGAGGTCAAGGACATAGCAAAAGCCAACCTAAAGCGAAAATTCCGTTACTTCTATCTGCGGTTTATTCGATTAAAAGCCACCCCAGAGCATCTGGCGCGCGGATTTGCTATCGGTGTGTTTTGGGGGATGTTTCCTCTGCCCGGAGTGCAAATGCTGACTGCCATTGTAACAGCGGCAGTTTTACGAGGAAGTAAAGTTGCTGCGATCGCTGGAACCTGGCTTGGCAATCCACTCACCACTCTGCCCCTAACAGCATTAAATTTCCACGTTGGACAAACGCTGCTAGGACGAACTTGGACTGCTCTACCTCAAAACATCCATACCCTTGAAGGATTTCTAGAATTAGGGGGAGCGGCGATCGGGGCTTACTTGGTGGGTTGTTTGACTATGGGTATTTTAGGTGGACTTGTGAGCTATCTCCTAGGCATTCCCATAGTTGCCTTTTTTCAGAAACGAGCCAGTGAAAAGCGCAGCAAAAACCGCATAACGTGATGGCTATCACTCCTTCCATCCCAGCAAGCCGTATAAAATAACACTAACCTGATACTGAACAAGAGCATTAGCCATGAAAGCAAGTGGTAGCCAAATCAAAAATTATGCCGACCCTAGAAATCTAGTTCAGCTTCAAAGGCAGCAGATCCAAATGCAGATTTGTCATAAACCCCTCAAGACCAACCCTTACACAGCCTTCCGCGATGACACAGGTCGATGGATTGTGGTTAGACAGGCTTAAGATTTAGTAATCTTGCTGGAACCGTCCTACCTTTGTTCCGGGGTAATACTTGCCTAGAATTTGTTGGTAGGTAAAGCCTTCCTTTGCCAACCTCAACGCACCCAGTTGACTCATTCCTTGTCCTTGAAAGGCTTCTGCCACAATGTCTTCTGATGCAGCATACAGCGACTCAACGACGCCACCTTTATAGCTGACATACTCTCCGGCAGTGGCATCGACTGCCTGGTTGGTGGTGTCAGCTTCGCGGGCAATGCCGCTATAAACCTGGTAATACTCAGTTGCACCTAGGTCAAATAGTGAACTAATGGGCTTGAAGTGGTAGGTGAGAGCGTAGGAGCGAGCGGCGATCGCCTGTGCCTTCAGCGCATCTGTTTCCCAATCGGGCGAAACTTCGCTGGCAACGACGCTGTGGAGGTACTGCCGGAGGTTAACCAGGTTGACTGCCCAAAGTTTGCCAGAGTCATTGACAATGACCAATCTGCCCCGGTAAGTGCGATCGCCCAATGTGATGCTTCCCCCTGGCGAAGGCTCAATGCGAACGGCAAAGGGCAAAGACTGTCCGTCTAATTGAATGCCGTCCCCGCTGGGCTGAAGAGAATAGGTTCCTGAAAGCTCTTGAATTTGACTGTTAGCTTGAGCATCGATCAATACTGCCCCTTGAGTGATGGTGAGAGACAAAGCTGGAACGCCTTGGGCGATCGCCACCCGCATTTCCACCAAAGCATCGACCGATGCTGCCCCAGACCCAGCAATCCGCTGTTTTGCCGCTTCATTTAAAGCTCTTTCCTTCGCAGTTAGCGCACTCGGATCAACGGCGGTAGTCGGGTTGGGAGAAGGCGTAGAAGTGGTTGTAGGGCTGATCGTGGGTGAAGGGGACAGATTGGGGCGAACGGTAGGCAGAGATGGCTTGACGGTAGATATTGCTCCAGAAGGAATAGCTCCAGAAGGAATCGCGGATGTCGGGGCAGGATTGAGAGCGGCATTTTGCGTTCGTTGTCCCCACAAAATGCCTCCCATTGCCAGGACTGCCAACACTGGCAGCGCTAACCAAACTCGTCGATTAAGAAATAGAAAGAAGTATAGAAATAAGTTTTGTCCAGGCATGTGATTCGGTGTTTACAGGGAATTTTGCAGAGATATTACTTGGATTAATGGGCGTACTTTGTAATTCGTTTCAGATTTCTACGGCAGGGAAGTCGAAACGTAACAGTTTGCAACATATAATGTGATTTTGTAGACACAAGTATTTCAGAGGGTAGTGACGTTACATGCGAGTTGCGATCGCTGGAGGTGGACTGGCGGGTTTATCCTGTGCTAAGTATCTTACAGATGCCGGACACACCCCCATTGTCTTAGAAAGTAGAGATGTTTTGGGGGGCTTAGTAGCTGCCTGGAAAGACGAAGACGGCGACTGGTATGAAACGGGTCTACACGCCTTCTTTGGGGCGTATCCCAACATGCTCCAGTTGTTCAAAGAATTGGGCATTGAAGATCGGCTTCAGTGGAAAGAACATACCCTGATTTTTAACCAACCCGAAAAGCCCGGAACCTTGTCTCGGTTTGATGTCCCTGACATCCCGGCTCCCATCAACGTCATTATGTCGATTATTCGGAATAACGACATGTTGACATGGGAACAAAAGATCCGGTTTGCGATTGGGCTTTTACCGGCGATCGTTCGAGGTCAAAAGTATGTCGAAAAAATGGATCAGTATTCTCTGCTGGAATGGCTGCGGCTGCAAGGCGTTGATGAGCGCGTCAACAGCGACATTTTCATCGCTGCTTCTAAAGCGCTGACGTTTATTAACCCTGATGAAGTGTCTGCTACCATTCCCCTAACCGCCATTAACCGCTTCATGCAAGAGCGGTATGGCTCTAAAATTGCCTTCCTCGATGGTTCTCCCACTGAGCGTTTGTGCGAACCCCTGGTGGAATACATCACCGAGCGCGGCGGCGAAGTGCGAATCAGCTCTCCTCTCAAAGAGATTGTTTTGAACGATGACGGCACCGTGAAGCATTTCTTAATGCGGGGGTTGAACGGCGCACCGGATGAGGTATTGACGGCAGACCTTTACGTCTCGGCAATGTCGGTCGATGTGATGAAAGTGCTGATGCCGAGGCCCTGGCAAGAGATTGAGTTTTTTGAGAAGCTCAACGGGCTGGAAGGCGTACCCGTGATTAATCTGCACTTGTGGTTCGATCGCAAGCTATCAACTATCGACCAGCTTCTGTTCTCTCGCTCAGATTTACTCAGCGTCTATGCCGACATGAGCAACACCTGCCGAGAGTACGAGAATCCCGATCGCTCGATGCTAGAACTCGTTTTAGCTCCGGCAAAAGATTGGATCGATCGCTCTGATGAAGACATTGTCAGCGCCACGATGAAGGAATTAGAGAAACTTTTTCCTGATCATCTGGGCGGCGAAAATTCGGCGAAACTGCTGAAGTCGAAAGTGGTTAAAACCCCGCGATCGGTCTACAAAGCGACTCCGGGGCGACAGGCTTGCCGTCCGACTCAAGCGACGCCCATTGCTAACTTTTATTTGGCAGGTAGCTACACCATGCAGCGATACCTCGGAAGTATGGAAGGTGCAGTCCTTTCTGGTAAGCTTGCGGCACAAGCTATTACCGAACAGCCTGTAGTTCCCACCACACCCGTGAAGGATTTACAAACGGCGTAGTCCGGCTGTGATTTCTTGCGATTTTCTGTGATTAGGGCTGCGATCGCTTGATACTGTTTCCTTAGAGTCCCATCTAAGTAGATACTGGATAGCGTGGCGAACAGCCCAATCACCTGAAGTTAACCCCCGTCTGCAATGTAATGCTGCAACTGCCTGAATCTCCCCGCGTCATGACTCTTGTGCCTCTGGAGGATGCTTACGAACTTTGCCGTCAAGTGACCGCAGAGTACGCCAAAACGTTTTATTTCGGAACTCGGCTCATGTCTGCGGAGAAGCGGCGCGCTATCTGGGCAATTTATGTCTGGTGTCGCCGCACCGATGAATTGGTCGATGGTGCCCAATCGGCAACCACTACCGATGCCACCCTCGATCACTGGGAAAGCAACCTGGAATCAATTTTTGCGGGGCATCCGATTGATGATGCAGACGTGGCGCTAGTCGATACGCTAGAACGATTTCCCATCGACATCCAACCCTTCCGCGACATGATTGCGGGACAGCGGATGGATTTGTACCGGAGCCGCTACGAAACCTTTGAGGAATTAGAGCTTTATTGTTACCGTGTTGCGGGCACAGTGGGCTTAATGTCTACCTCTGTTATGGGCATCGACACGAGTTTAGGCACTGCTCCGTGGAGTCGGGCGCAGCCTCAGCCCAATCCCGCTCCGGAAGCGATCGCCCTCGGCATTGCCAACCAACTCACCAACATTCTCCGAGATGTGGGCGAAGATGCGCGGCGCGGCAGAATTTACTTGCCCCTCGAAGATCTAGAGCGATTTAATTACACCGAGAAAGACTTGATTAAGGGCGTTATAGACGATCGCTGGCGATCGATCATGCGGTTCCAAATTCAACGGGCACGCAAGTTTTATGTTGAGGCTGAAAAAGGCATTAGTCGGTTAAGCCCTGATGCGCGTTTTCCAGTTTGGTCGGCGCTATTGCTCTATAGCCAAATTTTGGATGCGATTGAGCGCAATCAGTACGATGTCTTCCGCAAACGTGCCTTTGTGCCCAAGTGGCAAAAGTTTTTGAGCTTGCCGATCGCTCGGTTACGAGCAGATGTGCTTTGAGCGATCGCTGGCTTTCCCGTGGGTTTTGCTTTGCTATTGCGGTCATCACCTTACTATCAGTCGTGGGCTACGCCGGAGAATTCTATTATCTCAAACTCTGGAGGAACCCAATCGTTGAAGTCTCATAAGACCAGGAGATTTAAGATTCCATCAAGATTTCAATATTCAGCAACGCCGAATTGCTCAGAATAGAGGCAGTTCTGGGCGATCGCTGTTTCACTTTATTTCGCCACCATCCAATTTTCCCCAGCGCCTATTTCCACCACCAGCGGCACACTCAGCGCCGCTGCCGCTTCCATAGTGGCTTTAATTTGAGGCTGTAACGCTTCCCACTCATCGGGCGGCACTTCAAACACCAGTTCATCATGCACTTGCAGCAATAGCTTTGCCTGGTAGGGCTTGAGAATTTCGTGCAGCCTCACCATAGCGATCTTAATGATGTCGGCGCTCGATCCTTGAATAGGAGCATTGGCGGCTTGGCGCAGCATTTGGGCATCGTATTGGTCGCGCAGTTTTAAGCGATCGAGGTTAATGCTGTTGGGGTCAGAGCCTCTCATCTGTCTGAGGCTTTCGCTGTTGAAGTTAAAATAACGCCGTCGTCCCTTAATAGTGGTGACGTAGCCCTGGGCGATCGCCTCTTGCTGCATTCGTTGGAGATAGTGAAAAATGCCAGAGTAACGCTCGTTGAAGCGATCGATAAAGATCTTTGCCTCGTTCTTACCCACTCCCACTTCCCGCGCAAACCGCTGCGCCCCCATGCCATAAATCACACCAAAGTTGATGACTTTACCAAACCGCCGTTCCTCCGTAGTAATTTCGTCCTTCTCAAACAGAAGCTTAGCGGTAATGGCGTGGACATCATCATGGTTGCGGTACGCCTCTAGCAGCACAGGCTCCTGGCTCAGGTGCGCCAAAATCCGCAGCTCGATTTGCGAATAATCGGCAGCCACCATCAGCCAACCGGGTTCTGGAATAAATGCCGCGCGAATTTGGCGGCTGAAGGCGGTGCGGATCGGGATATTTTGCAAGTTAGGGTCGGAGGAAGACAGACGACCTGTAGCAGTGACCGTCTGGTTGAAGTCGGTGTGCACCCGTCCGGTATCTGCCCGTACCAGTTGAGGAAGGGCATCGACGTAGGTAGATTTAAGCTTGGTGAGCGTGCGGTGCTCTAGAATTTCGTCAATGACGGGATGATCGCCCTGAAGTTTTTCCAGTACAGCCGCATCGGTGGAGTAGCCAGTTTTGATTTTGCGGGATTTTTTGAGGTCAAGTTCCAGCGTGTCGAACAAAAGTTCACTGAGTTGCTTGGGTGAGCCGAGGTTGAATTCTCGCCCTGCCGCCGCGTAGGCTCGTTTCTCGATCGCCTGTAAATCAATCTCTAACCGCTGAGAAAATTCTTTCAAGTACGCCTGATCAATGCGAATGCCCCGATTCTCCATCGCTGCCAAGACAGGCTCTAGTGATAGCTCCACATCTAACAACAATGCATACAAATCTGGCACCTGTTCTAGTTCTGCCAGCATTTTGCTCACTAACTGATAAGTAAAATGCACATCCATGCCGCAATAATGAGCCACTGATGAAATGGCGATATCAGCAATATTTTTACCTTTGGGCACCAAATCTCCGTAGCTTTGGGAAGAAGATTCCAAGTAGCGTAATCCCAACTCGCTCAAGCCGTGCTTTGCTTCGGGATTCAGCACGTAGCTGGCAAGCATCGTGTCGAACACAACGCCCTCAAGTTCAATACCCTGGAAGTGCAAAATCCGGCGATCGAACTTGGCATTTTGCAGGGCTTTGGGGTAGCTCGTACTTTCCAAAATAGGGCGCAACGCTTCTAGCGCGATCGCCAGCTCAAGATTCTTGCCAATCTGATGCCCCAGAGGGATATACGCCATATCGCTCAAACCTGCTCCCCAGCAGCAACCGATGCCCACCAAAACAGCATCTCGCGGTTCCAGTGCAGTCGTTTCCGTATCCCAAGCCACAGGCGCAGTCGCATCTCGATGAGTTTTCAGGCGTTCCACCAGTTCGGTCAGCTTGGCGCGCGTATCAATGATTTGAGGAACGATCGCCGCTTCAGTCATCCGCTGGCTGGTTTGAGTCTCTTCAGCACTAAAAAACCAGGTATCGCCGCCCTCAAAAATCGACACAACTTTCTGGCTGTCGAACTTAGGAACAGAGGTTAAAAGTTCTGGTGCAACCTCACCCCCAAAGCGCTGCTGCAACTGATTAATTTTGCTGAGGAAAAGCTTAAACTCCAGTTTTTCCAATAGCGGTACTACGGTATCAGCATCAAAACCCTTGAGCCGAAAGTCTTCGATATTGGCGGCGATCGGCACATCCAAATGAATTTGCGCCATGTACTGCGAGTGTCGCGCCATGTCTTTGCCGTCTTCCAGCTTGGTTTTGACAGCGCCCTTGATTTCATTTAACGACTCATAAACTTTCTCTAGCGAGCCATAGGTCTTCAACAACTGCACTGCCGTTTTATCGCCAATGCCTCGCACGCCAGGGATATTGTCCGACGCATCACCGCATAATGCCTTGTAATCCACCACTTGAGACGGCGAAACGCCCATTTTGCTGGTCACTTCTTCAGTGCCAAATTCCTTGGGCGGCGGCGTGCCTTTGCCAAAGCTGGTGCTGAGGTACAGCACGGTCACCAGCCCTTCTGGATCAACCAGTTGAAATAAGTCGCGATCGCCCGATAAAATCTGTACCCGCATCCCGATCGCCTTAGCTTGGGTCGCCAACGTGCCAATGATGTCGTCTGCCTCATAGCCCGACAGCTTCAACACTGGCAAATTTAGCGCCATCAGCACTTCCTGAAGGTTAAGAATATCAGGGATAAAGTCTTCTGGGGTTTCGGCTCTGCCTGCCTTGTAGGTTGCGTCAGCTTCGTGGCGAAATGTGGGATCGCTGAGGTCGAAGGCGATCGCCAAATACTCAGGCTTTTCCTGCTCCAAAGTATCGAGCAAAGACTTAAGGAACCCGTAGGAAACGCTGGTAGGAATACCCGTTGAAGTCCGCAGCCCTCCATCTCGCCCCTTAGCATGGGCATAGTACGAGCGAAAGGCGAGAGAATGCCCGTCGATCAAGATGAGCTTGGGGGGATGGGAGGGAGGAATGGAGGACATAACTCGTTGCAGGCTAGCCAGAATCGCGATGTTTCACTTACACCATATGATAGAAATTACAGAAGCCGCGAATGGATGTTAACTAAGCTCGGCTGGAAGAGTGGACAAATTTTCCAAGGGATGATTTTTAATGAATAGCGGAAATCCCAATCCCCTTGTGGGTTGGGTCGAGAGCGCGGCTGTTGTAGCTCTTAGCGGAAACAGCCAATTCAGGATATAGTTGTAATGGTCGTTGACCCACCCGCATGGCTGACCACAAAAGGCTTTTAGCCCTGTAACCAGCATGAGCAATGGGGAAAGAACAAGTCCGCTGGCTGACCATTGTTGTAAGTCCAAAATGCGTTGTACGAATAGAACTCAAACAATCTCAGGAAGTGGGATTGCTGCCAGGGTAGTAGAGCGATCTACTACAGGAGTCAGTAGCGGTGTGCTGTCTATACGGGCATCGACTAAAACCTCCAGACGCTATGTAAGTCCGATGTTTTGATTGCAAGATAGAGGCGATGGCGATTGAAACTGGAAGCCCCGTCCGCTTGTCGGCGGGGTACTTCACTTAATCCCATCCTTCAATCGCTTCAAAATCCGCAAGACATCCCAAAGTTCGTTATGGCGCCGACCAAACAGCGAAAAGTCATCAGAGAAATCATATTGAAGCGAAGGATGTTTGGCTGATTTAACAAAGATAAATTGATCGCCGTTGGTAACTAAGCCAAAGCTAGGTAAATCAGGATTAGGGTTTGCCATCATGTACGCCAATGCTTGAGGAATCGCATCCGGGCAAGGAAACGTGGTGCGCTTAGACTCTACCACTACAATCCAAAGGCGATTCTGTAAAACGAGGGTATCCAGTCGCCCTTGCAGCATTGTATCGCCGCCATCCAGCTCAATTTTGACTGAAACTTCTGCCCGAAGTTTGAAGGGCGGATCACAGAGTCCAGCCAAGTACAACAGCGGTGAGGTCAGCAGCAAGTTCACCACGCCTTCTGCCAGAACGCCATCCGCTCGCTGATAAAGATAGGTGGTTTTAATGCGATCGAGCGTCTGCCGCTCCTGCTCGTCTAACTCAGGCAAATTTTCAAACCACTCTGGGAAAAATTGCAATTCAGAGGCTCGACGCAGACTGAACCGGGCTTCTGCCTGATTTAGCGTGGTGATGACATCAGTAACGGCAAGAGTTTGGGGCATAGGGGTGAACCCGATGATTCTTCTGATTTATGGACGGCATTGCTTCCTATAATAATGGCGTTATCAAGGTGTCAAAGAAAGCCATGCCGCGATCGCTCTCCTCGTCACAGCAACAATCTTCCGTCATGGGGCTGCCCGTGCATCTACAACTGGACTACGTAGATTGGCTTTTATCTCGGTTACAACAACAAAAGGGTGCCCATATTGTCACGCTTAACGCTGAAATGGCGATGCAGGCAGAACAAGATGAAGCCCTGGCAACCGTCATTCGCAAAGCCGAGCTAGTCATTCCTGATGGGTCAGGTGTAGTGTTTTACCTGAAGCTACGCGGTAAAGCGGTGCGACGATGTCCGGGTATTGAGTTAGCCGAAAAGTTATTGATGCGCGCTGCTTCGCAGATACCGCAAGGGTCGCCCGAACTTGCCCCTTACCCCATCTTTTTCTATGGCGGGGCGCCTGGAGTTAGCGAGGCAGCGGCAGTTGAATGGCAAAAAAGAGCGCCTGGAATGGCGATCGCTGGAACTCAAAATGGCTATGTTACTCCTGAAGACCAACCCCAGCTTTTGAAAACCCTAGCCGACCTTCAACCCCGCATTATTCTCGTGGGGCTAGGCGTACCCCGCCAGGAATTTTGGATTGCCGAACATCGCCACATTTGTCCTAACGCCATTTGGATTGGGGTGGGCGGCAGTTTTGATATTTGGGCAGGCACGAAAGACCGTGCCCCCGGCTGGCTCCGCAACAATCATTTAGAGTGGACTTATCGGCTCTATCAAGAGCCTTGGCGATGGCGACGAATGATGGCATTGCCGCAGTTTGCCTGGCGATCGCTCACCTATCCTCGTTGAAGCTGAAGATTTTTGCTCGTTGCCTTCAGTTTTCGGCGATCGTCCCTGTAAGTTCGTAGAATGTTCAGGTAAGGCAAAGCGCCCTAAATCTTAAACTTGTTTCTCTGCCTAGCAAAACCTATGCTAAGACTAAAGGCAAAGCTTAAATTTCACTTCACACACCGAAAAGGAAGATAGTCATGGGATTATTTGACCGTGTTAGCCGCGTCGTTCGATCAAACCTTAACGCTGCCGTCAGTTCTGCCGAAGATCCAGCCAAAATTCTTGATCAAGCCATTATTGATATGCAGGAAGACTTGGTGCAGTTGCGGATGGCAGTTGCCAGCGCGATCGCCAGTCAAAAGCGAATGCAGCAGCAGTCAAACCAGGCGCAAACTGAGGCAAATAACTGGCAACAACGGGCGCAGTTAGCTCTGCAAAAAGGCGATGAAAATCTGGCGCGGGAAGCCCTGAGCCGCAAAAAAGTTCAGTCGGAAACCTCTGCGGCAATCAAAGCCCAGCTTGACCAACAATCAGGAACGGTTGATACTCTCAAGCGCAACTTAATAGGTCTAGAAAGCAAGATTTCTGAGGCGAAGACCAAGAAAGATATGCTCAAAGCCAGAGCGCAAGCCGCTAAAGCGAATGAACAGCTTCAGTCAGCGGTCGGCGCATTGGGCACCAGCACAGCAATGGGCGCATTTGAGCGCATGGAAGAAAAAGTCTTGCAAATGGAAGCCCGTGGACAAGCGGCGGCTGAAATTGCGGGGGCTGACCTAGAAAGCCAGTTTGCGGCACTAGAATCGGGTGGTGATGTGGATGACGAGCTAGAAGCGATGAAAGCACAGCTTTTGAGCGGTTCGTCTACAAACCAAGCGCTCCCTGCTGGTGCGCCTGCTAGTGCGTCTGGTGGTGCGCCTGCGACCAGTACACCCGCTGCCCCTAAAGATGCGGCGGTAGATGCCGAATTAGAAGACCTGAAGCGGCAGCTCGATCAACTCTAGTCATCATCTAAAATCTAAAGCCCTCCGACTTTTTTAAGAGCCGGGGGGCTTCTGCTTTAAACTAGAGGATAGTAATTCTTTGGCTTGATTTTGACCATGAGTAAAGTGCTGACTATCACCGATGCCGAGTTTACTACCGAGGTACTCAGCGCTAAACCACCCGTTTTGGTTTATTTCTGGGCTTCCTGGTGTGGCCCGTGCCGCCTGATGGCTCCTTCTGTCGATTGGGCTGCGGCAGAATATGGCGATCGCCTCAAAATTGTCAAAATGGAAATTGATCCTAACCCCGAAACCGTTGCCAAGTACCAAGTAGAAGGCGTACCTGCTCTTCGCCTGATCAATGCCGGGGAACTTCTCGCGGCTTCTGAAGGAGCGCTAAATAAGGACAAGCTCGGCAGCTTCTTGACCAGCCATTTGCCTTCTTAAGCTAGTTTTTATAAAATAGCCTGTCCCCGTAAAATCTCTGTCTTCGTGAAACCTCTGTTTTTGTAAAATCAGGTCACCATGATCCAGTTTGCCCAGCGCCTCCAGCCCTTGCAGTCCAATGTTTTTGCTGATATGGATCAGGCGAAAGCCAGAGCGAAGGCAGCCGGACGCGACCTGATTGACTTGTCGTTAGGCTCGTCTGATCTGCCCACCTCGCCTCATGTTTTGGAGGCGATCGCCCAATCCCTCACCGACTCCAGCACCCACGGTTATCTGCTATACCACGGCACCCAAGCCTTCCGCCAAGCCGCTGCCCAGTGGTACACACAAAAGTTCGGTATCCCCGTTGATCCTGAAACCGAGGTGCTTCAGCTCATTGGCTCCCAAGAAGGCACGGCTCACCTGCCCTTGGCACTACTCAACCCTGGCGATTTTGCCTTGCTTCAAGATCCAGGGTATCCCTCCCATGCGGGCGGCGTTCACCTGGCAGGCGGACAGATTTATCCGATGCCGCTCCTGTCTGAAAATAACTTTCTGCCTGTCTTAGAAGATATTCCTGCCCCTGTCCTTGCCCAAGCCCGAATGATGGTGCTGAGCTATCCTCATAACCCGACGACTGCAACAGCCCCGATCGCCTTTTTCCAAAAAGCCGTCGCCTTCTGTCACCAGCACAATCTTGCGCTGGTGCATGATTTTCCCTATGCTGACCTATTTTTTGAAGGCGAACCACCCGCCTCGGTGCTGCAAGCCGATCCTCAAAAGCAGGTTTCGATCGAATTCTTTACCCTGTCTAAGTCTTACAATATGGGCGGGTTTCGGGTGGGCTATGCAGTGGGCAATGCTCAATTAATCCGCGCCCTACGGCAGGTTAAGGCAGCAGTGGACTTTAACCAGTATCAAGGGATTTTGAATGGGGCGATCGCCGCACTCACAGGTTCCCAGGACAGTGTTCACCAAGCCGTCGCGACCTTCCAACAGCGGCGAGACACGTTCATTGCCGCCCTTCATCGCATCGGCTGGCAAGTTCCTACCCCTATCGCCACGATGTACATCTGGGCAAAGCTTCCCGACCCTTGGGCGAGCGACTCTATTCGCTTCTGTACCGAGTTGGTTGAGGCTAGGGGCGTTGCAGTTTCTCCGGGTGCAGGCTTTGGTAAATCGGGAGAAGGCTATGTGCGTTTTGCGCTGGTTCACGAACCGAAGATTTTAGAGACAGCCGTTGCTAGAATGGCGGAGTTTTTGGCACGGGGCTAATGGTACGAATTAGTTTTTTGGCAAAAAGTCGAAGTCTAAAATTTCAGACACCGTGTATGGGTAGATGACTGGAAAGGTTTCTGGGTCAAGTTGAGTTTCGGCGATCGCCTGTCTCACCGCATCGCCATACCAATCTTGGTAAGGGATCTGCATTGAAATAAAGTCCCAATGGGATGCGTTAGCTTTCTAGTCCCCTAAATCCCCCAATTCTGGGGGACTTTGAAAGGCTCGGAAGTCCCCCAGAATTGGGGGATTTAGGGGGCGGATCGGGACGTTATTTCATTGCTGCTCCCTAAGCATCTTGCAGTTCAGGTTCGAGGCTAGGAGAATCGGCGATCGCATCCCCCAAACGGCGACGATGTTCTACAATACTGCTCGTCCAACTGCCGCCTCTCATTTGGGGTTGGTACTGCCATTTGAGCAAATGCAACACAATCACAATAAAATTGCTCTTGAGACTTTTGCGCTCGCTCCGCCCCATCTCTTCAATTTCCTCAATCAAATTTTGCCAATCCACCTGTGCATAGTCTTGTCGCCGCAGTTTCTCTACGGTGGATTCGATCCATTGCCCATAGTCAGTAGTGTACTACTCAGGTTGTAGACGGCTGATTTCTAGGTTTGCCTCTAGGTTTGCCATAGAGATTTCCTCAATCTGTCGCTATTCTAAAGGCGATCGCTATTCTAGAAGACTGATTGCAGGTTCTCCCCTATGCTTCCTTCTCGTCGGTTGTATCAATGGCTTTTGATCGGCACGGTTGGCGGGTTGATGCTGGCGTTGTTAAACAATAGCCCGATGCCTAGTTTGGCGCTGACATTGACCTGGGATTTAGTTCTCTTAGGCTTGTCAATCTTAGACAGTCAACGGGTGCAGCGCATTAAGGTATCCCGTCAGCCTTTACACCGTCTTTCTATTGGACGAGATAATCCGGTGCAGCTTACTGTGGAATCGGGCAAGGCTGCTGCTATCCTGAAAATCCGCGACTACTCGCCCCAAGCGTTTACGACTACTCCCGAAGTCCTGCAAGTCACTCTGCCGCCCCATGCGCAAGAAGTCCTGACCTACAAGGTTTTTCCGAGCCAGCGAGGCGAATACCACTGGGGTGCGATTCAGGTGCGACAGTTGGGAGCTTGGGGGTTAGGCTGGCGTAATTGGAAAGTGCCTCAAAATCAGGCTGTGGCGGTTTATCCTGACTTGATTGGGTTGCGATCGCTCTCTATCCGCCTCTCTTTGCAAACGACAGGCAATATTAAACGAGCCAAACGGCTGGGCACAGGCACAGAATTTGCTGAACTGCGCGAATACAGCACAGGCGATGATCCTCGGCTGATTGATTGGAAAGCTACAGCTCGGCGGAGTCGAATCTTGCTGCGCGTGTTGGAACCAGAACAAGAGCAAACCCTGATTATTTTGCTCGATCGCGGACGACTGATGACGGCTCAAGTCAATGGTTTAGCCCGGTTTGATTGGGGAATGAATGCAGCGTTATCGCTGGCTCTGACAGGCTTGAGCCGGGGCGATCGCGTCGGCATCGGCGTGTTCGATCGCCAAATGCACGCCTGGATTCCGCCCGAACGTGGACAAGCCCATCTGCCCAAACTGATTGAACGCCTCACCCCCATCCAGCCCGTTCTGATGGAGCCAGATTATATTGGCGCAGTCACGACCGTCAATCAGCAGCAAACTCGGCGTGCCCTCGTCGTCCTGATCACCGATATCATCGACCAAACTGCCTCCGCTGACTTGCTGCTGGCAATGGCACGGCTCACAGCCCGCTACCTACCCTTCTGCGTGGCATTACGCGACCCCCAAGTAGATATTCAAGCTAATGCGATCGCCTCAAATGTCCCGGCACTGTACGCCCGCGCCGTTGCCCTTGATCTGCTGGCACAGCGACAGGTAGCGTTGGCGACTTTGAAGCAAAAAGGCGTGTTGATTTTAGATGCACCTGCTCACCAAATTACGGATCAATTGGTCGATCGCTATTTACAGGTGAAAGCTAGGGGGCAACTTTAGGGATTGCTGAACATAGAAAATAAGGATATGGATGTTCTCTGTAGAAGGAGGGCGATCGCTCATGACATTGAAAGAACTAAAGACTCAGCTTCTCTCCCTCTCTAACGATGAAAAAGCTCAGGCAATTCGGCGTTGCCGGATAAAGGGATGAATCCTTGAACTATTGAAATCTTGATGGAATCTTAAATCCCCTGGTTCTATGAGACTTTAACGATTGGGTTCCCCCAGAGTTTGATGCTAGGGGACGAATTCATCCCCTAGTTCAGCAACGCCGTTTTTAGCAGGCGAAACTACGCATCGGTGGGCAAAGTAAACCCAATTTTGGTGCCCTCTCCTACTTGGCTATGAACCGCGATCTGCCCGCCGTGTGCCATTACAATTTGCTTACAGAGGCACAAGCCCAGGCTAATCTGAGTCAGTTGCCGTTCTTGGGGAGGCTTCAGGCACAGTTCAAAGAGATTTTTTTGTTCAAGTAAATCAATGCCGATGCCATTATCAATAATGGTGAAATGGAATGTGGGTTTCTCAACGATCGCTTCTATCCGCACTTCTATCCCAGGTGGATTGTGGTTCACCGCATTGGAAATGAGTTGGTGAAAGACTTGCCGAATTTTTCCCACGTCTGCCCTGATCCAAAGCGGGTCGGTGGAGATAGAGTTAATGAGCGTGATGTGGTTTTCTTGTAGAAGTGGGAAGAGGTCGGCGATCGCTTCTTGTAAAACTGCGTTGACCGAAACATAGTCTTTTTGAAGCTGAATGCCATCGGTTATGTTGCCGTAGGCTTCTAGAAGCTGGTTGAGATGATTAAGCTGCTTCTTGCTAGATTGGGTTATTCGCTGCAACAGCTCGCGCGACACTGGAATCACCTCTCCGGCTTGCCCCTGTAGATTTTCTAAAACCATCAGGCTGCCCATGACTGTTGTGCGGAGGTCATGAGAAATGGCATAGAGCAGAAAATCCTGGAGGCTGCTGAGTTCTTCTAGCTCTGCCATACTGATTTGCAATTGCAAGGTACGAGCTTCGACTTGTTTTTCTAAGTTGATGTTTAGGGCTTTTTGGCGTTTGGCAGAAATGAGGATAAGACTCACAGCTACAATCATCATCCCTGTTATCAATATGAGTAACAGCAGGGGCAGGTTTCTAGTTAGCAACAATGCGATCGCGATCACTCTTCCCCAAAGCACAAACGGTTCAAATTGCTGTCTACTCACTGCCATGTTTTACAAGAATGAATGACCGGGTGATTACTGAGTAGGAATCACGAAAAAAATGACCCGCTGGGTAATGATTGATGGTTCTATATTGAGTAGAAAATCGTTGGGATACTTCACCCAAATGGATGAGCGAGCGGGGTGAGGTTGCCACGTAGAAGGGCGATCGCTCCTCAGAGGATGTCTGAACAGTATCGCCAATCATCTGTAGGGGCGTGGCATTCGGCACAAAAGTTCTCGGACACACCGAAAAATGGTCGTCCGAATGCCGCGCCCTGGCGCTCAGATGTCCCATCTACGACTTTTCAGACATCCTCTAAAATTAGTTTAAGTTTTTATCCACACGACCTCATCTCAACACAACAGTTATGCCAGCAGGTTCTAGTTTTCTATTCACCTTTATCTATTACTTTGCGATAGCAGCAATTGTCATAAGGGATCTGCATTGAAATAAAGTCCCAATGGGATGCGTTAGCTTCCTAGCCCCCTAAATCCCCCAATTTTGGCAGCAATTCCAAATTCGGAATGTTTATTTTGCACAGACAGAAGTGTAGAAATATGTATGTGTCTCACTTTTCCTTTTCAGTCAACATCACCCAATCTTTTCTCTAAGATGCAAACTTCCTCTGATTTGTCAAGTCTACAGAACAGCCCGAGCTTATTGAAACCAATCTCAATAAGAAACGCTGAAACGCCCAT
>Ga0335397_10003163_pt1 | contig 22213 bp, 4 predicted proteins | sample MAT04_FD_205740 | JGI IMG/M metagenome (GOLD analysis project Ga0335397, IMG submission 205740) | Freshwater microbial communities from Lake Fryxell liftoff mats and glacier meltwater in Antarctica - MAT-04 (spades assembly) (version 2) ... | reverse complement strand
TGGTTCCAGGTTGCTTTGTTACCACTGTTATCGGTTACTGTCCAGATAACAGTAGTTGCGCCAAGTGGGAAAGCGGATGGTGCGTTATTGCTAACCGAAGCCACGCCACAATTATCTGATGTAACAGCAGTTCCAATTAAAACGCCGGTTGCCGTGCATCCTGTATTGGTTGTTGCCGTTACATTTGCAGGGCAGGTAATGATTGGCAAAGTGATATCAGGCAAAGTTCCAACGGTTACATTTGTTGCTTTTGTACAGCCATTCCCGTCAGTACCGGTTATTGTATATGATTGCGCAATAAGGTTTATAAATTTACCTACAGGTGTCTGCGTTCCGCTATTGGGCGAAATAGAATAGGAAACAGCACCGGTTCCTCCGGTAGCGTTGATCTGGATACCACCATCGTTATCTCCTGCACAACTAACATTCTTTATTGCCGGAGTGCCGAAAACAATTGCAGCGGGCGGGTTATTAACAGTAGTGCTTGTCGCGGACGAAATACATCCATCGGAATTTTTTGCAGTGATGCTGTGGGTTCCAAAAGGTATTAGAGTCAGAGTTTCTGAAGTGTAAGGATAAGTGGTCCCATCAATGCTATATGTCATACCTATACCGGTTGGCGAAGCAATATTGATAGTTCCGGTTTCACCTGAACAGGCAGCTTGTAAAACTGAGCCTATTACAGGAGTTGATGGGGTGACAGGCTGCGGATTGATTACAATATTGGCTGTGGGTAATGAGGTACAACCCCCCAATTTTGTTAATGTATAGGAATAAGTCCCTGCAGCCAGGCCAGGTAATGTTATGCTGCTGGCATTTCCGGATATAGCTCCCGGATTGATTATCCAGTTCCTCGGAGGCAGGCCTGTTAATAAAATTGTCCCTGTTGCAACATTACAGGCAGGTTGTATAACCGTGCTTGCAATTGGTGTTGATGGTATTGCCGGCTGTGGATCAATTATAGCGTTAACTGATGGCAATGATGTACATCCGGCAGCATTTGTAACGGTAAAAGTATATGCCCCGGAAACCAGACCTGAAATAGTTGTGCTTGTAGTATTACCAGTTATTGCTCCCGGGTTAAGCGTCCAGTTTCCCGTCGGCAAATTATTTAAAATCACACTTCCGGTTGCAACCATGCAGGTGGGAAATGTAACTAATCCCGGTATAGGTGCCAGAGGAGTTAATGGCTGAGGCGTAATTATAACATTAGCTGTAGCTAAAGATGTACATCCGGCAGCATTTGTTACGGTAAAACTATATGTGCCTGCAGTTAAACCTGTTAGTGTGGCATCTGAACCTGTACCGGAAATTGCTCCCGGATTAATGGTCCAGGTTCCTGTTGGCAGGCCGCTTATTTCAACACTGCCTTTGGATGATAAACAGATAGGTTGTGTAATTAAGCCTATGACCGGTGTTGAAGGAGTAACCGGCTGCATATTGATAACCACATCAGCCGATACCCCGGAAGTACATCCGGCAGCATTTGTAACAGTATAATTATAAGTGCCTGAAATCAAGCCCGAAAGGGTTGTACTTGTCCCTGAGCCTGCAATTGCACCCGGATTAATAGTCCAGTTTCCTGAAGGTAAACCGATTAAAATGACACTACCGGTTGAAACTGCACATGTAGGTTGAGTAATTAATGATATAGACGGGTTTGCCGGTGTTTCGGGCTGTAAATTTATTGAAATAGCTGCCGATACCGACGAAATGCATCCTACAGAATTGGTTATAGTATAGGAGTATGTACCTGCTGTTATTCCGGATATGGTAGCACTTGGCCCTGCTCCTGAAATAGCTCCCGGATTAATAGTCCAGTTTCCGGCTGGCAGACCGCTTAATTCAACGCTGCCGCTTGCTAATGCACATGTTGGCTGTATTATTGAACCGGCAAGTGGTGCCGTTGGTGTAAAAGGCTGAATGTCAATAATAACATTTGTTGAAGCTGGTGAAATACATCCTGCTGAATTTGATACCGTAAACGAATATGTTCCTGCCGCTAAACCTGCAATTGTTTTATTTGCGCCTGTGCCTGAAATTGATCCCGGATTAATAGTCCAGTTTCCGGTTGGTAAACCGCCTAAAACAACACTCCCGGTGGCTGATGCACATGCAGGTTGGGTTATTGTACCTACAGTTGGAGCTAATGGTGTTGCGGGTTGTGAATTGATAACCGAACTGATTGAAGCAGTTGAAATACATCCAACTGAATTTGTTACTGTAAAGGTATATGTACCAGCATTTAAACCGGTAATATCGAAACTTACTGTATTCCCGGTTATTGTCCCTGGATTAAGCGTCCAGTTTCCGGTAGGCAAACCATTAAGTTGAATACCTCCTGTTGCACTGCTACAGTTTGGTTGAGAAATGCTACTGACAACCGGAGCCGAAGGTGTAACAGGTTGTGCATTGATAACAATATTAACGGATGCCTCCGAAGTACATCCGGCTGCATTAGTTACTGTAAATGTGTGCGATCCTGCAGCTAAACCTGATACAGTGGTATTTGCACCCGATCCCGATATTGCTCCTGGATTAATAGTCCAGATGCCTGCCGGAAGTCCGCTTAAAGCAATACTTCCCTTGGCAACGGAGCATGTAGGGTGTGTTACTGCACCTGCTATTGGCGCTGCTGGTGTTGAGGGTTGTGCATTTATAACAACATTGGCTGACAAGCCTGAATTACATCCGGCTGCATTTGTAACTGTATAATTGTAAGTTCCGGTATTCAATCCGAATATAGTAGTGCTTGCTCCGCTTCCCGATAGTGCGCCAGGATTTATCGTCCAGGTGCCTGTCGGCAAACCGGTAAGTAAGGTACTCCCGGTTGCAACCGAACATGTTGGCTCAGTAATGGCACTAATTGATGGTGCTGATGGAGTAAGCGGCTGAGCATCAACTACAACATTAACTGCTGCTGAAATACATCCTACAGCGTTGGTAACTGTATATGCAAACGAACCCGAGCCTATACTGGCAACCACAACACTGTTGCCTGTCCCTGCAATTGCGCCCGGATTCACGGTCCAGTTGCCAGCCGGTAAGCCGGATAAAGTGAAGTTTCCGGTTGAAACAGAACAGGTGGGTTGTGAAATCAAACTTAATACGGGAGCCAAAGGAGTTACGGGCTGTATATTAATTATAACATCTGCTGACGAAGGTGAAATACACCCTGCTGAACTGGTAACTGTAAAATTATAGGTTCCGGTAACCAGGCCGGATACTGTTTTGCTTGTACCGCTACCTGTTATGCCGCCTGGATTAATAGTCCAGGTTCCTGCCGGTAACGCGTTTAAAAGTACACTTCCTGTTGCAACTGTACAAGTTGGCTGGGTAATGGTACCAATGGCCGGTGCCGAAGGTATTGCCGGTTGAGTGTTTATAACTGCGCCTGCAGATGAAGGAGAAGTACATCCTAAAGAATTTGTAATCGTGTAAGTATATGTTCCTGCAACAAGCCCGGGAATACTGATATTTGTAGCGTTTCCCGAAACAGCACCCGGATTAAGAGTCCAGTTTCCTGCGGGCAGTCCGCTTAGCTGAATACTTCCTGTTGCATCTGAACAGGAGGGTTGAGCAATGGAACTAACTGCCGGAGATGATGGAGTAACAGGTTGTGCATTGATGACTACACTTGCCGATGCCGGTGAAATACACCCTGCCGAATTAGTTACAGTAAATGTGTGCGTTCCGGCAGCTATTCCGGTAATAATTTTACTCGTTCCTGTACCTGCAACAGCACCCGGATTAATTGTCCAGTTTCCTGCAGGTAAATCATTCAAAGTAACACTTCCTGTCGAAACAGTGCAGGTTGGCTGGATAATTGTACCAACAGTCGGAGCTGATGGTGTTGCCGGCTGAGTGTTTACTACAATATTTACTGATGCCGCTGAATTACATCCATCGGCATTGCTAACTGTATAGTTATAAGTGCCTGTTGCTAAACCTGAAATGGTTTTAGTGGCAGTATTCCCGGATATAGCTCCAGGATTCAGAGTCCAGTTTCCTGCCGGCAAACCGCTAAAAAGTACACTTCCTGTTGCAAGCGTACACGATGGCTGAGTAATTGAACTTACTAACGGAGCCACTGGTGTAGCCGGTTGCGCATTGATAATAATATTAGCCGAAGTTAATGAGGTGCAGCCTACTGAATTGGTAACAGTATAGGTATAAGTTCCTGTAGCTATACCCGAAAGGGTTGTGCTGGCCGTATTCCCGGATATGGCTCCCGGGTTTATAGTCCAGGTTCCGGCAGTTAGCCCGTTTAATACAATGCTTCCGGTTGCAACTGTGCAGGTTGGCTGTGTAATTGTACCTGCCGTTGGTGCTGACGGTGTTACCGGTTGTGCATTAATAATTACATTTGATGATGCCAATGAGCTACATCCTGCAGCATTTGTTACTGTGAAAGCATAAGTTCCGGCAGTTAAACCTGAAATTGTTCTGCTCGCACCCGAACTCGTTATTGCACCCGGGTTGATTGTCCAAGTTCCAGCCGGTAAGCCGGATAAAACTACACTTCCGGTTGCGACAGTGCAGGTGGGTTGAGTAGTGGCTCCTGGTATTGGAGCCGCAGGCGTTATAGGCTGTGGATTAATAATTACGGCCGGCGAGGGCAATGAAATACAACCTCCCGCATTGGTAACTGTAAAGTTATACGTTGCTGTAGTGAGGCCAGGAATGGTAGCATTTATGGTATTGCCAGTTATGCCACCGGGATTGATGGCCCAGTTTCCCGCAGGTAATCCGGTTAATAATACGCTTCCGGTTGAGGTGATACATGTAGGGTGTGTGATTGTGCTTACGGTTGGTGCCGATGGTGTTCCCGGATCGTTGTTAATTACAGCGTTCACTGATGGCAGCGAAGAACAGCCAACCGCGTTGGTAACAGTATAAGAATAAGTTCCTGCAAGTAAACCCGCGAAGGTTTTGCTTGCTCCCGAACCTGAAACGGCTCCCGGATTAATAGTCCAGTTTCCTGCCGGTAAATCACTAAGTATTATGCTTCCGGTTGCAACTGCACAACCAGGTTGTATAATTGAAACCGTTGGAGCTACAGGGGTTACCGGTTGAGCATTGATGGTTACATTGGCCGATGCCGGTGAAGTACATCCTGCCACATTGGTAACTGTATAATTGTATGATCCTGAAGTTATTCCTGATATAGTTTTACTCAAACCTGTGCCTGCCACTGCACCCGGATTTACAGTCCAGTTGCCTGCCGGTAATCCGCTTAAAACCACGCTTCCTGTTGCAACTGCACAGGTAGGATGAGTAATGGTACCTGCTACCGGTGCCGATGGCGTAACCGGCTGAGCATTGATAACAACATTGGCTAATGCTAATGAGGTACAGCCCATTGCATTTGTTACCGTGTAAGTGCGCGTTCCGGTTGCTAATCCGGATAAGGTCGCACTTGCGCCTGTTCCTGCAATAGCACCTGGATTTATTGTCCAGTTTCCTACGGGTAAGTCGTTTAAAATCACACTTCCGGAAGCTACTGTACAGCTTGGGTGTGTTACAATGCCTTTTGTGGGAGCTGTTGGTGTTGCAGCAGTTATTGTTACGCTGGAAGCAGGTAACGAAATACAGCCGACAGAGTTAGTAACCGTAAACTGGTATGTACCTGCAACTATTCCGGAAACGTTGGTGCTTGCTCCTGATCCTGTAATTGCTCCAGGATTTATAGTCCATGTGCCTGCCGGTAATCCGCTTATGGCCACACTTCCAGTTGAAACAGCACAGGTTGGTTGTGTAATTGCACCAATAACAGGTGTTTCCGGCGTTGGTGGCTGAGCATTGATTACAATTACAGCCATTGGCAACGAGATACATCCCGAAGCATTGGTAACAGTAAAAATATAGGTGCCTGTTGCCAAACCTGAAATTGTTGCAGGTGATCCTGTTCCGGTTATTCCTCCGGGATTAATTGTCCAGTTACCAGAAGGCAATCCGTTTAGCACAACGCCACCGGTTGCTAAAATACATGTGGGTTGTATAATTGAGACTATATTTGGAATTGGAGGTGTACCCGGATTTGCTATTATTACAATATTAGCTGATGGAGAAGAGATACATCCTGCTGAATTCGTAACCGTATAAGTATGCGTTCCTGCTATTAAACCAGGTATCGTTAAAGTATTTCCTGTTCCGGCAATTGCACCCGGATTAACAACCCAGTTTCCTACAGGCAATCCGATTAATACAACACTTCCGGTTGCAACTGCACAGGTTGGCTGAATTATCTGATCAATTGCTGGTGCCGATGGCTTACCTACATGAGCAATAATAACAACATTTGCTGAAGCTGAAGATATACAGCCTGCTGCGGTAGTAACTGTAAATGAATATGTTCCGGCAGCAAGTCCCAAAATGGTTCTGCTTACGCCTGATCCGGCTACTGCACCTGGATTAATCGTCCAGCTTCCTGCCGGTAAGCCAGTCAGTATTACACTTCCGGTTGCCGATGAGCAATTGGGTTGGGTTATTGCTCCCGGCGAAGGAGCCGATGGTGTTGCAGGCTGGGCATTAATAACCACATTTGCTGATGTAGGTGAAATACAGCCCACCGAATTAGTTACGGTGTAAGTATATGTTCCTGCCGTCATTCCCGAAAAAGTTACACTTGCTCCTGAGCCTGCAATAGCTCCTGGATTAATAGTCCAGGCTCCTGTTGGTAATCCGTTCAGTGTTAAGCTTCCGGTCGAAACCGAACAGCTTGTCTGCGTTATGGCTCCGATGGTTGGAGCCGGTGATGTTATCGGTTGTGCATTTATAACTACATCAGCCGAAGCAGCAGATATACATCCTGCTGAACTGGTAACTGTAAAGTTATAGGTTCCGTTAGCCAGGCCTGAAATTGTTCTGCTTGCGCCACTACCTGCTATAGCACCGGGATTTAGGATCCACGTTCCGGCAGGCAATCCGCTTAAAACTACTCTTCCGGTTGCAACCGCACAGGTTGGTTGTGTTATTGCGCCTAAAACTGGTACGGCAGGTGTTGCTGGTTGTGCATTAATGATAATATTGGCTGATGTTGACGATGAGCATCCCACTGAGTTGGTAACTGTATAAGCATAGGTTCCGGCAGCCAAACCCGAAAAAGTTGCTGTTGCTGAATTACCTGCAATAGCTCCCGGATTCAGAATCCAGTTTCCTGCAGGTAAGCCTGTTAACACGATGCTTCCTGTTGCAACAAAGCAGCCGGGTTGTGTAACGGTTCCTGCCACTGGAGCTGATGGAATTGCCGGTTGTGGATTAATAACAACACTCGCAGATGCTATCGAAATACATCCCGATGCATTGGTTACTGAAAAGTTATATGTGCCTGCAGCTAAGTCGGATACTGTTCTACTGACACCAGTTCCTGAAATTGCTCCCGGGTTAATTGTCCAGGTTCCTGCCGGTAAACCGCTCAGGTCAACGCTTCCGGTTGAAGATGCGCAAGTAGGGTGAGTAATTATACCCACAACAGGCGCCGATGGTGTTGCCGGTTGTGGATTGATTATAATATTTGCTGAAAATGATGAAGTACATCCTGCTGCATTGGTAACATTGTACGAATAAGTTCCTGTAGCAAGGCCGGAAATAGTTGTACTTGTTCCTGATCCCGAAATAGCACCAGGGTTAATAGTCCAGGCTCCTGATGGCAAACCGTTTAAAATTACGCTTCCCGTACTTAGTGCACATGAAGGTGGTGTGATTGTGCCAACGCTTGGAGCCGCTGGTGTTACAGGCTGAGCATAAATAGTAATATTTGACGATGAGGGAGAGATGCATCCGGTTGAGTTTGTAACAGTAAAATTATGAGTACCCGCATTTATACCTGAAATTGTGGTGCTGGCTCCCGATCCTGATATTGCTCCCGGATTAATGATCCAGGTTCCTGCCGGTAAACCGGATAATACCACACTGCCTGTTGCAACTGAGCATGTGGGTTGTGTGATGGCTCCGGCCACAGGTGCTGCAGGAGTTACCGGTTGTGCATTTATAACAATATTTGCCGAAGCTGCCGAAATACAAGCTGTCGCATTTGTAATGGTATATGTATATGTTCCTGTAGCTAAGCCTGATATTGTTGTGCTCGCGCCACTGCCCGAAATTGCACCCGGATTAATAGTCCAGGTTCCTGCTGGCAAACCTGTTAATACAACACTTCCGGTTGCAGTTGTGCAGGTAGGTTGTGTGATGGTGCCAATTGCAGGCACTGCCGGTGTTAAAGGTTGTGCGTTAATTAAAATATTGTTAGATGCCGGTGAAGTACATCCGGCTACATTGGTAACCGTAAAATTATAAGTTCCGGAGACTAAATTTGGTATGGAAGTACTTGCCCCGGTTCCTGCTATGGCACCCGGATTAATAGTCCAGTTTCCGGTTGGTAATCCATTTAAAACAACGGTTCCGGTAGAAACTGAACATGTGGGCTGCGTAATGGTTCCGGCTGTTGGCGCGCCTGGCGTTACCGGTTGTGCATTTATTACTGCATTAGCCGAAAGTGTCGAATTACATCCAAACGAATTGGTTACTGTGTATGCATAGGTTCCTGTTGCCAGACCCGGCAAAGTTTTGCTTGCGCCTGTTCCTGCTATAGCACCCGGATTAATAGTCCAGCTACCGGTTGGCAAATCGTTTAACATTACACTTCCGGTTGCAAGTGTGCAGGTAGGCTCTGTTGTTGTTCCAATTGATGGTGCCGAAGGTGTTACCGGTTGTGCATTTATAACCACATTGGCTGAAGCTGATGACGAACAGCCTAAACTATTGATAACCGTATAGTTGTATGTACCCGGGCTTAAGCCGCTTATAGTTGATGATGTTCCTGAACCGTTTATTCCTCCTAGATTAATAGTCCAGTTTCCTAATGGTAAATTGCTTAGCAAAACACTTCCTGTAGCAACAGTACAAGTAGGTTGGGTAATTGTTCCTACCACGGGCGACGTTGGTATTACCGCTGTGATTACAATATTTGATGAAGCAGGAGAAGTACATCCTACTGAATTAGTTACCGTGAAACTATATGTGCCTGCACTTAATCCGGTTAAGGTAGTACTTGAAGTGTTGCCGGCTTCGGCCACCGGGTTAATGGTCCAGTTTCCTGACGGCAGCCCTGATATTGCTACAATCCCTGTGGGTGTTACACATGTTGGTTGTGTAACAGCTCCCGGTATCGGAGCCGTGGGTGTTACAGGTTGAATGTTGATGATAATATTTGCCGAAAGAGCCGAAGTACAGCCAACCGCATTGGTAACGGTATAATTGTATGAGCCTGCAGCCAAACCCGAAATAGTTTTATTTGCACCACTACCGATAATGCTGCCAGGATTTAATGTCCAGTTTCCGGCAGGCAGGCCATTCAACACAACACTTCCGGTTGCAAGTGAGCAGGAAGGCTGGGTGATAGTACCTAACAATGGTGCTGATGGTGTTACCGGTTGCGCGTTTACAACAGCATTTACTGAAAATGACGAAGTACAGCCAAATGAATTTGTAACTGTAAAATTATACGTTCCTGTGGCTACTCCCGGAATAATTATGCTGGTTCCGCTACCTGCTATGCTGCCTGGGTTTATGATCCAGTTTCCGGCTGGCAAGCCTCTTAGTTCAATACTTCCTGTTGCCAATGCACAGGTTGGCTGGGTAATCGCAAATATTAACGGAGCTGCAGGAGTTGGATTCACAGCAACAATTGCATTTCCATTCATTGCTGTAACGCACAAAGTGGAAGCCATTGTGGCTGTAATTGTATAGGTTCCTGCCTGGTTCTGATTCCCGAACGAAAGCACTGATCCGTTGCCGCTTATTACTGAACCCAGGTTAACCCCGTTTAATTTTAACTGGTAATTTACCCCGGTTTGCGAACCTGAGAGTCCAACAACCACGCCGGTACTGCCTGCACAAATAGTTCCACCGCCGGTAACATCGTACATATCCGGGGCATCTTTTACAACCAGGTTAACCGTTGCCGTATTACTGCAACCATTGGCTGCAAGAGCGGTAACTGTATAGCTGGTATTTGTATTTGGGGAAACAGTGATGGCCGCTGTTGTTGCACCTCCGGGATTCCAGGTATAACTATTGCCACCACTGGCAGTTAAAGTTATGCTGCTGCCGATACAAATGGTAGGATTTGCCGGGGTTATGATTGCAACAGGACTTGGATTTACCGTAACTTTAACCGTAGCCGTCGATGGACACAAACCCAGCGCATTTTTTGCCGTTAATGTATAAATTGTAGTTGTTAAAGGTGAAGCAACCGGATTTGCAATATTGGTTGCGCTAAGACCCGTTGCCGGCGACCAGGAATACAAATTCCCACCGCTTCCGTTAAGCTGGGTGCTTTCGCCACTGCAAATAGTTACGCCTGCACCTGCATCTGCCACTATTGGAGCAGGATTGCCGATTGTTATCGGATTGGTATTAGCCGAGAAACAACTGCCAGGATCCTTTATGAGTATGGTATAAATTCCCGGAGCCAGATTTGAGAAAACATTTCTACTCTGCCAGCTTGTGCCGTTGTTAATGGAATAGGAATATCTCCCCGAACCACCTGCACTATGAACTGTAATTGAACCAGTGCTTGTGTTATAGCAAACAGCATCAGTTGATGATACTGAATTTACAATAAACTGTTCATAAATATTGATGATTTGCCTCACATAAACCACATTGGCAGCACAAGGGCAGCTTGTTGCAATATCTACAATAAGCGTTTCATCATTATCAGGCACCCCATCAGCAAGAGCTGTATATGGTATATCAACGTAAGTAGCATTTTTCGGTATTGTTACCTTGGTAGGGAAAGGCTTATTACCTGACTTTATATCAACCCCATTAGTGGCGGTACCTGATAGTATTAAATCCAGATCAAGTTTGTGTGAAAGGTCTGGATCGGTACGTTGAATCCTGAATGAATTACTGCAGCCTTCAAAAACACTGTTCATACCCGATATAGCATTGCCATAGTTGGTAAGCACTATGTTATCGGAATTAAAACTGTTTGCTGCAAGAAATACAGCGCCATCAAATTCCTGGTCGTAAGCATCAGCAACACTGAGTTTGATATGGTATGTTTGGCAGGGAACAACTGAATAAGTGGCAGTTAATAATACAGTACCTCCATCAAACTGATAGGTGAGCGAGTTAGGAGGATTATTTATAAAAAAAGCTTCATTCTTTGCAGTATAAGTCTGATCAGCAATGTTGGTGCCTGCCGGGTGTATGGTATTAATAGTTACAGGATCGCCATTGGGAAGTACAGCCAGGTTAACTGCATTATTTTGGTAAGTCCCACTGATTCCCGGGCCACTGAGGAAAAACCCGAACGCATCGTTAAAAGCAGTATTCACATACTCTAGATATTCCTCCGAAGAGAATAAATATTTAAATTCCATGGTGTTACCTGCCGGTACGAAATCAAATTCCAATACAGCGGCATCATTCATATTCTGACCCGAGATGGCTGATAAATCAGGATCGCTTGCACCAAGTACCATAAACTCCGACATATTCTCAGCACTGTTAGGTCCCATTGCTGTTGCAGCACTTCCGGTAGTGAGGATTATTCCCTCATCGATCGGAAAGGTGGAACTTCCTTTTTTAAAGTAGCCCATCTGCCGGCTCGAAGGAGTACCCCATGAATGGTCAGTCCAGATCCATGATGATCCTATTTTCCTGTAATAGCCAAATTTTACATTATCCGCCGTAAGGCAACCTTTAATAAAAGCTTTCTGAACCAGTTCTGTAGATGACATCGCATTATATACGGCATCTTCGTTAACAGAAATTGAGCCTATCGGAGCAGACTGACCCCCTAACATTCTAACGGGTTTAAGTGAACCCGTTTTCTTGGCCGGAATCCTTACTTTTAATAGTTCCCCAGACTGAAGAGGGGTATTCACTTGCTGACAATAGACAGAATTAGCTGACAACAAAAGAGAAATAAGCGTTGTGATCAGTAGAAGATGGATTTGTTTCATGGTAAGCAAGTTTGATGGTTTTTGAAAGTGCACTTTGCAATGCAGGTATTAGAATAGTATATGTTAATTAACAATTGTAGAAAAAGTAATACTAAAATCCAGCTTTACTCATATATTCTTAAAATGATCCGGTTTACTGAATAGAAAACCAGCAGCATGAAATCATTAATTCTATAATTGAAATACGTTTTGAGGGATATTCAAGATTTTTCCGGAATATTTTGAGCCTGTCGCTTTTGTTTTGTCATTCAGTTTTTGATGAAAACTATTTGCAGAAAATGAAATCCGGCTTTTTCGGAAGTAATATGCAGATATTCTGATAGTTAATTTGAAATAACATTTCTGAAAGAGCAGCAGGTGATGAAACTTTGTTATTACTGTAAACGGGAAAAACTGTTATTTAAGTTTCACTCTCATTTTCCAATAATGGGCTTACAGGTTACCTGAAGTTGATTTGTGTGTGGTTTTAGTATTAGAAATACCTTGGCGAAAGTATGCGTTTACCTATATTAAAGTCGAAACTCAGGCGGATTTCGTGCGAGCCCTTGTTATAAACTTTCAATTCGTTGAGCCAGATGTCGTAAGAATAACCGATGCGAAAGTTTTGTGCAATATTTATTTCAGTAATAAAGGAAACTGCTTTCTCGGTGCGGTACGAAGCGCCTAACCACAGTGTGTTGGCAAACAGAAAGCTTGCATTGATATCTAACTGGGGAGGAGCGTTGGTAACATATTTTGCCAGGAACGATGGGCGGAACACAACATTTTCGCCCAGCGGAATTGCCACACCGGCCATACCGTAAAAGTGGGTAAGTAATTTGCTGAATTGGGTATTGCCTGCTGAATCCCTTACCATTAACGTTTGATTCTGCAACAACTGACGTGATGAAACACCTGCATAAAAATTCTGCGAATAGTAATAAACACCAAAGTTAGCATCGGGAACTGCTTTCTTCTTCAGCTCATCGCGGTAAATCATAAAAGGATCAGCTCCATCATACGATTTTATAAGGGAATAATCTATTCCGCTGCTTTTTACACCAGCCTGTAAGCCAAATGAAAGCTTGCCTTTTGGAAATATAATACGATAAGCAAAGGTGGCCATAGCGCCTGAGTTTGACATGGCGCCAATCTGGTCGTTATAGAGATTTACTCCCAGAGCCAGGTGAGGATTGGCTAACGGCGTGTGAAGCGAAGCACTGATTGTTTTTGGTGCGCCATCAATGTTAACCCATTGGTAACGGTAAAGAAGGTCGGTGGAGAGTACCTCGCGGCTACCAGCATAACCGGGATTTACTGCCAGCTTGTTGAACATGTACTGGCTGAATAAGGCATCCTGCTGCGCAAATATTCGGCTTGCTGTTAATATTATGATGGTCGTTATTAGGAGTTTCATCACAGTTTCGGTAGTTTGGGTGAGTTAAAAGTAAATTTTAGTTTTTATAAGTATTACGAGCAGGATTTCAGGAGAATATTAAAGAATGGTGGTTTAGTGCCATTTCACATAACAAATTATAATAATCATGCCCTACATCGTATATATCTGATATTCAGTATATATATTTTAACCTCATAATTATTTTCTACCCATTTGTGTCCCGATTTAGGAATCATTGATAAAAACAGGACATGATCTGGATCGATTTTTACAGAAATATCGTGGCTGTATTATATTTTGATGTACTGGAAAGGTTAAAGCATCATAGGAGATATCATTTTAATAGAATTCATAAGAGGTGCGGGTATTTATTCGAAAATTTATTTAATATTTATCTTTTGTTCTTTTGTGTCATGACAAAAGAACAAGAAAAAAACAAAAAATAGGTAATTCAAACTCATAAATTCATTTCCCGGCACATCAAAATATTATTTAGCCTATATCTTCTTCTATAATTTAATTCCAGGCCACCGTTCATTGATATAAATTACTTTTGACGTTACGTTTAAAAATCCAGTATTATTAGCCTGGAACAAACCATATTCATATCAAAACGTGTAACTTTATAGCAGATATAGCATTAAATCTATAAGCATGAAAAAGATAGTAGTCCTTACCGGAGCAGGAATAAGTGCCGAGAGTGGTTTGCGCACCTTCCGCGAATCGAACGGGTTGTGGGAAGAACACAAAGTCGAAGATGTAGCTACCTTCATGGCGTGGCAACGAAACCAGCAACTGGTTATTGATTTTTATAACCAGCGGCGAAAGCAATTGTACGAAGTAAAACCTAATGCCGGGCATCTGGCTTTGGTTGAGCTTGAGAAAAAGTTTGATGTAAAGATTATTACTCAGAATGTGGACGATTTGCACGAGCAGGCCGGTTCAACACAGGTGCTTCACCTGCATGGTGAGTTGAAAAAAGTGAGGAGTACAATTGATGAAAACCTGGTTTATACACTCGATGGCTGGGAATTAAAAAAAGGCGATCTCTGCGGAAAAGGATCTCAGTTGCGTCCGCACATTGTTTGGTTTGGCGAAGCAGTACCCATGATTGAACCCGCTATGGAGCTTTCGGCAGAAGCTGATATTTTTATTGTGATAGGAACCTCGCTCAATGTTTACCCTGCAGCCGGACTGGTGCACTATGTGAAAAGAGATACCCCTGTTTATCTGATCGACCCACATGCCGAAATGCTTGCTGGGGTTAAAAATCTCACTTTTATCCGTGAAACAGCGGGTACAGGTGTACCAAAGCTTGTGAAACAATTAATGAAAAGCGGAGCTTAATAGGTAAATCTTTTCGCCGGATTACAGTTAGGGTCTGCTAAAAAACGAATCAATATTTTTCAAATTTATTCCGGTGCGCTGCACCTTTTTGTTTTGTGGTTGTTCAAACAACTACAAATATTTCGCCACTCTGTGGCTTCATAAAGGTGCAGCGCACCGTGATATTTATAGTTAATAATGAAAATGCTATGGTAAAGGTGCAGCGCACCGGAATATAAAATTCAGGCTGTCATCAGGTTTTAGTTAATAATCCTTGGATGGATACGGCTAAGCAGAATTGTTTTATTTGGAGTATTGAACATTTTTCAGCATACCTGGAATTAAGCCGGACCAGGATTTTATTGTTTAGGTTTGAAACAAAAAAAATCCGGGTGTGATAATAAATCATACCCGGATTTTTCGCGGTTGGTTGATTGGTTGGCCTGCTGTTATCAGTAGGATTAGTATGCCGGGCTGATATAAATTCTCTTTCCGTTGGTAAATGTTACAACAAATGCATCATTAAATCCTGCCTCAGCCATCAGGTCGCGGTAGTGAATAGCTTCGGCATGGGTTTTGAAAATGCCGGTAGTATATTTATACATTCCGTCTTCAATGTACATCTGAACATCTTCCAAACCTTCAAATTCGTCATCCGTAAGCATTTTCTCCCGGTTGAGTGCATATACCTGCACCCTATAGGATACAGTGCCGGCACTTGTATTTGAAACAACTTTTGATGGCTCCGGTTCTTTCACCTGCTCTTTAACATTAACCGGCATTTCGTTCGTTACTGGTTTTTCCGAAACAGGCGGCTTTTGAGTTTTTACAGGTTCAATAACTTTCGCAACTTTTACAGACTTAGTTTCTTTGGCAGCAGGTTGAACTGACGGCTGAACCTTAATCTCAGAAGTAACGGTGGTCTTGGTGGCATCAGCCGTAGCGGTGGTTCTTTTGAGACGTCTGTCCTGCAGGCAATCGTTAAAGAAATCATGATCCAAAAGGTATGCCGGAATTTCCTCATCACTCTTAAATTTGTTCATATCATAATCCGCATTGGATGCCGTTTTTGTAAAACCGGTAACCTTGAATTCGGTACGCCTGTTAGCCTGGTGTTCGCGGGGCGAACAAGGAATGCCATCCATGCAATGATTCATCAACTGCGACTCGCCATATCCTTTGGCGGTGATACGGGAAGCATCAATGCCATGCAGTACGATGTAACGAACGGCTGATTCAGCCCGTTTCTGCGAAAGATCCACATTATATTCCTTGCTTCCACGGCTGTCGGTATGCGATCCCAGCTCAACGGTAACAGGGTTTTCCTTCATAACCTGAACCAGTTTATTGAGTTCCTTTTCGGCATCGGGGCGTATAAACCACTTGTTGAAATCGTAGTAAATAGTTTCGATGGAATAATCCATATTGCCGATGCTGATGATCTTGTTCACTTCGAGGTGATCGAGTATTATATCGCGTGAAATGGATGCAACGTGCGAAGTATCCGTTTTTTCAATTCTGAAATTCATGCAGTCCGAAAGGTAATTATTTCCCATGCCTTTTACAACATAGAGAATCCCTTTGCTACCCATTGATTTGAACTGTCCGTTGGCATCTGTTTTCAGCACCTTCGCTTTCCCTGTTTCGGTATTCAGCAGAAAAATGGTTGCACCGGCCACTGGCTTCAACGTTTGTTTGTCCTTCACAAATCCTGATATTTCGACAGCAAGCGAATCTTCGGGTGGGCAAGGGAATTGGTTATTACCCGTTACATTTGAAGAGTTCGATTTCCCGGCAATCAGTCTTTTATCAATAAGTTTGCAGGCATAAATATCATCGCTTCCCATGCCACCGGGACGATTTGAACTGAAAAATCCTTTCTTTCCCTGCGAATCAAGTATTATGGCAAAGTCGTCGAAAGAAGAGTTGATAGGTTGTCCCACGTTTCCGGCTTTCGACCATTTTTCGTTTAACAAAGTTGCACTAAAAATATCCAGACCACCGAAGCCTGCTAATCCGTTCGAAGCGAAATAGAGGTGTTTGCCATTGATTGCCGGAAACATTTCGTCGCCGGCTGAATTAATTGTTTCGCCCAGGTTTTCAGGCTGGCCCCACTGTTCATCCTTCCAGATGCAACTGTATATATCGGTGCCACCGAATCCGCCAGGCATATCCGAAACAAAATAAATAGTATCGCCTCCTGGAGTAAGTACCGGATGACCAACGGAATAATCATCGGAGTTTAAAAAGAAAGGCTCAGTTTTGGACCACGATCCTTTGTATGCCGACCAGAATATTTTGAGCCTGTCGGTTCTGTAATTGTCGGCATCTTTTCCTTCGCTGCCCTTACCGGTGCGGGTTAAATACAGCAAACTATCGTGCCGTGCAAACGAGGCCGGGCCGTCATGATATGTCTGGTTGAATTTACCACTGAATGATTTTGGCGCATTCATATCCTGGAAAAACTCATCCAGATACTTTGGGGTTGCAAAATACAGGTCGAGGTAGTTGGAATTAGTCCATTCGTACTTTTTGCCATCCATAAAATTCTGGCGTCTGTCGGAAACAAATATTATACCGTCGCCATAAAAAGCAGGACCGAAATCAGATTGCGCGGAGTTAAGCGTGTTAAAATGTTTTATTTCGAAGGTTGCGGGCATCCCGCTTAATTTCTCAATTTCAGAGCAAAAAGCAGCAAATGTTTTACCCCGCGGATCGTCGGGATTAAGATAATCGTACTTTAAAAAGGCTTCTTTTGCCAGATCATATTCCTGTGCACATTGCAATGCTTCGCCTAGGTAAAACCAGTTGATATTTTCACTATTCGGCAATTTTACAGCTTTGGAATACCAGGCTTTGGCATTCAATTGATCGTTAGTAAGGCGATAACAGTCGGCAAGTTTAACAATGGCATAATTGCGGTCAGGATCACCGGGTTTTTGGGCAATTTTTAAATACTGAGGTATAGCCAAAGAATAACTGTAACTTTTAAAAAGTTTATCCGCCTGGTTTAACTGAGCCTGAGCTACAGTACCAGCGAGGGTAAAAGCTATGAGTAAAACTAAAAATTGCTTGTTCATACTCGGTTCATTAGGTGCTAATTGTAATGTGAACTTAAAAATATCGTGGTGTGTACATCCTGTTTTTTAACAGATCCAGATCAAGGCCTAACCTGATCTCATGTGATGATGAATTGTAATTGGCTCTGTCCTTAACATTCACATCGTACGAATATCCTATGCGGTATTTTCTGCCTATGTTTATTTCGGTTAAAAATACAAGGTCGCCATCGGTGCGGTATGTGGTACCCAGCCATAGCAAGTCGTAAAGAAGGAAGCTTGCATTCAGATCCATTTGCCAGGGAGCACCCTTAACGTATTTCACCAAAACCGATGGCCTGAAAATAACATTGTCGGAAACAGGAACAGCCACTCCGGCCATACCGTAAAAATGCCGCAGTAGTTTTGAGTATGTTTTTTTCCCATCAACAGTAACCATTCCATACTCATTTTGCAAAAGCTGCTTCGACGAAACTCCTGCAAACATGCGGTTCGAGTAGTAGTAAATTCCAAAATTTGCATCCGGCAATACTTTGCTCTTATGATCACCCTGGAACGAGAAATCCGGATCTTCGATTTGTATCATATTCCAGTCAACATTGTTGTATTTTACTCCACCCTGCAAGCCAAATGATAATTTCCCTTGCGGGAGATTAATACGGTAAGCATAGGTGAGTAGCGCCCCCTGGTCAACTACCGGCCCAATCTTGTCATTATAAAGATAGCCCCCAACAGCAATGTGGTCATTTCGTAATGGAGCATGCATACTGAGCGAAAAAGTTTTGGGCGCCCCTTCAAGTCCCACCCACTGATACCTGTAAACCACATCAGTACTAAACACTTCGCGGCTGCCGGCATATCCGGGATTTACAGTCAGCTTATTGAACATATACTGGCTGAAGAGCACGTCCTGCTGTGCAAAGCCCGAAAGACTTGCAAACAAAACGATTATGAGGATTAATTTTTTCATATAGTCAAAGGTTTTTTAGTACAGATCAGATGCCCAACAAAGCCCGGCGCGGTGATTATCGTGCTGCTTGTTGTGTCCGCCCTGTCATTATTTTATATTTTACCTCTTTCATGTTTCTCTTTTACTAGGAATGGTTTTGATTTTAAAGAAATACCCATCTGCTGGTTTTTATTCCACTGCACTTATTTACCGCGCAGATAGATCCAACCTTTTAACACCCCGACATTTTTAACATCCAGGATATAGAAATAAGTTCCATCGGGCAGCAATTCACCCTTTTCATTCCTTCCGTCCCAGGTCCGGGAAGTATTATTGTATCCCGAAAATTCGCGCAGCTTATCGCCCCAGCGGTTGAAAATTATCACCGTATTATCGGGATATTTCTCTATGCCTTTAATTTTCCATACATCATTAATTCCATCCTTATTTGGTGAGATACCACTGTAAGCATGCAGATCGTCGAGGCTGGGTTGTTTCACATGAATGTAAACCAGGGTGTCGGAGCAGAGCAATGGCTTGTTTTTATCGCAAATTTTGTAGCAAAAAGAATCTTCTCCAATGTAATCAGGATGTGGCGTATAGGTGATTGTTGAATCTGTGTTGAGAACAACAATTCCATGTAACGGATATCCGCATAAGCTTACGATAAGCGTATCGCCTAGAGGCCTGGTATCATTAAACAGCACATTTACAGTAACCGATGCATTTACAAGCGTTGTATCATAATCAGCATGTGCCACCAGCGGATTGGCCGAATTGTCAATAAGTATAACAACAGTATCATTTCCGGAGCATCCCGAAACAATGTCGAGAACCGTTAGCGCGAATTGGGTTTCTGTAAATATTTCACGTGTTGCAGGATTTTGAACCGTGGCATCAACAAGCAATTCCGACGGTTTCCAGCTCCAGGCGTTTAGGCCCGATCCACCGACAGCAGTACCTGATAGAAAAGTCGCAGTGCCTGGTACGATGGTTTGATCAGAACCGGCGTTAGCAACTACAGGTTTTGATGCCCTTATCACAACCACATCCGCGTTCGGGGGGCAAACACCATTCGATATTTCCCATTGGAAGGAATATTCGCCGGTGGTGAGGCCTGAGATATCAGTATTGGGGTTGGTTACATCCACAATAGTTGCTAAAGTAGGACCGGTAAGCTGGCTCCACATGCCCGTACCATATTGCGGGGCGTTTGCGGCCAGGGTTGTTTTAATATCAGCGCTGTCGCTGCACAATCCCTGGTCTTCGCCGGCATAAGCAGGTGTGGCCGGATTATAATTAGTTACACTCATGGTTGCCGTTGAAAAACAGCCATTATTATTTATTGTATAACCAAAAACATAAGGCTCAGTGCCAGCTATCAAACCGGTAGCCACAGCAACATTACCGGTGGCCGGTAGTATGTTGGGAATACCTGGTCCCGAAACAAAAACCCAACTACCTATACCAGGTAAAGGCGAATTTCCTACCAGCGAAGCAACATCCGAATTGCAAAGCATCTGGTTAAGCCCTGCATCGGCAACTATCGGAGATGAGATTTCAAAATATAGGGTATCATTACTGCATGCAACCGGTATTCCGGAATCGCAGACGCTTACAACCACAAAATCAGTACCGGTAAAACCGGAATTAGGTGTATAATCAAACATTCCTGCTGATGCATCAGTAATTAAGAATACACCATTCAGCGGGCCTTGAATCAGAACAGTACTAACCGAAAGAGGAAGATTATTTTCTGGATCGGTGTCGCCATCCAGTATATTACCGTTATAAGTAACATCGCTGCACATTCTTACATATTCGTTTATAACAACTGGCGGCAGGTTAGGAGGATATACGGTAATGAAAAGTGTATCGTTTGTGCAGGCCGGCGGCAATGGAATACCCGCATCGCAAACACTTAAAATAACCATATCGTTGCCGTTATAATTCAGGTTTGGCGTATAGGTATAGATTCCGTTGGCAGCAATAACAAAAGTACCGTTAGCCGGATCAGTTACCGGTATTGTACTTACTGTTAACGCGGTGCCATCGGGATCGAAACTGCCAGTCAGCAAAAGATCGCCTGTTAGCGGAATATTATAACCTACGTTTGGCGAATCACTAAAGGTAACAGGCGGATCATTAACCGGATCAACCTGTATAGTAACTGTGGCAGTTGAAGTGCCTCCGATATTATCAGTAAGAGTGTATGTAAAGAAATCAGTGCCGTTATAATCTCTTGAAGAAGTATAGGTAAAGCTACCATCGGTATTCACAATCACCGTTCCATGCTGGGGATCCGTATTTGAAGTTAAGCTGATTGGCAGGTTACATAAAGCCTGATCGTTTGTCATTACATTACCCGTCAGTGGCAAATCCTCTGTTGTTGTGAATGTATCGTTATTCGCCAGCACTATTCCGGAAGTTATAATTTTAACATCGACTGATCCTGTACAATTATTGGTATCCTTAACAGTAACGGTGTAGTTTCCCGGAGCAAGGTTTGCAAAGTTCCCGGAAAGCTGGTAGGCTCCGCCATCGAGGCTGTACTGGTAATCAGGAGTACCACCTGTAGCTGCAATGGTCACCGATCCGTTTGTTCCGGTAACGCAGTCGAAATTAACCAAGTTGCTTATTGATGCTGTGATTGGTGCCGGTTCAATAATAATTGCATCGGCAGTTGTTGTACAGCCTAAAGCATCTGTTACCGTAACCGTATAAGTTCCTGCTGCAAGACCGGTAATGGTTGTACCTGACTGCACCGGTGTTGTATTCCATTGATAGGTTAAAAGTCCCGTTCCGCCGCTGGCCGTTACCGTTGCGCTTCCGGTTGCCTTACCCGAACATAGTACATCAGTCTGGCTGTTGATTAAAGCAGTAAGCGCAGCAGCCGGTGCGGTGATAGTTACAGGTATAGTAACTTCGCAATTATTGGCATCTTTGGCAATTACGGTGTAAGTTCCGCCTGCAAGGTTGCTGAAGGTGCCGTCCGACTGGAATATGCCTCCATCGAGATTATAAGCATAGGGAACATCTCCCCCACTTCCGGCAACGGTAACTAACCCAGTATTAATTCCGGCACAGAGTACATCTTTGAGGTCGGTAATAGCGGCAGTAAATTTTGTTGCCGGTGCTGTAATGGTTACGCTACCTGCGATTGAACATCCTTTTAAATCCACTCCCGTTACAGAATATGATCCTGCGGTAAGGCCTGAGATGGTAGCTGTAGCTTCTGCAGGAGTAGTATTCCATAGATACGTGTATGGCGCAACACCTCCGCTTACTACTGCTGTTGCACTGCCCGAAACATCTCCGAAACAAGCAATATTTGTTTGGGTTATATTCAGTGTGAGTGGTGCCGGTTCAATAATAATTGCATTGGCAGTTGTTGTACAACCTAAAGCATCTGTTACTGTAACCGTATAAGTTCCGGCTGCAAGACCGGTAATGGTTGTACCTGACTGCACCGGTGTTGTATTCCATTGATAGGTTAAAAGTCCTGTTCCGCCGCTAGCCGTTA
>Ga0335397_10003162_pt1 | contig 22213 bp, 25 predicted proteins | sample MAT04_FD_205740 | JGI IMG/M metagenome (GOLD analysis project Ga0335397, IMG submission 205740) | Freshwater microbial communities from Lake Fryxell liftoff mats and glacier meltwater in Antarctica - MAT-04 (spades assembly) (version 2) ... | reverse complement strand
CGCAAGCAAACGCAATACTTCCGTTTGCACCCAGCCGGGTTTGCGGTTTTTGCCTGTGCGATTGTTTTGAGTTTGAGCGTGAGCAGTCAGCTTGCGGCGGGTGAATGGGTGCGTGGCGTTGAGCTGTCGGTGTCCGCTGCGCAGATGTTGGCTGATGCGAATGAAAGGCAGGAACAAAGTCAGCAGCAGAATGTAAAGAGTAAGCAGGATCATCATGGTTTGCTGGGGGTTCGAGTCATTAAAACCGAGAGGATTTGGCTCTGGGCTAGGGTAGGGACACTTTGTTCGCCCGTGGGCGTCGGCAATCTGCTGACCACGAAAAAGCCCATCGGAACCTGGACTTACAGCTACGACGACACCGACCGCCTAGAAACCGTGCTGACGCCCAGAGCGCACCTGACGCAGTACGAGTACGACAAAAACAATAACCGCGCCGTCGCCAAGAACGCCAACTTGCATGCGCTAACGATGGCATACAACGCGCGCAATCAGCTGGAAAGCTTGACCTACCCGAACAGCGAAGCCGAAAGCTATCGTTATGATGCGAACGATAATCGCATTGGCCGCACCGATGCCAACGGCACCGTGCACACGATGATGTTTGACGCCTGGAACCGCCTCAAGAGCCAGTCCGCGCCAACCACAATTGCGACGCAGGCTGCCTCCTCTGTATTGACGTATGACGGCAATAACAATCTGCTGTCCACCGTCGAAACCTTGGGCGATGGCAGTCTAAAAACCGAGCTCAATCAATACGATACGCGGGATCGCTTGATTCAAACGACGGATAGAAATGGTCGGGTTTTGAAGTATGGCTATGATGATGCTAGCAATCAAATTAGCTACACCGACAGCGATGGCGTCGTTTCAACGCGCGAGTTTGATAAGAAGAATCGCCTGATGAAAACCGTGCGCGCGACTTTGGGCGCGATCTTGTTGGCCTGCACCGGTGCCGATGAACTCAAGACGATTACGCATCCGAATGGGACGGAAACGAACCGCACCTATGATCAAGCGGGGCGCTTGGCGAGCATCACGGTTAGTCAAGGTGCCGTCACCGTTTCGCAGCGCGTTTATACCTTTGATCGCAATGGCAATCGGCTGACGCAGGTTGAGAAAAATGGCGGTGCGCCTGAAACGTCGAGCTATGAATATGATTTGGATAACCGCCTTACAAAAGTGATTGGCCCAGATCAAACGGAAACCTACACGCTGGATGCGGCGGGGAATCGCAAGACTGAAGTGGTCAAGAACCTGTCGAATGTGGTTTTGGCGAATAAGACGTATGCGTACAACAACCGCGAGCAGTTGTTGTCGGTTGCGGATGGCGCGAACACCACGACGTATTTGTATGACGGCAATGGCAACCAAACCAGCGTCCAGATTGGCACAGCAGCAGCGACGATTTACACCTGGGGGCCGCGTGATCAGCTGGCGGGTTTAAGCACGGGCGAGGCGTTTGAATATGACTCGGCGGGGCATCGCACCGCGAAAACGAGTGGTGGCAATCGCACGCTGTATGTGTGGAATGGCGACGAACTCCTCGCCGAAACCAACACCATCGGCAACAGCCTAAGCCAATACAGCCGCGCCGGGATGATGGTGCTGGGCGAAGTGCGCAATGGTGTCGCGCAGCACTTTGACGTCGATGGTTTTAACTCGGTGATGGTCACAACGTTGGCCGATGGCACCGTTCCGGGGCGAATCAGTTATCGGGCTTTTGGCGCGGTTCGCTCGTTAACCGGGAATATCGATACACCGTTTCGATTCAATGGTTATGTCAGCGATGGCGGCGATGAATTGTCATCGCCAAGTCGATACTACTCGTTAGGAACCGGACGATTTACGTCGATGGATCCGGCGGCACCAACGCAGATGGATCCGATGAGTTGGAATGCGTATGTGGGGCTTTCGGCCAATCCGATGCTTTATGTTGATCCGGATGGAAAAGCGTCAGTCAGCCGCAACATAGAAAGTGCAGCAGAAGGATGCGGTGCAATCACTTGCGGTTTTTACGCCTTAGGGTTTGGCATATACAACATCGCCACTGCGGGTTTTGCCGCTGTACACGACCCAATTCTGGACTCAATTGACGACGGTCATACCTCTGAATCGAAGTATTGGTCGCACGCAGTTGGCGGCGGCTTGGCGGTTGCTGCGGTAAGCCTGGCGACCGCACGCGTAGGCGGCGGACTCTATGCGGCGTCAACCTCAACCGTTGGGCGGTACGCCGCAGCCAGTGCCACCGGGGCCGCAGTGGGCGCTGTAGCTGATGCGAGCACCCAAGGTGTGCATATTTCCGCCGGAATTCAGTCTGAATATGACCCAGGTCGCACCGCACAAGTGGCAGCATACGGGGCCGTGTTGGGTCCTGCGGGTGAGTTTGTTGGGCAAGGCGTAGCGCGTTCTATGGCGGCGCGCCAGATTGGGTCAATGATCGACCAAGCGAAGCCTTTTACTATCGCTGAAGGCGTAGGGACTGAGGCAGTAAGAGTGCTGCCGAAGGCAAGTAGCGATTTGAGGTACTCATCGAGTGAAATCGGGGCGAGCTTTGATTCCTGGTTGCCCACAAATGTAACTTTACGAATGCCCGAAAGAGGCGAAGTCGTGCGTCACCATCCCGCCCGTAATCATTGGCAATCCCGACGGTTTCGATTGGCAAGGTTTACCGCCGGGTGGTGGCATGCGCTATGCCGCGAATGGTTTGCAAAGAGCGACCCTATCCGCTTTTCCTAGTCAAGTGATCAATGGAAATTTCGACGACAATTCATCGTGGGAAGCGCGCCGAAATTTAACCAACGGATCAGTTCAAATGGGCCTTTTGAGATCAAGTCTGAGTCCTAATCCGGCGCCCTCACGAGCGTGGGAGGTGTTAACGGTTTTGCATGCCCTTATGCTGGATCGATATCACAAACAATTCATGTTGGAAGCAATAAGCGGCTCAAATTTGATTGGAGGGAAGCCCGGGAAACCAATCCCGATGTCTACAATCCTTTCGGCCAAGACTTTCAAGTAACTATAACGGATGCCTATTCGGGAACAATATTGGCTAATATGCGTCCGCGATATACATCCCATAGCGCAGGCCTTCGCCGCAGTGAAGTCGATTTGAGCGCTTTTGCAGGCTTAGATGTTAAAGTCGCGTTTAGTAGCAACGGTAGTTGCAACCTATTCCCCGCAATTTCTGCGTGGGTTGATTCTGTACGTCTTGATGCAGGCCCGATTCCTAGCTACTCTGGTATCGCTACAGCAGGTAACTGGTACAATCCATCACGTTCCGGCAGTGGTTGGGATTTACGTCAAGCACCTGATGGCAGTTTTTACGCAATTTGGTACACCTACGATGCGGCGCTGCAGCCCATTTGGTACATTACCAGTGCAGGTGGCTTTATCAACGGTCGTTTTCAGGCATCGCTATTGAAATGTACGCTCGCAGGATCCACTGCGTCATGCCCTGCTGTTGGAAGTGTGGATTTGACCCTCACAAGCAGTTCTCAAGGCGAGATGCGTTTTGACTTTGACAACGCTGGTACGCCCGGCGAATGGGACGGCGAGGAGTTTTTCACATTGCTTACCCCGGCAGGTGGCGCTTTAAGCGGCCACTTCCATAGCAATGATGCTGCGGATCCAGCGTGGGGAATAACCACCATGTCTTTTTCCTTCCAAAACCAGCAAAATCTATTTGCCACAATGTATTACTATAATGGCTCAGAGCCGACCTGGGCTGTCGGAACCGGAACAGCGAGCAACATCACTTCGGTAAATATGATGCGGCTATCGGGTGGCCTGTGCCCGCAATGTGTCGGCACCTACCCTGCTATTACGCAACAAAGCGTCGGTATGATAGATCTGAATTTTACCGGCTCTAACCCAGGGCTATTTGCGACTGTCAATATCAGCAGCTGGCTACGTCCTTCACGCCCCTACTACATGCTATCTAACTGATATTAATGCGAATTTTTGCATCATCAAGCGTGCAAAATTAAGCACCAGTAAAATTGCATATTCCTGCCATGCTGGTCAGTGATTCTTGCTGAATGCGGGTTGTGGGGTTGTGGGGTTGGAGCACCGCTTAATTTGTTGATGGGGTCAAGTCTTTTTTTTGGATTCTACTGATAAATTAACGGTGCTTTGAAGGGCTTTTTTGCGTCGCATCAACTCGCCTTTGAGCTTGATGCGGTGCGCGTTGTTCACCAAACGATCCAGGATGGCGATTGTTTGTCGTAACGATCTTCGATAGTTTCTAAAAAAATCACGACTCTGACCGTCGGTGAGTAGCGTCAGTTCTAAATCGTCAATGACGAGTAATTTCACCTTAGCATAGGCTTTGAACAACGCACTTTTCTTGCGCGGCTTTGGGTCTATGCGTATTCCTGCCATGCCGGTCACCTATTCTTGTTGATGCCGTTCAGTGATTCTTGTTGAATCCGGTTGGGTTGGCGGGCGTTGAAACATCGTTTAATTTGTTGATGGGGTTAAGTCTGTTTTTTGGATTTTCCTGTTAAATTAACGGTACTTTGAGGTGCTTCTTTGCGTCGCATGGACTCACCTTTGAGCGTGATGCGGTCCGCGTTGTGCACCAAACGATCCAGAATGGCGTCCGCAAGGGTTGGGTCGCCGAAGTGCTGGTGCCAGTGTTCGATGGGTAGTTGGCTGGTAATGAGCGTCGATTGTTTGTCGTAGCGATCTTCGATGATTTCTAACAGATCACGACTTTGACCGTCGGTAAGTGGCGTCAGGCCTAAGTCGTCAATGACCAGCAATTTCACCTTGGCGTAGGCCTTGAACAGGGCGCTTTTCTTGCGTGTTGCCTCACTCAAAGCAAGCTCTTCCAGTAGCCTTGGCAGGCGAATGTAGCGCACGGAATAATCGGCCTGCGTTGATCACTCGAAAAAGGCAAAGCGTCAACATCATAAAGTTAAGCCACGATCGTGTAAAAATGATCTAGTTACTCAGTAACCAGCGGTCAAAGATCTAAGTGCGCGCGGACAAGCTGCTTTGCAAGTCGCTAATTCAATGCCTTTTTTCGATGACGCGAAGTATGGCAGGAAAAACCAACGCACAACCCGACACGGTTTCAAGCAGTTTGTAGGCATTTGCCTTCACAGCACCTGCTCAAACCCGTTCTTGAAAATGGGGTCTGGCAATGGAATTGGTGAAGGCACTTCGCCATCGCAGACAATATTACCGGTGCGCGATTTCATCCGAATGGTATCGGCGTTTTCCAGGTGCTCGATCAGAATCGGTTCCGGCGACGGTGCCAGACTGATTGCGACGCCGTTGAGTATCAGCCTGGGCACAACTGCTGCAGGCAGCGGGCCGCCGTTGAGCCTGCAGTTGCTCGCGGATGCATTGACTGAGGCCTCGCCCGGCGCATAAAAAGCTTGCACGAAGCCTCCAGCCAGGTCGTACCACTTGCCATCGAGCTCAAAATATCCGGGCAGCGTCGAAGTGGGCGGGCTAATGGTGCTGAGCTGCCAGCGCAGGGTACCTGGCATGCGCGATGCGTGTAGGTTGTTATTGTCAGGCTGCTGAAAAATCACGTTGCCCATGCTCTGAAGATACGGCGGCACCACAGGATGCGTCTGCACTAAGTTGCCATCTGGGCCGAAAACCTGAAGCACCGTGCCACCACCGTCAATAATGCGCACCACGCCTTTGCTATCGACCGCACGCCAATTTTGTGCGCTCGCGTTGGCTAGAAATAAGCTGGCTAGAATCGCTGCTGCCAAGAATGATTGATTGCGCATCGTGATCACCTTTCCAACGCGGCAGAAGTCGCCCAGTCGAGCTGGCCTGTTGCCGGCAAGCCCTTGGCTCGCTGAAACTCAGTCAGCGCTTTAGTCATGCCAGCACCCGCCACGTCATCGATTGCGCCCGCATAAAAGTGGCGCTCAGCGAGCCGAATTTGCGCTTCGCTACAGTCGTCAAAGCGGAGACGTGGCCTTTGCGTCGCCCCATTTCATCTGCGCGTAGAACTTCGTGGTGCCCTGCGGCGCGCGCCACGTCACTGAACGCATCCATCAACGCGTCTGAAATAGCCGTGCCGTGTGGCGTGTTTTGCCAGGCCTCCATGCCAACAACACCATAGGTATCGACTAATGCTCCGAAGGAGAGGTGTCTGTTTGAGGTCGTGCCGATATCGACCTGTGCATGACTGCGTGCATCCGTCAAAATCAATAAAACGGACTCGACGACGCGTTTATCCGTGCCAGTGCCCACTTGAGCAAACTTGATTGATGGCGATAGGATGTAATCGACATCTTGGTCGGATCCTAAGTCGCCATAAAGCGCCAGATCTTCCTTGCTTTGCGTCTGTCCATACGCAGAAAGCGTTCGATTGCGATTCGGATCGGCAATGATGAAACAACCAGAGTGTTGTATCAGCGCGGTCAATAGCGGCTTGGTGGCCGGCAATCGGTACTGAGTGGTGAGCGTCTGAAACCAATCTTGCGAAGTGTCCTCGGCAACTTCGATAATGCCGAACGGGGATGTACACCCAAATCCATCCGCGTTGGACGCGCCGTCCTTGCGTTCGGTAACGATGGCGGTCTGGTGATCCTCCACCGCATTGCTACGAGCGGTGTTTTCAGAACCAGGGCCATGCGTGCTGTATTTTCTGACCGTGACGCCGTCGCAGCCGCCAAATACCAGGGTAAATAGGGACAGCCAGACGAATAGGCGGGTACTTTTCATGCAATTTCCGTAGTTTAGGCAAAGTGGCGTTTAGCCAGGCGTGCCTAGCTAAAAAAATGAAACCTTAAAAGTTTTGGTTAAAGCGTCAAAACGGAAGCTCATCGTCAAAATCTTGCGGCGGTGGCGCAGCCGCACGTCCCGGTTGTGCAGGGCGTGCACCCTGGCCAGCCGGACGCGGTGCCGAAGTTGGCCGAGGCGGACCGGCTGGGCGCGCGGGTTCGCCATCAGCAGCGCCCGGGGCGCTGCCCAGCAACTGCAGCTCATCGCCGACAATATCGGTGCTGTAGCGCTCGATGCCGTCTTTGTCGATGTATTTTTCGGTACGCAGCTTGCCTTCAATATAGACCTGCTTGCCTTTGCGCAGGTATTCGCTGGCAATTTCGGCGGTGCGTCCAAACAGCTTGACGCGGTGCCATTCGGTGCGCTCTTGTTTTTCGCCTGTCGCCTTGTCCGTCCATGATTCATTCGTAGCCAAGCGCAAGGTGGCGATGCAGTTTCCGTTCGCGCCGTAGCGCGTTTCTGGGTCTGCGCCTAGGGTGCCTATGAGAATGACTTTATTTACGCCGCGTGCCATGTAGTTCTCCTTTATTTAAATGCAGGTCGGCTGAGCAACGTGCCGCGCGCGGCGTGCATCTGCTCAGTGATCAACAGCCCGGTTGCGCTGTCTAATTTGCCGGTCACCGGCAATTTGTTGTCCTGTTGAAATTGCTTGAGTGCCAAGACTGTGGCCGCATTCGGAGCCGTGTCGGCGATTTGAAGTTCGCCGGCATAAAGACCGGTAGCACCTAGATGCCGTTGCGCCTGACGCAGGTTGGCCGGTGCACCTTCATCCGGCAATGCCGGTAAAAGCATTATTTCTGGGCCACATAGAACGTCATCTGCCTTTTTGTAGCCCATCCCCTTGCACGCTATGTTTTGGAATTTCGACGTCAGCCCTTCTGGGAAAAACAGGCGTTTGCTGACCAAGCATTCGCGGGTCGGTGCGTCCAACGCGCCGGTCGCGGGCGTGCCGCATAACGACTGCAGTTGCCACAATGCACTGCGTGTGCGTGCACTCATTTGGCCGTCAATTGCACCAGTGTAGATCCCGAGATTCGCCATTAAGTCTTGTGCCTCGCGTAAGCTCATTGGCGTTGCTGCGTTTGCCATTGATGCCGTGCAGGCCCAAACGGCGAGTGGGAAGTGGAGCTTCATAGAGATTCCTTGTGTAATGTCATGTGAAGTGGGAAGCGCCGGTGATGTGCATTATTGGGATGGTTCCACTGCGACGGCAGTAACAACCATATGCGCAAACTCCGCGCGCAGGCGCACCAGCTCCGTGTTTGCGTTCATCGCTTCAACTTCAAACGCATCGCATTTCGCCTGCAGTGCTTGGATATCGGAAATAATCACCACGTCCTTGGCGACGTTGCTGAAGCGCCAAACGATTAGGCCGCAGGACAAAAAGCCCAGCAAGACGCCAATTAGCAGGACCAACGGCCATATGATCGGGCTCATTGGGCACCGTCCATGCACTTGCGCGTGTTGCTGTGTCTGGGCGTACACTTCCCGCCATGATGACGACATTCAAATCGATGGGCCAAAGCGTTCAATCGCTCGGCAATAAGGCCGTTGCACACCCGCACTGGGCGGGCAAAACTGGCTTTGGCGCTTTGACACTCATAGTGCTCGCCGTGTGCGCCGTCGCATTGGTCGTTGTGCCCCTGATGCTGCTGTTTGTCGGCATGGCAAAGAATTTGCTCGATGGGAAAGGGCTCACCGATGCCGAATGTAACGAAAGCGCCCAACGAGCGATTGATGCCGAACGCAAGCATGAGCGTTGGGTCGAATTTATTGAGGATTAGTTTCATCGTCTGGTTGTGAAAGCTTTTGAAGCGCTTGCTGCGGCAGACCCGAGTTTTCCTGGTAGTAAATTCATTGCCATCTGTGCGACCTGTAAGCCGGCCGCTGCGACACTCTGTGCCGTCTTGCTTGCGTTGGACTGCATTTGCTTAGTCAATCCATCCAGCGCGCCAATGCCCTGATAGCCTGCAAACGTCAAGACAAACGACCAAAACGCCGGCCCATACTGCGCTGCGCCATTCGTCACCCGGTCAATCAATAAGCGCTTCGAGCCCAAGTCCTCGCCAAACGTCGCGAGCATTTGCCCTTCTGGGTACATCGAAATCAGCAAATTCGCATCGACCCACATGACAATCGTCCACCACATTTGCCAGCCGATAACGCTCAGGATCAGGATGCAATAGGTCGCCATAATTCGGATGTTGAGCCCGGAAAATAGCGCCACAAACGGCAGCAGCAAATACAAAACCAGGAGGATAAACGACTGGATAATCTGCGACATATTGTTCAACACCAGGGTTTCGGCGCTGGCGAACGGTTGCGAGGCAACTTCGCCGGTCCAGGCAATGGCTTCGGTGGCAGCAGATGAAATCGCTTTGACCACGCCGTCATGTTTGACTTTGCCCGTGCTGTACGCCAAATCGTCGCTGTAGGGCTCGACGTTATTGCGCGCAAGCGCCCAGCGCACTAACTGCTCATCGGCTTCATAGGGGCTAAATGCGGTGGTGCCGTACCACGCCAAGACGCCGGCATTTCCCATGATCTTAGAGATTGAGCGAGTCAGGTCGTTGCCGTTGATTTGGTTGTAAACCTTGGATTTAATGTCGTTCCACCACTGGTCGCAGTACGGCCGACCAAAGGTGCTAGCGCTTGCACCCGTGTAGCTCGGTGCAACGCCGTCGCGTGATGCGAGATACGGAAAGCCAGTCACCGGCGTGCTCGCCTGCAAAGAACTGCCGCACACGCTTGGATTGCCGCACGGGCGATACAGTCCATCCGTTTCGAGCAGTATGCGCGAACCGAGCCAGCCTACATCCGTGAGCTTCCATTTCGTTTCGCGCGTAACCAGATCCCCCGGCTTAACCGATTCTGCCCAAAACGTTTGCCATTTATTGACCGCAGGGATGTAGCACTGTTGGTTAAATTGGATGATGTTGTTTTTCAGCGTAGGGTCGCCGATATTCAAGTGCGACATACCTTGATCCAGCAAGCGCATGCTAAGTTGGTCAGGTAAGACTTTGGTGGTGGCACGGCTCAAGCCATGCCCGAGCATCATCGCTAGTCGCGGCACAATGGGCACTCTGATATTCATGTGCTCGCCATCCAACTTGAACCCCCGACTGCCATGGCTTTGTACGACGGCAGCCTCAAGAATTCCAATATCAGTCCGAGGCTGATCGGCAGTATCAAACTGGGCGGGCACCGCATACTTGAGTTCGCCCAGCGTGAGCTTACCTGCTGGCCAAGCAAACAGCAGCAGTGCGAAATACATCACGGCAAAGCGAAAGCCGAGCGATTTGACCGCGTGCCACGCGCCTTCATGTCCGCCGCGCATGGCACCTTCGTAAAAACAGACAATGGCGATCACGACAAACGGCAGTTTGAACAGTCCTAGGTTCCAGAACAGACCAAAGAATTGCTCGCCTGCTTTTAGGCCATAGAGTGTTGAATAAAACTCTAAGTACGATCCGACGTATTCGGTCGGTGCTTGCATGTGCAAGTACACGTCAACGAGGTTCATTGTTTGATCGTGCCCAGTGCGGGTTCTTGCTCATCGGTGGCATTGGGCAAAATCACCGGCGCGGTGCGTTGGGCGGCCGCGCGGTCTAAAATCGCGATTGCGGTTTCACCCACCAGTTCTTTTTTGATGCGCGCCTCGTACATTAAATCGTCGATGTAGGCTTTAACGCTGACGACCGCCTCGGTGCTGTATTCGGAGGCAACGGCGTTGCTCGACACGTTCGGGGTCGATGCCCCCATCTGGAACAGGGCGACGGCGGCTAGCGCCTTGCGTATCGAGTTCTGCAGCGCGATTTCGTTCGCGAGTCGAACAATAATCAACTGGCGATCTTCGCGCGGAAGGTCACGGATGGCACGCAGGAGCTGCTCGGTCACCAACGCGTCAACACTGATGTTTTCCCGCTGGGCCAGCGTGAGCGTCGCATTGCTGAGCACCGCCGTGTTTAGTAGTCCATAGACGCGTTGTGATTCGCGGTCGACTTCCGGGCGTAAGCCGTGGCCGGGCACGGTGGTTTTTGCGCCGGTATCGGTGGTGGTGGCGACCGTTTCCCCGACCACTTCCGTGATGAAGTCTTGCGCCGATTTTTTGTCTGGAAACAGGTTGAACAGATTAAACAGTCCGAATGCTTTTGAGCCAGCTTTGACGGTTGCCCCATTGGTCGTGGGATTACCCGCACTCACTGCCATGGTGTAACCCGCCCCCATAACGTCTGCGGTCAGTTTGATCACCGGCTGGCCCGTGCCACCCGCACGTACCGTCACGCCGTAATTACCAATCCAAGCAATGCCGTTTTTACCTGCATTTGAGTCCACGGTTTTTTGTGCCGTCACCACGTCGTTGCGCGAATAGCTGGCCTGTGCGGACCAGTCCGAGACTTTTGCGGCTTGTTTTAAGTTGTCCCACACGCCTGCTGTTCCGGTGCCGTTGGCGATGACGGTCTCTTCGAGCGCTTTGCAATCCAGGCGTGCGGCGTTTGCCGAGGCTTGCGCACGCAAAAGACCGTTTTGCATCACGTCGTAAAGCGTTGGATTGGCGCGCTGCAGGATGATGGCAGGCAGACTGGCGACGGCCGCCTGAGCGTTGGCGATCATGGCGTTCAAATAGTCATCGGCGGCGGTGCGTACGTCCGCCAGTAGCTTATTGACCGAGCCGGAAATCGAGAACTTGCCACAGCTGTAGTTCCAACTCACGTCCGCACTCACCTGCAGCGGCACCGCGTTGAAGCTCGACCAAATCGGCTTATCAATCGGCTGTGCGCCGCCCATTTCGTAATACCAAGCACTTTGCGCCTGTGCGGCACTGGCGCATGCGATTAGGGCGGCGCTCATGGCGGTGAACTGCAGGGTTGATCGTAAGCTGGGTTTCATAAGTATTTCCTATTACAAGAGGCAAACGGCGGGTGTGGTGACGATGCTCACTTGCACGGCACCGGCGTTGGGCAGGCAACATTCGTACGGCCGCCACAGTTGCCAGACTTTGTCGTCATCAAGGGCAACCGTGCCCGGCGAAATCAAGGACCCGCTGCCGCCAAAGGGGCCGCAGCTGAATTCTGGGTAGGGCGCAATCTGTTGCCAGGAATCGGTCCGTTCATTCGCCGCCGAACCGGGGGCACGGATATACACATGAGGCTGAAGGCTGTTGGTCGTAATGTCGGCAGCGCGTTGGGCAAAAACAGCGGCGGCTTTGTACGGATCGCTTTGCGCGGCGAGAATGCCGTTACGGGGAAACACCGAACCCCAGATGCTGGTGAAGGTGGTGTTGCGTACTTCCCGATAAAACGGGATATACGTTCCTGGGTAAAGCAACTCGACTTCCGGATTGCGCCAGCTCAGCGCATCAAAGCCGCTCTGGTAATACGAGAAAAAGCTGCGGGTTTTGATCGGGCAAATGCCGGGAATATTGACGCCAAATCCAAGCGGACGCTGGCCAATTACGGACGCCAGCGGATGCCCATAAATTTCAGCCTCACCAAAACGAATTTGCTCCCGGCGAACATCGTGCGAGGGATCGTTTTGGCCTTCTATTTGATTGGACGCCGGTGTGTGGCGGCCGCCGCTCACAACAGTGCTTGAAAGCGCGCCGTAAAGCGTTTGTGCCGCCTGTGCCGCTGCCGCGCTCAATGGGCGCATCTCAACCCAAGGATTGCCACCCGGATGCTCAAACACGCTCACAACGACATCGGGAAATTTGTGCCGCACGCGCAGCGTGGTTTCCACTTTGAAATAAGGTGGCACCAAAATAGGCCGTAACCAGATGCACACGCCAATAATGCAGTGATCCAGGCAGTGCAAGGTCAGCGGATTGAGGGTCGAGGCGATGATCGCGGCGGAGGTGGTCACGGTTGCATGGCTGGGGGTGGCAACGCCCAAGCCGAGCACTCCGGCCAGTGCTAGGGCCAAATGATTCAACCTCATTGGCCGCTCCGATAGCGCTGCAGTGCGGCTTCAATACTGGGCGCGCCGTAATACACATGACGTTCGTTAATCACTACGGCGGGCAGGCGCTCCACGTGGAGGCCATCGGCACGGGTTTGACCGTTCGCCGCGCGGGTGAGTAAGGTTTGCTCGTCGGCAGACAGGTTCGTGGCGCGCTCGGCGACAATACGCGACGCCTCGGTGATGTCACGCGGCAAGTTCACGGCTAGGCGCGCGTTGAAACGCTCCATGTCATCCAGATTCCAGAGTTCAAGCTTTCCAATGGCGCTGAGGCTTTGGGATTCTGCGCCGGCTGCGATCGGCGTTTTATCGGACACGAACACGTCTACGCGCGCGATCTGAGGGACAGAAGTGGCCGTTCCAGTGGCTGGCACCGCGCGGGTCTGCGCAGCAAGCGACGCGCAAAGGCCGGCGAGCAAGATGACAGGCAGCAAAATTCGACCCCTGAGCGGAAGGCGAAAAAATAAACTCATTTGCGGTCGCTCCAAGGTTGTACGGTGCGTTTTGTGGCGTGGCTAGCGCGCGATTGATAGATCGTGCGGGCGATGTGATAGGTCGCTTCGATCTCGCTGCATTTGTTGGCCACCATGTAATCGCGGCGCTTTGCGCGTTCGTGTTGCTCGGTTTGCGCCAGTGCCAGGGACAACGAAGGCAATACCGCCCTAAACAGTGCGGTGCATTTTTCGTGCAGCACCACGCCTTCTGAGTATTCGCCAGACGACTTGCGCGCCGATTCGACCATCGTGGCCTGCTCGGCAGTGAGGGACTTCAGCTCTTTCAGCTTGGTGACTTCATCTTTCGGCATCGCCAGACAAATCATCCATTCGAGCTGCGTCAGCAAGGGCTTCATCGGCCCGGCAAAGTCGTCGATGCTTTGCGTGGCTTGCCAGTACCAGGCTCCGGAGGAACGCCAGGTCTTAATGGATTTCGCGATGTAGGCACCCATTAGCGGCATCTTGGCCAAATAGTGCGATTCATCCACGCACACAATGGTGTTGCGCGCGATTTCACGCGTGCCATCGCCGTATTGGTGTTTGGTAATGTGTAGCTGGATCGCTTGAATCAGTGACATAAAGCCGACATTGAGCAAGTCCTCATTGCCCGGCGTGCCGAGCTGGGCAAACTCAATCAGGGTGACATCACACGTTGGCCAAGGTGTGCCAGGGCGATTGAAGACTTTTCCAGCAAAGCCGTCGCAAAACACGCGCATGGCCTCGGCGTGTGCGTGAAAGTTCAGCGCTGCCTGTTTGCCGAGCTTGGTTTCTTCCGCCAACTGATGCAGGGCGGCGACCACGTTTTCCGTAATCACCACCGTACCGCCTGCTTCTTTGACGTTTTTGGCCGCGAGGCGAATGGCTTGAGAGAAGACTGGGCGATCCGCGCGCCGAATATTGTCCAGCTCCTTTTGCTCACCACCCGTCGCCATAGCAAGTGCCAGATAGACCATTTCACCTATCAGATCGCGACCGCCTTCGATGTCGTCATCGTCGAGCGTCTTGTCGTCGTAGTCTTCATCGAGCAACTGCATGGCACAGTGGAACGGATTGATCGCAACATCGGTGTCTGGCGTCAGTGTCACCTTGTTGGTGGTTAAACCCTGGGCCTTGAAGTAATCCATGAGCAACGCGAACGACGGTGCTGGCCATTTCGGATCGATGATCCACAAATAAGGCCGGTGTACCGCCATCGTTTGCACCAGTGCATTGGTTAAAAACGCGGACTTCCCAGAGCCCGTCGGGCCGAATACGGTCAAATGGGCGTTTTTATCCCGATCTTTGATCGGATCGAAGGACAAGGGCGCGGCACCGCGATTAAAGAAGTTGAGGCACGGGCTGCCGGTACCGGTGGACCGGCCCGCAATCGGGATCAGTTTGCTAATTTCGCTGGTGAATTGCAGCGTCGCACGCTTCGGGCCGGCGCGATCGCGCGCATGGTCATAGCCAAATGGCAGGCCGGTGATAAACGCACCGCTGCGAAATAGATCATATTTGCGCGCATAGGGCGGCAAGGCACTTTGATTGAGAATGGCGGTGCAGGCGTCGGCACGCGTATTGAGCTCGTCTAAGGATTTTCCGGTGACATAGATCACCACGGCGGTGCGGTATAGCTTTTCACCCTTCACCAGAGCGCGGCGCGCTTCGCTGGTTTCTTCCAAGGTTTCGACCGCGTGCGCGCCATCGCCGACCGCGCTGGATTCCAACGCCGTCATATGCCGCTCGATCAGATATTGGGGCTCCGCGATCACCGTGGTGCTGATGCGTGTGCCGGACGGCATTTGATCCATCAGCGTCGTGGCGTTGCGGTTTTCACCGGTTAAATGCCCAAAGTTCAGCGCTTTGGAAAACAGCTGCACCGTTAATGCGGTGTAGAGCGTGCCTTGAAACGACCACACGCCATCTTCAATCTGTTCGGGTGCCGAGCGCACCGTGGATTCGGCTAAATCCCACGCCGGCGGCGTTTGGCCGTTGACTTCATCGGGATAGTGGTTTTGGCGCATGTAGGCATAGGGATCGCCGCCGGTGAGATCGGGCGATGGGTTGAGCATCGGCGTCATCCACTCGTACAGGTCGCGACCCCGGCAGCCGCGCAGCGACACACCATTTTTCGCAAACACGGCGGTGAACTGGCTCGCTGCGGCCTTGGTGCGTTTGATCGAATCCGCCAACATGCCCTTTTTGGGCGCGAGGCGATACAGCGTCACGAACACGCGGCGCTCTTTGCCGCGCCAAGCATTCCCGCCGGCCGCTTGGGCAAAAATGCCGCCCGGCTGCGCGACTTGCTGCAGATGCAAGTCGACCTCGTTTAACCAGTGCTTGGTGAGCTGAGTGGCACGGATCGACTCGGGGATGTAGTCGTTAATTTGGCGCCAGTGCGGGAACAGCGTTTCTTCGTCCTGGACAAAAAATTGTGCAATCCATGGGCTATCGACGTCTTCAGTCAGGCCGCTGCGAATCGCTTCGGTAAACGCTTCGTGCATTTCTGACAGCGTTTGCTCGTCGCGGCCTTCTGTTGGGGCTGGGGATAGCTCCCAGAGCATGCCGGCGCTCTTGCCATCGTCCATGACAAAACAACCGCTGACGCGATCCCAATCCCGATAGCGCAGAAAATCGACGAACGACGGCGGCGTTGCATTGACCGCATTGCGTTCCCACGTACTCATGCGTCGCCCGGTCATCCACGAACGCGGAAACAGTTCGCGGTCGGGATCGAGCGGTGCGCGCAAAGCAGGATCAATCCTAGCGCTGGTTCCGAGCAGTGCCGATATGGCGCCCTTTAACGGTAAAAAGAAGCTCACGGCGCAATCGTCTCGCTGGCTTCTGGGGTTTCGCCGGGCAGCGCATAGGGCGCGTTGTCCCATAGCGGGAAGGTGGTCACATAGCCCGGCACCGGCATATCACCCCCGACGATGTGCGGAAACACAAACATCACCAGCGTGGGATTGGGTACGCGCGGGAAGCGTGTGGTCAGTTCGGTCGCAGCACTACGCGTGTAGTTTGAAAGATCCGCGCCGCCGCCGGAAAGTGGGCGATCCGCACTCAGCGCCAGCGGTCGGGCCGAGTTGCGATCAACGCCGTCATAAATCTCGGCCATGCTGCTGGTGGACTCGGGTAGCTTGGTGGTGGCGCATGCGGCCAAGGTGCTGAGGAACACGCACGCGAGCAGCGGTGTAAACCGGCGCGCATGAGTGAGTTTGAATGCGGGTGTGAGCAAACGTGTCATCTGAGTTAATCCAAAGTGCGCGCTTTCGCGCCGTTATTGCCATACGCCAATTTGCGGGCGTCGCTGCGCTGGTCGAGGTTGATTTGCGCCTCGATGTGAATCGCCACTTTTTGGCCCGGCGCGGCGTAGATCGCATCAAAAATCTGGCCAAGACGTGATTCCAGCCAGGCGCGCGACTCCGATGCGCCACCGGCTAAGCCATTGGCTACGCCAAACTGGGCAGCATCATCAATCGTGCGTACCACGCTGCCAGAGGCAGTGGCTTGTGACGTGGTGGCTGCTTCGGCAAAACCACGCGCGGTGGCCTCAAACGCAGAAGCTGCAAAGCGGGCGGCGAGCACCTTGGGTGCATTCGACACGCGTTCGCCTTTGATGCAGGGCACACCAGCGGCATCCGAGAGATAGCCTAGGCTGCGGCGTTGCGTTGTCGTCTGGCCAGTGCCGTCGGCAACCGCCGCTTCACCGCCGTAGGTTTGAACGCTGCCGTCTTCGTAGGTGAAAGTCACCGAGTCAATCGCACCCCGCACACACGATAAATTCCAGTCGCCTTGCGAGGTGCCCGAAAACACCATGCCTTTTATGTCGGGCGGTAAGCGAAAGCCATTGGTGGCTAAACCTTCCGCACTGGTCAAAATCTTAAAGCGATACGGATCTTGCACCGTGCCATTGACCGGTACGCGACCAATGAAGGCGGTCATCGCGATGTTGTCTAGCAATGTCGCATTCACCGGCAAGGTAAAGCGCGGTTTGATGGTCGGCACCACCGTATCGGCAATCGCGCTCGGCGCTACCGGGCTGATTTCGCCTGAGCTCAACTGCGCGGCTTCTGGAATGGGCACGCCATTCGCATCGACTTGCAACGGCCGATCAAGGGGGCGCACCCACTGGTAGCCGCCACTCGTTGCCGTGGCCAATGTGCCAGCGCTGCTCAAAGGCGAACCCAATGCCACGCCGTTCAAATCGACGCCATTTAAGCCCCCTGGCAAGGCACCTGCAGGTAAACCAAAGTCACCACCGGCATCGCTGGGAATCGCGGCTTTGGATTCTAAGGCCAGCATCCGCTCCATCAATGCAGCGTTTTGCGCCTGCAGCTGCTGCAGCGTGGCGACCAGTTCGCTGGTGGGGTTTGCGGCTTTGTCGGCAGCAATGCTTTCCGTTAGGGCGGCGAGCTTGGCGTCTTGATCCTTCTGAGCCTCCTGCACTTCGACAACGGTGCCCAGTTTTGCGGATAACGTGCGCAAAGTGGCTTCAGTGCCGTCGGCATCAGACGGCCGCGCCGGCACGGCAGGCACAGCAACCGGCGGCACGGGTGCCTCAGCGACAGTCACCATCGCCGGGTTGGAACACTGGGTGATTCCGACGCCGAGCAGCAATGCCACGGCCAGCACTGCGACGACGATGGGTAAACGATTGAGTCTGTTCGCGGAAACGCTCATTGCACGGCCTCAAACGGGGCCGAAGACACCAAATACACCATCGTGGTCGCCCCTTGCGTGCCTGCAGGCGATAACACACCATGCTGAAACGTCGCGGTCAGCCAGGCGCCGCGTAATAAGCGTGGATCGAGTTCGCGTGTGTCGGGCGTCAGATTGACCAGCTCGACGGCGGTCACGCTATGCTGGTGGTAGGCCCAACCCGCACGCGGTATGGCGCGCACCGAGCCGCCGCGATAGAGCTCGACCGGTGTTTCCACCACACGCGTACGAACAGCCGAGAGGCCACCGCGCAACCGATCTGGCGCATAGAACTCGCGCGCGGCAAAACGTGTCAGGGCAATCCGCACGTCACCCGAGTCGGGGCCGGACTCCTGCCCGGATTCCGGAAGCGACTCCGATGCGCTTTCCGGCTCGGCGACCGGCGGTGTTAGCGCTGGATCGATGAGCTCGAAACTATCGTGCGTGCTTGATTTTGTGGCGGTAATGTCGATCAAATACACCTGATTGCCACTCAGTGCGCGCAGCGCAATGCGCTTTTTGGTGAATGCCGCACTCGGCTTGAGCAGCACCACGTTATTGACGCTTTCGACGCTGAGTTCACCGCCGAGTCCAGCGGAAACGCCGACTTCGCACGCGGTGGGCAAACGCAATACGGTTTCGCTCTCAATCGGCACCGTGATTGCCAGCGGCACTGAGTTCCAAAGCAGTTTTTCCGTCCGTGGCGCGAGCGCCCAAGCAGACGTTGTGGATACCAGCGCAAGGCCAGCCACGGCCACAATGCGAAGGGAATGAAGAGTATTAGGCATGGATAGGGTACTCATGGGGTGGACACCGCAGGTTCGGGTTCTAATTTGGTGGGCGAGCCAGGCGCAAAGCAGTTCAGCAGCAGTCCGTAAGGATTGAGATCGCTATCGGAGCCCGTCGCCTGCACATAAATTTGATAGCGGTAGTTGCCTTCTTTGACCGTTTCCGTGCGCACCGCTTCACGCAGCTCCACGTCAATGGTGACCAGCCAAGTGCGCGGATCGAGCACTTGCACGCGCTCGGCGGAAAAATAGCTCTCGGCCATCGGCTCCCAAATACGCGTGCGTTCGCCTAATTCACCGGTGTTGCCGCGTTGCTCGGCATCGGCGAGCAAATAGCTTCGGCACTTTTCCGTCATATACGGAAACAGGCCATTGATATTAGCGGCGTACTCTTCCTTGCCATCGGTACGCCAACGATTGATTTGCATCATTAAAGTGAGTGCAAAATTAAAAACATTTTCCGCAGGCATCTCTTTCGGTTTGACCGAAATTGCCGTGGTGAGACCGGGCTTTACATGCACGGTGATGTCGTTTTGCGTGGATTTCCACGCGAACATGGCGCCGCATAACATCACCAATAGGACACCAATCAGCCAATTGCGTAGGCTGTTCTGGCGGCGCGATTCTTCGAGGGCATCGACATACGCCATCATTGTTCTCCGGATCGACGGTAGTGGTAAATCCCGACCGGCGGAATCCATTTTTTGCGCTGGAAGCGCACCTGTAGTTGCTGCATTAAAAAGCCGCTGGGCGTGTCGGCCTTGGTCATTTGCACCCAGCGTGAAAGCGCCCAGCCGGTGCCTAAGCCCAGCAAGCCCGTGACGGCCAATAGCGCCAGCATTCCCCACATAAAGCCAAACTTGACGGTAATCAAAATCGCCATCAGCACACCGGTCGGCACCGCAACACCCAAGCTCACCAGGGTGACCACGGTGAGTTCAGATTGCGTCAGCCCGATCATGGCGATGGGTTCGTGGTTGAGTGATCGTGTGCGCATGCTCATGGGCCACTTCCAATCAATGCGCCGCCACCAGTTTGACCATAGACATAGGCGCACAAAATCACGACGACAACGGCCCCTAAAATCAGCATGAACAAATTGAAGCTGGCGTCGCCATAGGTGACTTTGCCGCGTGAGGCTTCTGCAAATTTCGGCATGCCTAGGGCTGCGGCCGTGCCTAAAGCGGCCACGGCAATCAAAGCGCACAGAACTTTGACACCCCACTGAAACATGGTCACACCATCATCCAGCGGATTGCTTGACAGCGTGACGCCGGAAGGCTTGGGAATCGAAGGAATCGCCGGCACAGCATAGGCAAATTCCGTGATGCCCAGCGCCAATAGCGTGAGGCTACCCAAGAGTAGGCAACGATTGAGTGTCATCAGGGTTCTCAGCGTCAACGAAACGACTAAGGTCCGACCTGGCCATATACGTACGCACACAAAATCACGACGACGACAGCGCCTAGGATCAGCATGAACAAGTTAAAGCTGGCATCGCCATAGGTGACTTTTCCGCGCGAGGCTTCTGCGAATTTCGGCATACCCAAAGCAGCGGCGGTACCCAGTGCTGCAACGGCAACCAGCGCGCACATCACCTTGATGCCCCACTGAAACATGGTCACACCATCGTCGAGCGGATTGCTCGACAGCGTGACGCCGGACGGCGTCGGAATCGACGGAATCGCCGATACTGCGTAAGCAAGATCGGTCAGCCCGAGAGCGACGAAGGCGAGGCAGAGATAAGGCAGGTAGGTATTTAGTTTCATAAAGGACTCGTTTGGGTGGTGGAGAACGATGACGGTGGGTCTGGCTAGCTTGAATGACGTGGTTAGTTCAGCGTGAAACAGGGCTGCTCACGGCAAAAATGCTGCCGCATACGACTAAAATGATCGTGCCGACCAAGGCGCGGAACCAAAAAACGCCGGGCGTTATTTTTCCGGTGCCAAAGGCGGGCAGTTGCTGACCAATCGCCCATGCGCAGAGCGCCATCACGGTCAGGCCGCCAATGGCTGACATCGCAATGCCAATGGCGCTCACGGTCAGTCCAGAGCCTTGTTCAAAGGCGGCGACCACTTCCGTCAGGCCGGCATACAGTTCGGGTGCGCTCATCGGTAGTCACCGCTCAAGGCTTCGATCGCGCGTGGCTCGGTCAACTCGCCAATACGATGGCTGCGAATGCCAAGGCGAATACGGTCAATGTCCAAACGAAGCTGGTCATAATCGAATTGCAATTTGCCCGGACGTGCGGAGGCTTGTGCCTCGCGCACCGTTTCTTTGAGCAATTCCAATTCGTGCTCAAGACGGGCCAAGATGGCCAGTTCGGATTCGCTCATGCGCACCGGCGCGGCAACGGAAGCAGATGCTTTGACCTCCAAGCCTTGCGAAATAAAGTCCAGGCGTTTACCGGCATGGGCTGTAAAGCCTAGGCCCAACAAACTCAGACTCAACAAACAGGAAGCAAAAAGCGGTTTCATAGTTGGATTCATGGGACTGACCTCAGAGATATTTTTTAAACCGGGTGACCGCAAGCGCGACCGAAAGACCGGCAATCGGAGCAATCACCGACAACACCAGGTGCGGGTGGATCGCGGTCGGGATCAGCAAATAGACCAACACGCCCAAGCCAACCGTGGTGCTGACCGCACCTTTGGCCTGGTGAAACAGAAATGCGCTTTCGGGATCTGCGCCGTATTTGCGCAACTCGCGCTGAGCCAATCCGTCTTGCGCGGCAGCGATCAAAACAACCAATAGCGGGGCCAACAGTCCCAACGAGGCCATCGTGCGGCGCGCCAAGATCGCGGTCATCACCACACCATCGGCGACGAACGGCTTAACCATCGCGGGCAAGGTCATGGCCGGAAAGTGCGGTGCCATCCACGCCGCTGCCTGCTCCGGTAAGCCAGCGAGAAAGCGCACTGGATGCGCGGGCAGGAGCGTCACCATAAACGAGTTTTCGTGGGCATTGATTGCGGTGAGTGCGGTTTGTAGGGGATGGCCACTACCCCGCGCGACGACGACAGCAATCACGCCAATCGCGAATGCAAACATGGCCATCAAACCAAAAATGGCAGGAATGCCAACCAGCGCATGCAGCCAGCCGGCAGGCGGTGGCGTCACGGGGCCTGAGCTTTGCGACAGTTGACTCACGGCGTATGGCCTTGGGTGGCAAGCAATAACAAGGCATCACGCGCGACATTCTGCATAAACTGCATATCCACAAGCACTACCGCTTGCCAGTCGTGCGGAAAGGCCGCGAATGATTCGTCGATCAGGCACGCAGCGGCATTGACTGGAAAGCCCAGCGCGAGCAGTCGCTCGGCGTGCAGGCACACAATCTCCAGCTCAAGTGCGGTAAGTACGCGACCGATCATGCAGCTTCCTTCATAGGGCTTCCTTCATAAGGGAACGCGTTGGTGTCATGCGCCGGCGCATCGCGCCAGGGCGCGAGTTCGTCCTGCCACGGCGCTTGTGGCGCGGCGTAGCGCGACAACAGGGCTTTGCCCAACTCTTGCACTGTGCGGGGGATGCCGCTTT
>Ga0335397_10003158_pt1 | contig 22229 bp, 19 predicted proteins | sample MAT04_FD_205740 | JGI IMG/M metagenome (GOLD analysis project Ga0335397, IMG submission 205740) | Freshwater microbial communities from Lake Fryxell liftoff mats and glacier meltwater in Antarctica - MAT-04 (spades assembly) (version 2) ... | reverse complement strand
GCCGTAGAATCCATTCCCGCCATAATAGCCTCGCCCGCCGCCCCAGTTATTGAATCCGTTTCCCCAACCTCGGCCACCGCCCCAGTTGCCGCGTCCCCCGCGACCGTAGCCGGCGTAAACGCCTCCCTGTCCGATGCCAATCGAGAATCCGCCACGCCCGCCACCCCGTCCCCAGCCTCCACGCCCGCGTTGCGCCCAACTGGTGTCCGGGGTCAATGCAACCGCGGAAACCGCGATCACTGTCAGCAACGTCCATTTCATTCCGGTGTACATGATTCTGCTCCCAATTCTTTCACGCTAAAACTGAGTTCCATCGACTGAGGAAACTTGAGAGAACACTGTCGCAAATTGCACGCCTATTGCGGTGAATTGGGCTGATCACCGTGAGAAAGGGTCATAACAGGCCGGATTGGTAGAGTGAAAATTCCTCAACTGGTGCGTCAACGAACAATGCGTACGCTGCGCGACCCGTGGAGATCGTCGACAATCAACGAGGAACCACTCGATCAGCCACGCCGTGACCTGGGCGAGTCGTGATCTCCACGGAGCCGGTGTTGTCGCGCAGGGCGTCCCAGGTGTCGTTCAGTCGGAACAGCAAACGACCCGCGACGGCTGCTCGGAATGTCCCATTTCTGCCGATGGGGATGGTTTGCAGTTCATGCGGTCCCACCGTGGCCGGCGCGGCTTCCGACGGATCGGCAACCACACACGCCATCAGTTTGCCGAGCGGCTGTCCCTGAAAATACCTCACGGAGATCCCCTGCGGCTCGCTGACCCACGGCTTCGGATTGTCCGCCAGCGTGAAGCATCCCGTCGCCGTCACTTCGACATCCATCCCCGGTTCCACCCGCACGCCAATATCCTGCCAACCTCGATTCGCGGAAATCGTGACTGTTTGAGACTGCTCCTCACTCAGCAATCGGCCGGCTTGAAAGTCGATGGCCGCGGATTGGGTGTCGTAATCGGGTTGCACCTGAGACTCGAACAGCGTCCATTCGGTGGCAAGTTCACGTTGATCCGCGGCGAAGGCCTCGCGTAACTCCGAAGTGAACTGGCCATCGTAAAGATGCTGGCCCAGTTCGCGGAACCGCTTGTGATACCGGGGATGCGAATCGAGGAAATGACACAGCGCCCAAGACCAGGCATACGCCTGCGGTTGGAAGAAAGCATCGTGCGGGAGTTCGCAGACGCCATTCAGAGTCAGTGCGCGGCCGGCGGCATAATCGGCTCGGATCGATTCAATGCGGCCCCAGCCTTCCATGTCGTCTTCCTTCGTCGGCATGATGCGAAATTCGGCCGTGCCATCGTCGCGCAGCCGATGCGTACCGAAATGTTCCGCCATCCCTTCCATGTACCAGACGGGCGGAACCATCCCCGGCATGAAGGTCATCCAGCAATGCGTGCATTCGTGCAGCAGCAGATGCCGGCGGTAATAATCGTGCTGCTGTTCCCGCATCCAGAACCGATTGGCGACATGTTTACCGTGATACAGAATCGGCAGACCCTGCATCAACGACTGTTCGCGGAATAATTCCTCATCGCGAATCAGATAGCCCGTCACTTGGAATTCCGTTCGCTGGCGATCGGGCGGTAACGGGCCGAAGTACTCGACCAGCGCGTCGTACAACTGATCGACCAGCGGCGGCAACGTCCGGGCGATGTCCGGCTCGATGTCGGTATAAAGCCGAATTCGTTTCGATTCATAACAGTGAATGCCAACGCTCGCCAATTGATCCCGGTCGTGCATCGGCCGTTGGTCATCCGGGCGATACAGCACGTCCGGTTCGGAGGCCACCACAGGCAGTTCCGTCTCGGTGAGCTCTTCACTGCTGTCCTCAAGCATCGGCGGTTCGTGAGCAGCCACCGCCTGACCCGCACTCGGCGGCGGGGATGTCGGCATCGGTGCGGATTGCGAACCACAACCGGCCGACAGGAAAATGATCAGCAGGGCGACAAGTCGATAAGGGATGACATCTCGCATGGCGACCATCATCCTACGGATTCACCCCGCAGCGGCCAAGCCAGCTTTCGTCGGGTTTGCCGAGTGGGTGTAGTAGCGGGTTTCGGTTTGACTCCCCTCTCCCCTGGAGGGAGAGGGGAGGGGTTGAGGGGGATGTCTTGGCGACAACAACTTTCCCACTTGCCCGTGCCACGACTTGTCCGCAAGTCGTGCTCGATCAAGCACACGACTTGAGGACAAGTCGTGGCACAAGAATTCGAGCGCCGTGAACTCCCCCTCATCCGGCCGAAGCGGCCACCTTCTCCCTCCAGGGGCGAAGGGAACACAATCATACGCAACGACACACTTGCCGAGTCGTCGAGGCGAACCGTCTGGCCGTGATTCATCGTGGTTCGCCTCCCCCAGCCTCGGCAAACCCTACGAAAACACGAAAACGCAGCTCAGCCAAACAATTCCGCCAACGGCTGGCCGTGATCGGTGATCGGCACCGGGCGGCCTTCGGGGTCGTGGATCATCAGATTCGGGTCGATGCCCAGGGCTGAGAAAATCGTGGCGGAGACATCGGCCGGGCGAACCGGTTTGTCGGCCGGATACCCGGCGTCCTTGTCCGATTTCCCATAAACCGTGCCACCGCGAATGCCGCCGCCGGCGAACAGCATCGGGAAACAATGGCACCAATGCCCGCGGCCCCACGTCGCAGACCCCTGCGGCGTCCGGCCCATTTCACTGGTTAACACGACCAGTGTGTCATCGAGCATGCCGCGGTCGGACAAGTCTTCCAGCACGGCCGAGTAGGTCTGATCCAGACCGGGCAGCAGTTTGTCGCGGATGTCGTTGCTGTGAATGTGCGAATCCCAACTGTAGCCGTCGGGGCATTCCCATTGGACCGTCACAAACCTCGCACCGGCTTCCAGCAGTCGTCGGCCGAGCAGCACCGACTGACCATACAGATGCCGGCCATATCGGTCGCGGACATTCGCCGGTTCCTGGCGGACATCCAGCGCATCGCGAACTTTCGCGGAGTTCGCCAGGTCGAATGCCTTCTGCTGCAATCGTGAATAAGTCGCGGCCGATTTCGAGACATCCGCCAGCGTGCGCGCGGCATCGAATTGTTCGAGCAAACTCTTGCGGCGATTGAGGCGATCCAGCGGCAAAGCCACCTGCTCATCCAGACCTTGAATCCGCAGGTCCATTTCCTGATCGGTCACTTCGCGGAAGAACGGATTGTCGCTTTTGTCGCGTCGGCGGAAGTTTGTGGCCAAGGCGTTATAGGCCCGGCCCAGCCAGCCGCCATACTGGCCGGGATAATCGTACCCCTGCAAATGACCAAGCGGAGCCGGGGCGTACATGTAGCTGGGGATCTCACGGAGTTTGCCCGACTGCGCGGCGGCCTGCTGATCGAGATACTCGACAACAGACCCCATCGCCGGCCAGTCTTTGTCGGGCGTCGCATTCAGAATCGTTTCCGGCAGATGCCAGGGCCGGCCCGTTTTGATCCAGTGGCACGCATGATGATTGTTGTGCGTATGATTCACGGTGCGGACCACGGCGAACTTGTCCGACATCGCCGCCATCTTCGGCAGATGCTCCGTGATCAGCAGATCGGGCGTGCGTGAAGCAATCGGCGTGAATGGCCCGCGAATTCCGGTCGGGGCGTCGGGTTTCATGTCCCAGGTCTCGTGCTGGGCCGGGCCACCGTAGATGTAGAGGTACAGCACCCGCTTCGCACGCACCGGCAGAGTCACACCGCCGGCGTCTTCCGCGGCGAGCACCGTCGGCAACGAGGCACCGAACAAACCGGCCCCGCAGGCTTGCAGCATCTCGCGCCGCGACGGGCCGGAACAGACCTGTTGCGGTTGGCCAAAGATCGTGAGCATGTGTCCGTCCCCGTGTCGGTGATCCCGCCGCCTTCGCGTGAAGGCACTTATCAACAATTGATCAATTATCGGTGATGAATGGGGGTTTGTCCACCCGAAACCGGTCTCGACAGACGCGAAACGATCTGCGATAAGCCCGTCATCCCGTTCAAAAATCTTATTCGCACCACCCCTCGGCTATTTGTTCGCCTTGGGGCGGAGCTGTCTCCCGCAGGACCACGCCATGTCGTGTCGGCCGCTGTATCATATCGCGCTGTGGGGCATACTCGGAATGTCGTTGTCCGGGTGTGCGATGTGGGAAGGTGGCCGAAACTGGCTGACCGGCCAGCGGGATGACCAGACCGAACCCGAATTGAGTGACGACAAGTGGGGGTTCGTCGGCAAGGAAGCACGCGGCGACTATCCCCGCGAGCAAGCCGATTGGTTCGACCGCTACCTGACGTCCGAGAAAGCCCGCAACATCAACCGGAATTTCGGGATCGACTAGCGGTTGGGTTCAGCGTTACCAGAAAGTTGCCCGCATCAGGCGTTGCGTTTGCGCGGTGTTTTTTTCGCGGCTTTTGGATCGGCTGCCGGTTTGTCTTCGCCGGCGAAAATCCGCCGCGCCGCTTCCAACAGCACTTCCATGGGAAATGGCTTGCGAAGATAGTCCGAGACGCCCAGCATCTCGGCGTAGGCTTTGTGCCGGCCCCCCTCGTTCGCCGTCATCATGATCACCGGCGGCGGGTTGTCGAGCGTCTTGAGAAACTCCAGGACCGGAAAGCCGCCCATTTTGGGCATCATCATGTCGGTGAGAATGAGATCTGGCTTCAGGCTGTCGATCTGCCGTTGTCCCTCGATGCCGTTGGTGGCCAGGGCGACCTTGTAACCGGCATTCTGCAACACCATCTGCAACGTACCGGCGATCTCGCGGTCGTCGTCGATAATCAAAATCGTTTTGTTCAATTCGGCTGGCATGCTGGTCCCCCTCGGCTCCGTCTGCGGATCGCGCCGATTCATTCTAGGCAACGTCGCGACGGAACACCACGGTGTTTGCGAATCGCGTCCCCGTCGCGCGCGTTTCAGCGTGAACGTTTGTAGAACGGCAGCGGCACGATCGTCGCGGCTTCGCGTTTCCCGCGGATGTCGATCTCCAGTGCCGTGCCGACCGCTGCCTGATCCGGCCTGACGTACGCCATCGCGATGGGCTTGTCGAGCGTGGGCGAAAATGTCCCGGAAGTCACCACGCCGATGGTTTCATCGCCCCGCATGACATTCGCCCCTTCGCGGGCGATCCGTTTGCCGGCGAGAATCAGGCCGACGCGTTGCTTACGATCCGTTTTCTGCGCGATCTCCTGCAGCGCTGTTTTGCCGATGAAATCCGGCTTGTCGAATTTCACCCCGAAATCCAACCCGGCGGTGATGGGGTCGATCTCTTCGGTCAGCTCATGGCCATACAACGGCATCGCGGCTTCGAGGCGGAGCGTGTCTCGGGCACCGAGACCGCACGGTTTGACACCGGCCTCGATCAACTTGTCCGCCAATATCATCGCGGCCTGCGGATCGAGGACGAACTCGAAACCATCTTCGCCGGTGTAGCCCGTCCGGCTCAGATAAACCGGAATACCGTCGATCTCGGCCAGCGTTCCGTAATAATATTTGATGGCTGTGAGAGTGGTCGAGGTCAGAGACTGCAAAATGCCCAGTGCTTGCGGACCCTGCAAGGCCAGCATGACGGCAGCGGTCGTGTCATCAGCGAACTGGCACTCGAACCGGGGGAGATGGCCGGCGATCCATGCGACAATCTTCTCGCGATTGCCGGCATTCACCACGAGACCATAACTGTCGGCGAGACGATAGACGAGCACATCGTCCAGCACACCGCCATCCGCGCGGCACATCAGACCATAACGAATCTGGTCGACAGCAAGATTATCAACCCGACAGGTGACGAGTTGCTGTAGCAGAGCCTGCGATTGCGGCCCTCGAAATTCAAAGCGCCCCATGTGGCTGATGTCGAACAACCCCGCGGCGTTCCGCACGGCGGTGTGTTCTTCCACGATGCTCGTGTATTGCACGGGCATTTCCCACCCGCCGAACTCGACCATGCGTCCGCCGTGGGAAACGTGCCAATCATACAGCGGCGTGTGGAGCATCCTAGTTCCTGTATTCCGAGCGGGGCGTCAACCAAGACGCCTATCAGCCCGTTGAATTTTTCGTGGCACACGTTTTTAACGTGTGAGTCACTCGATTTTCTCGCCGTTTTCGATCAGTTTCTGTCACGTTGGAAACGTGATTCACGTTTTTCTACAGCCCGCTAAGGATTAGAGAACTCCTTTTCGGTCGATGACGTTACATCGCGACATAGTGACATAAAAGGGGCGTTCCTGATGGTGAAGATGATACCATAGTTCGCTGCCGCGTTCGAGGGTTTGACGACTGAACTCGATCTGGCTCGCACACTCTTAGCCGGCAAATGAACTGCGTCTGCAGGCCGCGGGGAATTCGCAGAGCGGAGACTTGGGGCGACTCTTTGATCCCAAAAAGGTTCACGCCTGGCCCCAACCTCCAGACATCCTCGACAACCCCCCATGTATCCGCTACAGCTTATCTTGAGACATGAGGCCTTCCCCCCACTCGGAGGTTATGTGATGCGCCGGCTCATCATGACTTTGCTGTTGCTGACCCGTTCGCTGGAAGCGCAGGTCGCCGCGCCGAACTATGCCATGTGCCGGCTGGATGCCGTGTATCCGGCGGGGGGGCAGGCGGGGCAGACGGTGACGGTTGAGTTTCTCGGCGCTCAGGGGGGCATGCAGTTTCCGACAGCGATTCTGATCGACGGGCCGCCGGGGATTACGGCGGGGGAAATCAAATCGCTCGATAGCAATCGGATTGAAGTGCCGCTGACAATCGCCACGGATGCCGCTCCCGGCCGCCGTGCCGTGCGGGTGGTGACAGAGCAGGCCGGGCTGACGAACCTCGCGTGGTTTGTCGTGGGCAAATTGCCGGAACGGGTGGAGACCGAACCGAACAACTCCGTGATGCAAGCAGAAGTCGTGACGTTGCCCGTCACGGTGAATGGCCGCATTCAGGTGCCCGTCGATGTCGACAGCTACCGCTTCACGGCAAAAACCGGGCAGAAACTCGTCGCCGCCGCCATGGCGCATGCACTTGATGCGCATGGCCAATCCAAGGATTACGGCATCGTCGATGCACAGTTGGAACTGGTGGATGGCCGCGGCAAAGTCGTGGCGGAAGCACAAGACACACTCGGACTTGACCCCGTGATCGATTACGTCATCCCCGCCGATGGCGAGTATGTCATCCGAGTGCAGCTGATGGGCTATCGCGGCTATCCGCAGGCCGTCTATCGGCTCGTGCTGGGGGAAACGCCCGTCCCATTCGCGCCGTTTCCAGCGGGACTACGCCGCGGCGAATCGACATCGCTGCGAGTGTTCGGCTGGAACGTGCCGGAGAATGTCTTTCGACAGATCACGTCCACGCATCCGACCTATCCACATGAGTGGGTGACGGTCGGCGGCGAGTTCGATTCCGGCTGGGATGTGCCATTGCACGTGAGTGATCTGCCGGAACTTATCGAACAGGAACCAAACAACGACCGGCTGCAGGCGACCGCGCTCGGCATGTCGTCCACGATAAACGGCCGTTTTGAAACCGAGGGCGACGAAGATTGGTATCGACTGGATCTGTCCTCGCAGCAACCGGTCTGGCTGGAAACATTCGCCCACCGATTTGTGAAGTCGCCGACGGATACGTTGCTGCAAGTCTACGACGCCGAGGGCAAATTCTTGCAGGAGGCCGACGAAGGCCTGACCGATCCCGGTTATGAACGATTTCATGACTTCAGTTCGACCGACAGCCGGCTGGTTTTCACGCCTTCGTCGTCAGGAGTCTACTTTGTGAAAGTGACGGAGGCCAATCGGGGCCACGGTCCGCGGTTTGTCTATCGCCTGCAATGCCGGCCGGCGGAACCCGATTTCGAGTTGATTCAATTTCCGGACGCGATTCCCATTTGGGGGCCGGGCAGCACGGCGGGGCTGCTCGTGAAGATCGAACGGCAGATGAATTTCGAGGCGGACATCGAACTGACGGTCGAGGGGCTATCGCCAGGATGGATGGGCAGCCGCCATGTCAGTCCGTGGAAAGATCCGCAGAAGACGACTTACTATTCGACGAAGACGTTTCTGACGATTACAGCCCCGGCGGATGCGCCGCCCGGCACCGTCTCGGAGTTCCGCATCGTGGGGCGGGCGAAGGTCGGCGACAAGCTGAGCGAACGGACGGCGATTCCGTTATCGCTGTTTTATACTAGTGATAACGGCTTCTTCCGTGCCAGCCCGGTATCGCGCGCGGCGGTCGCGCGGCCGCAAGGACCGACACTGGTTGCCGAGACCACGGAGGTGACTTTCACGCTGGGTGAGCAGGCGACTGTTCCCGTGAAGGTGCTGGACACGGGCGACGCGAAGGAACTCTCAATTACCGCGAACGTCTGCTCCAACGGCGTAGCGGCGACGTGGGGTTCGCCCATCATACTGCCGATTGCTGACGGCCGCGTGCAGCTTCCGTTGCAAGTCCCAGAGAGCGTCTCCGCGGGGCGTTACTCGCTGGTGATTTCCCGGGCGTGGGGAGCCGATATCCGCGTGGGAATGCCGGGGCCATCGACGCGCGTGATCACGTTGACGGTGTTGCCGAAGCCGTGACTGGTCCCGGCGATGCCATCGGCGGGCTTTGATGGGGTGACAATTATTCAGCGCGGAGCAGGCCGAGGTCGATGAGTCGGTCGCGGCATTCGTCCCGTTCGCGGCAGCGGGTCAAATCGCGCCAGGTTTCGTCCTGGGCGGCGAGAAAATCGGCCTGCGAATAGGGGGGAGCTGCTTGTCGGCCCGCGGCGGATTGCGTCAACCGGCGGATGACACCTTGCTCCAGCCGGCTAAGGAACGCGCTGTCCAGGCGGTAATCGTGAAACGCTTCCCAGACGAGCGGGAACAGGGGCTTCACGATCTGTTCGCCGATGGTTTCCGCATACACCCGGATTTCTTCCTGGGCATGCGGGTCCATCCGCAGCGCCAAAAAATGGAGTAGATTGTGCAGATCGGCTTTCCAGTAAGCTTCGGTATAAGTAGCCAGCGGCAAGTCCTTGCGAGCCTGTTCGCGGGCGACCCCGGCTTCGAGACGGGCTTCGTACACCTGCCGAGCCTGTCGATGTAACAGGCGCTCGTCCTGGGAGAGTTGTTCGCCAATCTCTTCGGGCAGCGACACGCCGCTCCCTTGCCGGTTCTGGGTCGCCTGAGTGCGCCAGGCTGTGGGCGAGGTCGACTGGGCGGAATCGATCGCGACGGAATAGCGAGTGCTGTATTCGTTCACGCTGGCCATACGATGCCGAATCCATTGCCGCCAGCAATCCATCGGGACACGGACCAGAAACTTGAGTTCGGCCATTTCAAACGGGGTCGAATGGCGATGCCGCATGAGGTAGCGGATCAGCGTGCGGTCGTCGGAGACACGTTTGGTCCCTTCGCCGTAACTCACGCGGGCCGCCTGCACGACGGAATCGTCGGTGCCCATGACATCGACGAGGCAAACGAAGCCGTCATCCAGCAGGGGGAACTTTTTCCAGCGCAATTCGCTTAGCAAATCGGTAGCATCAGGCATGATCCGCGGCTTTCCTGGACAGCGTGCTCATCCGCCGCCACAATTCCTATCGGTGAAACATGTTACAATCGACCGCGTGAACGGCAAGTTGAGACAACTTGTCGTCAGGGGGGCCATTCCGTCCTTATTGTGAGAGATTCGCAGACAAATTCCACTCTGAGCGGTGTCTTTCCGACAGTGCCACGACAATCGAACGGGAATGTCCCCGATGCGGCCACCGGAACCTCGCGATTGGTTAATGCGGATTCGGACCTACGCCCGGCAAATGGCCGACGGCGATTTGGCCGCGCTGGGGTCATTGTTCGATCTCGTCGGCCCGCGGCTCGTGCGCTATGCCCAGGCTTTGTTGCGGAACCCGGCTGATGCGGAAGACGCTGTGCAAGCCGCCGTCGTGCGGATGGCTGGACATCCAGAGAGTCTGGCGGACGCCGACTTACCGTGGGCCTACTGTCTGCGAATTGTGCGGAACGAAGCGTGGCGGTTGATGTCGAAGCAGCGGCCAATGGCGATTTTGCCGACGGAAAGTCTCGCCGCCCCGTTCCGGCGCTGGTCGGTCGAGGAAGAGGAACTCCGCCAGCAGGTTGCGGCGGCCATCCACCGGCTGCCGGCGGAACAGGCGGAAGTGATGATTTTGAAAGTCTGGGAAAGCCTGACGTTCCTGGAAATCGCGGCGGTGACGGGGGAATCGGCTAATACGGTCGCCAGCCGGTATCGGTACGCGGTCGAAAAATTGCAACGGAGCCTGGTCACTCTCGCGGAGGAGACGGTGCATGCCCACCCGCGAACCTGATTCCCGTTCCGTCGAGCGCTTACTCCGCGCGACGGCCCCTCCGGCCGCTGTCACGGTCGATTTTCGCCAGCGCGTGGTGCAGGCGTCGTTAGATGCCCGCTTGCGGCAATTGTCCCGTCGACAGACGCGTCGCTCGGCGTGTCTGGGTCTGGTCGCCGCATGCGTGATGCTGACCCCATTCGGGTTCCTGGTCTCGGTGCTGCTGGCCTCCGCACAGTCGGGCATGGCCCCGGTGGAATTCCGTGCCGTCTCGATCAGCGAATCGGCGGTGACCTATCGCAACTCCGTGGATGGATACGAATCGGCCGTCATTCAGCGACAAGTGCAGACACGCCTGCAAAACTGGCTGGCTGCGCAGCGATCATCGAATCAGTAGACCACGCTGCTACGAAGCGTCGCTAAATTGCATCGCGCCGGGAAGTTCGGAGGGATTTCCAGCGGCGAGTGGTATTTCGGCGTACAAGCGGTGACAATCCGAGAGCCTGTCTTGTGCCTGCGGACCACTCGGCCGCTTCCGACGAAATGCCCGGATATGATTCTTGTCGATCAATTGACCAAGCAATTCGGTTCGGCCCGCCTTACGCCGCCGGCGGTGGATCGGCTCTCGTTCACGGTTCGAGCCGGGGAAGTCTACGGGTTGATGGGTCCGAACGGAGCGGGGAAAACCACCACGCTGCGCATGATTCTGGGACTTTTGCCGCCGACCAGCGGCGAAGTCACCGTCGCGGGCATTCCCGTCACGCAGCAGCCTGATGAAGTCAAACGGCGGATTGGATTGGTTTCAGCGAGCGCCGGACTCTATCAATGGCTGTCGCCGCGAGAAACATTGCGCTATTTCGCGGACCTGTATGGAGTCGAGCCGGCTCAAACCGAACGTCGCATTCGTGAATTGACGGACCTGTTAGACCTCGGCCGCTTTCTCGATCAGCGTTCCGCAACGCTCAGCACGGGGCAGAAACAACGCGTCACACTGGCCCGCGCCTTGATGCACGACCCGCCGATCATGCTGTTGGATGAACCGACGCGCGGCCTGGATGTCATTGGTACGCATGTTGTGTTCGAGTATCTGTCGCATCTCCGCGCGATCGGCAAGGCGGTGGTGCTGTGTACGCATCGGCTCGAAGAAGCCTCACTCGTCTGCGACCGGATGGGACTGCTGCATCGCGGTCACTTGCGCCACGAGGGTTCACTGGCCGAACTCCAGCAGGTAACCGGTTGCCAGACGTTGTACGAAATGTTTCTGCAACTGATGGAACAGAAGCCGGGCCTGGCGGGAGTCCGCCATGCCGACTAAGCCCGGCAACATCGCGACGGCGATGCGGCGTTGGCAGCGTTTGGCGCTGAAAGAGTTGCGCGAGATCCTGCGCGACCGCCGCACCATCGTCACGCTGGTGCTGATGCCGATGCTGGTCTACCCGCTGATCGGCATGACGTTTCAGAAGTTTCTAGCGGCACAACTGACGCAGTCGCCTCAGGTCGAATATCGCCTCGGCTACCGCGATCAACTCTCCGCCCAGACAATCGGTCCCCTCTGGCAAGTTGATGAAAAGGCACAAGCCGATGTGAGCAAGGGGACAGACGACAACCCCGAACTGAAGCAGATCGCTCCCACGCATGCCGGGGAAACATTTGATCTGCCCGTGCTGATCAAAGAACGGGTGATCGACCTCGGCATCTCGACGACGATTGACGAACAGGGGATTGCACAGGTCGAACTGATTACCGAAGACGGTTCACATCTGGGGCGAAATGCGCGGCAGTTTGTTGAACGGCGGCTGCAAGCGGTGATTGACGACTTTTATCAAGCCGAGTTACAAAGACTCGATTCGCGGCTGCATGCGCCCCTCGTCGTATCACAGACGCGATTGCCTGCCCAAGGCGGTTCGGGCGTGTCGCTCGCGGTGCTGGTTCCCCTGATTCTAATCCTGATGACAGTGACCGGGGCCGTCTACCCGGCGATTGATCTCACGGCCGGCGAACGAGAGCGCGGTACGTTGGAAGCGTTGATCTCCTCGCCCGTTCCGCGGCAGGAATTGCTGTTCGCGAAATATCTCGCGGTCCTCACCATCGCGATTCTCACCGCGATCACGAATCTGTTCGCCATGACGGTCACAGCCTACATCACGGGCCTTGAATCGCTCCTCTTCGGGTCAGGTGGTTTGACGCTGTCTATCATGCTGAAAGTCCTCGGCGTCTTGGTGGTATTCGCGGGGTTCTTTAGCGCGCTGTTGCTGGTAGTCACCAGCTTCGCGCGCAGCTTCAAAGAAGCGCAGGCCTATCTGATCCCAGTCATGCTGGTGTCGATCGCGCCGGGAATTCTGTCACTGATGCCGGGATTGGAACTGACTTGGGGTCTATCGCTGACACCGCTAGCTAACATGGTGCTGGTCACGCGCGATCTGTTTGAGGATCAACCGCTGGGACTGACAGCGGTGGTCGCCTTCGTGTCGACAGTGATTTATGCCGTCATCAGCCTGATGTGGGCCGCGAAAATCTTTGGGACAGACGCGGTACTCTATGGCAGCAGCGGTAGCTGGTCGGACTTGTGGCAACGCCCGGAGGAATCGCGTGCCGGGCCGGGCGCTGTGCAAGTTTTGAGTTGTCTGGCTGTGGTGCTGCCGTTATTTCTGCTCTGCGGCCGCTGGCTCGCGAGTTGGGTTGAGACCGATTTGAATGTCTGGCTGATCGGGCAAGTGGGGCTGACGACAGCGCTCTTCGTCGGATTGCCGCTGATCTGGTCGTGGTGGCAGCGGGTATCACCGTCGATCACATTCACGCTGCGACCCGCGCCGCTCTGGGCGTTCGGGGCGGCCGCTCTGGCGGGACTATCGTTGTGGCCTTTCGCTTATGAAGCCCTGCTGTGGGCGTTGCCAAGCGAACAGATTCAAGCCCTGATGAAGAAGTTCGCGAGTGTGGAAGCCCGGCTGACTTCGATTCCTTATGCCGCGCGGCTGGTCGTGTTCGCCATCGTTCCGGCCATCACCGAGGAATTCTTCTTTCGCGGATATCTGCTCCAAGGTTTGGCGCGCGATTGGGGACGTTGGCGCGCGATTGTGATCAGCAGCGCGGTGTTCGGTCTGTTTCATGTGTTTGTGCAGGGGCTGAGTTTCGAGCGATTCATTCCGACGGCACTCCTCGGCATTTGCCTCGGCTGGGTGTTCGTCCGCAGCGGCAGTGTCTGGCCTGGCATGCTGCTGCATGTGCTGCATAACTCGTTCCTGATCTCGCTGTCGGAGTACAAAGAGCAACTCCATTCCGCCGGAATTGGCGTCGAGCAGCAGGCCCATTTGCCGCTGCTCTGGCTGATCGTCGCAGGCATCATGGTCGGCACGGCGAGCCTGATTTTCTCCCGCATTCGCCCGACGAGTTTACCGCTGCCAGAACCGATCCGTTAACCCATCGTATGACCGGCCCTCGCCTACAAAGATATGGATCGGCATGATCCGCCGCGGAGATGCTTGATGCCACGCCTTTCCTGTCAGTGAGGATGCGGATCGTCGTGATGTCGTGAGGCGAATCGCCGACCGATGTTGCCGGAGAGAAATGTGCCACGATCCCGATACCTGTCGTCGTGCACCGACCCATGCCGACTCTCGATCTTCCGCCGACACCGGTGAAATCGTGCGGGAACCGGTGTCGAAGAAGTCAGCGATAGTCACCGTCCGCTGGCATTCATCGGGAAAATCGGGTATGCCAATAAGCAAGTCTCGGCACGGGGCCGTCACAAAGTTCATCACGCAATTCACACGAAGTTGGTTATGTCTGTGCGCGGTATTCGTGGGGCGACTGCCGTCCCGTTAGACTCTCCCGAGCTAATCCTGTCGGCGACGCGCGAGTTGCTGCAGGAAGTGCTGCGCGCCAATGGAATCGAGACGTTTGAGGAGATCGTCTCCGCCATCTTTACGACGACGCCCGATCTGACATCGACATTTCCGGCGGAAGCGGCACGCTCGATCGGGATGAAGCAAGTCCCTTTGCTATGCGCCTCGGAAATCGCGGTGCCGGGCAGCCTGCCACGCTGCATCCGTGTGCTGTTGCATGTGAATACGGATCGCCCGCAGGCGGAGATCACGCACATTTATTTGCACGACGCCAAGCGCCTGCGACCCGACATGAGCAGTGCGCAATAGCGGTTGGTAGTGGATCAGTCTGAGTCTGTTTTGCGGTGCCACGCCCACGCGCTTCGCGCGGGCGTGTTTTCGCACGTCAATCCACACGCCCGCGCGAAGCGCTTGGGCGTGGTACAAATGAGACTGAGCCGCCATCAGACGGGCTGTCGCATGTTCAATTTCGCGGTCCAACCTGCGCTGGCTGTTGCCAGGGAATGTCTTCATCGGAACCGCTGTCGGGGAGTTCCTCGAAGGGCATGCCCCGTTCTTCGAGCAAATCGCGGATTTCATCCATCGGGTTGGAGTGAAACTCCTCCGGCAAAGCCTTGATCAGCCAGTCATGATGCTTGCGGGCCAGTTCCTGATTTTCCAATGGGACTTGCTTGAGCTTGTCGGCCCGCAGTTTTCGCGGCAGCCACATCGCCTTCTGCAAGACCGAGAACTGAGCCTCACGCGATAAGGTGGAGAACGGCGTCAGGTCGCGGGCCAATTCTTCCAGAATGGACCGCGCACGCTCGGATAACGCAGCCAAGTCGACCCCGTCGGGAACCTCATTCCGGCACATCGCCGCTCCCAGCGTCAGCATCAGACCTGCGAACTGTTCGGGTGTCAGAAATTCTTTTCGTAACTCCCGCATCAGAATTTTGTCGCGTTCAAACACCAAAGCCAGCCGCGCGGAATTCCAGCCGTCCTCCCGCAGACGAAGCTCCTCTTCGTACAGCCCACCCACGGTCAGCGTGCGTCCTTCGTTCCATTGCGGCGGCGGGAGAAAGACCGGTGGAATCGCCGGGAATCGCTGATCGGGCAATTCATTGACGATCCGCATGACACTAGCAAACTCGGCGGCTGTCACCGGTTCATGCACGCGTTTAACTTCGGTGAACTCCATCCGCTCTTGTTCACAACCGCACAGCAGCGCGCACCAGACCCAGAGCCAACCCGCACTCGGTAAAGTCCGAAATGCTGACTGTGAAGTTTGTTGAAACAACATGTGCAGACCGGAATAGACAGCAGGAGAATCGAGGGCATGGCCTTCGGCATTATCGGCAAGTTCATGCGTCGATCCGCTGTCTTTCAAGCCAGATCGACGGGGCATACAGAATTCGCGGTGCGAAGTCGCCGAGATGGTTCCGGTTCGTGAAACCCTGCCGGTCGTGACGATTGTGCCCGTACTCAACCGAGCGGAAATCCGCTGATCCGCTGCACGGTAAGCAGGCAGACCACGGCTTGGCACAGCAGCCATGCCAAAATTACCCGCTGAGATGAGTTGTGCGGCAAACTCTCACCGCGAGGCATCCACCATGCGGCCGCGCAGCTGACAACGCCCGGCAGTAGAAAGATCCACAATCGAGCCGCTTCGCCGGAATTCTTTCCGGAAAGCCATAGCCAACTCCAGACGATCAGTGTGGCCAGACACGGAGCCAACAACGGCGAGGACAGCCCGCGACGCCACGCGCGCAGTTCCACCCCGATACCCAAAGCGGCCGCGACAAATATCGGGAACCCGACTGCCCCCACGAGTTCCAGCGGATTGACGGCCAACCAGCCCAGATACGAGCGTGGATACTGCCGATAGAACCCCGCATGGTTGTGGTAGTTCCACCAATACACCTTCCACAGCGATACCTCGCCCCACACTGACAGCGCCGCCATGATCGCCAGAAAGATCAGCCCGGCAGGCACGATGGTCCAGAGGCTGCGCGACAGAATGTTCCGCCAGCGACCCGCGCGCAACTCAGGCCATGCTTCACACAGGGTGACAATGGCCAGCCAGAGCGCGACAGGGAGAAATGCCAGACTGCATAACAGCCCGACCGTCCAGACGCCGCCCGCCAGCATCGCGGTCACGAAATTGGATTTGCGCCAGGCGTGTCGCCACAGAGTGGCTGTCAGCATGGCAAAGCCAGCGAACGCGACATCCGATTTTGGCAGGAAGACACCAATGGCGGGCACGAGCGGCCAAGCCGCAGCGCAGAGCCAGCTTGTCGACCGATCCAGATCGAACCGGAGAAATCCATACAACGGCCAGACGGTCGCAGCGGCGAGACCTAGACCGATCAGCCCCGTGATCCAAATCATGGCTCGATCGCCTGCCGTCAACGGGGGAGTCCGCCAGTCTCCGTTCGCAATCGCCTGTCGCCGTTCACCGTCGATGACATCGAATGCCTCGCGCACGGCCGCTGGCTGAGTGTCATTGATCGCCGAAAACCACTCCTGATTGTGCCGTGCGATGCCGATCAATCCATGAAAAAACAGAAACAATCCCGGCGGATGCGTTCCTGTGTGCAGCACGTCTCCTTCCTGCATCAGTGATTCATAATTGCGCAGAAACTCCCTGGCGTGTGGCGATTCAAAACGTGCTCTGAAGAAGTAACCCGAGGATGACGGGTAGTAGAGCACGAAGGGCCAGCGGCCGATGGTCGCGCCGCTGGTGCCGGTCCCCTGCGCGGTGACGATCCATACCGCCGCAACGACAGCCAGCCCAATCAGCCAACCGCAAACTTCAACTCGCCGACATTCGGGCCGCGCGAGTCTGCGTCCGCCCCATGAGACGAAGGCGAGATACGCGGAGGCGACCATCGCCCCGAGAATCAGATTCGCCGTCAGATCGGGCGTGGCATCATGCCGACCCCACGTCCATTGCCCCGGAATGCCGAGCGGGATGTCGGTCAGCCAATATAGCGCGAGTACCAGAGCGCTGCCGCCGAGCGTTAATCCCCAGAACCAGCGACTTGGGAATGTGGGGCCGATTCTGACGTCCTTGTGCTGCGTGCATAATTCGTCTTCCGCAGGACGGTTCGCCGCGCGGATGTGAGTAAAGCCTGTCAATGAAGGAAGCCCAGCCACGGTTGTGGCTGGGCTTCCTATTAAACCTCACAGCTCGTTCTCGATCAATTCGCGGAGGCGGGCACGGTGATTGTCATTTCGGCATTCAACGTTTTCCGAATCCGATTTTGCGCATCCACCAGGTGCGCCTTCGAGTAATCGTCCAGCTTGAGATCGGCCTTCTCCAGCGAGGCGGTGATCTTGCCATCGAGTTCCGTCAGCAGCATCCGCGTCACCACGCGGGCATCATCCGGATAGCCGGCCCCGGCGACCACGATGTCGGTCAGCGATCGCAACGCGATCCGCTGCAAACTGCGGCGGTAACTGTTCACATACGGGGTGCGATTGGTGAATTCGCCCGCGCCGGGTTCGAGTGCTTCTTTGAAGGCTGCGTTGGTGAAAGTCCGCAGATGCTCGGCGAGCGTGTATGTATCCTCGTTTGCCGCCGACTTCACTTCCCCGTCGAGCAGCCGATTCAGTTTAGTCGAACTGACGAGCATCGACACGAGCCGCGCCTGCATGCCGGCGACGTTATCATGAATCGGATAATCGGTGCGGTTGGTTTCCCGCATGCCCCAGTGACTCCACCGCGAGGCGGCCAGCGAGTTCAGCAATTGTGGATCGTACGTCGTCGCCGCCAGAGCCGAGTCGGTCAGGAGTTTCATCGCCGCGCGTTGTTGAGCGGCTTCCACCGGCTTGAATGGCGTGCGAGCCTGATTGTCCCCCTTGTGATCGCGGTGAGCATAGACGCCGCCGGGAAAGCGTGCTGCGAAGAACGCCGTGCGCCAGTATTCGCCGAACAGCAACCCGAATGCCTGTCGGGCGCGCTGATAGCCTTCGCCCGGTTCCACGGCACGTTCCAGGATTTTCGGCATCAAGGCTTGAACCGAGGCCATCTGCCTCTGGCTGTAAATCAGCGGGTCTTTGCCGAGATCAAACCGGTTCGACAACGGATCAGGATCGAGTGTGCCCCGGGTGTCTTCATCGGTGGAATAATCCAAGCCTGGTTCGCCGCTACGCGCAGCGATTTTCGCAAGTTCGGCCGGTTCATCGCCGGCAATGGTTTTGTAACCATACTCGATGGCCCAGTAATCGTACGGGCCGATAGAGGTCGAGTAATACGCCGTCTGCTTCCCACCGGCAGTAACGATATTCACCGGGGAGTAATCCATCACGCTGGCGACAATCGGTTCGCCCGATTTGGCGGGGTCTTCGATTTCCGCCATCGTCTTCCAGGAACTGGCCTTGAAATTGTGTCGCAGGCCCAGCGTATGGCCGACCTCGTGCATCACAACTTCTTTGAGGGCTTCATTCAGAAACTCTTCGGGAAGCTCGCCCCGTTTTTCCAGTTCGCCGCGAACCGCCAGAGCCGCCGCTGCGAACCCCATCTGCCGCTGCATCCCGACTGAGAGTCGGCAACTCGCCTGCTGGCTGCGATCACCGAGTGTTGTTCCCAGCGACATCGGTGTCGTGAGGATGTCATCACCGGCCAAGGCGGCAATCGCCGTGGGCGAGAAGTTCTCGTACTCCTGCTTCCAATACCGCAGGAAACTGGCGTCGAAAATGATATCCGCGTCGATAATCTGCCCTGTGATGGGATTCACACGGGACGGGCCCATCGCAAATCCCGCGTCGGCCGTAATCCAGCGGAACGTGTTGTAGTTCACGTCTTCCGGGTCCCAGTCGGCGTCTTCGGGCTGCTGTTCCACCTCAATCGCGTTGTCGAAACCGAGCTTCTCAAACGCCTTGTTCCATTCTTCGATGCCGGAGCGGACAATCGGCCGCAGCTTCACCGGCAGCGTCTTCTCGATCCAGAACTTGATCGGCTGCTTTGGTGGAGACATCTTGGCCGTGGCATCGGCCTTTTGCAGATCCCACCGGGTAATGTACCGGACGAAATGCTGGTCGTCGCTGTCGTCGGAGAAGTCTTTGGTCGCCGTCAGAAAATAACCCACGCGATCATCGGCTTTCCGCGGACGATAGCCGGTGTTGGGCAACTGGCTGATGCTGTAATGGACGGCCACCTGCATCCCGCGCGGGTCGGCGACCGTATCCGGCGCGCCGGCCAGGGGACTGCCGGAATAGACGGCGGCGATCTGAATCTCGCAGTTGTCTTTGTACGACTTGATCTTGCCGACAGTTGACCGATCCATCATGAAAGCGGCGTTCAGCATGCGGCCGATCATTTCGTCGTCGCTGAAGAAGACCCGTGTCATGTCGACCAATTGACCGCCGGGGCTGTCGGCGACGATGGGCAGCGCGTAAAGCACGCTGTCGCCGTAGGCGATTTTCACCGCGCTGGCTTCCGGGCTGCCGGGCTTGGCTTTGAAGCGGACATTGCGGCGGAGGACATGCATCTTGTCGCCGACTTTGCGAAACGACCACAACACATCGTCGCCCCAGGTCATGCCGCCGATCACCATGCCGCTGCTGACGCCGCGGGCGATCGAGGTCAGGACGATGAAGTCCTGATTGAGCTGACCGTTTTTCAAGTCGACCAGAATCTGCTGGTCTTTGTAGTAGATGTTCCAGAGACCTTCGGTTTTCTTCGCACCGGCAATCGCGGCGTCGAACTTGGAAGGACTTGCTGGCTCATCGGCCGCGGCGAATGTCGCAGTCGACAGCAGGATTGCCAGACACAATGGAGCGGAATGCCGCATTCGGAATACTCCTCAAGTACGGACTGTCAGCCTTTGCTGATTAGGCCAATCGCAGAGGCTGGGCATGATCGGGGAAAGTCGCAATCTATTCTACGTGCTTGGACGCCAATTGCACGGAACAGATTTCAGAATTTTGATGCCCAGCGGCCGGATTGGTCACGCATACCACCATCGCGACGCGGACGTGGCTTTTTCGCAACACGCTGGCAGAGATGCGGAGCGGTTTTCCGGCTCACATCGAGGCGAATTACACCTCAGCAAACACGACCAGACAAGTGATATTGTCCTTGGAGCCGCCGGCTTCCGCGGCGCGGACGATTTTTTCCGCAATCGCTTGCGGGTCATCGCCTTCCGCCAGAAGGACGGCCAGATGCTCGTCACTCACGCCGCCGGTCGCGCCGTCGCTGCACAGCAGCCAGCGGTCGCCGGGTTGGCTCGCGATCTGTTTAGGGTTGGTCCCCGTGCCGCCCTCTTTCGTACCGAGATAACGGTACAGCACGTTCCGATAGCGGTGCGTCGCGGCTTCTTCCGGGGTCAGCGTGCCCGAATCGAGCAGCGCTTGTGTCAACGAATGATCGGTCGTCAGTTGCTGGAGTTTGCCGCCCCGGAGCAAATACGTCCGGCTGTCGCCCACGCCGCCGACGTAACAGACATTAGCGGCATGCACGAGGAACGTCAGCGTGGTCCCCATATTGTGCAGTTTGCTGTCGAGTTCCCCGAGGGCCATGATCTCGAAATTCGCCTGGGAGACGGCTTCATCGATGACGCGAATCGTGTGTTCAGCCGCAGACTTCTGGAAGTCGATCAATTCCAGCTTCTTAGGGATAATCTCCATCGCCAGCGAACTGGCCCGTTCACCGGCCGACTGGCCTCCCATGCCGTCCGCGACGAGGTAGAACCGCTCTTTGGGATCGGTGTACGAATTGTCTTCGTTATTCTCGCGGAAATTGCCGGTGATGCTTAAACAACCGGAACGGAACTTCATGATCGTCTCAGAGGCTGAATAGTGATCCGAGGGCGATCCGCCAGGAGGCGAATGCCGCTGTCAGGGCTTACTTGATTGAACCAGTCGGCGACGGGAAGCGGTCGGAAAATTTGAGGCGGGACCGCCAGAATTTATCGACACGCGGCACCGCCTAAGGCTAGGTCAACCGATCTCATCTTATGCGGAATCATGTCGGCGGGCAAAGGGTGCCGACCAGATCGCGGATGCCGACCGTCGTCGCCCCGATGAAAAGTTCGCCCGCGTCGAACCCGGCTCCGTAGCCGTAGACCCGACTCATCCCCTCCACCAGCCCGAAAACGCGGTCCTTCGCCGGTGGAAATTGCGACTTATAGGCTCGGATCGACTCCAACTTCGTTTCCAGCACGGCGGAGATATCGACCACAAACCGGCCGCCCCCTTCCGGCAGGTCGAACGGCGAAAAGCCGAGCGGATACCAGACTTGCCGCGGGACGGTATGCACCTTGAGTCCGCCGAATTCATCATCCCACTTGGAGAGGCGGGCGTAGAACACGGCGGCATCGGTGATCTGCATCGCCTGCCAATGATCGGGGGAGGCCATCGGGGTGCGCCCGGACAGCCCCAGCACAATCTTCGGGCGATATGTGCGGATCATGCGGGCCAGCGCGATGCGCGATGCAAAGGAATCGAACAGGCTGCGGTTCGGCAAAGTCAACGTGTGACGGACCGACACCCCCAGAATCCGGGCCGCTTCGGCAGCTTCCGCCAGTCGCATTTCAGGACCAGTGGTTCCGGGCGTGGGTTCACCGTTGGTCAGGTCGATAATCGCTGTGCGATACCCTTGCCGATTCAGACTGGCGAGAGTCCCCCCGCAACCGATCTCAACATCGTCCGGGTGCGCCCCGACCGCCATCACGTCCACCGGCTCCGGAAGTTCAACGGTCACGCGGATGCGCCTTTCACGAGCCGACGCGAAAACACGACGGACTCGGCTAACTCGATTTTCCAACAGTCTCGGTCACAAACGACCACACGAGTTTCGCCAAACGATGGGGATGGGTCAAGTACGCCAAGTGTCCGGTATTGTGCAGCCATTCGGTTTGAACCTGGGGCAGCTCCTGTTCCAACTCGTCGAGGCAGTGTGTCGCCACGCCGCCATCTCCTTCCGTGCGGATCAGCAGCGTCGGCGTGGACAACCGTGGCAGTTCCGCGCGCAGGTCATAATTCATCACCGACCGCGCTCGTCGCGCGAGTTCCATCACTAGCATCTGGCCGGATGTCTCCAGAAAATAGGGCCAGCGGGTGGTATCAAACGGCGGGAACCAGCGACGATGATTCTGCGTTTGGATCAGATCGCGAAATGGCAGCGTGACCAACGTCCGCCGGCTGCG
>Ga0335397_10003157_pt1 | contig 22231 bp, 14 predicted proteins | sample MAT04_FD_205740 | JGI IMG/M metagenome (GOLD analysis project Ga0335397, IMG submission 205740) | Freshwater microbial communities from Lake Fryxell liftoff mats and glacier meltwater in Antarctica - MAT-04 (spades assembly) (version 2) ... | reverse complement strand
GCGTATCACAGTCAGACGACGGTACGAGCCTCCCGCCGGATATCGTGGGCACCGCCCCGCTTTACGAGCCGAGGTCGGGAGAAGGAGAGATCGCGACGCTGCTCGACATGGACCATTTCGTCGAAGGGAACTTCCGCGCGGACGCCGCGCGCGTCGCCGAGACACTGCATCAGCTTCACGACCATATCGTCGAATCCTTCCACCGCGACCTCGTCACCAAGAAGGCGATCCAGGAATGGCTCTGACCCTCCCGCCGCCGGACGCTACCCCAGCGCAACTTCACGCGTGGACGACGCGTCATGGCCAGCACGAAGCGCCCTCGGACGGCCTGGTCGCGATCCAATTTTGGACCACCCCGTCCAGCACGCCTGGCGGTGGCTTTGTCATCAACGAGCCGCGAGCGATGGCATCGGGCGTAGCATTCGCGCCATCGACCCAGGTGGACCGTGAGCACAACGACGCAAGATTGCTCGAACCGCGAGAGCAAGCGGTTGAGGTCCTGGCGGCGCTCGGTCTGAACAAGTCACAGCTCGCCGAGATCCTGCATGTGACACGACCAACGCTCTATTCGTGGCTCGAAGGGAGCGAGCCGTCGGGGCCGCGGGCCGAGCGGCTGCAGCAGCTAGCGAAGCTGATCGCGCAGGCGTCCGTCTCGGGCCGCAGTCCTCTCAATGCGCGCTTCGTACGACAGGAGCTCTCCACCGGCACGTCGCTCCTCGACCGACTGCGGAGCGACCCGTTCGATGTGGACCGCGTGAGGGACGCGCTCACGGAGGTACGACTCCTCACGGAGCGCGCGGCGAGTGCGCGCGAAGAACGTGAAGCGACGCGACGCGCGCGCGGCTACCGTGAGCCGACGAGCGACGAGCGACGTGAGACGCTCGCGCGCAACGTCGCGCAGCTCGACGCGAGCCAACCACGGCGATGACTGAGTTCGACGCGTCGCGGTTGCACTCGCAGGGATGGAGACAAGGCTCTATCCTCGGTGCGACGCTGCGCGACGCGACGCGCAAGCATGCACCGCGCGGCGTCGTCATCGAAGAGGGGGACTGTCTCGTCATCGTCAGCCACGACTGCGACGTCGTCTCGATGTCGCTCGCCAAGGAACCCTACGTCGAGGTCGTGCTGCTCAGGCCGGCGAGCGGCCCGAAGCAAGACAAGAACTCGTTCGGCGGGCGAAATCCGCGCAGCATCCAGCTGGCGTGGGACGGCGAACACGGCAACGAATCCCTCTGGGCGGCCTCGGTGCACGATCGATGGGTCGTGCCGCGCGAGTTGCTGCACGCCGCCGAGCCTGCCGGACTGCTGGGCGAGAAGGAGCGGCGACTCATCGCAGGATGGCTCGCGAAGCGATACGTGCGCTCTGCGTTCCCGACCGCCTTCGATCAACGATGGCGCGCTCGAATGCGCCACTGGACTCGACTCCTCGAGCGCGAAAGCGCGTGGATCATGGGGGTCTACCTACTGCTCGATTCGCTCGACGAGAAGGGCGAGGATGAGCCGTATCGAATCGAGGTCCTGATCGCCCTTCCCGCCACCGCGAGCGGAGTTGGCGGTTACGCGGAAGCGCTCGACCGGATCGAGTCAGACGTTCGGTCGTTCTGGGAGACGTTTGGACCGGGCATCGAGGTCGACGAGGTCGACGTCCGGCGCACAGACGAGATCACCATCAACGAGCTCGAGCGGATGCAGCGCTTCGACGCCGACTGGGTGAGCTTCGCCGACGAAACCGAAACGGTGCCGCTCGCGGTTGATCTGGGGCGGTAGCTAAGTCGCAGCGCGCGCGCCCGATTCCCGGCGCGTCGGCGCTCGTGGCTCGTGTAACATCGCGCGCACCGATGCCCGAACGCGTGAAGGACCTGTTCGACCTCCCGGAGTCAGTCCACAAGATCGGCTTCGTCGAGGTGTTGAGCGAGGCGATCCGGCGGCCGAAATCGACGGCGGAGACGTACGTCGTCACCGACGCGATCGCGCAGTCGTTCGACAAAGCGCTGCGGCTCGTTGGGACGTCGCTGCGCGATGGGCGTAGCCAGGCGGCGTTTCTGCACGGCTCGTTCGGCTCGGGTAAATCGCACTTCATGGCGCTGCTGAGCTTGCTGCTGCGCGGCGACGAGGACGCGTGGCGCAAGCCCGAGCTGCACGCCCTGCGGGAGAAGCATCCGTTCGTCGGGACGAAGAGGCTGTTGGAGCTGCACTTTCACATGATCGGCGTCGGCAGCCTCGAGGAGGCTGTATTCGCGAAGTACGTCGATCACGTGCGCGCCGAGCATCCCGGCGCGACGGTGCCGGGGCTCTTCCGCGACGAGCTGCTCTTCACGGACATGGCGCGGCTGCGCACGTCGATCGGGGACGAGAAATTCTTCGCGCCGATGAACGCCGCTGCCGCGAGTACGGACGATGACGCGGCGTGGGGCGCTCTCGCTGGGAGCGATCGATGGGACGCTGCGCGCTTCGAGCGGGCGATGGCATCCGAAGTTGCGACCGAGCGCGAGGCGCTATTCAGCGCGCTGGTGAAGGCGTGGCTGCCCTCGTACACGGAGGAGACTGGCAAGTACATCAAGCTCGACGAGGGGCTCGAGGTGATCGCGCGCCACGCGAAGGGGCTTGGCTACGACGGCATCGTGCTGTTTCTCGACGAGGTGATTCTCTGGCTCGCCTCGCGCGCTTCCGATCAGGGCTGGTTCCACAACGAAGTACAAAAGCTCGTGAAGCTCGTCGAGTCGCAGGAGTCGCGGCGCGACATCCCGCTCGTCAGCTTCCTCGCGCGGCAGCGTGACTTGGCGGAGATGGTCGGGCGCGACTACGCGGGCGCCGAGAGCGCGCGCCTCCGCGAGTCGCTGCAGTGGTCCGAGGGTCGCTACGAGACGATCAAGCTCGAAGACCGCAATCTGCCGGCGATCGTCGAGAAGCGCCTGCTGCGGCCAAAGGGGGCGACTGCCAAGCAGACGCTCGACGAGGCCTTCGCAAAGATGCGCGCGGGGGCCGGCACCGCCGCGTGGCAGACGCTGCTCGGCAAGCTCGACGCCGCGGACTTTCGCCGCCTCTATCCGTTCAGCCCGGCGCTCGTCGACGCGCTCGTCGCGCTCTCGAATTCGCTGCAGCGCGAACGCACGGCGATCAAGCTGCTCACCGAGATGCTCGTCGAGCACATCGAAGATCTCGAGATCGGTGACGTCGTGGGAGTTGGTGATCTCTTCGATGTGCTCGCGGCGGGCGAAGACTCGAGCGAAGGCATCATGAAGGCGCGCTTCGACTCGGCGCGGCGCCTCTATCTACATCAGTTTTTGCCGGCGATTCAGCAGGCGAACGGTACGACGACGCCCGAGCAGTGCCAGCGTTTGCGGCCGGAGCACCCAGTGCGGCTCGGTTGTTCCAACTGCGCGAAGAAGGCCTGCCGCGCGGACAATCGGCTGGTGAAGACGATGCTCATCGCGGCCCTCGTGCCCGAGGTGCCGGCGCTGAAGGACATGACCGCAGGTCGTCTAGTCCAGCTCAACCACGGCTCGCTACGCGTACCGATCCCCGGCACCGAAGCGACGCTCGCGGCCTCGAAGCTGCGGACGTGGGGTGCGCAGATCGGTCAGCTGCACGTCGGCATGCAGCCGGACCCAACCGTGCGCGTGCAGCTCGAAGGCGTCGACCTCGGTCCGATCCTCGAGCAGGCGCGCGGCGTCGACACGCAGGGCGCGCGCCAGCGTGTGCTCAAAGAGCTGCTCTTCGACTTGCTCGGGTTGACCGACACGACGCAGCGCTCGGCAGAGTGGGGAATCGATCACACCGTCGAATGGCGCGGCACGAAGCGACGCGGACACGTGCGCTTTGGGAACGTGCGCAAGCTGTCAGCCGATGCGTTCCGACTGCCCGAGGGCCACGACTGGCGCGCTGTCGTCGACTATCCTTTCGACGATCCGGGCTTTGGCCCAAAGGACGACGAAGCCGCGATCGAGAAGTTTCGTGAGGACGGCGAAGGGAGCTGGGCGCTCGTCTGGCTGCCAGCGTTCTTCTCGGCGGCGATGCATCAGATGCTTGGCGAGCTGGTCGTGCTCGAGCACGTGTGCGAGTCGACGCTGAGCTTGCGGCAGTACGTCTCGCACCTGAGCGCGGACCACCAGACGCGGGCGATGACGGACCTGCAGAATCTGCGCGAACAGAAGCGCGTGCGCGTGCGTGAGGTGCTTGCGCAGGCGTTTGGGCTGGCGAAGGCGCGTGAGGGTGACCTTGACGAGTCAGCGCAGCCGGAGTCGTTCCTGCATCTGCTGAAGGCGGGCGCGCGACTCGAGGTGCCGCTCGCGGCGGGCTTCGAGGGAGCGATCGACACGTACGTGGCGGCGGTGCTGGAAGCGCGCTTCCCGCGCCATCCGAGGTTCGGACGGAGGCTGACGAACGCTGTCGTCGAAGACCTCGTCGCGCTGTTCGGCGAGCTCGTCGATCGCGACGACAAGAAGCTGCCGGCGGAGCGCGACCGCATCGAGCTGGTGCGCGGCACGCTCGTCGAGCTGGGCCTCGCGCGGACGATCGAGAACGCGGTGTTCCTAGTCGAAGACCGAACGCTCGCCGATCTGGAACGCAAGCGTGATGCGAAGGCCATCGTTCGCCCCGAGGTGTCAGAGGTCCGCGCCTTCATCGATGAGGGCGGCAAGATGGGCTTGCTGCCGGAGGCGCAGGATCTGATCGTGCGCTGCTATGCGCGTTGGGCGGCTCGCACGTTCGTCTCGGGCGGCAAGCTGTTCGAGCCACGCGCGGGAGTGCGCATCCCGGATCATGTGGTGCTCGAGAAGCCTGATCTGCCAACCCCGAGCGAGTGGAAGCGCGCCATCGACTTCGCCGGTGCGGTGCTTGGCGTGGCGGTGCGGTCGCGCGCTTTGCACGCGGATGCGCTCAAGCAGTTCGAGGCGAGCGTGGGTGAGCGCGCTGAAGCGCTGCGCGCCGGCGCGGAGCGATTGCCCGCGTCGCTGCTACGTCGGCTCGGGAGCGATGAGAGTGAACCGCGTCTCGCAACGGCGCGATCGGGCGACGCACTGATGCGGGTACTCGCCGGCAAGCGCGGAAGGGAGTCCGTGGCAGCGCTCGCGGAATTCGAAGCGGCGACGAGCGAGACGGCGCTCGCATCGAGCCTCGCGACGGCGCGCGTGAATGCAGATCTCCTCGAGGACGATCTCGTCTTTGGTCCGTTCGTACAGCTGCGCGCGCGCCAACATGAGCTCGAGGGAGCGAAGGGCATGCTCGCGAACCTCGACAAGGTGCTGCGTCAGGACGAGCTGAACGAGGCGCTGGTCGCGCGCGTGCGCGGACTCGCGCGCGAGGCGCTCGCGTTGCTGCAGCCGGCGACGCCGCTGCCAGTGTCTCCGGGCAAGCGGACGATGATCGATGTGTCGGCGAGCTCCGCGTCTGCAGCCAGGCAGCGATTGGCGGCGGCACTGGAGCAGCTCGAGCGCGCTGTCGCGGCACACGGCGACGCGGTCGCGCTGGAGGGCGGCTTCACGATCGTAGAGCCGGCCGAGGACGCTGCCTCGGGGCCAGAGCGATGAGCGAGAGCCGCGTCGAAGCGGTAGACGTCCCCGCGCGCGGCGCGCCCCTGCTCGACCGCGCAGACATCGAAGCCGAGCTCGTTCGGCACCTCAAGACCAAGCGCGCGCACCATCTCTTCGCGATCCATGGCACCGCGCTCAGGGGGTCGATGACGATCGCAGAGCACGGAGCCGTCGAGATCGTGCCGGTGCGCAGCGAGCTCGAGCTGCGTGCGCTGATGCCCCCGCTGACGGCGATCGACGCGCGCGTCGCGTTTCTGGTGCCGTGGACTGGATCGGTGCCGCTCGACCTTCAGGGCCGCTTCGCGCGCGGCGGAAGTGTGCTGCGCATTGGCAAAGACGCTCGGTTGCAGCGAATGTTTGGTGTGGGCGACATCGATGACGAAGTGCGCCGGTCGCCGCTCGCGGAGCTGCTGCTACGTCCGCAGACCACGCAGCCTTCTTTCGCGATCGGCGAGGGGCGACTGACGATCGATCTCTTCTGGACAACTTGGCTATCGCGCTCTTTCGATCTGCAGGGCGGCCTGGCGCTCGATTCGCTGCTCGCGTGGGCGGCGACTCATGAACGTCCATCAACCGAGTTCGCCGAGCTTGATGCGGACCGCGCAGTTCGCGATGCGGCGGAGAGCCATTTCACGCGGCGCCTTGGGCTCGCGGGCCCACTCCCATGGCGAGCGTGGGAGTTCGGCCGCGGAAGGCGACTGCTGATGTTGGCAGTCGTTTTCGAGGCGCTGCGCGCGTCGGGCGGTGGACAGCTGGCGCACGCTGGCGCGCGGACGTGGGCCCGCGCGGAGCTGCAGCGCGAGGTCGGAGTTCCAGCGTCGATCGACGTCGAAGCGGCAACCGCACAACTCGCTGGAGCAGTGGAGGGCGCGCTGCGGATCGTCGCGCGGACGACCAGCGAGTCGACCGTCCGCGCGCTCGTGCGGGAAGCCGAGACACGCGTCGAAGATCCCGATGTGCGCGCGCTACTTGGGGCGAGCAAGCGACTGCCCGCTGGCTGGCGCGCGCGTCAAGATGCGCTCGGCGAGCACCTTCTAACCTGCGCCACCGAGCGAACGCCGGCCGCTCTCGGCCAGGCAGTCGACGCCCTGCGCGCGCTCGAAGGGCACGTCGCGTATCCCGATCCGGAGAACGAGCCGACCGTCGCGCGCGCGCACATGGCAGCGCGACTGGCAGCGTGGCTCGTGTCGCGCAGCGAGCGGCGCTACGACGGCGGGCTGACCCCGTACGCCGACGTCGAAGCGCTCGGTCGCTGGTACGCCGAGGAAGGCGGCTACGTCGACTGGGCTCGCCGCGAGGTCGGACGAAAGCCCGACGAAACAGCGCTCGATCGGGGTATCTCCGAGGTACTGAGCGCGGCCGACGACATTCGCACCGAGCTCGATGGACGCTTCGCGCACGCGCTCGCCGCATGGCACGAAGCCGGCGCGCCGGCGCGCGAGGTCGTGCCTATCCACGACGCCGCCGACCGATTCGTCGCCCGATTCCTCGATGGCGGGGCCGAGCGGCGAGTGCTGGTGCTGCTGCTCGATGGCATGGCGTGGGCTCAAGCGGTGGAGCTGCTCGACGCGCTCGGTCAGCGCGCGATGCCGTGGGGACCGCTGCGCTGGCACTCGTCGAAAGAGGGTCGCGTTGGCGAGGGCGCGCGCCCCGTGGTGATCGCCGCGCTGCCGACGATGACGGACGTCAGCCGCGCGGCGTTCTTCGCAGGCAAGCCCATGGCACCAGGCAAGGCGGAGCCGACCTCGAAGGACGTCGAGCGCTGGGCGCAGAACAGGCACATCGCGCGCTTCTTCACGGGCACAGCACGACCGGAGCTTCTCCTGCGCGCCGAGAGCCATACCGCGAGCGGCCATGCGAGCGAGGCCGCGCTGACGTTGGTCGGCGATGTGTCCAAGCGCGTCGTCGCCGTGGTGGTGAACGCGATCGACGACTCGCTGAAAGCGAACCCTGCGTCGCGCGTGCGCTGGCGCGAGAGCGACGTCGCGTCACTGCCAGACCTGCTCGATCGGGCGCGCGAGGCGGAGCGCGTGGTGCTCCTCGCGAGCGATCACGGACACGTTCGCTGCGACCGCGTGAAGTCTGTCGGCGCATCGACTGGTGGCGCGCGCTGGCGGCCGCTCGCGCAAGGCGAAGGCGTCGCGCCGGGCGAGACACGCTACGAGGTTGGCGGCGGTGCGTGGGGGCCAAAGGGCGCCGCGGCAGTCGCACTGCTCTCGACCGACACCGCTCGCTACGGCGGCGGGACTTCCTCAGGCGAGCACGGCGGCGCGACGCTCGCGGAAGTCGTCGCGCCGTTTCTACTCATCGCCAGCGAAGACCTCAGCGATGTCACCCGTGATGCGGGTGCGAGCATTGGACCCGCCTCGCCGCCGTCTTGGTGGCATCTCGATGTGCGCAGCGCACCCGTGGAATTGCCGGCGGTGGAAGTTCGAGCACCGAGGCCAAAGGCGCGGCCCGTGAGTGAGCGACAGCTGGCGATTCCCGCACTCGCACCGCCCGCGCCACCCGCGCCCGCAGGACCTGCCGTGGCGCCCGGGCCGAGCCTCTCGCCGAAAACAGTCCGCTTCGCCGCCGCGTTCGAATCGTCTGAAGTCCTCGCCGCCCGTACGGGCGCAGACAAGACGTTCCGCGCCGACGCAGTACGCGCCGTCGTGTTCCTCTATGAGCGCAACGGCACCGCGAGCGCCGCAGCGTTCGCGTCCGAGATGAAGCAGCTCGAGCGACGGCTCGGCGGCTACGTCGTGAAGCTCGCCGAAGTGCTCAACCTCGATGGCTACACGGTGCTGCGCCACGACCCCGCGACACAGCAGGTGGTGCTCGATGTCGGCAAGCTCCAGATGCTGTTCGAGGTGAAGCCGTGACCGACGTCATCTTGCCGCCGCTGCCTCCGAGCGGACCCACTCTGCTCAAGCGCCGCGAGGTCATCGACGCTCTGCGCATCGGCACCGTGCCGCGCCGCGGCCTCGAGCTCTTTGCCGTCGGGCTCGATCGTTTCGCGAAGGCAATCGACGACGAGCTGGACGTCGTCGCCACCGGGCGCGGTCGCTTCAAGGCGGTGCGCGGCGACTACGGTACGGGCAAGAGCTTCTTCGCTCGCTGGCTCGAGCACCGCGCGCTCGAACGCGGTTTTGCGACGACGCTGGTGCAGATCTCGGAGACCGAGACTCCCCTCTATCGGATGGAGACCATCTATCGCCGGGCAGTCGAAGCGTTGCAGACGCGCGAGCACGCCGACGGTGCCTTTCGCGCGCTCGTCGACGGCTGGTTCTTCAACCTCGAAGACGAGGTCATCGCGCAAGGTACGGTGGATGCGAAAGACGAAGTCGCTGTCGCAGCGAGCGTCGGCGACTTACTCGAGACGCGCCTCCGCGACGTGAGCGCGACGCAACCACAGTTCGCCGCTGCGCTGCGTGCCTGCCACGAAGCCCGTGTACGCGGTGACCACTCAGTCGCCGAGGGTCTCGTCGCGTGGCTGATGGGTCAGCCGAACGTCGGGGCCGCCATCAAGCGCGCCGCCAATTTGAAGGGCGAGCTCGATCACGATGGCGCTGGCGGCTTCCTGCGCGGCCTGCTCGAAGTATTGCGGCAGACCGGTCGCCGCGGCCTCGTGCTCGTGCTCGACGAGGTCGAGACGATCCAGCGCGTTCGTGCCGACAGCCGCGAGAAGAGCCTCAACGCGCTCCGTCAGCTCATCGACGACCTCGCGGCGGATCGCTATCCGGGCCTCTATCTGCTCATCACTGGCACGCCGCAGTTCTTCGATGGACCGCAGGGCGTGAGACGCCTGCCTCCGCTCGCGCAGCGCCTGCACACGGAGTTTGGCCTCGAGCCCCGCTTCGACAGCGCGCGCGCGGTGCAGCTACGCCTACAGCCCTTCGACCTCGAACGCCTCGTCGAAGTCGGCACGTACATCCGCGACTTGTATCCGACGTCCGCGTCCGAGCGCCTGCGAAACAAGGTCGATGACGCGACGTTGCGCACGCTCGCGAAGGGCGTCGCTGGCGCGCTGGGCGGCAAGGTCGAAGTCGCACCGCGGCTCTTCTTGAAGCGCCTCGTTGGCCTGCTCGACCAGGTCGACGAGCACGCGGACTTCGACCCGAAGCTGCACTATCGCTTGCTCATCGAGGCGCAGGAACTGAACACGGAAGAGCGCGGAGCTGCGGGCCTCACGCGCTCTGTCGATGATCTGGAGATCGACCTCGGCCGCGACACCGACAGCCGTGAGGACGACGTCGGATGACGACGCCGTTCGAGCTGCTCTCCGGCGCGCTGCGCTACCAGATACTGCACACGCTCGGCTGGATGAGCCTCCGCAAGGTGCAGGAGGCGAGCATCGAGGCGATCGTCTCGGAAGCGAACTGCGTGATCCTCGCGCCAACCGCGGGCGGCAAGACGGAGAGCGCGTTCTTCCCGCTGCTATCGCGCATGGAGACCGACGACTGGCGTCCCATCTCCGTCCTCTACCTCTCTCCGATTCGCGCGCTCCTCAACAATCAAGAGGATCGCATCGCCCACTACGCCGGTTTCGTTGGCCGCCGTGTCTTCAAGTGGCATGGGGACGTCGACGCAGGCCCACGCCGCGAGATGATTCGCGAGCCTGCCGACATCTTGCTCACGACGCCCGAGTCGCTCGAGGCGATGCTGATGAGCGCGCGCGTCCCCGCCGGCGAGCTCTTTGCCGGGCTTCGCGCTGTCGTGATCGACGAAGTGCATGCGTTCGCGGCCGACGATCGCGGCGCGCACCTCGCAGCGGTGCTCGAGCGCCTCTGCCGCCACGCAGGCCGCGACGTGCAGCGCATTGGCCTATCCGCAACGGTGGGCAACCCCGACGAAATTCTCCGCTGGATTGCGGGCTCGTCGAAGCGCCCCGGAATCGTCGTCGACCCGGGCGGCGCGCGCGCGCAACCGGACCTGGTGGTCGATCACGTGGGCGATCTGACGAACGCGTCGCAAGTCATCGCGGCGCTCCACCGCGGACAGAAGCGCCTCGTATTCGTCGATTCGCGACGCCAAGCCGAAGACCTCGCGAAGCAGCTCGTGGGGCGTGACGTCGACGCACACGTCACGCACGGGTCGCTCTCCGCGCCCGAACGTCGCGATGCCGAACGCGCCTTCACCGAGGGGCGCGACTGCGTGATCGTGGCCACGAGTGCGCTCGAGCTCGGCATCGACGTTGGAGACCTCGACCAGGTGCTGCAGATCGACGCGCCCTCCTCTGTCGCGAGCTTCCTTCAGCGCATGGGCCGCACGGGACGCCGCGATCAGGCGACACCCAACTGCACCTTCTTATGCACCAAGGACGCGACCGTTCTGCAGGCTGCCGCGCTCGTGCAGCTTCAACGTGATGGCTGGGTCGAAGACGTGCGGCCGTCGCGCCGCGCGAGTCACGTGTACGCCCACCAAGTGATGGCGCTCGCGATCCAAGAGGGCGGCGTGGAACGCGGCGCGATCGACGCATGGCTCACAGGCGCGACGCCGTTCGCTGACCTCACGAGCGAAGACCGCGAATCCGTCGTCGCGCACATGCTGTCGACAGGAATCCTGGCCGACCACGGCGGCGGCCGGCTTTGGCTCGGAGAAGAAGGAGAGCGCGTCTACGGCCGGGCGAACTTCCGAGCGCTCTATGCCGTCTTCGAGTCCCCGCGCCTTATCACAGTGCTCGCTGACGCCTACGAGGTCGGCACGATCGACGCCAACTTCCTCGAGAGCATCGACGAGGCCGACGCACCCGCAACATTCACGCTCGGTGGCAAGTCCTGGCTCGTCGTGCACATCGACTGGAAGCGCGGCAAGTGCATCGTGCGCCCCTCTCCCGAAGGTCGCCCCGCCCGCTGGTCAGGAGTCCCCCGCTTCCTCAGCTACGACGTCTGCCAAACGATGCGCGAGCTGCTTGTAGTCGACGCGGTCGACCCCAGCTGGTCTAAGCGCGCGTCCGCGACGATGGAACTGTTGCGCGCGGAGCACGCGTTTCTGCGCGACGAGAGAGCGCCGCGGATCGAACGCAAAGACGAGATCACTTGGTGGACCTTCGCGGGAGGCGCCGCGAACCTACTGCTCGCCCGGATGATCGAAGAAGCGCTCGGTGCCAAAGCCATCGCGCGCAACACCAACATCAAGCTCATCGACGGCGCTGGGAAAAGCCGCGCCGCGCTCGACGAGCTCGTCGCACGCTGGCGGAGCGAGGCTCGCCCGACCGATGACGACGCGCTGCGCGTCGCGCTCGCCGTGAAACGAGGACGCCTGTCGAAGTTCGAGCCGTGCCTGCCCGAGCCGCTCCTTCGCGCGCTCGCCGCGCGAACCACCCTCGATGTCGGCGGCGCGCGAGCCGCGCTCACGCAGACTGAAGGGACCGACGTCAGAGGCGCGGCGCCGACGTGACGTAAGACCGGCGCCATGGTTGTTCAGACTTCCAGTGAGAGCGGCCCCGTGTCACTGTAGGAGGAGCGTTCGAGTACGCCACGGGCGCTCGACGATCGGGGGGCGATGGACGAGTCCATACAGCGAGGCAGCGGTGACGAAACGTCGGAGGCGCGCAATTCGACCCTTGACGCGCGGGCATCGGTCCTATGAGCGCGACAGGCGCAGCGTCTCAGGCGCAACCGCAGAAGCGCGGCTACGTCGCTGGATTCGCCGTTGCGGTCGGCGATTCAGAGAACCGCTACGTGCCGTTCGGATTCTCCGCCGACGACCTGCGCGCGATCGGCCCGCGAGAGGCCGCGACAGAACTCGTCAGCGCGGCGCTCGCGCACCGCATCGGCGACCCAACCATCGCGCGGATCGCACTTTTCATTGCGGTCGTCTTGCTGACCGCGGCGACCGGTCTGGGCACCTCCGATCCTTGGCTCGCGCTCGAAGTCTTCGGCATCTCGGCCGCGCTCGCCGTCGCGCTCGGAGTTGTCGACCAGCGCCGGCGACGTTTTGTGTTCCACGTGACCCTGGGCCAGGACGCGGCGCACGCGTTCGCGGAACTCCAGCAGAGTGCAATCTTGGCAGGTAGAGCGCCACTTGTGAGCTTCGAGAGATCGGCGTCGATCGCGCACTACAAATACTCGGCGGGCGCGGAGCGGCATATCGAACTCTCGACCGCGTCGATCGATTGCGCAGCGCCGCCGTACATCAGCGCGAACGTCGTGCCGGTTCGAATTCGCTGTGGCGACGTCTCGATCTACATCTACCCGCACGGCATCCTCGTGACGGCGGGCGACTCATACAAGCTGCTCTCGTCCGACGATTTCGCGTTGTCTGCGGTCCGCGGCTCCTTCGTCTGGAACAACCGCAACGCGCCCTCCGAATCCCGAGTGGAGAGTCATCGCTGGCATTACATCCGACGTGACGGCGGGCCGGACCTTCGGTTCAAAGACAACTATCAGGTTCCGGTTCTCGAGGTCGGCTATCTGCAGCTGAGATACGGAGGCGAGGAACTCAGCGTAATGACCGGTTGGGCCGACGAGACCATCGCAGTCGAGTCGCGGTGCTTCGCGTACTTCGATGCTATCCGGAGCGCCGGGTCGGCGCCGTCTCCAGCGGCACGCGAGCTCCGTCAAGCACTCGAAACGCTGAGCCTCGACGAAATGCCTGCGAATGCCGCTGCGCTCCAAGTCTGCTTCCGCAGACTCGCCCTCGTCCACCACCCCGACCGCGTCAGCGATGCCTTCCCGGAAGCGCGGACGGCCGCTGGCGAACGGATGAAACAGTTGAACGCTGCGAACGACCGAATCGCCGCAGCGCTCGTCGCGGGCGTGTTTCCTGCGCCCAGCTCGGCGGCATCGTCAACGGCTGTCGAGGTGCCCCAAGAGACTCGCGCGATGAGAACCCGCGAACTAGTGGACCGCTCGATACCGCTTGTCTCCGCGGTCGCGTTCGGGGTCGCAGTCCACTTCGCAGCGGTGTTCGCCACCGGGGAGTCGGCGCCTTCAATCTCGATCGCGCCGACGCCGGACGCCCTCCCGGCGCTCCCTCCACTTGCGGCGGCGCCTGACGCGGGCCTCAGGCCGTTTGTGCAAGCTCGCGTCCCGAGTTCATGCGGCGCGTCCACCGCCCGTCCACCGATTGACAGACTGCGCGCAGACTGGCTGTCCTATCGATGCTCGCGTCGCGCGGCCGCAGGCGACGACTGGGGTAGTTGCCTTGCGAGGTGGGAATATGCCGACACTGACGGCAGTGGCTGCGTCGGCAATGCGCGCTGCTGCCCGCCGCCGCCCGAAGTCGCCCCTTCGCCGTATCGCAGCATGGGCGGCGGCGTCAGCGATGAGGGCGACCTGTGAGCCGCACCCCTCACGCACCGCGCGACCCACTGACGCGTGCCCTGACGCGCCCTCTCTGGGATCGGCGGTACACGCGAGTGCAAGGGGGCTGCGGACTTCTCTTGCTCGCTATCATCGCCGCCCCATGTCTGGCGCTACAGAAAGAATGCGCCCCGTCAGCGCCGAGTCACACCGTGCCGGCGCCAGCACTCGCAACGCGCGGCTCCGTGCACACGGCGCGGACGTCTGCGTGCGGGACCGCTGACGCGCGCCCTGCCGCGGTTTCAGAAGCGGACTGGAGTAGCTATTCGTGCGTGTCGCGCGCCAGTGCTGCGGAACGCTGGTCGGCATGCCTCGCACGCGACGGCTACGCAGCAGTAGGCGAGGGCTGTCCAGGGGCGCAGCGATGCTGCCCTCATATCGTCATCTCCGCCGACAATACCCCGGTCGCCGCACCTTCGAGCGGACCGCGACTTTGGTCGTGCCGATGCGATCGCGCCGGTCTCGACGGCGAGCTCCGCACGATATGCCGGACGACGCGCACTGCGTGCGAGCGTGACGGGCGAGAGGCCGGGCAAATCACCATCTCATCTTGCCGCCCGCTCGCGACACCGGGTCGTCCGGAACAAGCATTGGGCGGAAGCTGGGAGCCGCTCAGCGCGCCAGGATGGGAGAGTCGCGGTGCCTGCCTACTCGACGCCGAAGCGCACGTCTTCGAACACTAGGCGTGAGTGATGTGCGTTCCGCCGCTCCGTCGCTACCAGACGACGGCGACGCGTGTCGAGCGATCGATGAGCGTTCCGTCGCCAAGCTGACCACCGCTGTTGGATCCCCAGCACCAACTCACGCCATCGGACTGTAGCGCGCAGCTGTGCTGCGAACCCGTCGCCAGTTGGATCGGCGCGACAATCGCTACCACTGGCACAGCACTGCTCCGGCCTGTCGTACTTCCGTCCCCCAGCTGCCCACGGTAGTTGGAGCCCCAGCTGACGCAGCTGCCGCCGCTCAGCCGCGTTAACGTGTGTCCGTCTCCAAAGCCGTCTCCTAGCTCGGTCGCCCCAGTGAGGCCGGAGACGGAAACGGGAGAGTTGCGGTTGGTAAGGGTTCCGTCGCCGAGCGCATTCAACTCGTTGTTGCCCCAACAACGCACCGTGGCGTCCGTCAGGCGCGCGCAGGTGTGCGTGTACCCGCCACCAACTTCGACCACTCCGATCAGCCCGGACACTTCAACGGGGGTAAGCCGGGTCGTGTTGCTACCGTCACCGAGCTGCCCGAAGTCGTTGTTGCCCCAACAACGCATCGTACCGTCCGTCAAACGGGCACACGAATGAAGTCCGAGCGCGATTTCGGCTGCGTTGGCGACGCCGGAGACAGGCACCGAGGTGTAGCGGTTGACCATCGTGCCGTCACCCAGCTGTCCGTAGCGATTGTCTCCCCAGCAGCGGACCGTTCCGTCGGTGAGACGCGCACAGGTGTGCCCCCAGCCCACCCCAATCTCTGCCGCAGAATCGATCCCCGCCACTGCCACCGGCGTATTCCGGTTGGTGGTCGTACTGTCACCCAGCTGACCATAGGGATTGAGACCCCAGCATCGCACGGTGCCGTCCGTGATGCGCGCGCAGGTGAAATAGTAGCCGAGCCCTATCTCGACGACACCGGTGAGCCCGGACACCGGAACAGGCGCCCGACGCGCGGTCACCGTCCCGTCGCCGAGTTGCCCGTAGTCGTTGCTGCCCCAGCAGCGGACGGTTCCGTCGCCGAGACGTGCACAGCTGTGGTCCTTGCCGAGTGCCAGCTCGACCGCGTGCACTCCTCCATCGACGACTGCCATGTCCGCACCTGCGTCGGCCACTCCGCTGTCGGTCGGAGAGCTGGCGTCCGGGAAACCAGAGTCGCGCCCGGCGTCTGCCATCGCGCCGCCAGCATCGGTCCCGAAATCCGCTGCTCCTGCGTCTGCCAGCCCCGCGTCCACGTTGGCGTCCTCGCGTGCAGCGACGCACACGCCCCCGCGACACGTTTGCTCGTCGCCACACACCACGGTGCGGCACGCGTCCTCGAGTACGAGCCGCACAGTCAGCGTCTCGCCCTCGACGTACCCGCCAATGATGCGCGCCGCCCCTACGAAGTCGCCTGCCGCTGTCTCCGCCGTGGCCGTCACGCTGTACGAGCGCCCCACATCACCATCGAGCGGCGCGAGCGCGAGCGTAAATGGATAGGCAGGGTCGTCGACGCCAGGCGTTACTACCCGGTCGAGGCGTGTCGCGGTTGGCGCCGTCGTTCGCCCGACGCCGCCAAGCACGACGACGCGCAATCGCGCGCTGTCCATGCGCACGCCGCTCTCGGCGTCGACGGTGACGATCACTTGCGTGCCCTTGTCGCTGCCGCAGCCGCCCACGGCAAGCGCGAAGCCGACGATCAGAGCGGCCGTGCCGAGACGCCACGTGCCCACGGCGTTCATCGCCCGCTCCCGAGCGTGAACACCACACCGCCGAGATCACCCGACTGCAATGGATCGTCGCCCGACGTCGCGAGCACGATCCCGACGGCGCCGCCGACGATGACCGCTCCGACGATGGTCCAGAACCACCAAGTCTCGTACACGGCCGGTCCGCTCGCTGCGCGCTCGTTGGCAGCGCCCCCTTCGTGTGGCGCCGCAGCGACGCCTACTTCGCGTGCGACGCGCGCTGGTTGGAGGGCGTTGGCCGCCGCCTCGCGCCGCGCGCGCGCGCCGCGGAGTGCCTCGAGGCGGTCGTCCACTTCGCGCCGGTTCGACGCGAGCGGCACCTCCGCGATGTAGCGTTCGTACGCGTCGATCGCCGCATCGTCGTCGCGCATGCGATCTGCGCAGAGCGCGATGTTGAAGAGCAATGCTGGCCGCGCGCTGAGCTCGTGCGCACGCTTGAAGTAGCCGAGCGCATCGCCATATCGCCCGTCGCTGAATGCGAGTTCGCCTGCCTCGAAGACGCGTCGCGCTTCGGTTTCTCCGCGGGACTCTCGATGTTCTTGTGCTGCCGCGGGTGCGGTAGCGACAAACCCAAGCAGGACGTACCCCGTCGCAAACAGAACAAGCATCGCCGTCTTCATCACGCCTCCGAGTGGGCCGCCGCACCGCGAACATGCCGTGGCCGCACTGTCGAACCAATACCACTGGTTTGTATTAGTCCACAACCAGGGCGGCGAGCCTTGCCCCCATGCCTCGGCCCAGCGACGTCGACCCGGCGGACCCCGCGCTTCAGCGGGCAGCGCGGGTCGCGCGCGCCGCGCTGGCGTCGAATCTCCGCCGGCTGCGCGCGGCCGCGGAACTGAGCCAGGCTGCGCTGGCCGAGCGCGCGGGCGTCTCGTCGGTGTACGTCGGGGTGCTGGAGAGCCTCCGACCGCAGAACCCGACGCTGACGGCCCTCGCGTCGGTCGCGCATGCGCTCGGTGTCACCGTCGACCAACTGCTCGTTCCTGCCGCCGCACCGAAGCGCCGGCCCGTCGGGCGACCCGCGAGCCAAGCATCCTCGGCGTCGTCCCCGAAGCGCGCGCCGCGGGCGCGACGGCGGACCGAGTAGACAAGTCGTCGCCCTCGTTGCCACTGCGCGGCAGCAGGGAGAACCGCTCGCAGCGCGCGCCAACCTCGATGACTGGCGCTCGACGTGCAGCCGTGCGCGTGTTTCGAGAACGCTCGCCGCGCGCGGACTAGAGAAGCGCGCTCTCAATTCTGCTTGCCGGAGTGCCGTTCTTGCACTAGCTTCGCAAAGCGAAAAAGGGACGTAAGGGCGCCTGCATTATGATGACGCTTGTAGCGTTCGGGCCGCTCCGCGGTGACGCGAACGCGCGGTTCGACTTCGCGAGCGGTTGGGAGGCCTAAGTCGCTGCGACAGCGCGCGGCGGTGAGGCTTCGCATATCGCACGCAGAGAGCAGTTCAGCGCGCGCCGTCCTCGCGCAGCTCGTCGTAGAGCCGCTTCTGCAAGCGTACGTACGCCCAGAAGTCCTTCGACATGGCGAGCAGCATCGCGATCGCCGACATCGCGAGTCCGAGCGTGCAGCCCAGCACGATGCGGTCGATCGAGGCGGCTTGCGTGCCGATGATGAAGGTTGCGATACCGCCTACCGCGGCCAAGCCAATCGCAATCCAGGCGACCAACGTGCTGCCGCGCGCGATGCGTCTCACGCCCTCGAGCGCGACGAGCCAGCGCACGATGGCGGCCCCGAACCGCAGGACGTCGCCGCTCGCGAGGAGAAGCACGACGGCGAGCGTCGCGCTGATCGATAGGTACGCGAAGAAGCAGGTCCAGAGGACGCGCCGACCGCGCGCGCGCTGCCCCTCGTCGTCCTCGAACGCCTTGGCCTCCGACTGCGCTGCATGCTCTGCGCCCGCGGCCTCTGCTCTGCCCACTGTCGCCCCGCAGTGCCGACAAGGGCCGGTCACGCACTTGCGATGAAACACCTCATCGCAGGCACGACAGACGCGCGACTCGAGCTCGTTCGATACGCGCGCTTGACAAACACCGCAGTTTTTCCCAACGATCTGCATCGTGCGTCGAGGCTACGTCCGATCGCTTGGAAAGTCAGCTCCGGTGGCGGCTGCCCGTGTCGGGCGGCTGGCCGAGAGTCACGCGCACGAGTCTGTCCGAGGGTCGCTCGCACTCGTCGCCTTGCTGATCCTCGGATGTGGGAACACCGCAGTGAGGTCAGCGGAAACTCCACTCGCAGGGCCGCGTCGCACGTGCCGTGACGAAGCGCCCGCAGTGGGGTCGCAGTCGCAGTCTCCGCACGCGTGGCCGAACATCGCGGCGCTCGCGACGATCGTGCGCGAGCACCGGCCCGCGACGTCGGCGGTCCAGCTCGACGGCGCGCCAGTGGGAATACCTGTCGACTGGCGCACGCTGCCGATGACGGCCGTGCTCTGGGAAGGCGTGCGCCTGTCGGATCCGATGCTCATCGATGGTTCGCTGGTCGCGCTGGCCGACCAGCGTCACGCGCTCGTGGGGCACGACGCGCGGACCGGAGTCGAGCGGTGGCGGGTGCGACTCGAGCCGGAGATCAGCGAGCGTCCGTACGCAATCGCAGGCTGCGGTCGTGTGGTGCTCTTTGACGCGCGACGCGTCGCGGGGATCGATCCGGCGAGCGGCTCCGTGGTGTGGGAGATCCCGCTCGACGCGAATCGCAACTCGGAGATGGCACACCCCGGCAGCGCCAGGATTCACGGCTGTCGACTCGTATTCCAAGTTGCCGACAACGTGATGAGGCTGGCAGACGGCTTCGACTCCTCGCGGCTCCGGGTAGTCGATGTGGTGTCCGGCGCGATCGTGTCGCGACCGACGTGCCCGGCGCCGTGCACCATCGTGTCCACCGAGGACAACGGCATCCTCGTCAACACGAGCGAGCAGCAACGGCTGCTCTTCCCGTGGGCCGCGGCGCAGTCGATACAACTTCCTGCCAGCACGTCGGCGCTCGCGGGCGACGTCGCACTCGCGGTCGTCGACGGCGCGCTCGAGGGACGCGATCGATCGTCCGGCGCGGTCCGCTGGCGGAGCACGCTCGGAGGGCTGCTTGCGCGGGTCGGCGACGACATCCTTGCGCTCGACCCTGACGCCGACGCGATCGTGCGGATCTCGCTGGCGACTGGCGCCGAGGTCTGGCGCACAAGCGTCTCTCACGAACTTGCCGTCGGAATCGGCCGGAACGACGGACGGACCCACGACGCTCGACGATTGGTAATCGGCAGCCGAGTTGCGCCGCAGTTTCTAATCGAGGTCGACCTCGCGACTGGCAACATCCGCTCGCTCCGTATCAGCGCGGTCGGTCCGGCGGAACTGGCGCTCGAGGGCGACCTGCTGGCGCTCCACGGCCACACGCGGACGGCGGTCGTCGACCTCACGCTCGACGCGCCAGCGTTGCGTGAGCGCTTCACGCTCGAGGATGATGTGGCGCGAACGATCGCCGAGCTCGAGGTGACGCCTCCGGCGCGCAGCTCCCTACTCGACGCGTCGCCGTGGGCGTATCCGATGGGTCAGGATGAAGCGCTCAAGTGGCTGGCCCGCCTGGAGCCTCTCACCGGCGATGTCGCGAACTCGGCTGGCGTCGCGGAGAGCCTCGAGCGCGCCGCGTCCCGCTTGGGAGCCATCACGGATCCTGCGATTGCGACAAATAGCGCAGTGGGTGTACTCGAGCGTACGTATGGATGCGCGCCCACAGCGCGCAGGGCGCGCGCCCGAACGAGAGCGGCAGAGTTCATCGCGCCCGGTTTCCACGCACGACGCGCGGACGAGCTCGCGAGAGAGACCATTGCTTGGCTCGATGTGCTCGAGACTCGCCACGCGAGCGGCGCATCAGACGAGGATGCGGAGGAAGGCGCCCTAGCGTGGGCGGCCATCCTCGCGAGTCGCGACGCTCTCCTCCGCGCGTCGCCGTCGCCTGCGCCGCTGCGCGCGCTTGCCGAGGCCGTTGCGCGGCATGCCCCGCGCTCGACGCGTTCTGCGCCGGAGTGCGTCCCGTCCGAGGCCGACGCAGTCCGTGCCGCGGCGCTACGCTGGGGCTACGAACTCAGCCACTCGCCGCGCGCCGTCGTGTGGGTGCCCGCCGCGCGCTGCGTCCATGTCCAGACGCTCGGGGGCGTCCTCGATGTGGTCAGTAGCTCCGTGGAGCCCACCGCACCGTGGGTGCAGGTGAGTGAACCAAGGCGCGTCTCCGAACGCGACCATCTGACGCTGCCGTGGCCGGACGCACCCGCGCGCGTCGTCGCGGTGACCTCGCACAGCGGCCCCCTTAATGCGCAGTGCGATCTCCTCCTCGTGCAGCTCGTCGCTGGCGAGTGGCGCGTGGTTTGGAGCACCATGCTCTGGGTCGCGTAGATGCGAAGGGGCTGGCGGTGAGAGTCGCGGGAAGCGGTGCGTGGTTCGGACCGACAGCGATCAAATCGAGGAATCGCTGCACGCGATGATGAGGAGTCTTCCCGAGAGGCTGCGCGTGCACTGTGTGCGGTTGAACGCAGGACGTGCCACTTCGGCGGCCTAGTCGCGGCGTCTGACGACAGAGAACCGCGTACCTGAAGGCGCGCCAGAGCGAGAAGTCGACTAGAAGCGCCCGAAACCGGCCGAGGCCGGTCGCACAGCAAGCGCGGCGGTCGCGGTCGCACGTTCAACGCGTGTGCAGATTCTCGGTGTGCGCACTTGACATCGTGTGCCACAACACTGGCAAGATTCCGCCATCATGACCTCTAGCAAGATGAACGCAGCCACGAAGATGAACGTTTGCCTAGTGATGGGAATGCTGTTGCGGGCGCTGACCGCCTGCGGGGGCGACGCGACCACACCCGCGGCGAATGACCTTGGGGGCGACCCAGTTGACCTCGGCGTCGACACGGGCGTTGCGTGCGCGAACATGTACTACCGCGACCTCGATGGTGACGGTCAAGGCGCCGTAGCTTCGGGTACGCTCATCGCGTGTTCGCTCCCGGCGGCTGGCTACGCCCCCGACGCAACTGACTGCAACGATACGTGCGCGGCTTGCTACGTTGGGGCCACTGAGATCTGCGACGGGCGCGACAACGATTGCAGCGGTGTGACTGATGAGAACCTTGGCGGTCCATGCACGAGCGGGGTCGGCGCCTGCGCCTCGGCGGGTCGCGTTCTCTGCGACGGAACGTGCGACGCGACGCCTGGTACACCTGAGCCCGAGAGCATGTTTCACACGATCGCGGCTCCCAACGGAAGCTGGGACTGGGACTGCGACGGCACGGTGACTGGCGAGCTTCCCATCACCGAACCCGCCTACACATCGGCAGCCTCGTTCTGCCGGGCACAAGCATGCGACGGAGATGGACGCTTCTTTTCGGGAGCCATCCAGAGCGGGCTCACGATGCCTGGTGGTACCAGCCCCTACTGCGGTCAGGAGGTGTGGACTCTGGGGATCGCCTATTGCTTCGACTGCACCGACCAGTGCTACGGGCCTGACAACGGAACTTGCAATGGCGTCTATGGGAGAGCCCCCCTCAGCGTTGCCACACAGGGCTGTCGCTGATCGGTCCACAACGCCGGGCTGCGCCGCTCATCTTTCATATCGACGGCTGCCTGGCGCAAAAGGAGCTGTGGGGACGGCGGTGACGTCGCCATAGCTGCTAGTCAGGTGGAGCTCCCCCGTTTTCGTGGACATTCCCCGAAGCGACCAGAAGCGTGATACGCGCTTTAGGAGTGATCCATGGCAAGACGCAAGTGACGGACGTTCACCGAGCAGTTCAAGGCTGAAGCGGTTGGGTGTAGATCCGATCGTGACGCTCATTTTCCCGGGAATTTTGTTGGGTAGGCCAGCGTTGGAGAGGCATGACCACCCCGCTTTCGAAGGTCCGCCCCGTACCTGTGGCCACGCGTGTCCTGCGTGAGGCTTCGAACGACCCACTGGCGAAGCTGCGCGAGTTCCTCGAAACTCGAGCGATGAAGGACAAGATGGGTCCCGGCGCGTTCGCGCAG
>Ga0335397_10003154_pt1 | contig 22244 bp, 22 predicted proteins | sample MAT04_FD_205740 | JGI IMG/M metagenome (GOLD analysis project Ga0335397, IMG submission 205740) | Freshwater microbial communities from Lake Fryxell liftoff mats and glacier meltwater in Antarctica - MAT-04 (spades assembly) (version 2) ... | reverse complement strand
GGAGCACGACGGATCAGGCGACGACGACGATGCCGAGGCGCTCTACGGGCTCCTGGAGCAGAGCATCGTGCCGGAGTTCTACACGCGGGACGACGACGGCATCCCGTCGGCGTGGGTGGAGCGCGTCCGAGCGAGCATGACCGGCCTGACGGAACGCTTCTCCAGCGACCGTATGCTGCGCGACTATGTCGAAGGCAGCTACCTCCCGGCAGCGCGCGCCTACCGCGCACGTGCCGACGGAGGCGCCGGCGTGGCCCTGGCGCTCGAGCAATGGGCCAGGGACCTCGGCGCGTCGTGGTCCACCATCAGGTTCGGGTCACTCTCGGCGCATGAGGGCACCGATGGCGTCCGCATCACGGTCCAGGTGTTCCTGGGCGACGTGCACGAGAGCTCGGTGCGGGTGGAACTCGTGGCCGACGCCACGGAGGGATACCCGAGGGTCGTGGAGCCGCTGACCTCCACAGGCCCCCTGGCCGGCATCGTGAATGGCTACAGCTACTCCGCGAGTGTTGTCACGGACCGTCCGGTCGGCCACTTCACCCCACGGGTCATCCCGACGCATGTTCACGCGATCGTGCCACTCGAGGCCCCGCTCGTCACGTGGTGGGCTCCGACGGACGGGTGAGGCCGCGTCGGGTCAGCGTGAGCGCCGACTGGTGTGGTTCCCGGGGCTGACGTCCGCAGCCGACGGCGGATGACGAGGCCGGTGATGTCCAGGTCCGCCGGCCGGCCTGACGCCGGCGACCAACTGCGGCTAGCGTTCTGGCTCGGTCGCGAGCGGTCCGTCTGGGAGAGGCCCACCGTCCAGGACATCCCGTCCGCTGTCGCTATCCGTGTCGTCACGCATGGCGGCGAGGTAGGCTCGGCTCATCTCGGGCGATGCCGCGAGCTTGCCCAGGTCCTCGATGCGGTCTCGCTCGCGCTCGTCACGTGATTGGGGCGGGGTCGACGGGACAGGTGTATCACTGCTCATGGAGTGGGCCCTCCTCGGCCCGGCCATACCCTACCAACCGTCCGGCACAAACGCCCGACCGAGGCGAGGCAGGGTACCAGATAACGTCAATGGGAGCCCGTCGTCCATGGGTGTGTCACCGCTTGGCGCGATCAGCCCGACCCGCAGTGGGAATACGGCCTGCCCTCGCGGAGGAGGCGGCCGCTCGACGGGAGCGGCCGATACGCATGGTCGGGAGTCGATGTGAACACCGCGTCATCGACCGGTGATCGGCCGGTACGCGACCTCCGGTATGGCACGCGGCGGAGTGCCACGTGGCGTCTGGCACACTTGCCGGCATGACCATCCGCTGCCGGATCGCACCCAGCCCGACGGGGCCCCTGCACATCGGGACCGCGCGCACGGCGCTGTTCAACATCCTGTTCGCGCGTCGCCACGGCGGTACCTTCATCCTGCGCCTGGAAGATACGGATGTGGCGCGCTCCACGGTGGAGTACGAGCGCGACATCCTCGATGGTCTCCAGTGGCTGGGCATGGACTGGGACGAGGGTCCGGCCACCGGTGACCTGGGCGAGCGGGGTCCCTTTGGGCCCTATCGGCAGATGCAGCGACTGGACTCGTACCGGACGGCTGCGGACAGCCTGCTGACCCAGGACAAGGCGTATGAGTGCTTCTGCAAGAGCACCGAGCTGGCCGCCGACCGGGCTGCCCAGGAAGCGGCACAACAGCCCCTGCACTACGTCGGGCGGTGCGCCCACCTGACACCCGATCAGCGACGCCAGAAGCGGACAGACAACCCGTCGCCGGTCATCCGTTTCCGCGTTGGCGAGGGCCGCGTCGACTTCCACGACCTGGTTCGCGGCGACGTGTCCATCGAGACCGCCGCCCTGGGTGGCGACCTGGTCATCGTCCGGTCGGACGGGACACCGCTCTACCACTTCACGGTCTGCGTGGATGACACGTCCATGGCCATCACGCACGTCATCCGGGGCGAGGACCACCTGTCCAACACGCCCAAGCACATCCTGCTGTTCCGGGCACTTGGAGCGGACGTGCCCCTCTTTGCGCACCTGCCGCTCATCCTGAATCCCGACCGGACCAAGATGAGCAAGCGCAAGAGCCAGACGGCGATGTCCGCATACATCGCCGAGGGCTACGTCCGGGAGGCGCTCATCAACCACCTCGCGTTGCTGGGTTGGTCGTCCGGCACGGAGGACGAGATCTTCACCTTCGATGAGCTCGCGGAGCGATTCGACCTGGACCGGGTCCAGCAGGGCGGCGCCGTCTTCGACCGGGAGCGTCTCGACTGGCTCAACGGCCAGTGGATCCGCAAGCTTCCCGACGAGGACCTGGTGGAGCGCGCGCTGCCGTTCCTGGCCGCGGATCTGGCCACGCGGGCCGCGACCGGGCCGGTGCGCTTGCCCGCGGCCGAGGACGTGGCTGCCCTGCTGCCGCTGGTCCGGGAACGCCTGCCGCGCCTGGATGCCATCGGGCCGCTGGTCGACTTCCTGTTCATCGACGAGCTGACGGTCGAGCCCAGTGCCCTGGTGCCCAAGCGCTGGGACGCCGCGACGACCCTCACCGGGCTGCACGAGGCACGCCGGGTCATCGCAGCCATCGGCAGCGTGTCCTTCGAGGCCGAGGAACTCGAAACTTCGCTCCGGGTGGTGTGCGAGACACGTGGCTGGAAAGCGGGGGACCTGTTCATGGCCATCCGGGTCGCGGTCACGGGTCGCACCGCCACGCCGCCATTGTTCGACACCATCGTCGCGCTGGGCCTGGAGCGCACCCTGGAGCGACTCGACCGGGCGCGGGAGTCACTCTCACCGGGTTGAGTTCGCCAAGCGAGCGCGCGAGCGTGCCCTGGCCACCGCCCTCGTTGCGGCCGGTGTTAACGACGGCCGCTAACACGACTGCGCTACCGTTGCGGGTATGACCGCCGAGCCGACGACACCGACCTCGGGTGCGGCACCGGGCCAGCGCACCGTGCTGGTCGTGGAAGACGAGCCGACCGTCCGCGAAACCGTGGCCGAGGCACTTGCCGCGGATGGCCACCGGGTGGTGACGGCCGCTGACGGGCGCCAGGGCCTGGAGCGCTTCCGCGCCGAGCAGCCGGACCTGGTGCTACTGGACCTGATGCTGCCCGAGCTGTCGGGCATGGAGGTCTGCCGCATCCTGCGTCGGGAGTCCTCGGTGCCCATCATCATGCTCACTGCACGCGACTCAGAGGTCGACAAGGTGGTCGGCCTGGAGGTCGGCGCGGACGACTACGTGACCAAGCCGTTCAGCCTGCGCGAGCTGCAGGCACGCGTCCGGGCACATCTCCGGCGGCAGGAGGTGTCCGAGTCGGCAGCGGCGCCGTCACGGCCGAGCACGGAGGTCCGACTGGGTGCCGTCACCGTCGACATCGCGGGCCATCGGCTGCTGCGCGGCGGGACTGCCATCCCGGTCAAGCCACAGGCGTTCGAGCTGCTTTCGTTCCTCATCCGCAACCCGGGACAGGTGTTCACGCGCGATCAGCTGCTGGAGCGGGTGTGGGGCTATGACTATGCCGGCGAGACGCGCACGGTCGATGTCCACGTGCACTGGCTCCGGGGCCACATCGAGGAGGACTCGGCGCGGCCGGTCTACCTCCAGACGGTCCGCGGCGTGGGCTACGTGCTGCGTCTCGACGAGGCCTGAGCCGGTCCTCGGGGACGTCATGCCCTTCGCTTGACGCGGGTGGCTCGAACACCCTAGCCTCGGGCCATGAGTGGAGCGCGATGACCGACCATGTCGACGACACCGGGACCCTGATCGTCCGTGGATCCGTCAGTTTGGCGGTCATCTCGAAGCTCGCTGACGGCTCCTACGGTGCCTTCGTGAAGGCCGTCGTGGATCTCGGGCGATCGGTGATGGCGGTCGGCGGTGAGATGCACGCGGATGGCGAGGCTCTCCTGCTGGACGACGGATCTCTGCAGGCCGACCTGTGGGGTATCAACCTCTTTCCGAACGACTACGGGTCGGGAACGTTCATCGAGTTCGAGTCGATGATCAACCTTCGACCTCGACAGGGCAATCGAACGACCGGCGTGGACGATCCGACCACGAGGATGATGGTCGCCGATGTCGTGGCGCGCCTCGTGCACGCGTGACCATCCAGCGGCGTGTCGATCCTGCCCGCTGGCACACCCGGACCCTGTCGGAGCAGCTTGGCAACGTCAGCACCGAGATCGGCCGAGCGATCCGGGCCAGGGAGCAGGGCAGCGACGGACTTGATGGCGCACTGGAACGTGCTCTCGAACTGCTGGATCTGACGATCGGTGATCCACGGTGGCGTGGGTCGCGCCGTCGCGAGATCGCCCGTGCTCGTGAGGTCACCTGCGACTTCCTGGCGGGGGACAACCAACACGGGTCGACCAGCGCTTCCGTCGCCGGGTACTTCTTCGCGTTCGCGCTGGCCGCACGTCGCGGCCGCTGACAGGACGGCCGGAGCGACGCTCAGCCGTTGCGCAGGGAACTGGTGTCCACGACCTCGAAGTCGGAGCCGGACAGCTCATGCAGGGTGTGCATCGCATCGTCATCCCAATGCGGATCGGGAGCGCCGGTCACGTACCAGGGCGAGCCGTTGTCGGCGAGGATCATGCCGTAGCGCTTGAGCGCCGTGAGCAGGACGCGTGCCTGCCTGGGGAAGCCGCTGATGTCCACCGATGCCTTGAGGCGCACGCGCAGGCCCATCGGCGGCAGCGCCGACGAACTCGAGTCGCCTGCCTGGTGTCGCGCGGGGTAGATGTATGAGGTGCGGGTCGTCTCCGCCGTGAACCGCAGCGCGTGCAGGATGGCGCCGGCAGCCACCTCGTCATAGCGCACCAGCCCGGGCAGGATGGGCAGGCCCGCGGCATCGGCGCTGGTCCAGCCCGCTGGTCGGAGCTTGTTCGAGCGCAGGTCCCAGACGGCGCCGGAACCGGCGCTCCACTTGCCGGCCGAGTCCTTCCTTGCCGCGAAAAGCTCGTACAGCTTGCAGGCGCTCTTGTCGATCATCAGGATGTGGCGGTCGCTGCCGCCCTCGGTCCTGGGGTTGGACGGGATGGGGTACTTGACGCGGTCAGACTCATCGGGCCAGCGAAAGGTCACCGTGCGGCGCGGCGTGGATGAGGAGACAACGTTCCAGGGGATGCCGTAGCCGCTGTACGAACCGAAGTCAGGGTGCAGCGGCGCATCCAGCCCGATGGACGCGGTCAGTCGAGCCGAATCGGATCGGACCGGCAGCGAGTCGACACGCTTGTTCCAGACGTTGGTGCTGGGGAAGACCGTGCAGTTCGGTGCGCCTGGGAGACGCACAGCACCTGCTGCTTCCATGGGCACGCCCGCAGTGAGCACGAGGCTGGCCGCGAGGGCCATCATGCTGACGGGTCGTGGCAGGCGCGTGAAGAGGGTCGATCGCATGGGGGCATCGTGGCTGGGTGGTCGCGCCGCCGCCATGCGTCGTTGGGGCTAGGGGGTCCTGTCCACGAGACCGGCACGCATGCCACCGGACCTCACCCGCCGGTCACACTGGCTTGACCGTCGACGCCTGACCCACACCCGGCTGACCTTCTATCCTCGCTCCGTGGACCCTGCCACCGAGGATCTGTCACGACTCGCTGACCAGCTGCGGCTGGGCATGCTGCGGATCGGGCACGACCACGTCATCCAGCAGGCGAACGAGGCGGCGCACGTCCTGCTGGGCAAGAACACCGGTTCGCTGGTCGGGCGCTCGATCATGGAGGCGTTCCTCGACCACCTTGCCGAACAGGCCATCCTGGGCTCTCTCGACGGCGGTGGCGGAGCCCTCGAGCTTGACGGGCCAGGGGGTCGACGGCTGGTGATCAGAGCGCGTCCCGACCGGGCGCGACCAGGCCACATCTGGGTGCTCCTGGAGGATGTCACCGAGTTGCGTCGCCTGCAGCGCATCCGGGCCGAATTCATCGACAACCTGTCACACGAGTTGCGGACCCCCCTGACCACCATCCGCCTGCTCACGGAGCGACTCATCGACGAGCTGGCACCGCTCGATGTGCCGGCCCGCATCAAGGAGCGGGTAGCGACCATCGATGTGGAGACGGGTCACCTGGTCCAGATGGTGAACGAACTCCTGGACCTGTCGCGTATCGAGCAGGCCGCCACGCAGCTCCACCTGGACGACGTGGCGATCGGACCGCTGCTGGTCGCCGGGGTGGCGCGTCTCAGGACGTTCGCCGAGCGGCAGGGCGTGGAGCTCGTCGTGGCACTGCCGGAGACGGAGCTGCCGCCCGTCTGGGGCGATGCGGAACGGCTGGGGCAGCTGCTGCTCAACCTGCTCCACAACGCGGTCAAATTCTCGCGCTCCGGTGGCACCGTCACCGTCAGTGCCAGCGTGGAAGGTGCCGAGGTCGTGCTGCGCGTCGCCGACCAGGGAGTGGGTATCCCGCGTGCGGACCAGCCGCGCATCTTCGAGCGCTTCTTCAAGGTCGATCGTGCCCGCGAGCGCGGCCAGGGCGGCACCGGGCTCGGGCTCGCCATCGCCCGCCACATCGCGGAGGCGCACCGGGGCCGGATCTGGTTCGAGAGCGAGGACGGTCGCGGCTCGACCTTCTTCGTGGCGTTGCCCATCGCTGCGGTCAGGACAGAGCAGGGTTGATCTACCTGCTCATCGCGCTGGGCGGTGCGGCCGGTGCCGTGAGCCGGTACGCGGTGGACGACACCGTGAGCCGGTGGTTCGGTGGCGCCTTCCCGCTGGGCACGCTCGTCATCAACCTGACCGGCTCGTTCGTGCTGGGCATCCTCTTCGCTCTCGTGGTGGAACGATCGGCATTGCCGCCCGACATCCGGGCGCCCGTGATGATCGGGTTCATCGGTGCCTACACCACGTTCTCGACCTGGATGCTGGAGAGTGCCCGGCTCATGGAGGGCGACCAGTGGCTGCTGGCGGCCGTCAACCTTGGCGGATCGGTCATGCTGGGCCTGGTGGCGGTGTTCGCCGGGCTGGCCGTGGGCCGCGCCCTGTAGCACTGTCCTGGATCGGACGCCTTTCATTCCAGCGCGACGCGTGGGCCAGACTCGGAGACGCCGCCGGACGGAGGTCCGGCGGCGTACCACGTGGAAGGAGCGGACTGGGTCAGCTGGTCTGCACCAGCTGACTGTCATCCACGGGATGTCACTTCGCGAATTCGACCTTGATCATCTCCGACGTGCCAAGGGTGGCGTCGCCATCCTGGGCCCGGTGCTGGAGGTGCTGGTAGAAACCGGAGCCGTCGGCCAGGAACGTGATGCCGCTGAACTCCGCCTCGCCGTCGAGGAGCGTCACGGCTCGCGCGCAGCCATCGGTCAGCAGGTCGTCATCCCCGCCATCGGGCAGGCAGACCCACACATCGTCGTTCCCAAAGGCCGGCTCTTCGGCGCTGGTGGACGCGTCCATGTTGATCCACAGGTTGCCCGTGGCCGGGTCGAAGTCGATGTTGTCGGGCATCCGCAGATGCGGGTTGCCCTGGACGAACCGCGTCACCACGGGCATGCTGCCCGCCGGGTTGGCCTCGGCATCATCGGACGGCTGGTCCACCAGGCACAGGGTCTCGCCCCAGTTCCCGGCCACATCGCGGCCGGTGTTGTTCCAGCAGACACGGACACCATCGGTGTGCTTGGGGTCGCGCGCCATGTCCTCGGGTCGGTAGTAGCCGGTCATGCCAGCTGCGAGCCCGGCGTCGTACAAGCCGAAGGTGGTGGGGTCGGCGGGGGTCTCGAGCGGGACCCAGACGCCGGCACCGGTCTCGGTACCCTGGCCAAAGTCCTGGTTTGGGACGTCACCGTTGGAGCGCTGGCCCAGCCGAGACACATACACAGACCCGGCGGCGAACGGCGAGCCCGCGAGATCGGTGATGGTCGCGCCGGCCGTGGCGGGCGTCGCGGGCACGAACTTGTAGATGCCGCCACCCGGCTGGCCGGCCTCAGGTCGGCGCTCATCACCGTAGTACACGGTGCCGTCTTCGGTGATGACGATACCCTCATAGGCCAGCTGGCCGAGGGCGGTCCGCACGGCCGCCTTCGTCGGGTCGCTCGTGGTGCCAGCCGCTCGGTCGAAGGTGATGCCGGTCGTCGTCAGTGGGTCGATGATCTCGATGACGCGGCCATCGTCCTCCTCTTCCCCGACGAGGACGGTACCCCAGGGGGTGGTCTTGGCCGGGTCGCAGGAACTCATGCCGGTCAGCATGTCAGTGACATCGCCGGTCGTCAGGTCGACCAGCTGGACGGACGCCTGCTCGACACCCTCCGGGAACTCCTCGTTGCAGATGACCGCGTGCGTCGGGGCAGCGTTGTCCGGCCACAGGGCGATCATGTCGGGCGCATAGCCGACCTTGTCCGAGACCAGGGTCGCGGTCAGGCCGGATGCGAGCTTGATAGCCTCCAGCCCCGGTGCCGCGGTGACTCCCGTGCCGGACTCCGCCAATGGCGTGCCGATCCCGAAGTCCTGATCCTGGGCAAGGGCCGGAACCACCGCGACGAGTGCGATTGCGCCTGCAAGCGCACCGACGCACGCCGCGCGCCGGAATGAGTGTTGGGACATCGATACCTCCGCTGCGTTGTCGTGCGGGTCCGATCGGCCCTCGACATCCTCAACGCAATGACCCTAGGCTCCTCGCCACCCGTCAACGCGGGGTTAACCAGCCGTCAGCGTTCTGCACTGGTTCGTTGAGACCGCGTCCCTTGAGGAGGGCGCTTCCATCCGTCAGTCGGTGGGCGGATCTGTGGGTGGGTCGGTCCGCTCGAGCAGCTCGGGAGGGATGAGCCAGCGCAACAGGCCCGTGGCCGGCCGGAGGGGCCGCCGGATCTCGATGGTCGCGAGGGCGCCCTTGCGCATCTCCTGCGATGGGGATCCGAGCAGCTCCGAGAGCAGCACCGAGAAGTCCGGATCGTGGCCCACCACGATTGGGGTCCGTGCCGCCGCGTCCGCCAGTATCGAGTCCAGGCGGCCAAGGGAACAGCCGTCAGCGAGCCGTTCGTCGATGACCGGTGCCATGCCGATGGCCTGACCCAGGATCTCCGCGGTCTGCAGCGCCCGGATCTTGGGGCTAGTGAGGATGCGGTCGGGCAGGGTCCGGATGCGCAGCAGCAACGCGCCCAGTCGCTCCGCCTGGCGACGGCCCTTCAGGGTCAGCGGCCGCAGCTCGTCGGGGCCGTCCCACGTGCTCGAGTCGCCAGCGTGTGCGTGTCGGACCAGGTGTACGGTCTCCAGCCGTCGATCTGGTCCAGGATGTTGTGCCATGCAGGCAGGATGCCACCAACCGGCGTGACCCGCCCGGGGAAGCGGTCACCAGCCGTTAACGCGCCGATGATCGGGCTCACACGATCCAAGCCCATCATCCCGGGGTGCCACCTCCTCGGCACCCTTGACCCGCGGAGCTCGATCGTTGCCTCCCCGCGATCGGCCTCCGCAGCTGTCAGGACCGCGCGCGGACCGTCCCAACCCCTCGGGACCGGTCCGCGCAGCCGTCTCTGGGGGTTCGCCATGAGCCTGGTCGCTCCGATGGGCGTGGAATGGACCGCTCACCCAGCGTTGACGACGATGCAACCGTCCGGACATACGTGCCCGCCAACGTCGTGACATGGCTCGTTCCGGACGTCACCACAGCTGGTCCGCCATCACCCTACTGTCCATGGCCTCCCTCGCCTTCCCCGTGATGACCGCTGCAGGTGGCCCGGGGTCTGTGGACATCCCGGTTCCGTCTCACGACCGATACCTCCTGCGCACGGAGCTGGTCGATGGCGACGCAGCCCCGCTGCGCGACCCGACGCGTCCCTCCCGACCGCTCCTCACCTTCACCCAGTTCACGGACATCCACCTCATCGACGAGGAGTCGCCGCTCCGGACGGAGTTCCTGGATGCGATGCTCGGCACGGCCTACCGCCCCCAGGAGGGATTCGGTCCACAGGTCCTCGCCTGGATGGCGCACCTGGCCGGGACGACCCGGAGCCCATTCACGGGCCGGCCGTCGGAGCTGGTCATCACGACCGGGGACAGCTCGGATAACAGCCAGCGCAACGAGGTCCGCTGGCTCATCGACACCATGGATGGCGGCACGGTCGATCCTGATTCGGGAGTCCCGGGCACATGCGGCACGACCGATGACGGACATCGCTATGACGGCGTGGACCACGGCCGCGACCCGGCAACGCTGGAGCTGATGAACCAGCCATTCGTATCGGAGGGTGTCGGGCAGCCCTGGTACGCGGCGTTCGGCAACCACGACGGGCTCATCTCGGGCAACGTACCGATGCTGCCCGAGTCCGCCACGTTCGCCGTGGGCTGCGTCAAGGTCCTGGACTTGCCGCCCCAGGACATCGCCACGATCTCCGATGCGGGTTCCCTGTACGGCCGCGACGGGCTGCTGCAGGACGCCTTCGACCGAATGGCCCACTGGGCGGATGAGCGACCGAGCGCACCGGCCGTGGTCCGACTCGTGCCGTCGGACCCGGACCGACGACCGCTCACCCGCAGCGAGTACATGACGGAGCATTTCCAGACCACGGGCATGCCCATCGGGCACGGGTTCCGCATCGACAACCTGGAGTCAGGGCATGCCTGGTACTCGTTCGCACCGGCAACGGGCGTGCGCTTCGTGGTCCTGGACACGGTGGCACCGACCGGTGGCCACAACGGCGCCATCGTGGACGAGCAGTTCCGGTGGCTCCAGGATCAGCTCGTCGCCGCCGAACGGTCGCGTGAGCTGGTGCTGGTGTTTGGCCATCACACGCTGCGGACCATCACCCAACAACCGGGCACCGTGTTCGCGACGGCTGCTGGCGTTGAGCTGCCGCTGGTCCACTTCGGGCTGCCGTCCGGTGGCGTGGCGACGTGCGCCACCTGGGATCCGCTCGCCAAGCCTGCCAGGGACGAGACCCTCGCGTGCCTGCTCCTGCGCCATCCGGGGGTCATCGCCTATGTCGACGGCCACGAACACCGCAACCTGATCGGACCGATCGCACGCCCACCCGCAGCTGGCATCCCTGGCGGACTGTGGGAGATCACGACCGCTGCCCACATCGACTGGCCACAGCAGGCGCGGCTGCTGGACCTCGTGGACAACGGTGACGGAACGCTCTCGATCGCGGCCACGAGCATCGGGCTGATGACGGATCCGAAGGTTCGCATGGGCGCGGAGGGGTCGGTCGAGTGGCTCGCATCGATGTCCCATTCGCTGGCCTGGGACGACCCCCAGGGGTCCACAGGTCGCGATGGCGGGCCGAGCGCGGCAGGCGACCCCAAGGACCAGGATGTGGAGCTGCTGGTCCCCGACCCGTATCGCTGAACCGTGGTCGAGGTGAGCGCAGCACGCAAGCGGATCGGCATGGTCGCCCACGACAACAAGAAGCGGGACCTCGCGGAGTGGGCCGTGTACAACCGGGCCCTGCTCAGTGCCCATGACATGGTGGCCACCGGTACCACCGGCTCGCTGCTCGAGCAGGAACTCGGCGTCGGCGTGACCCGGCTCCGGAGCGGTCCGCTCGGCGGCGACCTCCAGCTTGGCGCCCTGATCGCCGACGGGTCGATCGACATCCTGATCTTCTTCTGGGATCCACTCGAGCCCCAGCCGCACGATCCCGATGTCAAGGCGCTGCTGCGGATCGCGGTGGTCTGGAACATCCCCGTCGCGTCCAACCGGGCGACAGCAGACTTCCTCATCTCGTCGCCGCTCTTGTCCAGTGATTATGCGCGGGCGATGCCCGACTACCAGGCCCACATCGACCGTCGTCCACCTTGACGGTCCCTGCAACGGACGATCATCGCGCCGATGCAGACCATCCGACGCGGGCGCCTGCCGTGATCCTTTCGGGCGTCGGCTGCGTAGTGGCTCATGACGGAGTGCCGCCACGGTGCCCAGGACGACGTCGGCCAGTCGAGACGGAGGTCGCCCAGATCATGTCACGCACCCGAGCCATCGTGAGTGCCGGCGCTGCCGGATTGCTCGCGGTCACCACCCTCGCGGGGCCCACGCTGGCGTCCAGCCATCGCGAGGCGCCGCTCATCTCGAAGGATCCCTCGGCGGATGTCACGGACCTGTACGGGTTCGTGAGTCCGGACAAGCCGGACACGGTCACCCTGATCGCGAACTTCAACGGCTTGCAGGAGCCATCCGGCGGGCCGAACTACTACCCCTTCGATGACACCGTTCTGGTGGCTCGGACCTGATACACCGTTTGACGGCTGACTCCCAGATGATCCAACGGGCGGAGATATGGCGTGACCAGGCACCGACGGACCCCAACAACGGTCCTTGTCCGCTGTCTCGATGCCACCACGCTGCAGATCGGCGGAGATTTGTGTTGCATAGGCCCAACCAGCCGACAGCTCGGCCTTCCTCCGCCCGTTGGGTGCCCAGATGATCGATCGGCGCGGCCGGCCCGAGTTCGGCACCGGGCCCGTCTCGTGGGACGTCGTCCGGGATCGGGCTGCCCTCGATGGCGTCTGGACAGCGAGGTCATCGAACCCGCTGTCGTCCACGGCAAGCTCGGCACCGAGATCGCCGGATACTGGAGCTCGACATCTCGGACGTGCGCCTGTTGGCAGATGCTGGTCTCCTGGCGGTGGCACGCTCCGGCCGTGCTTGAGGAACGCTCCCTGACCGACGGGACGACGGCCCCGCTCGCCCTCACCGAGAGCGAAGCGCGGCTCCGCCTGGTGCTGGACGCCACGGGGACGGGCACCTTCGTGTGGTATGCGGGCCAGGACCGGAGTGAAGCGGACCGGCGGATGCTGGAACTCTTCGGGCTGACCAAGGACAGTGAACTGACGCTCGCTGACGCTCTGGCGACCTTGCTCCATCCCGACGACCGGGAGCGGTACCGGGTCGCGGTCGCTGCCGCACTTGACGCCGATGGCCCCGGTCGGCTACAGCAGGATATCCGCGTCGTGCTGGGTGACGGCACGCTGCGCTGGCTGTTCATCTCTGCCCAGGTGGAACGCCTGGGATTCGGCGATGGCGGTCCACGGATGTCCGGCACCGCCATCGACATCACCGAGCGGAAGCGGGCAGAGGCGGAGCGAGATGTCTGGAGCGAGCGAGAGCAAAGTGGCCGCGCGGCCGCGGACGCCTTCCTTGCTGTCCTCTTACATGAGCTCCGGACACCCGTCACGAGCATCTTCGGCACGGCGTCCGTGGCCGCGCGGTCGCGGGCAGTGGCATCGGCCTGTACGTGGCCCGTCAGCTCGTCCACTCCATGGGTGGCACCATCGACGGCAGCACCCTGGCGACGGGAGGCGCTTCCTTCCGTTCACGCTGCCGATCGCGGACATGGTGGACGACCGGCCGGAGTGAGCCCCTCCGTGATCGAGGGCGTGCTATGGTGCCATTCCGGAGAGTCACCGGTCGGCGATCTCGTAGCCCTGCGTCGCGCCCGCCCAGACGTCCCTGGGCAGAGTCCGCGCCAGCGGCCTCGAGATCGGAGCGCGATGACCGATAAGGTCCGCGCCGTGTGCTTCCCCCGCGTGGATGCCACCTTCGACAGCCACGTCCGAGCACTGCTGGGGGCCGTCCCTGACCAGGAGCCGCTGTGGGCTGCCATCGAGGCCACGCTGCGAGAGACCTACCCACTCGCGATCATCTCGCCGCGCATGGGCTTTGCCGCCCTCGATACCGACAAGGTCTGGTACGTGTATCGGGATGGCACCTTCCTGGGAACCAGCATCGAGGAGGCCGTTTGAAGCTCCAGGCGCAGGCCGTCCTTCGTCGCCCATACATCCAGGCTCCGCTCCGGTTGGCGGGCGTGCTTGTGGCGGGTTCGTTCTATCCGCTCACCATCCAGGAGGCGTGGGGCCCGCTGCACATGGAGGTCGGCCTCCTCGCCCTTGCGCCACTGACACCGGTCGTCGCTGACGATGCCGCGGCAGCGGCCGAGCTGGCCCTGCGGGAGGCTCGTGCTCAGTGGGTCGATCTCGCTGTCAACGGCGACGTCGCGCTCCTGACGTGGCAGCCCATGACCGGAGTTCGCGATGCAGCGGCGGGCGAGGACATCGACGCCTTGCTCGTCGCCATGGGAGCCGCCAACGACATCCGCAGTGACTCCACACCAACGACATCCGCGTACCACGCGGCAGCGCGGGAGCTGGAACGGCTGGCAGGCCTGGTCTACCTGACCAGCCGGACCGAGGAGCGCCTCGCCGAGCAACGCATCGCCGAGGATGGCGCGGCGCTGGCACATGGTCGCGGCGCGCGCTCCAGGCGCCTCGACTGACCCACGCCCGATCGTCATGCTGAGGGGTCGACAACCTGGGCATCTCCCCGGAGGCCTTGACCCTACGGCTCCGGCCACAGCCCTCTACGCTCCTCCCTACGCGGGCTGACCCCTCCTGGCGGCCCCGGGACCCGACCCTCGGGACCCTTGCTGATGACGGTCCCGCCGACCACCGGACCACCACCGACGGCGCTGCCGTATCCATTGTTGATAGCGCTGGACCTCAGACCCGGAGTTCCAAGGTGACACGTGCGCCACTCGGCAGGTTCTCGGCGATCGCCCTGCCGGCGTGGGCCCCGGCGACGGCACGCACGATCGTCAGGCCCAGGCCGGTGTGGCCATCGCGCGATTCCGCGCCACCGTCCCGGACGAACGGATCGAACACCTGCGCCAGGACTGACGGTGGGAAGCCCGGGCCTGGGTCCGTCACCACGAAACGAAGCACACCTCCAGTGCGTCCGGCACTGATCTCGACGACACCATCGGCCGGGGTGTGACGGATCGCGTTCTCAAGCAAGTTCCGCAGCGCCTGACGGACACGATCGGCATCGATCTCCACCGTCTCGTCCGCCGCATCGGCCTCGATGCGAACCGCTGCGGCGTCGGCAAGCGCGCTCACAGACCGCACGCTGCTGGCTACCAGATCCGGCACCGACGTCGCCACCCGCCGCACCGGGATGCGTCCCTCCCGTGATCGCGCGAGCACCAGGAGGTCCTCTGCCAGCCGATGCAGCCGATCGACGTCTTCCTTGGCACTCCGCAATGAGGCCTCGAGCTCGGGCCCGCTCCTGGGGCGAGCGAGGGCGAGATCGATCTCTGCCCGAAGCGTGGCCAGAGGTGTGCGGAGTTCGTGACTGGCGTCATTGACGAAGCGTCGCTCCCGCTCCAACGCTTCCTGGAGCCTGTCGAGCATGGAGTTGAGGGTGGCGCCTAAGCGGGCCAGTTCATCCCCAGTCATCGGCACCACCAGGCGTCGTGAGGGCTCGGAAGCGGTGATCGCGGCCGCTTCTTGGCGCATCTGCTCCACCGGGCGGAGTGCCGCCCCAGCCAGCAGCCAGCCCGCCGCAGACGTGATCGCGAGCGCAAGAGGTCCCACTGTGGCCATGACCACCAGCAGATCATTGAGCGCGTCGTTCGTGTCGCTGAGGGTGCTGCCCACCACCACGATCCGGTCATCGGGCGCATCGAGGGGCACGATGAGCAGTCGCGCGGGGTCCTCAAGTCCGGGCACTAACCGGGAGATGAACGTCGGCCCGGTGAGCGACAAGAGCATGCCGGCGTCCACCAGTGGCTCGTTCCGCACACCCTGGCTGGCCGCGACGATCTCACCGGCCGGGCCGAGGACCTGCGCGAAAGCCTCATCGGCATCGATGAGGTTGCCTTGTGGCTCCAGCTCGGCGACGCGTTGATGTGCGAGCGCGTCCTTGAGGACCTGGGCGCGCGGCCGCAGACCGATATCGACGGCCGTCAGCAAGCCGCTCTCGAACTGCAGGTAGACCCACGTCCCGAGACCCACCAGGACGATCGCCATGCCGACGCTGAAGACCAGCGTCAGCCTAAGCCGAAGCGGGAACCGCATCGCTGCCGCTCTCGGGTCGAAGTCGGTATCCCACGCCCCGCACGGTCTCGATCGAACGGCGGTCGAAAGGCCGGTCGACCTTGTCCCGCAGATACCCGACATAGACATCGACGATGTTCGGGTCACCATCGAATGCAAAGTCCCAGACGTGTTCCAACAGCCGTCCGCGGGTCAGGGCCTCACCCGGATGACGCATCAGGTACTCCAGCAGGGCGAACTCCTTCGTGGTGACATGCAACTCGTGGCTCCCCCGATGGACCGTGTGCGCGGCCGGATCCAGGAACAGATCTCCTACCTGGAGCACCGACGGACGCTCATGTGGACCGCGTCGGACCAGCGAGCGCAGGCGGGCGAAGAGCTCCTGGACCGCGAACGGCTTGGTCAGGTAGTCGTCGGCCCCGGCGTCCAGACCCTGGACACGGTCCGCGACGTCGTCGCGCGCGGTGAGCATCAGCACAGGTGCCCAGCAGTCAGCGGCACGCAGCCGCCGTGACACCTCGAACCCATCGAGATCCGGCAAGCCGACATCCAGGACCACCACATCGAAGGGGATCTCTGTCGCCATCCACACCGCGTCGGCGCCGTTCACAGCGACGTCCACCGCGTATCCCTCTTCGGTCAATGCGCGCCGGATGATGGCGGCCATCTTGGGAGAGTCTTCCACAACGAGGACCCGCATTCGATGACTCTCCTTCCAAGATAGGTTTACGGCTACTTCTTAGCGTCCTCTCAGGATGCACCCACGAGACTCCCTGTACGACGTAACGCGACAGGAGTCCAGGTGGCGAGACCATTCGATGTGCAGACGGCTGAGGAAAGATACCCTGCACTGCGTCGGCCAAAGTGGGGCCGCAGCTTGTACCTGGCCGTGGCGCTCGTCGTCGTATCGTCCAGCGGAGCGAATGCTGACTGCCCATGGGACAGCGGCGGCGTACTCCAACCACTGACGGTAGCGCCCGAGTCCGTGATCGTGGAGTATCTCGGTACGATGTCCGTCACCATCGGCACCTCCCTGGACACCGATCTCGATGGGATCCCGGAGGCTGGTCCACCGCGAGTCTTCGAGTACCCAGCGTCGCTGTCTCTCGCGGGAGCGCAGAGCGATGGAAAGACGGCAGAGACCAACGTCATGAGTCTGTCCCTCCGCCCGGCGGATACCCATCTGCCACCGGAGGCCGGGCAACTGTGGCTGGCCTCGTCGACGGTGATCACTGAGCAAGATCCCGCCGCTCTACTGTTCGCCCAATACTGGGATGTGCGGTTTGCCGGCGGCACACTCGATGGGTCGTTGGTGGATATGCACCCGGAACTCGGCCTGCGGACCAACTACTTCCTGGATGGCCTCGCCCCGCCGTCCTGTGTCGACAGCTCGCCCAGCCCGGTACGGTTCGCCTTCGCCGCGAACGCCAGCCTATCGGGTGAGTTGCACGCCGATTGGGCGGACGTGTCGCTGGACGCGGTGAGCGATGACGGAAGCCGCTCGATCCAGGCAGAACTCGTGGCCACAGCCGTTGGACCCTAGGCGAAACCAGCCGTACGTCATCGCTTTCGCGGACGGTGGCCAGGAGCCGCGGCGACGGGGACCAGATCGAGCCCAACACCACGATCAAGCCGAGGGTGCGGGCGCCATTCGATCCAAGCTGGTTCGTTTGGCTCGAACGCCGTCCGGTACTCACCAGATCCTCATCTTTGGGGGCGCAACGTCCGGCTGACGTCACTGAGCCGCGCTTCTGCGGGCTCCCCGACGCGACATCGCGACCTATCGATCTTGGATCTCGAATGGCATGTCCGATCTCCTGGCCGCAGGGGTGTGGACGTCCACAAGGAGGCAGCTGATGCATATGCCCACACTCGCGCCGCGTCCCGCGATCGCATCCACTCTCGACCGCGCGGGCGGTCACAGCCGAACAGCCAGGGTGCTGTCGTGCGCCGCGTTCGTGGCGGTCCTCACGGCAGCCTCTGCCGGCACCGTCGTCGTGGCCCAGGGCCCGATGCCGTCGGCGAATGCCGACCCGAACTTCGAAGGCACCCGGGTCGCGTTCGATCCGGCGAACTTCGTCGACCCCACGCTGGACACGAATCCCTTCCAGCCCCTCAAGCCGGGTCAACAGTTTGTCCGGGCCGGGACCACTGAAGTGGGCTCTCGGGTGGTGCCCCACGAGATCATCACGACCATGACCGACGTGATTCGGATCATCAACGGCGTGCCGACGATCGCGATGCTGGATGAGTCGACCGACTCCAATGAGGTCTCGCAGCTCAGTATCGACTACCTGGCCCTGGACACGGACGGGAACGTCTGGATCCTGGGCGGATACACGGAGGACTACGAGGGCGGGGCATTTACCAACACCGACAGTGCCTGGCTCGGCACCGCCAACGGCTCCGAGGTCGGCATCCTCTCGCCGGCGACGGTCGACGCCAACACGCAACGCTGGTTCATCGGCAACGCTCCGGACGAGAAGGCGTCCGTGGGCACGCCCGTCGAGGTGGGCATCCACGCCTGCGTGACCTTCGGCTGCTATGACAACGTCCGAGTCGTCCAGGAGGGCAACATCGGTGCCCCCGACAACGAGAACAAGTACTACGCGCCTGGGGTGGGCGTCATCAACAACGTCCCCCTGGATGCGAGCCTGCACCAGGACACTTTCCAACTGACGAACTTCGTGGAACTCAGCCCGGAGGGCCTCGCCGAAGCCAGCCAGACGGTATTGGACCTGGAGGCGCACGCTCGGCAGGTCGAACCCGATGTGTTCGGATCGGCACCCGAGTCACGGCGACTCCATTGAGCGCCGCTCCGATCCTCCGCCTGACCGGCGTTTCGAAGGACTACGGTCCCTCGAGTAACGCCACCCCGGTCCTCTCGGGCGTGAACCTGACCATCGAAGCCGGTCAGAAGGCGAGCCTCATCGGCCCATCCGGCAGCGGCAAATCTACCCTCATGTCGCTGATCTCCGGGCTGCTTCGACCGACCCGGGGCACCGTCGAGGTCGACGGGCGGGAGATGGGCACCCTCGATGACAGCGCTCGGGCGCACCTTCGGGCCACCCGGATCGGGATCGCTCTCCAATCCGACAACCTCATCCCGTTCATGACGGCCACCGAGAATGTGGAACTGGCCATGGCATTCGTGCCGGGCGGGTCACGACAAGCGACCCGAGCCAAGGCCGAAGCGTTGTTGGAACGCTTCGGCGTGGGCGGCCGGGCACAGCACCGTCCCCGCCAGCTCTCGGGGGGAGAAGCCCAGCGGGTCGCACTTGCCGTGGCGATGGCGAACGACCCTGCCCTGCTCCTGGCCGACGAGGTCGTCGGCCAGCTCGACCAACAGACAGCTGGGCGTGTCGTGGACGAGATCCTGACCTCGGACTTTGCGGTCATGTTCGTCACCCACGACATCGCACTTGCCGACCTCGTCGAGCACCGCTACGAGATCCGCGACGGGGCCGTGTGGCCACGATGAGCGCCCTCGACATCATCGTCACCAGTGACCTTGTCGTTGACTACCGCACCGAGACCCGGACGGTCCGCGCATTGGCCTGCGCGCCGCTCCGGATCGAGGGCGCCAGCAGCGTTGCGATCATGGGCCCGAGTGGCAGTGGCAAGTCCACCCTCCTTGCCCTCCTGGCTGGACTCGCCGTGCCGACCGAAGGCACGGTCACGATCGGCCGCGAGACGATCTCGGCACTGTCCGAACGCGACCGGGTCCGCTTCCGTCGCCGAGCCTTGGGCATGGTCTACCAAGCCGATAACCTCTTGCCCCACCTGACGGTCGAAGAGAATGTCGGGCTCCAACTCTCCATCTGTCGCAGCGAGACAGTGCGGCTACCCGGCGTCGGTGTGCAACGGATCCTCACGCGCCTCGGGCTGGCCCGGCTGGCCCGGCGCCTGCCGGACCAGTTGTCGGGCGGCGAACGCCAGCGGGTCGCGGTGGCGAGGGCGATCATCCACCGGCCGCTCGTCATCCTCGCCGACGAACCCACGGGGGCGCTCGATGCGGCCAGCGGCAAGCTGGTCATCGAACTTCTGGTCGAAGTCCACCGAGACATCGGGGCGACCCTGGTGATGGTCACCCATGACCCCATGATCGCGGGCCACCTTGGTCGCGTCGTCCACCTCGAACGGCCAGACCGGGCATCGGAGGCGACCCGTGCTCACTAGGTACGTCGTCGCGGACCTCGTCCGGAACCCCCGACGGACCCTGTCCACCGTGGTCGGGGTCAGTCTCGGGGTCGGTCTGTTCTGCGGGGTCCTGTTCTTCGTGGATGGGCTCTCGGCATCCATGACCGCGCGTGCGGTCGCGCCCCTGCCCATCGACATCCAGCGCATCGTGACCGAGCGGATCGGCGGCGCACTCACCCTCACACAGAGTTTCGACGCGACGGGAGTACTCGCGTCGGGTCAGCAGGCGCGCATCAGCCTTCAGGTGCATAACCCAAGCGCGGTCGCGGGCCACGAAGTGACAGTCCGCTCCGTGCCTGGCGCCGACCTGACCTTCGTCGTGGGCTCTGCGCTCGTTGACGGCCAGCCACTGACCGGCTTCGACGACAACCCCTTCGCGCATGGCGCTGGCGGCATCGGCCTCAATTTGGGCACGGTCCCGGCCGGCGAGGTTCGCTCGGTCAGCTATCTCGTGGAAGCCGCGAGTGACGTCGCGATCGGTGATGCGAGCGTCGGCTCATCGTTCTCCAGCCGCGAGTCCGTCAGCCCGGTCGCGGCGAACGCGCCGTCGTCCGTTCGGCTGGATCAGCTCGTTCGCCTGATCGCGGCTGTCGACGGGGTCGATCATGCCAGCCAGTTGTCGCTCGCGGACCTTGGATCGGACACACTATCGTTGCGCGGCGCAGTAGCGGCGGGCCAGACCAAGATCATCGGGTTTGACGCCGAATACGCGGATCGAGACGCCACGATCCGTATCGTCGAAGGCGAACTCAGGGCGGACGGCGCGGTCGTCAGCGCCGAAGCCGCTCACGCCACTGGTGCCCGCATCGGCGACACCCTGACCGTCAGCCTACCGGACGGCTCCACGTTCGATGCACCCGTCAGCGGCATCGCGGACCTCAGCCGCTCCCGGTCGTTGTTCTCGAGCCGCCGCGGCGGCGACCTTGAGACATTCGTGTACTCGCGCAACTCGATCATCGTCTCTCCGGCCGTATTCACTGACATCGTCCAACCAGCCTATGAGCGGGCCGCGACCCAACGGGGGACCAGGCTCAAGAATCCGCCCATCCGTGAGATCGATGTCGCCCTCAAGCGACAGCTGCTCCATGCCGACCCTGCGACGGCCCTGGCGCAGACCCAACGGATCGCGGCCGACATCAACGCCGTCGCGGCACACCACGACTACCTGCTCGACAACATCTCCAATACCCTCGCCGTCGCGGCGGCAGACGCCGAGGTCGCCAAGCGGCTCTTCGTCTTCCTGGGTCTCCCCGGGCTCTTCCTCGCGGCGATGCTGGCGGCATATGCGGGCACGGTGCTCGCCGATGCCCAACGACGCGAGCAGGCCACGCTCCGCATCCGTGGCGCCAGCCGTCGACACCTGCTGCGGATGCTGGCCCTCCGAACCGGCCTGCTGACCGCGGTGGGATCGGTCACCGGGCTCGCGATGGGATACCTCGCGGCCACCGCGATACTGGGTCAGGAGTCGCTGGCCCAGGCGAGTCCGGCCATACTCGTCGCCTCGGCTCTGCTCGGCAGCCTTGGCGGGTTCATCTCCACGGGCCTGGCTCTGTACTTCACCGGCCGCCGATCCATCGAGCGCGATATCGACGAGGATCGGGCTCGACTGGCCGGTCGGCAGCCGCTCTGGCGGCGAGCCCGCCTCGATATCGCCGGCGTTGCCATCGTGATCATCGGCACCGTCCTCGCGGTCCGTGAGAACGCGTTCGACGGTACGCCTGGGTCAGTGTATTTCGGGCGGGCGGTGGAGCTGAATATCAGCCTGCTGGTGCTGCCGGTCGCCGTCTGGATCACCGGCAGCCTGCTCGCGGCGCGCTTTCTGGGGGCGGTACTCGGCCGCACGCAACCACGCTCGACGAGTTCGCTCGGTCGGCCGTTGCCCAGCCTGTATCGGCTGAGCATCGGACGTCGCCCGTGGGCGATCGCCAACGGGGCCGTGATCGTGTCGCTCATCGTTGCGCTCGCGACGTGCCTCGCCACGTTCACAGCGTCCTACGCGGCCGCCAAGTCCCGTGACGCCCGATTCGCTACCGGTTCTGACATCCGGATCACCCCCACGCCGACATCGCAACGAGCCTATGGCGTCGAGGACGCTGGCTTGTTCCTGACCGACGGCGTGGCCGCCACGACGCCAGTCATCTTCGGCATCAGCAATGTCATCCTGCGCAGTGCACGGACATCCGATCCGGCCAATCTCGCGGCGATCGATCCGGCGTCGTTCGCCGCGGTCGCGCCGCTGACGGACGAACACTTCGATACAGGCGACGCGGCCGCGGCGCTCCGGACCCTGCAGGACGACCCGACCGCGAT
>Ga0335397_10003148_pt1 | contig 22262 bp, 19 predicted proteins | sample MAT04_FD_205740 | JGI IMG/M metagenome (GOLD analysis project Ga0335397, IMG submission 205740) | Freshwater microbial communities from Lake Fryxell liftoff mats and glacier meltwater in Antarctica - MAT-04 (spades assembly) (version 2) ... | reverse complement strand
GACCGATACAAGCCCCGTCAAGGGCTTGCGCCCGCAGCAGTTCAGCCACAACCTCATGCTGTGCCAGGGGTGCTGTGAATAAAAGCTCATATGCGTCGCCGGTGGCGAGCAAACAATGCTGCCCGATGTGATCGAGTGCCTTCGTCCATATCCGCTCACTGTCATCTTCCATCGACATCGTCGCAGCCAAGCCCCAAATATTCTCGCGCGACAAATGGGTGAGGCCAGACGGTATCGCCTCAATGTTGATTTCGATTGCAACGTTTGAGCGGGTCGCCAGGTGCTGCGCTTCGCTTAACAAACCGTCGGAGATATCGATGCAACTGGTCGCGATACCGCGCAGGGCAAGGCCCAGCGCCACGCGCGCCTCCGGGCATTCGTATTTCCCAATCTGGTCAGGCCTTGCTTTGATTTGCGCGACAGCCCCTTTTGCTTCTGCTTCGAGAAGACCGTACAGCCCCCAACCCGCGTCACCTAAAGCGCCGCTTACCCAAAGCTCGTCACCGGCCTTTGCACCGCTGCGCAACAGCGCTTCACCGGGTGGCACTTCACCCATCGCGGTGAGCGCGATTGCGAGCGGCCCGCGAGTGGTGTTGCCGCCAATTAGCTCAACGCCAAACTGATCGAGCGCAACCCACAAGCCCTCAGAAAATTTAGCAATCCATGCTTCGTCGATCTGCGGCAGCGTAAGCGAAAGTAACGCATAACGAGGTTTCGCGCCCATTGCCGCGAGGTCGCTCAGGTTGACGTGTACGACGCGACGACCGAGCTTGTAGGGATCAATCGTCGGCAGGAAATGGCGACCTTCAACCAGCGTGTCCGTAGTCACGGCGAAAGCGTTACCCGGCGAGGGGGCGATGACGGCGCAATCATCGCCATTGCCAACGATTGCGGTACCGGCAACGTCAGGCCGCGAGAAGTAGCGCGCGATCAGCTCGAATTCGGTCATCGAGCGACTGCAGCTATTACCGTCGAGCGGGCTTCGGCGCCGCTACTTCGTCGGCGCGCAATATCGGCGCGACTTTGTCGAGTACGCCATTGACCCATTTGTGTCCGTCAGTGCCGCCGAATGTCTTGGCGAGCTCAACCGATTCGTTGATCGCCACACGATACGGAATGTCGAGCCGCGATTTCAGCTCCCACGTTCCGATCAGGATAATGCCGCGCTCGATCGGGCTGATCTGTGCGAACGGGCGGTCTACATGCGGCTGCGCGATGACCACGAGGGCATTCCAATCGTCGGTCACTCCTTTCCACATTTCGCGAAAGAAGGCTTTGTCGCAACGCTTGAAGTCCTCGTCACTTTCGGCGCGAAGCCTGATCGACACCGGGTCGTGCTCTGCAACATAGAACTCGTAGAGCCCTTGCAGGGCGAATTCACGCGCCCAGCGGCGAGCTGATTTTGGTTTGGGTTTAGTTTGCGGCGCTTCTAGAGGTTGCGACTGTTCCGGTGCAACCATGATCAGGATTCGCCAAACTTCGAATGCGTCCACTCTTGCAGCAGCGCCATTTCAACGGCGGCTTGCGCCGCCTCATAACCTTTCTGCTCAGCTCGAATGTCAGCCTGCTCATCGTTATACGTCGTGAGCACGCCATTGCCAATCGCAACGTCAAGCTCAAGCCCAACGCGCGTAATGCCAGCGGCTGATTCGTTGCAGACAATCTCGAAGTGATAGGTATCGCCCTTGATCACGCAACCCAACGCGATCAGCGCGTCGAACTCTTCGGTGCTGGCGAAGGCCTGCAATGCGAATGCAATCTCCAGCGCGCCGGGTACAGTGACCTCGGCAATATCGCCGGGCTCAACACCCATTTCAGCAAGCGCTTTTTTCGCACCAGCGAGTAATTTTTCGCAAATCGGTGCATTGAAACGTGCGGTGACGATGCCGATACGCAAGCCGGAGCCGCGAAGTTTCATGAGGGGCTGTAGAGACATAACCGTACTTTCAGTGTTCTTGTTGTTCTTCGTAAGCTACGACGTCGAGCTCGAAGCCGGTCATTGAGGGCATACGACGCGGACGAGCGAGGACTCGCATCTTGCCGACGTTGAGCGCTCGCAAAATTTGTGCACCGATTCCGTAAGTGCGCAAATCCATCTTATGTGCATTTAATGGCTTCACGTTCAAAGCGCGATCGCGCAGGGCATCCGCCGATTCGCTTTGATGCAAGAGCACCAAAACGCCAGCGTCCGCTTTTTGCAGCCGCGCCAGCGCGCTCGGTACGCTCCATGAATGCACGGCGCTCTTTGCGTCAAGCGTATCAATGACTGACAGCGGCTCATGGACGCGCACCACCGTTTCACGGTCTGGCGTGGGTGCGCCTTTGACAATCGCGAGATGGGTCGCCGAGGACAGTTTTTCGCGGAACACTTTGAGTGTGAATTCGCCTTGTGCCGTTTGCAGCGGCCGTTCGCCGACGCATTCCACGAGATTTTCCTGAGCGGCGCGATACTGGATGAGATCAGTGATTGCACCGATTTTCAGGCCATGTTCTTTGGCGAAAATGAGCAAATCAGGCAAGCGCGCCATCGTGCCGTCGTCCTTCATGACCTCGCAGATGACGGAGGCAGGTGTAAGGCCCGCCATACGAGTTAAGTCGCATCCCGCTTCCGTATGGCCCGCACGCATGAGTACGCCACCCGGTTGCGCCATCACCGGGAAGATGTGGCCCGGCTGCACGATGTCGGTGGGCTTGGCGTTGAACGCGACGGCCGCTTTTACCGTCAGGGCACGATCCGCCGCCGAGATACCACTCGATACACCTTCCGCCGCTTCAATCGACAGCGTGAAGTTGGTGCCGAAGCCCGAACGGTTGCTTGAGGTCATCAGCGGCAGATTGAGCTGCGCACAGCGCTCCTGCGTAAGCGTCAGACAGATCAGGCCGCGCGCATGCCTGGCCATGAAGTTGATCGCCTCAGGGGTGACAAACTCGGCCGCAAGCACCAGATCGCCTTCGTTTTCGCGATCTTCTTCATCGACCAGAATGACCATGCGACCAACTTTCAGGTCGGCGATGATTTCCGGAATGGTGGACAGCACAGAGGCTGCAGGGGCTGCAGGGGCTGCGACAGCGGTCAGAATGGGTTTGGAAACAGATGCGCGGTTGACCATGGCAAAGAGCAACTCTCTGGAGGAGGAGCACTCATTTTAAGCGGGTGGCGTGTTAACCCCTACGCTGGCTCGTGTGCCTCGCCGCGGATTGGAGACAATAAGAACCTTTACGCAAATCTTTTGTGGCGCGAGCCGCGCATCAATGTCCAATCTCCTCATCTCTGAGCAACACGGTTTTCGCACGCTGCACTTCGGGTCAGAATGGGTACAAGGGCGCATGCGCATCAGTCGCCCGGCTGACCTCGCGTTGGGCTACGCGCAGGACATGTGCGCGGCACTGCTGTTCACACCCCCACCCAAAACCATTTATGTCGCCGGGTTGGGCGTAGGGTCGCTGCCGCGCTGGGCTCTAGCGCATTGGCAAGAGTCGATCAAACGCATGGAGATCGTCGAGCTGCGCGCTGATGTGATGGCGCTGACTCGTTCGGCATTTCCGTTGCCTGCGGATGATCCGCGCGTTGTCCTGACGCTGGGCGATGCAGCCAAAGTGATCACTGAGCGACCGGCGTCGAGCGTCGACTGGATCTGGGTGGATTGTTACGATGGGCGCGGCAGAGTGGGCACGCTGGAGTCGACAGACTTTTATGCGGCAGCACATACCGCGCTAAAGGCGCGCGGTGTGTTCGTCGCGAACATGTGGAGCAGCGTTACTCGCTATCGCGGCGGACTGCGCAGACTGCGCACCGTTTTTGGTGCAGACAACATCGTGTTGCTGCCTGCGATTGCGACCGAAAACGTCACCGTAATCGCGACCAAATCGCCGTTGCCCCTGCTTGATAGCCGCGCGATGCAGGCACGTGCAAGAGCTTTGCAAGCGGAGCACAAATTGCCGTTTGAACGCTGGCTAAAGGCGCTGGCGCCAGTCGCAACAGCACTGTAGCCGCATTGCCCTTGTGGGAGCGGCTTTAGCCGCGAATGCCCGTCGAAACGTTTTCGCGGCTAAAGCCGCTCCCACATTAAGCAACGATTTTCGCCCCTCCACACAGAAAAAAGCCCGCGGAGCGAATGAACGCGGCGCGGGCTGAAGGGTTCCCTCCTCCTCGAGGAAATCAGGACGGATTATAGGGTCGTATATAAGAGTTACAAGCTTTTTTCGTGCATTTCTCTCTTTTTTGGTGCGGGGAAAACCCTAGACCTCTCCGTCGCGGGGCTGCGCCTCAAGCAGCCCTTTGTTCGTACTGCTAGTCGTTTTGGCCCACAGCCAATTTCAGGGTGGGCTTCTTCTCGTCAAAGAATTGCTCATCTTCGGTGGAGCCATGCAGCGCCGTGGTCGAGCTTTGTCCGCCCTGAATGACTTGTGTCACCGCGTCAAAGTAACCGGTGCCCACTTCGCGCTGATGCTTCACAGCGGTGAAGCCATGTGCAGCCGCGGCGAACTCAGCCTCTTGCAACTCCACAAACGCCGTCATGTTGTTGCGCGCGTAGCCGTGCGCCAGATTGAACATCGAGTAGTTAAGGCTGTGGAAACCAGCAAGCGTGATGAACTGGAATTTGTAGCCCATTGCGCCGAGTTCGCGCTGGAATTTGGCAATGGTCGATTCGTCGAGATTTTTCTTCCAGTTAAACGAGGGCGAGCAGTTGTACGCGAGCATTTTGCCGGGGAATTTCTTCTGAATGCCCTCAGCGAAATCACGCGCAAATTTAAGATCCGGCTTGCCAGTTTCACACCAGATCAAGTCGGCGACGGCCGCGTAAGCCAGTCCACGCGACAGCGCCTGATCAAAGCCCGGACGCGTTTTGTAGAAGCCTTCCATCGTGCGCTCACCGGTGCAGAACGGACGGTCGTTTTCATCCACATCGCTGGTCAGCAAATCGGCTGCTTCGGCATCAGTACGAGCGAGGAGCACGGTCGGCGTACCCATCACGTCCGCCGCAAAGCGAGCCGCGTAGAGCTTTTCAACGGCTTCGCGCGTTGGCACGAGTACTTTGCCGCCCATGTGGCCGCATTTTTTTACGCTGGCCAATTGATCTTCAAAGTGAACGCCAGCCGCGCCCGCGTCGATCATCGATTTCATGAGTTCGAATGCATTCAACACGCCGCCGAAACCAGCCTCAGCATCGGCAACGATCGGCTGCATGTAGTCGATGTCGTCTTTGCCTTCCATCCACTGAATCTGGTCAGCGCGCATCAGCGTGTTGTTGATGCGTTTGACCACGGACGGCACCGAGTTCACTGGATACAGCGATTGATCGGGATACATCTCACCGGCCAGGTTCGCATCGCCGGCAACCTGCCAGCCCGACAAATAAATCGCCTTCAAGCCAGCCTTGACCTGCTGCATCGCCTGATTACCCGTCAACGCGCCAAGCGAGTTGACGAACGGCTCCGTCCCGAGGGATTTCCACAGCTTTTCTGCGCCTTTTTTGGCGAGCGTGTGTTCAATACCCGTGGTGCCACGCAGACGCACGACATCAGCCGCGCTGTAGTTCCGCTTAACGCCTTTCCAGCGCGGGTTGGTCGCCCAGTCTTTTTCGAGGGCGGTGGTCGCGGCGGCCATTTGGGCCAGAACTTTTGCAGATTGCGTCATGATGATTGCGTATACCTTTGCAGATGAGTCGAGACAAAGCTGTCTCTGGAAAACGTTCCTCACTTATTCAGGCTTCCGTTTGCGTGGTGCTGGAACGGGAGCTTCAAAGCATCTTGTTGTTGCTTCGCAGCATAGGCGATCACAATGGAAAGAGCAAAGCATTTTTAAAAAAAGCTCATTAAAACAATGGTTTGCAAGCCATTTCCATTCCATTATTTATTCCGCTCAGTGAAAACTACTTTTACGTCTTGCGTTGCAACATTTGAAAATGCATTTCATCAAACGTTCGGAATTGCGAAAAGTCTTGTGTTTTCAATTGATTCGGCGTGGGTGTTGAAGTCGCTCGTTGATCACCAGCCACGGTCGCGATCATGTTGCTCGGTCTCAAACGACGACTATGCACCAAAAGATGTCGCGAATTCTCACGATCACCTGGCGCTCGCAAACACTGCACCTGTAGCAATCGCGCAACAAAAAAGCCCGTCACTTGCATGAACGGGCTTTGGCTGAAACGAAATAGCGCTTAGGCGAGCATGTCCGCCCAGATGTTCTTCGCCCAGCTATTCGCATACACGCCTTCAAGCGCGTTTTGCTCGGCAGATAAGCCGCCCGAACCGGCCACGACCACCATCGTTTTCTGCGCGGCGTCGTAGCGATGTACTGAGGCGACGTGCACGACATTTTTATCGTCGATGAAGCTGTAACAGGTGTTGGCGACCATCGGGGTTTGGTTGACGACATCTCCTGTGAGCAAGGCGACGATTGCCGCGGCGCAAACCTTGCCGTGCTGGTTGGCCATGTGGCCGGACTTCGGCATGGCGGGCGCAATTTGTAGTGCGTCGCCAAGTATGTGAACGCCCGGCACCGCCGTCGATTCGTAGGTTAGCCAATCGACCTGGCACCATCGCTTGTTGGCATTGTTGAGGCCGTTCTGTGTTGCGATATTGCCTGCGCGCATTGGGGGTAACACGTTCAGCACATCAGCTTTTAGATCATCGCCGAAGGTCATCTTCAGGGTGCTGGTCCTGGCGTCGACGTCCTGAATTTCCTGATTGTTGCGGTATTCGATGAGGCCCTTGAACTGGCCGTTCCACGCTTTGGTGAAAAGGCCTTTCTTCGAGGTCACATCTTCGTTGGCATCGAGGATCAGCACTTTTGATTTTGGCTTGGCCTGCTGGAAATACCACGCAACCTGGCAGGCGCGCTCGTACGGCCCCGGTGGGCAGCGGTACGGGGCTTTCGGGATGTGAATGGCGTAGACGCCGCCGTCTTTCATCGCGACTAGCTGATTGCGTAATGCGACGGTTTCCGGGCCGGCTTTCCACGCGGCGAGTACTTTGCTGCGAGCGTCGGCAGTGGCGAGTCCGGGCAGGGATTCGAGCATGAAGTCGATGCCGGGTGAAAGGATCAAACGGTCATAGGCGAGCGTGGTTCCGTCTGCCAGTGAGAGCGTTTTTTTCGTGCCATCGAAACCCGTAGCTTCGCCCCTGATTTGTTTGACGCCGTACTTGGCAAGGCCGCCGTAAGCGACCGAAATGTCGCCCATCGATTTGGAACCGCCGAGCACGAGATTCGACAGCGGGCAGGAAACGAAGTTGTCAGCGCGCTCGACCAGCGTCACATCGATCCTACCCTCGCTCCACATGGCGATGTATTTGGCTGCGGTCGCGCCACCATAGCCGCCGCCGACGACGACGACTTTGGGCTTAGCGACGCCACCGATGCTGGCGCAGCCGGCGATGCCTGCTGCGCTCATGAGAGACAAAGCGCCAACGGATTTTGCGAAGTCACGACGATTGATTGTGTTCATGGTCATCGCTCCCTATTTCGCTTGTCTGGAAAAAAAGTCGGCCATCAGCGCGACCTGTTCGTCGCTGTAGCCTTTGGTGAGTTGATGCATGATGGTCGCGGGCAATTTGCCGTCGCGATAGTCTTTCATCTTCTGCACGATCACCGCCGCGGGCTGCCCCGCGAGCGACGGCACTTCGGAGACGCTCTTGCCGTTAGTGCCGTGGCAGTTGGCGCATTGTGCTGCGAGGTTGCGCGCGAGATGCGAGCTCGCAGGTGTTTGTGCAGCCGCAATATTTGCGAGCGCAGACGTGATGACGATGGCGACGAACTGGGACGTTCGAGTGTGCATGATTGATCCTCCTCCGAGTGATTAAGCGGGATCAGAGTGTGATCCGTTTCAGCACCGATTCTAGGACGACAATCGCGAAAACGACCGCTTACCAACAGCCAAGTTTTAGCTATACCTATTCGTGTGGCACGCGGAGCAGCGTCCCTGCGCTTGCAGCGGGGATTTCGAGCGCAGTTGCATTATCAGCTTTTTCTCGAAACGCAACCTGATTAGGGGCTAGAGACGATTAACTAGCTAAGTCAATATAAGCCAAAATCGCGCGCTAGCCCCTATGCAGTCGTGCTTTCAGCGAAAACCTGATTTGCAACTAAACCGCGTAGCGCTTCGCCAATTGCGCCGCCAGCCCGGTGTAGCGGGCGGGCGTTAGCGCCGCCAATTGCGCGCGTGCTTCCTCCGGAATTTGCAACGTCGCGATGAACGCCGCCATCGCTTCCGGCGTGATGCGTTGACCACGCGTCAATGCCTTCAATTGCTCGTACGCGCCTTCGACACCATAGCGACGCATGACCGTCTGAATGGGCTCGGCGAGTACTTCCCAATTGCCGTTCAAATCGGCGAGCATTGCATCAGCATTCACTTCGAGTTTGCCAACGCCCTGCATCGCCGAACTCACGCCGAGCAGGCTGTAGCCGACCGCAACACCCATGTTGCGCAACACGGTGGAATCGGTCAAATCACGCTGCCAGCGCGAGATCGGCAGTTTTTCGGCGAGATGACGCAACAGCGCGTTCGCAAGGCCAAAATTACCTTCGGCGTTTTCAAAATCAATCGGGTTGACCTTGTGCGGCATGGTGCTGGAACCGACTTCGCCGTCCTTCAACCGCTGCTTGAAGAAGCCGAGCGAAATGTAGCCCCAGGTGTCACGACAAAAATCGATCAGAATCGTGTTCACGCGCGCAATCGCATCGAACAATTCCGCCATGTAGTCATGCGGCTCGATCTGAGCACTCATCGGCTGCCAGGTCAAGCCGAGCGACTCAATCGTGTGCTTCGAAATCGCGGGCCAGTCGACGTCGGGATAAGCCGATAAATGGGCGTTGTAGTTGCCCACTGCGCCGTTCATCTTGGCGCGCAGCGGTACCTCGGAAATTTTTGTGCGAGCGTGGCGCAGACGATCCACGAACAACGCCATTTCCTTACCCATCGTGGTTGGCGTCGCGGCTTGTCCGTGGGTCCGCGAGAGCATCGGCATTTCAGCGGTGTTGATCGCTACTTTCACGAGCCGGCCGATCAATGCGTCAAGCTGCGGCAACAACACGCCGTGCACACCACGCTGCAGCATCAACGCATGCGAAACATTATTGATGTCCTCCGAAGTGCACGCAAAATGCACGAACTCGCCATGCGGCGCAAGCTCTGGCAGCGCTTTGAATTTGTCTTTGATCCAGTATTCGACGGCTTTCACGTCATGATTGGTGGTCGTTTCAATCGCTTTGACGGCGGTCGCATCATCGACCGAAAATTTCGACACCAAGCCGTCAAGAGACTCAACCGCTGACGCAGAAAGCGGCGGCAATTCGTCTATACCCGGATGCACGGCGAGCGATTTCAACCAGGCAAATTCGACACGCACTCGTTCGCGGGTGAGTGCATACTCGCTGAACGCATCAGACAGCGCGGACACTTTGCGTTGATAGCGGCCGTCGAGCGGGGAAATGGCAGTAAGACTGTCGAAAGTTGGCATACGTATCGGTTGTACCGGGGAAAGGATCGGGTGTGGCATGCGCCGGGATTTCACCCAGATTGCGCTGAAAAAGCGGAAGCTTCGGCTCGTATTATCAACGCTGGTCGGTTTTCGTATGTCCTGCCGCTTGAACGTGCTAGATTCAGCTCAGAAAACTTAGAAGACGCCGCATGAAACTCCTCCATTCCCCCACCAGCCCCTTCGCCCGCAAGGTGCGCATCGTTGCCGCCGAAAAGAAGCTTGAGCTGGAACTTGAAATCGCTGATCCGTGGAAGCCGAACCCTGATCTGGCCCGCGCCAATCCGCTCGGAAAAGTGCCTGCGCTCATCATGGATGACGGCACCAGTCTGTTCGATTCGCGCGTGATCGTGGAATATCTGGACGGCGTGTCTCCTGTCCATCGGTTGATTCCCGATACGTCGCGGGACCGCATTTCGGTCAAACGTTGGGAAGCGATTGCCGATGGATTGTGTGACGCGGCGATTCTGGCACGGCTGGAAGCCGTCAGGCCGGATCAAAATGAATCAAGCGCCAAACAGATCGCCCGCCAGCGTGACAAGGTCGGCGCATGCATTGACGAGATGGCGCGTGAGTTGGGTGATCGTGAATTTTGCGTCGGCAATGCGTTGAGCATGGCGGACATTGCTGCGGGTTGCGCGCTCGGATATCTCAAATTTCGCTACCCGGACGTTACGTGGGAAACAACACACCCGAGCCTCGCGAGGCTCTACAAAAAATTGTCAGCACGGCCGTCCTTCAAAGCGAGCGATCCAGCAGCGACCTGACGGCCTGAGTTAGCGCACAAAAAAAGCCCGCCAATTTGGCGGGCTTTTTTTCGTTCACTGCCAATTCCAGAAAACTGGAATTAGCAGTCTGACTACGATGCGATTACATCGCGCTCGTGTTCATGGTGTCGCCCTTGATATTGGGGTAGCGCACATGTTCAACCAGCTCCTGCACTTCGCGTTTCGGCGCAGGCGTGACCAGGCTGACCAGGATTATCACCAGGAAGCCGAGCGGCACCCCGAAGAGACCGGCCGAGATCGGCGCAATGTCCCACCAAGTATTGTCGGCAATCGGGCTGGTGACGCCGAACAGACCGCGCATCCATGGTTGAGTCGTCGCCATGTAATAGAACGTGACGCTCACGCCGGCAATCATGCCTAGCACCGCAGCAATCCCGGTTGCTCGCTTCCAGAAGATGCCGAGCACCAGCGCCGGGAAGAAACCGCCCGCTGCCAGTGAGAACGCCGCTGACACGAGGAACAGAATGTCCGCCACTTTAAGCGATGCCACATACGCCGCCAGTATCGCGACAACGAGCAGCAAAGCTTTCGACACCCCAATCCGCATCGAGGTTGACGCATTCGGATTGATCATTTTGTAGTACAGATCGTGCGACAACGCGTTGGCAATCGTCAACAACAATCCGTCCGCTGTCGACAACGCAGCGGCCAAACCGCCAGCCGCGACAAGCCCCGAGATCACGTAAGGCAAGCCCGCGATTTCTGGCGTTGCCAGCACCACGATGTCTCCACCAATCGCAATCTCCGCGAGCTGCACGAGACCGTCTTTGTTCACGTCAACAATCGAGAGCAAACTCGGATCGACGCGTTGCCAGGAGTTCACCCAAGCCGGTAGCTTCGTGAATTCGGTGCCCACCAACAAGGTGTAAATGTCGAACTTGACAAGCACTGCGAGCGCAGGTGCCGTGAAGTACAACAGGAAGATGAAGAACAGCGACCAGAACACCGAATCGCGCGCGGCTTTCACGCTAGGCGTGGTGTAGTAGCGCATCAGGATGTGCGGCAATGCAGCCGTACCTACCATCAGACAGAAGATCAACGCGAGGAAGTTCTTCCGCGTGATGTCGCGCGCTTTTTCGTTAGCGGCAGGGAATGCCTCGCCATGTCGCAGCGGCGCGTTGGCGCGGCCTTTTACCGCCGCGTCCTTGGTCCATGCAGCCTTCGCGGCGGCGGCGTCCTTCGGATAAGTGTCGACCGCCTTTTGTGCTGCGGCCAACTGGTCACCGGGAACATTGCCAGCCTTGGCATCTTCGAACGCTTTCTGAACGTCCGCCTTGCCGCTGTCAAACGAGCCTGGCAGGGCTTTCAGTTTGGCATCAGCAGCGGCCGCGCGGTCCGCGAACATCTTTCGAACTTCAAGCTCTTTCGGATCTTTCAGCAATTGTTCTTCGCGCGCGGTGACCTTTTCAAGCACCGAACCGTAGACCAGTTGTGGCAATGGGATGCTGGTGTGTTTCACCGACAGCCACACGACCGGGATCAGGTAGGCCACGATCAGGATGATGTATTGCGCAACCTGTGTCCACGTCACTGCGCGCATACCGCCCAGGAACGAACAGACCAGAATGCCCGCAAGGCCGACAAACACGCCCACTTCAAACGACAAACCGCTCAACCGCGCAGTGATCAAACCCACACCGTAGATCTGCGCAACTACATACACAAACGAGCAGAGAATCGCGATGAGCACGCCGACAAAGCGCGCCGCATTTCCGCCGTACCGTGCCCCCAAAAAGTCGGGAATCGTGAACTGACCGAATTTGCGCAAGTAAGGCGCAAGGAACAGCGCTACCAGCACATAACCACCGGTCCAGCCCATGATGAACGCGAGGCCAGAATAGCCTTGCAGATAGAGTGTTCCGGCCATGCCGATGAACGAGGCGGCTGACATCCAGTCTGCGCCAGTTGCCATGCCGTTGAACACGGCGGGGACTCGTCGACCCGCGACGTAATATTCCGACGCATCGGAGGTTCGGCTCATGACGCCAATGCCTGCGTACAGGAGTACTGTCGCGATCAGGAAGGTGTAGCCGATCCACGCGCGCGGCATGCCCATCTGCTCGAGGATGGCGAGGACTACGAGGAAGAACAGGAAGCCGCCGGTGTAGAAGGTGTAGACCTTCTTCAGCTGTGCGGTAAACGCTTTTTGTGAGGTGACGGCGCTCATTCTTCTTCTCCTTCTTCAACCCCGTATTCGCGGTCAAGATTGTTCATATAGCGTGCGTAATACCAGATGATGATCACGTAAACGATGAGCGATCCTTGCGCCCCCATCCAGAACGAGAACGGCCAGCCAAAAAAATTAAAGCTGAAAAAATCGCGAGCAAAGTAGCCCACGACAAACGTCACCACGAACCAGATTGCCAACAAAATGGCTGTAATACGGAGATTTCGGCTCCAGTATTCCTTGTGCCTTTCGGTCAATTGCATGTGTCCTCCTCGGTTATTGCGTATCTGTCAACACCCCCCGGGCACATGGACAAATATATCCAAGCTGACTAGACGCTGACGAAGCGTATCTGACTTTTCTGATTCGTCAAAGGGGTGCATCCCTATGTGAGGAAACTTTGAGTGCTGCACCGCAATCCCCCGTAAGCTCCGTGTAAGCTTCGGAGCCAGCGCACCGTCGACCGGCGCCGCGATTACTTTACCCACCAGCGATCAATACCGATGCGAATGCCCGTTTCGTCCTCTAGCACCGCTGCGTTCTTGGGGTCAAACCCTTTCAAACGGTGCATACGCTTCTCACAGCGTTCAAGATCGCCCAGCTTGAAGTACACGCGTGCCAGTTCCATGTGCCCAAACGGGCTCATCGGCTGCAGCGTGACGTTCTTTTTCAACGGTGCAATCGCGTCAGCCTGTTGGCCCAGTGCGATTAACGACAGCGCTTTGCCGTACCAGGCTCGGTCATGCGCGTCGTTCAGCGTCACGGCGCGCTCAAACGCTTCAATTGCCGCCGTATGATCGAGCGCTTCCTGACGCAAATAACCCAGGTTGAACCAGCTATTCGCGTCCTTCGGATTAACCGCAACCACACGCTCAAAGTCAGCAATGGCACGGGCGCGGTCACCGGCTTCGTTATGCAAAAAAGCGATGCGCGACATCGTTAGCGTGTTTTCCGGCTGCTCGGCCAGAATTTTGTTGTAGTACGCGAGCGCCACGTCGCGTTGCTTGAACAGCAGCGCGAGGGTCGCAATTTGCGTCAAATACCAGGCGCGAAGCCATTGCATCATGGTCAATGCTCCGCGTGCTACTGAAACAACTCGGGGCGCTTCTCGTACAACCTGAGCGCGATCAGCATGAGATAGAGCCAGAACAGGAGCCCGAACGCGACGATCGGCACATGTTTGTCAGCGATTTTTTCTGGCGTAATCGCCCGCACAGCCCGGGTCACCGGAGACGTCAGAAAGCGGAACATGCGATACACCACGTTGTTCTCGCGAGCGGGCCAGTTGAATATGCCCACCAACAGCTGGGCCATGTAGAGGATGCCAACCAGCATCACCATGTTGTGTACTACAGCGAGAAAAGCTTCCATATCTTCCGGCGAAATTCAAAACCGGCGAAGTATGCACGAGTGCACGAGAACCGTAACCCGAATGCGAGCATCCGGGTTACAAGCGGCTACAAGCTTTGTTTCAACTGCTCCAGAATCGCAGGGTTTTCCAGCGTCGACACGTCCTGCGTAATTTCGTCGCCTTTGGCAATCGAGCGCAACAAGCGGCGCATGATCTTTCCAGAGCGCGTTTTCGGAAGGTTGTCGCCGAAGCGAATGTCTTTCGGCTTGGCAATCGGACCAATTTCCTTGCCAACCCAATCGCGCAACTCTTTCGCGAGTTTTTGCGCGGCAGCTGCGTCGACCGGGCGCTGACCTTTGAGCACGACAAATGCGGATACTGCTTCGCCTGTTGTGTCGTCGGGACGCCCAACGACCGCGGCTTCAGCCACCAGCGGATTCGACACCAGCGCCGATTCAATCTCCATCGTGCCGAGTCGATGGCCGGACACGTTGAGCACGTCGTCGATCCGACCGGTAATGCGGAAATTGCCCGTGACGGCATCGCGCACTGCGCCGTCACCCGCGAGGTAGTAGCCCTTGAGTTCCGGCGGGAAATACGATTTCACGAAGCGATCCGGATCGCCCCAAATCGTGCGAATCATCGATGGCCACGGCTTTTTCACCACCAGAATTCCGCCCTGACCGTTCGCTACGTCGCCACCAGCCTCATCCACGATTGCAGCCTCTATTCCGGGCAGCGGTTGGGTGCACGAGCCGGGCACCAGCGGCGTCACACCCGGCAGCGGCGTGATCATGTGCCCCCCCGTTTCGGTTTGCCAGAAGGTGTCAACAATCGGGCAGCGCTCGCCGCCAATATTGCGGTAGTACCACATCCATGCCTCGGGATTGATAGGCTCGCCAACTGATCCGAGCAAACGCAACGAGGACAGATCGTATTTACCGGGCGCGAATTCCGGTGCCGTTGCGGCGGCCTTGATGAGCGAGCGAATCGCCGTCGGTGCCGTGTAGAAAATGCTGCACTTGTGCTTCTGGATCATGCTCCAGAAACGTCCCGCATTGGGGAACGTCGGCAAGCCTTCGAAGATTATTTGTGTCGCGCCCACTGCAAGCGGACCGTATGCAACGTAGGTGTGCCCGGTCACCCAGCCGATGTCAGCAGTACACCAGAACACATCGGTCGGCTTGATGTCGAACACCCATTTCATGGTGAGCATTGCGTGCAGCAAATAGCCGCCCGTAGAGTGCTGGACACCCTTCGGTTTGCCGGTGGAACCCGAGGTGTAGAGCACAAACAACGGATGCTCGGCGTCCACCATCACCGGAGCACATTCGTCGGACGAACCGCCTTCGACCTTGGCCCAATCGATGTCGCGAGGAAAATACGGGACATTGCCGCCGGTACGTTTATAGACAACGACGTGGCGCACCGCGTCACATCCACCGAGCGCGAACGCTTCGTCAACAGCGGGTTTCAGTGGCAGCGCTTTGCCGCCACGCATCTGCTCATCTGCGGCGATCACGAGCGTTGCGCCAACGTCTACGATGCGCTCCTGCAAACTCTTGGCCGAGAAACCGCCGAACACCACGGAGTGCGTAATGCCGAGGCGCGCGCACGCCTGCATCGCGATGACCGCTTCAATCGACATCGGCATATAGATGATCGAGCGGTCGCCCTTTTTGTAGCCGAGCAGTTTCAGTCCGCTGGCAAAGCGGCACACGCGGGAATACAGATCGCCGTAGGTGATCTCGGTGACTTTGCCGTCATCCGCTTCGAAAATGATCGCGACTTTGTCCTCGGTTGGCGTGCTGAGGTGGCGGTCGAGGCAGTTGTACGAAGCGTTCAACTCGCCGTCGGCGAACCATTTGAAAAAAGGCGCGTTGCTGTCGTCCAGCGACTGGGTAAAGGGTTTTGCCCAGATCAGATGTTCATTAGCCAGATCGCCCCAGAAACCCGCGTGATCGGTCGCGGCTTTGGCGAGCATGGCCGCGACATCGGCAGGCTTCACATTGGCCTGCGCGGTGAACGCGGCGGGCGGCGGGAACACGCGATTCTCGACCAATACGGATTGAATCGCGGACGATGGTGCAGACATGGGTTTCCTCCTTAACGAAAAATCAATGTATCACTCAAGACAAGTCAAGTGACACCTCCTCTTTAACTGACAACGTTAGCCGCATTGATTGACACCAGACTGACGACTTTTGCAGATTCAGCTTTAGGTCAGGATTACGGCTGATCGTGGGCCAGCTGCGATTTATTACTTAAGTCGACTTCTAATTAAATAACGATCCTTCCCCAATACAGCGGCGCTTTCGCAAGAAAGCTGACCGCGCAAAAGTGCGTCATAAAACGGTCCTCGCTACCGCTTTTTGAAACGTACCGATGCTAAACTGGCTTAAACGCAGAAAGAAGCGTTGCAGCTTCAAGAGCGCTAAAAGCCACCACCTTCCGACTGTGCCCGTTCCAAAGTTTGCTTACCGTATGAAATCCACGGGTAGCGCAGCCGCGCCTATCAAAAAAATGCGCCCCCTGCCATTTGCGATTTTCGCTTCGCGCTGGCTGCAATTGCCGCTCTACATCGGCCTGATCGTCGCTCAGTGCGTTTACGTCTTTCACTTTTGGGTTGAACTCACCCATTTAATCGAGGCGGCGTTTGGTTCGACGCAGGCAGTGCAGCTCATCGCGTCTTCGGTTCAGCCCTGCGATGTTGCGCAGATGGCGGCCAAAATACCGCCGCAAGTGTGTCCCGTCGTGCCGACCAAGCTGACCGAAACGCTCATCATGCTGCTGGTGCTCGGTCTGATTGACGTCGTGATGATTTCGAACCTGCTCATCATGGTGATCATCGGCGGTTACGAAACCTTTGTCTCGCGCATGAACCTTGAGAGCCATCCCGACCAGCCAGAGTGGCTGTCGCACGTCAACGCGTCGGTGTTGAAAGTCAAACTGGCGACAGCCATCATCGGCATCTCGTCGATCCATTTGCTGAAGACGTTTATCAATGCCGAGTCGTACACTGAAAAAACTCTGATCGCGCAGACGACTATTCACGTAGTATTTCTGTTGTCCGCGATGGCCATCGCCGCAACCGACCGGATGATGTCCCACGCCGATCACGGCACCAAAAATAAGATGGCCGCTCCAACAACGATTAGCGAGTCGAATACCTGATCCATGACCACCACCATCACTTACGACGACTTCGTCGAGTCCATCGCGGCAGCACTGCAGTTCATCAGCTTCTACCACCCGCAGGATTACATTGAGCACCTGGCGCGCGCCTATGAGGCCGAAGCCTCGCCCGCCGCGAAGGACGCCATCGCGCAAATTCTGACCAACTCAAAGATGTGCGCGATGGGTCATCGCCCGATTTGTCAGGACACCGGCATCGTCAACGTGTTCCTGAAAATCGGCATGGACGTGCGCTTCAGCGACTTTCCGGGCTCAGTGACCGACGCAGTCAACGTAGGCGTCGCTCGCGCCTACAACGATCCAGACAACAAGCTGCGCGGCTCCATCGTGGCCGATCCGCTATTTGCCCGGAAGAACACCAACGACAACACGCCGGCCGTGGTTCACATGGAGCTGGTAACCGGCAACACCGTTGACGTGAACGTTGCGGCCAAGGGTGGCGGCAGCGAAAACAAGAGCAAGTTCGTGATGATGAATCCGAGCGATTCCCTCGTCGACTGGGTGCTCAAAACCGTGCCGACGATGGGTGCGGGCTGGTGCCCACCCGGCATGCTCGGCATCGGTATCGGCGGCACCGCCGAGAAGGCCATGATGATGGCCAAAGAAGTCTTGATGGAGCCGATCAATATGTATGAGCTTCTGAAACGCGGCCCGCAAGACAAGACCGAAGAATTGCGCATCGAGCTCTACGAAAAGGTCAATGCGCTGGGCATCGGCGCGCAGGGTCTTGGCGGTTTGTCGACCGTGCTAGACATCAAGATCGCGATGTATCCGACGCATGCGGCGGGCAAGCCGGTGGCGATGATTCCAAACTGCGCCGCAACGCGCCATGCGCACTTCGTGCTTGACGGCTCCGGGCCGACGTTGTGTGAGCCGCCGTCGCTTGACATCTGGCCCGACGTTCACTGGGCACCGGACGTGAAGCTCAGCAAACGCGTTGATCTGAATACGCTGACCAAAGAAGAAGTTGCCAGCTGGAAGCCGGGCCAAACGCTCCTGCTTAACGGCAAGATGCTGACCGGGCGTGATGCCGCGCACAAGCGCATCAGCGACATGCTCGCCAGGGGCGAAAAGCTGCCGGTCGATTTCACCAATCGCGTCATTTACTACGTTGGCCCGGTTGATCCGGTGCGCGACGAAGTCGTTGGCCCGGCGGGGCCGACCACCGCCACGCGCATGGACAAGTTCACCGAGATGATGCTCGCGCAAACCGGCCTCATCGCCATGATTGGCAAGGCCGAGCGGGGCCCAACGGGCATTGAGGCGATCAAGAACCATAAGGCGGCGTATCTGATGGCCGTGGGTGGCGCGGCGTATCTGGTGTCGAAGGCGATCAAGAGCGCGAAAGTGCTCGGATTCGCGGATCTGGGCATGGAGGCGATTTACGAATTCGACGTCGCCGATATGCCGGTGACCGTAGCGGTTGATTCGCTGGGCACCAGCGTGCATGAAACCGGGCCGCGCGAATGGCAGTCGCGGATCGGAAAAATCCCGGTTGTAGCGCACTAGTCGGCCCGCCAGCTTGTCCACTTTCGCCACTTTTCTTGATCGCTTCACGACGCTGGACGGCTTAGTCCTGCTGGCCGCTGTGATCATCGTGGCGATCATCGGCTGGGTGAACTCGCGGCGCACCCGACACACGCTGCATGCGCTCACGGAAGCAGCGCGCTCATTGTCGCAGGGTGACTTTCAGGTCGAAGTGCCGATCCGCTCGCGTGGCCCGGCGGGCGAACTGGCTCGTGCATTTAATGAGATGGCGCATCAGCTTTCGGCCAGCCGCGCCCAGATTACGAACTATCAGCGCTCGCTGGAAGTACGCGTGCGTGAGCGCACGAAAGAGTTGCACTCGGCCACCGTGCGCGCCGTGCAAATCGCCCAGACCGATCCGCTGACCGGCCTGCCGAATCGGCTGCTGTTCCGCACCAAACTGGAAGATGCCATCAAATCCGCCGTCGCTGACAAGAGCCGCGTGGCCGTGTTGTTTGTTGATCTGGACTTTTTCAAAACGTTTAACGACAGCCTTGGCCATGAGGCCGGCGACATTGTGCTGCGACTCGCTGCGGCGCGGCTGAAAGACGCGATTCGGCAGGACGATATGGTGGCGCGCTTTGGCGGCGACGAGTTCGTGGTTTTGATTACGCGGCTGGACGCGCAGCACGCCGAACACGTCGCGCTCCTGGTTGCCGAGGGTATTCTGGAAGCGCTGGTCAAGCCGTTTGACGTCGGCAACAACCGCCTGAACATGCCCGCCTCAATTGGCGTCGCGATGTTTCCGCACGACGGGGCCGACGCCAGTACACTGCTCAAGAACGCGGACACCGCGATGTACGCCGCCAAGCAGGCTGGTCGCAACCGGATCGAGCATTTTTCAGGCGGATCGAGTCGCCAGCAGGCGCAGCGAACGCAGTACGAAACCGACATGCGGCGCGGTATTGCGGACAACGAATTTTTCCTGATGTTTCAGCCGCAGGTGGATGCCACGACGGGATCACCGACAGGACTGGAAGCACTGCTGCGCTGGCGTCACCACACGCGCGGGTTAATCCAGCCGGGCGACTTCATTACGGTCGCAGAAGAAAGCGGCATCATCCACGTGCTGGGCTATCGCGCGCTCGAAATGGCCTGTCAGCAATTCAAAGTCTGGCAGGAACAGGACATTCATCCGCGCATTTCGGTCAACGTATCGGCGAAACAGCTGGAAGATTCGAACTGGCTTAAATCCGTCGATCAAATCATCCAGAGCACGGGTATCCCGCCACCGTACCTCGATCTGGAAATCACTGAGTCCATGCTCGTCGGCAATCCGCAAAGCGTGATGGACACGCTCGACACGCTGGGCAAGATGGGGGTCACACTGACGCTGGACGATTTCGGCACCGGTTACTCAAGCCTGTCCTATTTGACGCGGCTGCCGTTTCACACCATCAAAATTGATCAGAGCTTCATTAAGCATATTGACGACAAACCCAGTCGCGGCATCGTGCAGGCCATTGTCGCTATCGCGCACAGCCTGGACATGCGCGTCATTGCCGAAGGTGTGGAAACACCGTTGCAACTGTCGATCCTGCGCGATATTGGATGCGAAGAAATTCAGGGGTTCTACCTGTCAAAACCGCTCGAAGCACACGCGATTCAGGCATGGTGGAAGATGCAACTCGCCAATGTTGGCATGACGCCGCTTTAGCGCCGATAGTGCTACTAAGCCCTCGGCAAGGTCACGCCGCTCTGGCCCTGATACTTGCCACCGCGATCCTTGTACGATGTGCCACACACTTCATCGCTTTCAAAGAACAGCACCTGTGCGCAGCCCTCGCCCGCGTAAATTTTTGCGGGTAGTGGTGTGGTGTTCGAGAACTCGAGGGTGACGTAGCCTTCCCACTCCGGCTCAAACGGCGTCACGTTAACGATGATGCCGCAGCGCGCATAGGTGCTTTTACCCACGCAAATCGTCAACACACTGCGCGGTATACGGAAATACTCCACGGTTCGAGCGAGCGCAAACGAGTTCGGCGGAATGATGCAGACATCGCCCTTGAAATCCACGAAGGACTTTTCATCGAACGCCTTTGGATCAACAATCGTCGAGTTGATGTTGGTAAATATCTTGAATTCGTTGGCGCAACGAATGTCGTAGCCATAGCTCGACGTGCCGTAGGACACGATTTTCTGCCCATCGACGAAGCGCACCTGACCGGGCTCAAAAGGCTCAATCATTTGAGTCGATTCGGCCATACGGCGAATCCAGTGGTCGGACTTGATAGACATAGGTGGCAGACGGGCAAAATGTGATGTAGTCGTCTATTTTGTATGAAGCCGCCTTGTTGAAACAATCCTATGCCGGTTAAGGCTGTCCACGCAAACGCGTCAGAAGCGCACCTCACGCTCGCCCAGGCCCGCGCGCTGCAGCTCGCCGCCATGGGGCTGCTGACACCGCCCACGCGACGCGCGAAGAAGTCCGACGTGCTGGCAACGATCCGCAGCATGAATGTGCTCCAGATCGACACCATTCATATCGTGGCGCGCAGCCCGTATCTGGTGTTGTGGAGCCGGTTGGGCGAGTATTCGCCGCGTTGGCTCGATGAATTGTTAACCGAAGGCGCGTTGTTTGAGTACTGGTCACACGCCGCCTGTTTTCTGCCGATAGAGGACTATTCGCAGTACCGTCGGCAGATGCTGCATCTGGAAGCGGCGGGCTCCGGGCGCAGTGCGTTGAGGCTGGCGAACGATCCGCTGGGGCATCTCGAACTCGTTGAGCATGTGCGCGAGTACGGCCCCGTGCGCGCCGCAGATTTTGACCATGCGGATGGTCGTAAGGGCAACGGTTGGTGGGACTGGAAGCCTGACAAGTTGCGGCTGGAAACGCTGTTTACCGCTGGCGAAATTATGGTCAAACGACGCGAGAATTTTCACCGCGTTTACGACGTGCGCGAGCGGGTGTTGCCGCTCCATGCTCTTGACGACGACGAAGTGCCGAGCCGCGAAGCAGTTGATGTCGCGTGGACACTGGCAGCAGTCAAGGCGATGGGGCTCGCCCCCGCGCGCTGGATTGGAGACTACTTTCGTCATGCCGGAAAGGCAGCGCGACCGCACCCAGACGCTTTGGTTGAAACCGGAGCGTTGCTGCGCATACAAGTCGCCGACTGGCCATGGCCCGCGTATGTGCATCCCGACCATGCGGCTTTATTGAAAGCAGCGCAACGCAACAAGCTGCATCCGGCCGCTTGCACGCTGCTTTCGCCTTTCGATCCGCTGGTTTGGGATCGCGAACGGGTGCTCCGAATGTTCAATTTCGACTATCGCATTGAGTGCTATACGCCGGAAGCAAAGCGCAAATTTGGCTATTTCACGCTACCGATTCTGGTGCGCGGCGAACTGGTCGGACGGGTCGATGCCAAAGCTCATCGCACGCACGAAATATTTGAGGTACGCGCATTGCATCTGGAGGTCGGTGTCGCTCTAACGGCGTCGTTGACAATCGACATCGCGGAAGCGCTGCACCGGTGCGCAGAGTGGCACCAGACGCCCACCATTCAGGTGCTGCGAACTGCGCCCGCGAAATTTTTGCCGTTATTGCGAAAGGCACTCGCCGCGTGCTGATCGAAACTCACGGCGAGCAGCTCAAGTGCCTGTCAGAACACGCCCTGTTCTGGCCGCGAGATCGAACCTTGTTCGTCGCCGATGTGCATTTGGGCAAAGCTGCCAGCTTTCGCGCCGCTGGCGTCCCCGTGCCCAGCGGCCACTCCAGTTTTGATCTGGATCGCCTTTCACAATTGTTAATTTC
>Ga0335397_10003146_pt1 | contig 22264 bp, 19 predicted proteins | sample MAT04_FD_205740 | JGI IMG/M metagenome (GOLD analysis project Ga0335397, IMG submission 205740) | Freshwater microbial communities from Lake Fryxell liftoff mats and glacier meltwater in Antarctica - MAT-04 (spades assembly) (version 2) ... | reverse complement strand
TGGCCAAGCCCGCCATTCGCAAGCCCAAGAAGAAGGCCAACCCGCTCAAGGCGGCGAAGGTCGAGAACATCGACTACAAGGACGCCGCACTGCTGCGCAAGTTCATCTCCGACCGCGGCAAGATCCGCGCGCGTCGGGTGACCGGTGTGTCCGTGCAGGAGCAGCGCCTCATCGCCAACGCCGTCAAGAACGCGCGCGAGATGGCCTTGCTGCCGTACTCGAGCTCGTCCCGCTGACGGTTCGAGAAGGAGCCAGAAACGATGAAGGTCATCCTCACCCACGAGGTCACCGGCCTCGGTACCGCCGGTGACGTCGTCGACGTCAAGGACGGCTACGCCCGCAACTTCCTCTTCCGTCGCGGTATCGCGACGGCGTGGACCAAGGGCGGCCAGAAGCAGGTCGACGCCATCGCCAAGGGCCGCCAGGTCCGCGAGGTGAAGTCCCTCGAGGAGGCTCAGTCCATCAAGGGCAACCTCGAGTCCAAGGCCGTCACGGTCACCGCGCACGCCGGCACGGGTGGGCGCCTCTTCGGCGCCGTCTCCACCGCCGACATCGCCGATGCCGTCAAGGCCGCGGGTGGTCCGTCGCTCGACAAGCGCAAGATCGAGGTACCCACCCCGATCAAGACCACCGGCACCCACTCCGCGCTGGTGCGCCTCCACCCGGAGGTCCAGGCGACCGTCGAGCTCGACGTCGTCGCCGGCTGATCCCAGCCGACCTCCGCCGCGCTGCGCGTGGCACCCGTACGAGGCCCTCGGACCACTCGGTCCGGGGGCCTCGTCGCGTCGGCCCGCCCCTTCCCGAGTCGGGTGCTCAGGTGGCTGCCCCGGCAACCGCTCCAGCACCCAACTGCGGGCTCATCGCGAGTCGAGTGCTCAGGTGGCTGCCCCGGCAACCGCTTCAGCACCCGACGTGAAGGATGCCCGGCCGTCGGTCACCGGTCGTGTCGGTGGCCGGACATAGCGTGCACGTCATGGCCACCGCAGCGAGACGTACCGCCCGCACGAGCGCGACGTTCCGGTGCTCCGAGTGTGGGTGGCAGGCCGTGAAGTGGGTGGGTCGCTGCGGGGAGTGCCAGGCCTGGGGCAGCGTGTCCGAGGTCGGGGCGGTCACGGTGCGCACCACCGCCGCGACCGCGGTCGAGCGGCCCGCCATCCCGATCGGTGAGGTCGACGCCCGCCGGGCCGTGGCGCGCTCCACCGGGGTGGCCGAGTTCGACCGGGTGCTCGGTGGCGGCATCGTGCCCGGCGCCGTGGTGCTGGTGGCCGGCGAGCCCGGCATCGGCAAGTCCACCCTCCTGCTCGACGTCGCGGCGCGTGCTGCCCGTTCCGGTGAGCACGGCGAGCGCCGGGTGCTCTACGTCAGCGGTGAGGAGTCCGCGGCGCAGGTGCGCACCCGCGCCGAGCGCATCGAGGCGATGGCCCGCACGCTCTACCTCGCCAGCGAGACCGACCTCGCCACCGTGCTGGGCCAGATCCAGGCCCTGCAGCCCGAGCTCGTCATCGTCGACTCGGTGCAGACTCTCAGCAGCGCCGAGGTCGAGGGCTCGGCCGGCAACGTCACCCAGGTCCGCGAGGTCGCGGCGTCGCTCATCCAGGTGGCGAAGTCGCGAGGCATCGCCGTGCTGCTCGTCGGGCACGTCACCAAGGACGGCTCGATCGCCGGCCCCCGCGTGCTCGAGCACCTCGTCGACGTCGTCGTGCAGTTCGAAGGCGACCGGCACTCCCGACTGCGGCTCGTGCGCGCGGTCAAGAACCGCTACGGCCCCACCGACGAGGTCGGCTGCTTCGACCTGTCCGACGTCGGCATCGTCGGCCTCGCCGACCCCAGCGGGCTCTTCCTGTCCGGGCGCACCACCGAGGTGGCGGGTACCTGCGTCACCGTCACGCTCGAGGGCCGGCGCCCGCTGGTCACCGAGGTGCAGGCCCTGGTCACCAAGTCCGCCCTGGCCACGCCGCGGCGGGCCACCTCCGGGCTCGACTCCGCCCGGGTGGCGATGATCCTGGCCGTGCTCGACAAGCGGGCCAATGCCCCGATCGGGGGCAGCGACGCCTACCTGTCCACCGTGGGCGGCGTGCGGCTCACCGAGCCGGCAGCCGACCTGGCGGTCAGCCTGGCCCTCGCGGGCGCCATCACCGACCGGCCGCTGCCGCACGGAACGATCGCCTTCGGCGAGGTCGGTCTGGCTGGTGAGATCCGGCCGGTCACCGGGGCCCACCGCCGGCTGGCCGAGGCGCACCGGCTGGGGTTCACCCGGGCCGTCGTGCCGCCGGGCGTCATCGGCGGCGGCCCCGTGCCGGCGGGCATCCGGGTCGTCGAGGCGGCCACGGTGGCCCAGGCCGTGATGCACGGTCTGCTGCAGGCGGGCTGAGCCGACACCCGCTGCGAGAAGTCGCAACCCCGGTCGGGCGGGGCGTGGCGCGACCACACCCCGATAGGATGCGCACACTGGCCGTGGACTCCCCGGCCCGGGGACCCATTCCGACGGAGGCGACGTGCCCACGCAGCAGAACGACGACGAGCTCGTGCGCGCCACGCTCGCCGCCGTCGCCCCGGGCACCGAGCTGCGCGACGGTCTCGAGCGCATCCTGCGTGGACGCACCGGCGCCCTCATCGTGCTCGGCAACGACAAGGTGGTCGAGACGGTCTCCACCGGTGGCTTCCCGCTCGACATCGAGTTCTCCGCGACCCGCCTGCGCGAGCTGGCCAAGATGGACGGCGGCATCGTCTGCGACCGCGAGGTCACCCGCATCCTGCGGGCCGCCACGCAGCTCGTGCCGGACCCGCGCATCGAGACCAGCGAGTCGGGCACCCGGCACCGCACGGCGGAGCGAGTGGCCAAGCAGACCGGCTTCCCGGTCATCTCGGTCAGCCAGTCGATGCGCATCGTCGCCCTCTACATCGCCGGCAAGCGGGTCGTCCTGGAGGACTCCAGTGCCATCCTGTCGCGTGCCAACCAGGCCCTGCAGACCCTCGAGCGCTACAAGTCGCGCCTCGACGAGGTCACCGGAACCCTGTCCGCGCTCGAGATCGAGGACCTCGTCACGGTGCGCGACGTCGCCAACGTGCTCCAGCGCCTGGAGATGGTGCGCCGCATCAAGGATGAGATCGCCGAGTACGTCGTGCAGCTCGGCACCGACGGGCGGCTGCTCAGCCTGCAGCTCGAGGAGCTCACCGGCGGGCTCTCCGACGACCTCGGTCTCGTCATCCGCGACTACCTGCCCGAGGCGAGGTCCGACTACACGATGGAGGATGCCATCGCCAACCTCGCGGCCATCGACTCCACCGAGCTGATCGACCCCGCCGCGGGCGCTCGTGCGATCGGTTTCACGATCGTCGGGGACTCACTGGACTCGTCGGTCAGCCCGCTCGGCCACCGGCTGCTGTCGAAGGTGCCGCGCCTGCCCGGCGCCATCGTCGACCGCCTGGTCTCGCACTTCGGCAGCCTGCAGAAGCTGCTCGCCGCCAACATCGACGAGCTGATGGACGTCGACGGCGTCGGTGAGGGCCGGGCCCGCCTCGTGCGCGAGGGCCTGTCGCGGCTGGCCGAGTCGAGCATCCTCGAGCGCTACGTCTGACCGCCCCCGCCGTGCCCGATCGGCGCCGCGCGCCCGCGGCCTTCAGCCCGGCCCTGCTGCGCGAGCGGGTGCTCGACTGGTATGCCGTCAACGCCCGCGCGCTCCCGTGGCGCGACCCGTCGTGCTCCCCGTGGGGGGTGCTGGTCTCGGAGGTCATGTCGCACCAGACCCCGGTGGCCCGGGTCGAGCCGGTGTGGCACGAGTGGATGCGGCGCTGGCCCACCCCGACCCACCTGGCGGCCGAGTCGCCCGGCGAGGTCGTGCGCGCGTGGGGTCGGCTCGGCTATCCGCGGCGGGCCCTGCGGCTGCGTGAGGCAGCAGCGGTTCTCGTGGAACGGCACGCCGGCGCGGTGCCGGATGACGAGCCCACTCTGCGCGCGCTGCCGGGGGTGGGGGCGTATACGGCGGCCGCGGTGGCGGCGTTCGCCTTCGGGCGCCGCACCACCGTGGTCGACACCAACGTGCGGCGAGTGCTGGCTCGCGCCGTGCGGGGCGACGCCCACGCAGCACCGGCCCTCACGGTCGGTGAGTCGGCGCTGGCCGCCTCACTCGTGCCCGACGACGCGGCCACGTCGGCCACCTGGAACGTCGCCGTGATGGAGCTCGGCGCGCTGGTCTGCCAGGCCCGGGCCCCACGGTGCGACGCGTGCCCCGTGCTCGACGTGTGCGCGTGGGTGGCGGCCGGGCGCCCGGCCCACGAGGGCCCGCCACGCCGGGGACAGGCGTGGCACGGCACCGACCGCCAGGTGCGGGGGGCCGTGCTGCAGCTGCTGCGTGAGCGCCCCGGGGCGGTGGCACGCGACGCCCTGGCCACCTCAGGCCCCGACCCGGTCCAGGTCGACCGCTGCATCGCCTCCCTCGTCGAGGACGGGCTGCTCGAGCCGCACGGAGGCGACCGCTACCGCCTCCCGCGCTGAGGAGTGCTCGCCCGTCGACGTTGCGAGCAGGCGCCGGGTGGGGGTCCTCCCTGCGAGTTTGCGCGCCTTTCGTCGCCAGGTCGGGCGTGCTCGGCCCGTGGAACACCCGTGCGGCCCGGCGCCGGGGACCGCGACACTGGTGGGCAAGGCCAACGCCGCCACGTCATCGGGCACGGCCGGGCAGACCGCCCGGCACCGGACGGCGCGAGAGCTCGAGGCCTTCGTGCCGCAGCTGCTCGCCGTTCCGCGCGACGTCGGCACCCTCGAGCTCGTCGTCCGCCGCCCCGCGCCGGGGGAGCGCGAGGTGCTCGGCGAGGGGAAGCTCGACCTGACCGTGGGACTGGTCGGCGACGGCTGGTCGCAGCGCGTCAACAGCCGCACGCCCGACCTCGGGCCGCACCCGCAGATGCAGGTCACCGTGATGAGTGCCCGGATGGCCGCGTTCCTCGCCGGCGACCCGGCGACCCCGCGACCCGGCGCGGCGGGCCCTGGCCGGCGACCAGCTCTACCTCGACCTGTCACCACGAGAACCTTCCGACGGGCACTCGCCTCACCATCGGCGACCCGGCGCGGCGGGCCCTGGCCGGCGACCAGCTCTACCTCGACCTGTCACCACGAGAACCTTCCGACGGGCACTCGCCTCACCATCGGCGACCCGGCGCGGCGGGCCCTGGCCGGCGACCAGCTCTACCTCGACCTGTCACCACGAGAACCTTCCGACGGGCACTCGCCTCACCATCGGCGACCCGGGCCCGGCGCGGGGCCGGGCGGTTCTCGTGGTGACCGAGGGCCCGCACACGGGGGGCGCCACGTTCGTCGAGCGGTTCGGCGCCGAGGCGATGCGCTTCGTCAACGGTCCCGCGGGTCACCGTCACCCGACTCGCTCCGAATGTGGGTGAGAACTGGCGTCCAGGCGCCGGTTTTCACCCACAACGCGGCTCGTAGCCCGCCCCCGTCGGGAGTCGTGCGCGGCATCCGGGGCGCCGCCGAGCGCCGCCGAGCGCCGCCGAGCGCCGCCGAGCGCCGCCGAGCGCCGCCGAGCGGGTCAGAGCACGCGCAGCATGCGGGTGTTGCCCAGGGTGTTCGGCTTGACCCGCTCGAGGTCGAGGAACTCGGCGACGCCCTCGTCATAGCTGCGCAGCAGCTCGGCGTACACCTCGGGGTCGACAGCCTGGCCCTCGATGGGCTCGAAGCCGTGGCCGGCGAAGAACGCCGTCTCGAAGGTGAGGCAGAACAGCCGGCTCAGGCCGAGCAGTCGGGCGCGCTCCACGAGCCGGTCCAGCACCGCCGACCCGACTCCGGTACCGCGCACCGTGGAGTCGACGGCCAGGGTGCGCACCTCGCCGAGGTCTTCCCAGAGCACGTGCAGGGCACCGCAGCCGACGACCTGGTCGCCCACCTGCGCGACGACGAAGTCGGTGACCGACTCGTAGTAGGCGACGGCCTCCTTGTTGAGCAGCACCCGCTGCTCCGCCAGCGGTGCCACGAGCGCCCGGATGTCGCGCACGTCGCCGGTGCGCGCAGGGCGCACGACGGGCGAGCCGTCGAGGGGCGGGGGGTCAACGAGCGAGCCGTCAACGAGCGAGCCGTCGAGGGGCGGGGGGTCAACGAGCGAGCCGTCGACGGGCGGTGGGTCGCTGGACGCATCGGTCGGCACGGGGCGAGCGTATCGGCGGGACCGGCGCCCCGCCGGGGGCTGCCCCGCAGGTGGACGCCGGGCCGGCATGGTGGCGGCCCGCCACCGGGGGTGGTGGCGGGCCGCGCTGCACGGGACCCGGAGGGCCGCCTGCGGATCAAGTGTGCGTCGGCAGGAGCGGTTCTTGGGCAAAGGCCGGTTCAACTTCTGGTCAGCGAGTCGAAAAGGGCGCGCCCTCGCCAGCGGTGGTTCACCCGGGCACGATGAGGGGCCCCGACCGGTCGGTCGGGGCCCCTCATGGCGCTTCAGCGGATCGGTTCGGGTCAGCCTTCCGCGACCACTACGGGCACGTCGATGGCTTCGGTGTGCGGCGTCCCCTCGAAGGTGAACGTCGCCTCCTTCCCCTCGCCGGTGGCGTCGACGGCGACGATCTCGCCGGCCCGCAGCTCTCCGAAGAGAATCTTCTCCGAAAGCACGTCCTCGATCTCGCGTTGGATGGTGCGACGCAGCGGACGCGCACCGAGCACGGGGTCGTAGCCCTTGGTCGCCAGCAGGTTCTTGGCCGCGATCGTGAGCTCCATGCCCATGTCCTTGTCCTTGAGCCGCTTGTCGAGCTTGGCGATCTCGAGGTCGACGATCTGCACGATCTCGGCCTGGCTGAGCTGCGGGAAGACGATGGTGTCGTCGACCCGGTTGAGGAACTCGGGGCGGAAGTGCTGCTTGAGCTCGTCGATGACCTTGGCCTTCATCCGGTCGTAGTCCGAGCGGGTCTCGGGGCCGGCCGAGAAGCCGAGCGCGCCCTTGGAGATGTCGCGGGTGCCCAGGTTGGTCGTCATGATGATGACGGTGTTCTTGAAGTCGACCATCCGACCCTGCGAGTCGGTGAGCCGGCCGTCCTCGAGCACCTGCAGCAGCGAGTTGAAGATCTCCGGGTGGGCCTTCTCGACCTCGTCGAAGAGCACGACGCTGAACGGCTTGCGCCGCACCTTCTCGGTGAGCTGGCCGCCCTCCTCGTAGCCGACGTAGCCGGGGGGCGATCCGAACAGGCGCGAGACGGTGTGCTTCTCGCTGTACTCCGACATGTCGAGCTGGATGAGGGCGTCCTCGTCGCCGAACAGGAACTCCGCGAGGGTCTTGGCGAGCTCGGTCTTACCCACACCGGTCGGGCCGGCGAAGATGAACGAGCCACCCGGGCGGCGCGGGTCCTTCAGGCCGGCTCGGGTGCGACGGATGGCCTGGGAGAGCGACTTGATCGCCTCGTCCATGCCGACGACCCGCTTGTGCAGCTCGTCCTCCATGTGCAGCAGGCGGCTGGACTCCTCCTCGGTCAGCTTGAACACCGGGATGCCGGTCGAGGCGGCGAGCACCTCGGCGATGAGCTCTTCGTCGACCTCGGCGATGACGTCCATGTCGCCGGACTTCCACTCGACCTCGCGCTTGGCCTTCTCGCCCCGCAGGTTCTTCTCGTCGTCTCGAAGTCGCGCGGCCTTCTCGAAGTCCTGGCCGTCGATGGCCGACTCCTTCTCGCGCACGACGGACGCGATGCGCTCGTCGAACTCGCGCAGGTCCGGCGGTGCGGTCATCCGGCGGATGCGCAGCCGCGCGCCCGCCTCGTCGATGAGGTCGATCGCCTTGTCCGGGAGGAACCGGTCGTTGACGTAGCGGTCGGCCATGGTGGCGGCCGCGACGAGCGCGGCATCGGTGATGGAGACGCGGTGGTGCGCCTCGTAACGGTCGCGCAGGCCCTTGAGGATCTCGATCGTGTGGGGCAGCGTGGGCTCCGCGACCTGGATCGGCTGGAAGCGCCGCTCGAGGGCGGCGTCCTTCTCGATGTGCTTGCGGTACTCGTCGAGGGTGGTGGCCCCGATGACCTGCAGCTCACCACGGGCGAGCATCGGCTTGAGGATGGAGGCCGCGTCGATCGCGCCCTCGGCCGCGCCGGCGCCGACGAGGGTGTGGATCTCGTCGATGAACAGCACGATGTCGCCGCGGGTGCGGATCTCCTTGAGCACCTTCTTCAGCCGCTCCTCGAAGTCACCGCGGTAGCGGCTGCCGGCGACGAGCGCGCCGAGGTCGAGGGTGTAGAGCTGCTTGTCCTTGAGGGTCTCGGGCACCTCGCCGCGCACGATGTCCTGGGCCAGGCCCTCGACGACGGCGGTCTTGCCGACGCCGGGCTCGCCGATGAGGACCGGGTTGTTCTTCGTGCGGCGCGAGAGCACCTGCATGACCCGCTCGATCTCCTTCTCGCGCCCGATGACCGGGTCGAGCTTGCCCTCGCGGGCGGCGGAGGTGAGGTTGCGCCCGAACTGGTCGAGCACGAGCGAGCCGGCGGGGGCACCCTCGGCCGGGCCGCCCGAGGTGGCGCCGGAGCTCCCGGAGGAGCCCTCCTTGCCGCCCTGGTAGCCCGAGATGAGCTGGATGACCTGCTGGCGCACGCGCGAGAGGTCGGCCCCGAGCTTGACGAGGACCTGGGCGGCGACGCCCTCGCCCTCGCGGATCAGCCCGAGCAGGATGTGCTCGGTGCCGATGTAGTTGTGGCCGAGCTGCAGGGCCTCGCGCAGGCTGAGCTCGAGGACCTTCTTGGCCCGCGGCGTGAACGGGATGTGACCGGTGGGGGCCTGCTGGCCCTGACCGATGATCTCCTGCACCTGCTCGCGGACGGCCTCGAGCGAGATGCCGAGGCTCTCCAGGGCCTTGCTCGCGACACCTTCGCCCTCGTGGATCAGGCCGAGGAGGATGTGCTCGGTGCCGATGTAGTTGTGGTTGAGGCCGCGGGCCTCCTCCTGGGCGAGCACGACGACGCGGCGGGCGCGGTCGGTGAACCGTTCGAACATGATGCGTCTCCTGACGTCGAGTCCCCTCGATGCTAGTCGCGCCGCTTGTGTCGGGGCCGCTCCTGGTCGCTGAGCGGTCACCCGTGGGCGGCGCGGTTACGAGCCGTTCAACGCGGTGGTCGGGTCCGGGTGTTCCGCGTTCGCTCTCGGCATAGCGTCCGGGGGCCTGCTGTCGAGGGTTGGCCGGATGCCGTCACGCGGGCGGCACGGCATCCGGTTCCCGGCTGCGGTGAAGCAGCGAGCGTCGGCTGCGGGGCTCGGTCGACCCGAGCAGCTCCTGCGCAGGCCGCGTGCGCTGCGCCCACGCGCCGTAGCGCCGCGAGAGCGGGTCGGCGCTGAGCCCGTGGGCGAGGACGCTGAGCAGCACGGTGAGGCAGATCGTGGCGACGACCCGGAGCAGGTCCTCGTCGAGGTCGAGCCCTTCGGCAGCCAGCAGGGTGAACACCACGGACGCGAGCCCCCGCGGGCCGAACCATCCCAAGAAGGCCACCGTCGGCGGCCGCAGGCCAGTGCCCAGCAGCGCCAGCGCCACCGGCAGCATGCGCAGCAGGGTGAGGGCCAGCACGGCGAAGATCGCCTCGGCCCAGCCGACGTTCTCGACGAGCAGGGGCACGGCGATGAAGCCGAACGTGCACCAGACCGCGAAGCCGAGGGGGTCGGACAGGGCTTCGGTGAGCTCCAGGCTCGACTCCTCCTCCTCGAGCCAGCGGGCCGCCCCGGCGAAGGCGGTGCCCGCGACGAAGGCGGCGACGAAAGCGTTGCCCCCGGCGAGCCCGGCCCCGAAGTAGGCGATGAGGGGGAGCACCAGCACGGCGAGGGGTCGAGTGCGCCGCGAGCTCAGCCCGTGGGAGCGTGACCAGCCGAGCAGCAGGCCGGCCCCACCACCGACCACGGCGCCGACGAGGGTGCCCAGGGCCAGGTCGGCGAGCGCGGCGGTGATGCTCTGGACCGGTGCCAAGCCCTCCTCTCCGGCGAGGGCGGCGATGGCGAACAGCACGAACGGTGTGCACAGCCCGTCGTTGAGCCCGCTCTCGACGTTGAGCATCCGGCGCACCCGGACCGGGACCACCGGGTTGAGCACCGTGGCCGCGCCCAGACCGGCATCCGTGGGCGCCACGGCGGCGGCGAGCAGCAGCAGCATCAGCACCGGCATCCCCGGGAACACCACCTGGCCGAGCAGCCACCCCCCGGCGATGGTCAGCGGCAGTCCGACCAGCAGGAGCCGGGCCATCAGCCCCCGGTCGGCGGTGATCTGGCGGGGGCGCACCTGCGCCGCGTCGTGGAACAGGATGAGCGCCAGGGTGAGCTCGGTGAGCAGGGTCAGGCCCTCCTGCGCGCTGTCGCCGAGGTCAGGAAGGCCGAGGGACAGCAGGGCGCCGGCCGCGACGAAGGCCATCGGGGCGGTGACGTCGAGGCGACCCAGCGCCCGGGCCGTCATCGCGAACGCGAGGACCAGGACGAGGAACACGACGACCGCGAGGCTGCCCATGCCGACACCCTCCACCCCGGCGCCGGGTCGTCGGCACACCCGTCGCGGGTGACCGAGGGGGTCGGCACCGGGTCGGCACCGGCTCAGGGTCCGGTCAGCGGCGGCGTGGGCACCGGCTGGTCAGCGGCGGCGCTGGCAGCGCCCGGTCAGTGGCGGCGCTGGCAGCGGCCGCACCAGAACAGGTTGCGGCCCCCGACCAGCTGGGTGCGCACCCTCGAACCACAGACGTGACACGGCATCCCGGCACGCCTGTAGACGTAGGACGAGCGCTCGGTGAGGTGCGGCACCTCGCCTCGCCCGAGGGCCGCCTCGACGTCGAGCACCTGCTCCTCGACGGTGACGATGCGGCCGGTCGTGACGCCGAGCGGCATGAGCCGCTCCAGGTCGTCCCAGATCAGCCGCCAGGACCCGCGGCGCAGTGCCTTGCCCGGGGTGCTGGGGGACAGGCGGTGCCGGAAGAGCACCTCGCAGCGGTAGACGTTGCCGACCCCGGCGAGCACCGACTGGTCCATGAGCAGCTCCGCGACCGTGCGCGTGGACCTCGAGATGCGCGACCAGGCCACGTCGGGGTCGGCGTCGGGGCGCAGCGGGTCCGGGCCGAGGCGATCGAGCACGGCGTCGACGCTCTCGGGGGTCGCGACCGCACAGAGGTTCGGTCCGCGCAGGTCGGCGACGTGCTGGTCGGTGCGCAGCCGCAGGCGGACCTGGCCGACGGCCGGCACCTCGGCGGTCCATTCGTGCTGGTCGACGGTGAACGAGCCGATCAGGCCCAGGTGCACGTGCAGCCAGCGGTCGTCGGCGAACTCGACGAAGAGGTGCTTGCCGCGCGAGGTGGCCCGCAGCAGGGGGCGGCCGTCGAGCTCTGCCGCACCCTCGGCGAACTTGCCCTGTGGGCTCGTGACCTGGGGGCTCGTGCCGGCGAAGGCCTCGTGGAGGTCGCGGGCGAGGGCGAACAGCGTGTGGCCTTCGGGCATGTCGAGAGCGTATGCCGCGGTGCGGGTCCGCGGCTGTCCGGTCGCCACCGCCGTGGCCGCCGTCGAGGGCAGAGAACCCGCCGCACCCACCGAGCTGCCGGCACCTGCCCGTCGAGGGCAGAGAACCCGCCGCACCCACCGAGCTGCCGGCACCTGCCCGTCGAGGGCAGAGAACCCGCCGCGCCCACCGAGCTGCTTGCGGCGGGTTTGCTACTCCCGCCCAGCCCGACCAGTCGGACCAGCCCGGCCCTCGCGCAGGAGGCGCAGCGCCCTGGGTCCGAAGCCGTGCAGTGCCAGGAGCTCGGCGTCAGGTGCCGCGTCGACGGCATCCCACGTGGTGAGGCCGGCGTCAGTCAAGGCCCGGCGCGCCGGCGCGCCGATCTTCCGCACCTCGTGCGGGGGCTCGTCGCGGTCGGTCGCCACCGGCGTCAGCTCGCCTTCTTCTCGGTCGTCTTCTTCTCGGCCGTCTTCTTCGTGGCGGTATTCTTGGCAGCTGTCTTCTTCGCCGCCGCCTTCTTCGTGTGGCTCGTCGTGCCGGCGCTGCTGCCCTTGGCGGCGTCGGGGGCCTCACCGCGCGACGCCTTGGCCTTCTCGACCGACCGGGCCAGGGCCGCGAGCAGGTCGACGACCTCGCCGGACTCCTCGGGCTCGGCGGCGCTGACCCGCACCTCGCCGCCCTCGACCTTGGCGCGCACGAGCTCCTTGACGGCGATGGCGTAGTCGTCCTCGTACTCGCTGGGCTCGTAGTCACCGGCCAGCTGGTCGATGAGCATCTTCGCCATGTCCATCTCCTGCTTGCTCGCGTGCTGCTCGTCGTCGACCGCCGCGAAGTCGGCGCCGCGGATCTCGTCGGGCCACAGCATGGTCTGCATGACGATGACGCCGTCTCGCACGCGCAGCACGGCCATCGTCATCCGGGTGCGGATGGAGACGGTGCAGATCGCCATCCGCTGCTCCTTGACCAATGCGTCGCGCAGCAGCACGTAAGGCTTGGTCGCGGCCTTGTCGGGCTCGAGGTAGTAGGACTTGTCGAGCCACATCGGGTCGATCTGGTCGGCGGGAACGAACTTGGTCACGCCGATCTCCTTCGACGACGTGCTGGGCAGGTCGGCCAAGTCGTCGTCGGTGAGCACGACCATGTCGCCGTCCTCGGTCTCGTAGCCCTTGGCGATGTCGTCGTACGACACCTCCTCGCCGTCGATCGAGCAGGTGCGCTTGTACTTGATCCGCCCGCCGTCCTCGCGGTGCACCTGGCGGAACTGCACGTCGTGGTTCTCGGTCGCCGAGTACAGCCGCACCGGCACGTTGACCAGGCCGAAGGAGACCGCGCCCTTCCAGATCGCCCGCATGGCCGTTCACCCTTTCCGTATGCCGTGCGCCTCCTCGCGCTCGACGCAAGGTCCCAGCGTAGGGCGGTGAGGCGTGCCCGGACAGGTTTGTGCCGCTGCGGTCGTGCAGGTCCGCGACCCGCTGACGGTCGTGGACGCTGGTGGGGACGCGACTGGGGACGGTCGTGGGACGCGAGTGGGGACGGTCGTGGACGCCGGTGGGGACGCGAGTGGGAACGGTCGTGGACGCTGGTGGGGACGCGACTGGGGACGGTCGTGGACGCAGGTGGGGGCGCTGGTGGGGACGCTCGCGCCCTGCAGATCAGAAGGGCGGGGCGTCGGGCACCGGAGCCCTTGCTCGTCGTCGGGCGGATGCCGCGCGCAGGTCGAGCGCGCTCGTGCACCGCCGATGCGTGGGGTGCTGCCACAGGCCGCTGCCTTCGTCGTGGTCGGGGCTGAGGCTCGGCTGGTGCTCGAGGCGGATCTCGAGGTGGGTCTCGAGCGCGCTCCACCCCGAACCACCAGCGTCGACCGGCGCCCGCGCCCCGGCCTGCGCGTGACCGTCGGCGGCATCGGACACGAGCACCAGGGATCGCAGGGCGTCGAGAGGCTCGGTGATGCGTCGCCGCCCGGTGGGGTCGGTCCAGGTGGCCGTGGCGTCGGGGGCGAGCTGGACGCGCCAACCGGGTCTTTGCTTGATTCGGTGGTGGCGGCGGCACAGGGTGAGCAGGTTGCTGGCGACGGTGCGCCCCGTCGGCCAGGGCCGGACGTGGTCGAGGTCGCAGAACCGGGCGGCGACCGAGCACCCGGGGAAGCGGCAGCGACCGTCGCGGGCGCGGACCAGTGCCGCGAGCTGCGCGCCGGGTCGGTAGGCGTCGGTGGCGAGGTGGTCGTCGGGGTCGAGCCGAGCCCCGGTGTGCGCGTCGCACGGCACGAACCGCGGTCGACCTTGCTCGGCTCCCGGACGAGTATCGGATGCTGTGTTCGTCAGATGGCCACGCAGCCAGGCCCGCCGCACCAGCAGCGGCTCCGACGGCCGTGCGCCCTGCACCTCGACGAGGTCGTCGTCGTCTCGCGTGTGGGAGCCGCCGGATGTCGTGGCTTGTGGCTGTTCCGCGACGGATGGGGTCAGCCGTGGCACGTCAACTGCCGCCTGTGCCGGTGGCTGATGCGCTACAGGCGCGTTGGCGGCTCGCGCTCGGCTGAACGAGGTCGGCGCCTGGGTGTCCGTGGCGGTCGAGTTCGAGCCGCCGGTGGCGCCCGCTGCGGCAGGGTCGGGGCCGCCGGTGCCGCCCGCTGCGGCAGGGTGGCAGCTGTCGCTGTCGGCGGGGACGGTGAGGACGACCTGGATGTCGACGGTCGCGTTGCCGGTGACCAGGTCGGTCAGGGCCTTGCCGCGGGCCTGCTCGATCGAGCTACAGGTGCCGGCGGACACCAGGTCGTGGGCGAGGCGGTAGATGGCCGCCCAGGCCGCGGCAGCCTCCTCGCTGGGAAACGTGCCGTGCCACTCGTCGACCCCCGGCTCACCCACCCAGCGGCGCAGCCCGGTCGACGCGCGAGCCCTCTTCGCGCGCTCGCGAACCAGGTCAGGGGAGATGCGGGACAGCAGCACCCGGGTGCGTCGCCGCAGTGCCGAGGCGTCGTCGCCGAGGTGCCCGTCGAGAGCCGAGACGATCGCGTCGGCTACGTCGGCCGGTGCCACCTCGAGCTCGAACGCGACGACCCCCGCCCGGTAGGCATCGAGGTGACCGGCCGCCATCGCCTCGTGCAGCCGCGACAGCCCACTCGCCACGGGAAGCTCGCGGTCGTCGGCCTCCACCGGCACCCGGCCGGCGGCCAGCCGCACCGCCTGCTCGACCCGGCGCTGTGCCTGCGCGTGCGACGCCCCGAGCACGGGAGCGGCGAGGTCGGCCGCATCGAGGGTCACCCGCCCGAGCCCGTGCACGGTCTCGCCCGGGGTGCCGTCCTCGCACCAGTCGCTCTCGCGCCGGGCGACCTCGGCGATGGCGGCGTCCTGAACTGCGGTGAGGGTGTTGATCAGGGACTGGCAGTCACCGACGACCACGAGCCACTCGTCGCGTCCGCGCGCGCTGCCCGGTTCGGCGAGCGCCGTGACGACCCGACGCGCACCGACCGACACGGCCTCATCGAGGGGGATCGGCACCGGTCTGGATGGGGTTCTGCTCGCGCCCGAAGACCGCTCGCCGCGCCGGTGCGATGTGACCACGTCTCCCCCTTCCCCGTGACTCAATTCTACCGCGAACTGCGATATCGCACAAGTGTTCGAACTAGCGTGTTCGACCGCAGCAGTGTTGTTCTCGACGAACTGAGCTCTCCTGTCGCAGCCCACCCGGCACCCCGATGCGGAACCCGACGAGCATCGGACCGGGACCTGACCGACCAAGGGGGGCGGACGGCATCCGGGCTGCTCGAGGAGGCGACCACAGACTGAGGCGAACGCGACCTGGGCGGCGCGGCGGCCACCCCGGTGACCTGGTCGCACCCGCCCGCGACGCGCACGACCCGGCGACCGGCAGGATGTGCGCATGCGTCCCATGCTGGCCACCGTCGCCGACCGCGTGCCCACCGGCGACGCCTGGGTGCACGAGGTCAAGTGGGACGGGATGCGGGTGCTCGTCGACGTGCGCGACGGCGTGGTCACCGTGTGGTCGCGCAACGAGCGGGACGTGACCGCGGCCTACCCCGAGCTCGAAGGCATCGGTCGCGACTACGACGACATGCTGCTCGACGGCGAGGTCGTCGCGCTCGACGGCGGACGTCCCAGCTTCCACGCGCTCACCGAGCGGATGCACGTCGCCGACCGCAGCCGGGCCCAGCGACTGGCCGCCACCCGCCCGGTGACGCTGATGGTCTTCGACCTGTTGCGGCTCTTCGGCTCCGACCTCACCGGCCAGCCGTGGGCAGCCCGCCGCGAGCTGCTCGAACGGCTCGCCCTCACCGGCCGGCACTGGCAGGTGCCGGAGGTCTACGACGACGGGCCCCGGCTGCTCGACGCCACCAGGGAACAGGGCCTCGAGGGCATCGTCAGCAAGCGCCGCAGCGCCGCCTACGCCACCGGCCGCCGCTCGACCGACTGGCGCAAGACGGCGCACCGCAGCAGCCTGTCGGTCGTGGTGGGGGGCTGGCGCCCGGAGGTCGGGTCGAACGGTCGGCTGGGCGCGGTGCTGGTCGGCCTTCCCGACGGAGCCGGGGGCTGGCGGTATGCCGGCCGCGTGGGTTCGGGTCTGGCCGGCACGGCGGGCGAGGCGCTCGCCCACCGGCTGCGCCCGCTGCACCGGAACACCTCGCCGTTCGCCGACGAGGTGCCCGGCATCGACGCGCAGGGCACGACCTGGGTCGAGCCGCGCGTGGTGATCGACGTTCGCACCCTCGAGCTCACCGGTCAGCACCGGCTGCGGCAGCCGGCCTACCTCGGGGTGCGCACCGACCTGGCCCCGGCCGACCTCGAAGAGGTCGACGATGCCTGAGTACGTGCCCGAGGTGACCCGGGTGGAGGTCGACGATGCCTGAGTACGTGCCCGAGGTGACCCGGGTGGAGGTCGACGATGCCTGAGTACGTGCCCGAGGTGACCCGGGTGGAGGTGGCGGGGCGCAAGCTGCGGCTGACCAGCCTCGACAAGGTGATGTACCCGTCGACCGAGACCACCAAGGGCGAGGTTCTCGCCTACTACGCGCAGGTGGCCCCGCTGCTCCTGCCGCACGTCAAGGACCGACCGGTCACCCGGGTGCGGTGGCCGCACGGGGTCGAGGACCAGATGTTCTTCGAGAAGAACGTGCCGGCCGGGGCGCCGAGCTGGCTGCCGCGGGTGCCCATCGACGACGTCACCTACCCGTTCATCGCCGACCTCGCCGACCTCACCTACCTGGTCAACCTCAACAGCCTCGAGGTGCACGTGCCGCAGTGGACGGTCGACGGCGAGGGTGGGCGGCGCAACCCCGACCGCCTGGTCATCGACCTCGACCCGGGCAAACCGGCCGGGCTGCACGAGTGCGCGAAGGTGGCGCTGCTCGTGCGCGACCGGCTGGCCGCGCTGGGGCTCGACATGTTCCCCGTGACGTCGGGAAGCAAGGGGATGCAGCTCTACGCCGCGCTGGGTGGCGACCTCACCAGCGACCAGGTGCGCGATCTCACGATGCAGCTGGCGCAGGAGATGACCAAGAAGCACCCCGACCTCGTGCTGTGGAAGATGACCAAGTCCCTGCGGCCGGGCAAGGTGTTCCTCGACTGGAGCCAGAACGTCGCCGCCAAGACGACGATCAGCCCCTACTCAATGCGTGGCCGCGAGCTGCCGTGCGTCGCGGCGCCGCGCACGTGGGACGAAGTCGAACGCGGTGCGAGAGAGCCGGACTCGTTGCGGCAGCTGATGTACGACGAGGTGCTCGAGCGCATCGAGCGCGACGGCGACCTCATCGTCGACCTGCCCTGAACCGACCGACCCGCCGCAGTCAGCTGAACCGCCGCAGTCAGCTGAACCGCCGCAGCCGGATGAACCGCCGGAAGTCAGAGGACTCGCCGGAAGTCAGCGGACTCGCAGCCGCGGGCACCCGGCGCACTCGACGCAGCCGGGCAGGGCGTAGATCAGGCAGCACGACTCCCGGGCGGGCGCGCCCGGCCGCAGCAGCCCGGCCGCCGCCTCCGCCTCGCGCCGCGCGGCCGACCACATGTCGTCCACCAGGGCCGCGCGGGTGTGCGGACCGAGCCGGACCAGGGCGGGGTATGCCGTCGCCACGGGCTGGGCGACCGCGCGGTAGTCACGCTCAGCGCGGGTCATCCGCGCGTCGAGCGCACCGGTATCCGGCAGCAGTGCGGTCAGTCGCACCCCGGCCGGCACCAGCGTGGGGCCGAGCGTGAAGGTGAGCCCGGTGAGGTCGGCACGCCACGGCCCGGCGGCCGCCGCGTGGGCCGCGGTGTGGGCCGGTACCTGCAGGAGCCACTGGAGCACGAAGACGGCAGCGACCTGGGGCGGGGCCTCGACGTCGTACCACCGGCCGTGCAGGGCGGTCAGCCGCAGCTGCCACAGCCGCGCATCGGCGCCGAGGGTGTGCGGCCGGGCGGGCCCGCCGGCGGTGAACGCGAGCCACGCGTGCCGCCGGGACATCAGCGCTGCGGCGCGCGCCGGGTCGGGGGGCGCCGCAGCGACGGGGGGCTCGGGTCTCAGCCGTGCGCCTTGTCGTAAGCGGTCTGGACCTCGGCGGAGATGCGGCCGCGGTCGCTGACCTGGTGGCCCTGCTCGCGGGCCCAGGCGCGCACCGCGCCGAGGTCGGCCTTGCGGCCGGAGCCCTTGGAGCCCGAGCGCGCAGCCGAACGGCGGCCGCCGGTGCGCTCGGCGTGACCGATCCACACCGCGAGGTCGTCGCGCAGCCGGGCGGCGTTGTCCGAGGTCAGGTCGATCTCGTAGCTGACACCGTCGAGTGAGAACGAGACGGTTTCGTCTGCGGGGGAGCTCTTGTCGATGTCGTCGACGAGGAGCACCTGGACCTTCTTTGCCATGAGCATTCCCTTCAGGGGGTCTTCGGGACGGCATTCGGGCAAGGCCGAAAGATGCCGGAAAAGACATTAGCAGCGAATTCCCCGAAAGGTAAGCGAGGGCGAATCTGCGATCTCCCGAAGGGAGGCGATCATCATGAACCACCCTCGCGCCCAACCTCACCGGCGGCGGGCGGGTCGACTGCCGAATTCGTGCCGTTGCCGGTCGGCTCGGCCTCGGCGCGATCCTGTTCGGCCTCGAATCGGCGCTGGGCGATGCGCTCGCGACGGTCACCCTCGAGCATGCTCTTGATGAGGAAATAGAAGAGGATGGCGACGAGAATCGTCGGCAGAATCGCTGCGAGGTAGGGCCACACGTCACTCATCGCGTCACGCCTTCCGGCTTCAGGTGCGGAAAGAGAATGGTCTCGCGGATGTTCGCTCCGGTGAAGAGCATGACCAGCCGGTCGATGCCCAGGCCAAGACCACCCATCGGCGGGGCGCCGTACTCCAGGGCCCGAAGGAAGTCCTCGTCGAGCTGCATCGCCTCGGGGTCGCCCCCGGCGGCGCGCAGCGACTGCGCGGTGAGCACCTCGCGCTGCACCACCGGGTCGACCAGCTCGGAGAAGCCGGTGCCGCGCTCGACTCCGGCGATGATGAGGTCCCAGGCCTCGATGAGGCCCTCCTTCTCGCGGTGCGGGCGGGCCAGCGGCTGGGCGATCGCGGGGTAGTCGCACAGGAACGTCGGCTGGAGGAGCGCAGGCTCGACCAGCTCACCGAGCAGCTCGAGGAAGACCTTGTCCTTCTCCAGCGCCGGGTCGACCTCGACGTCGTGGGCCCCGGCGATGCGCAGCAGGCTCTCCATCGGCGTCTCGAGGGTGACCGTCTCGCCGACGGCCTCGCTCACCGCGTCGTACACCGGCAGCCAACACCACTCGCCACGAAGGTCGACGGTGCCCGCCGGTGTCTCGACGACCCGCGAGCCGAGGGCGTCGGCCACCCCCAGGTAGAGGTCACGCATCAGGGCGCCGATCGAGGTCTGGTCGCCCCACGCCTGGTAGGCCTCGAGCATCGTGAACTCGGGCGAGTGGGTGGCGTCGACGCCCTCGTTGCGGAAGATCCGGCCCATCTCGTAGACCCGGTCGACGCCGCCGACCACCGCCTTCTTGAGGTTGAGCTCGAGGGCGATGCGCAGCACCATCTCGTGGTCGAACGCGTTCATGTGGGTGCGGAACGGGCGCGCCGCCGCGCCGCCGTGCACGAGCTGGAGCACCGGGGTCTCGACCTCGACGTAGCCCTGGCCCTCGAGCGTTGCCCGGATGGCGCGCAGCGCTGCGGCCTTGGTGCGCACCATGTCGCGGGCCTCCTGGCGCACGACGAGGTCGGCGTAGCGCTGGCGCACCCGGCTCTCCTCGGAGAGCTCCTTGTGCAGCACCGGCAGCGGGCGCAGCGCCTTGGCCGCCATCCCCCAGCGGCTCGCCATGACCGAGAGCTCGCCGCGACGTGAGCTGATCACCCGACCCTGCACGAACACGTGGTCGCCGAGGTCGACGTCGGACTTCCACGCCGCGAGCGACTCCTCGCCGACCTCGGCGAGGCTGAGCATCACCTGCAGCCGGGTTCCGACGCCCTCCTGGAGCGTGGCGAAGGCGAGCTTGCCGGTGTTGCGCAGAAAGACCACGCGGCCGGCGACGCCGACGACGTCCGAGGTCTCCTCCCCCTGCTCGAGGTGCCCCCACTGCTCGCGCACCTGCTCGAGGGAATGGGTGCGCGGGACCGAGACGGGGTAGGGCGCGATGCCGGCGGCGAGCAGGCGGTCGCGCTTGTCGCGGCGGATCTGCAGCTGCTGCGGGAGGTCGGCCTCGGGGAGGGGGTCGGACGGCGTCTCGGTCACGAGGGTCAAGCCTACGGGCGCCGTCGGGGCTCCCCGTTACCGTGCCCGTATGCCGCCCGCCTCGCCACCGTGGACGCAGGGGCTGCCGGCCCGCCGGCTGCAGCGGGCCCGCGACGCCGAGCTGCCGGCATCCGACGTCTGGCCGCTCACCATCCCGGCGGTCGCGCAGGTGCTCGAGCAGGGGCTCGACCTGGCCCCCTGCACGGTGCTCGTCGGTGAGAACGGCTCGGGCAAGTCGACCCTGGTCGAGGCGCTCGCCATGGCGGCCGGCATGAACGCCGAGGGCGGCTCCACCGGCGCCACGTACCGCACGCACGCGAGCGAGTCGCCGCTGCACGAGTGGCTCACGGTCGTGCGCGACCCCGGGGCGCCGCGGTGGGGCTACTTCGTGCGGGCCGAGACGATGCACGGGCTCTTCACCTGGCTCGACACCAACCCCGGGGGCGCCGATCCCCTCTTCCACGCGATGTCGCACGGTGAGTCGTTCGTGTCGCTGCTCGGCACCCGGCGGTTCCGCGGCGAGGGGCTGTTCGTGCTGGACGAGCCGGAGGCCGGGCTGTCGTTCACCGCCCAGCTGCACCTCGTGGCCGAGCTCACCGAGATGGCCCGGCGGGCGCGCACCCAGGTGGTGCTCGCCACCCATTCACCGGTGCTGGCCGCCATCCCGGGGGCCGGGGTGCTGGAGCTGGGCGAGCACGGCATCCGCCCGACGACCTGGCACGACCTCGAGGTGGTGACCCACCACCGCAGCTTCCTCGCCGAGCCCCGGCGCTACCTGCGGCACGTGATCGACGACCTCGACGACTGAGCCGATTGGAGAGATCCGGGCCGGATGCCGGGCCGGATGCCGGGCCGCGGTGCCGGGCCGCGGCACCGCGCCCCCCGGGGCGCGCGTCAGCGCTCGTCGAGCAGGAGGTCGAGCGAGTAGTCCTCGGCCCGGTAGCAGTGGTCGCCGAACTCGATGGCCTCGCCGGTGCCGCCGAACGCCGTGCGGGTCATCGTGAGCACCGGCTGCTGGCCGACGATGGCGAGCTGGCGGCGCTCGGCCCGCGTCGGCATCCGCGCCCCCACGCTCTGCCGGGCGACGACCGGGCTGATGCCGCGCGCGCGCAGGGCGGCGTACAACCCGTCGCTCGCGAGCTCGTCGGCGGTGATGTCGGCGTAGGCGGGTGGCAGCCAGTTGTGCAGCACGGCGAGCGGCGCCCCGTCAGCGCAGCGCAGCCGCACGACGGCGAGCAGGTCGGTGTCGGGCGGCAGGTCCAGCGCCACTGCGGCGCGGGCGTCCTTGGTCGTGCGCAGGCCGAGCACGGTCGTCGTCGGCTCCTGGCCGGCTCGCAGCAGGTCGTCGTGGAGCGAGGACAGCACGGCCCGGCGGTGCACCTTGCGGTTGGCGACGGTCGTGCCGATGCCGCGACGCCGCACGACCAGCCCCTGGTCGACGAGCTCCTGCATCGCGCGCCGCACCGTGGGCCGTGACACGGCGAGCCGCGCGGCCAGGGCGACCTCGTTCTCGACGGGGTCACCCGGCTGCAGCCGACCGTCGTCGACCGCCGCCGTGAGCTGGCGCGCGAGCTGGTGCCACAGCGGCACGGGCGACGCACGGTCGACGCGCACGTCGACGAGCCCACTCTGCATGGTCCGGACTGTACAGCGCGCCGAGATCCATGTCAGTATGTCCTGACAAGGGAGGGATGCATGCGCATCGGTCTGGCCGGCGCGGGACGCATCGGTGCGTTTCACGCCACGACCCTCGCCTCGCTCGAGGGAGTTCACGAGGTCGTGGTCGGCGACAGCCGCCCCGAGTTCGCGGATGCCGCCGCCGCGGCGCTGCCCTGCGCCCGAGCCGTCGACGTCGAGGCCCTGATCGGCTCGGGTGTCGACGCGCTCGTCATCGCGACCTCCACCCCCGGGCACGCCCCGCTGCTACGCGCCGCCGTGGCCGCCGGCCTGCCCACGTTCTGCGAGAAGCCCGTGGCGGGCACCCTCGCCGAGACGGTCGACGTGGTCCGTGTGGTCGAGGCGTCAGCGGTGCCCGTGCACATCGGCTTCCAGCGCCGGTTCGACCCCGGCTACCGCCGGGCGAGGGATGCCGTGTGGTCGGGCGAGCTCGGTTTCGTGCACACCCT
>Ga0335397_10003145_pt1 | contig 22275 bp, 26 predicted proteins | sample MAT04_FD_205740 | JGI IMG/M metagenome (GOLD analysis project Ga0335397, IMG submission 205740) | Freshwater microbial communities from Lake Fryxell liftoff mats and glacier meltwater in Antarctica - MAT-04 (spades assembly) (version 2) ... | reverse complement strand
ACAGCAACGGAGAGATTTTCAACTGTCCGGACAGGCGACGAATCCCTGCCTCGTCGTGAGGATGAAACGTCCATTTTCTTTCCACGTAGCCACTCCCTTTAGGTTTGTAGTCCCGCCTTTAGGCGGAAGTTCAGAGCAATGTTCCGTGCAAATTCCGCCTAAAGGCGGGACTACAAACGGGTACCATCGACAAATCGAGTGCCATTGGGCTAGCGCCCTCCAACCCTGATGTTTTAAGACGAAGCACTGGAGCGGAAGTGTAGCCCGCATACGGCACGGCGTGAATTCACAGCACTTCGCGAAGCCACCCAGCAGCCGAAATCTCGCGACCATTGAGTGAAATCGCCGGACAATTCCGCAAATTGCCAGACAACACTGAATTCTTTCGAATCCGGGACCCCGTCATTCGGCCCTGACTGCCAGAATTCAGAAAAGCTGCTAATATGCGCGGACTTGAGCCGATCGCGCGATGTTCGCGAAAACCGGACCAAAAAGAATACCAACAAACAGGATCTGCGGTGGCACGACGTGCCGTCTGCGGTCCTGATTTTCACAACGTACTGAAACAAAAAAGGGAATGTGATGGCTAACGATCCGTATTCTGCGTGCCCATGCGGCAGTGGAAAAAAGCTGAAGTTCTGCTGCGGCGAGTATCTGTCCGATTTGCAGCGAGGATTTCGACTGCGGGAAAACCAGCCAGAAGCCGCTGTGAAACTGTTCCGCGATTTGCTGCGCAAGCATCCGGACAAAGACGTTATCCTCAGAGAACTGGTTTACACGCTGAATGAGCTGGGGCTGAGGAGCGAAGCTCGCCAGGTGGTTACCGATTTTCTGAAAGCGAACCCGGACCAGCCCATGGCTCTGCTGGCGATGGCCGAGATCTGTCTGCAGGAAGACGGCTATACGGCGTCTCGGCGAATTCTGCACCGCACATTCCAGATCTGTTCACGATCACAACCGACAGGCATCTCATTCCTCGCGTCCATGATTGCCGCTGAAATGGGCAACACAGGATGCCTGATGGCAGCCAGGGAACATCTGTCTCTGGCCGTGCGAACGGCATCGGGTGAGCGACAGAGGAATCTTGTTCTGCAGTTAGTCCGGTTTGAATCCGAAAGCAGTTTGCCATTTGTGTTTCGCAGTACGTATCCGCTGCTGCCAGTTAACAGCAGCGAAGAAGCCACGCAACAGGACGTGCGTGCCCGCAAACTTAGTATCCTGGGCTGCTGGGAACCCGCTGCCATTCTCTACAACCGCCTGGCGGATGCGTTTCCCACTGAAGGTGCGATCTGGTTCAATCTTGGACTCTGTCAAAGCTGGGATGGTCGCCTGGCAGAATCCGCCAACTCCCTGCATCATGCGGCTACACTGCTGACAGATTTCGATCAGGCTGTGGCGGCAGAAGTACTGGCTCAGCAGATCGATTCGCAACTGAGTACAGATCGCTACCGGTTCTATTCTGTCTCACTGGATGTGCGCTCAGTCTCCGAACTTCTCAGCCGCCTGGAATCGGAACCGTTGCTGCACCGGATTCATACGCATGATCACGAAGACTGCGAACACCCGGGCGGAACGGATCACGCGGCAGAAATGATCCTGCTGTCTTCCGCAGTTAAGGCAGAAGATCTGCACGACGCTTCACAGCTTCCGGAATCGATTGCTGACGTCGATCTGTACGATATCACTGACGCAGACGAAGCCGTCAATGCCGGCGTCCATCATCCGTTTTTGACAATCACAGCTTCCGAATCGGTTATCGATACGGCAATCGTCCGAATTCGCGCGATTGCCGGTGACTTGATTCTTACATCGGGCGATGAAGAAACTAAGGAAGTGATCAGCATCGAGAAATCCGAGTGTCGAGTGTTCGACCATCGATACTTCTGTCCTGCGGGTCTCACGCAAAAACGATTCCGCAATTTGACACGACAGCTGGAACCACAGACCGTCGAAGCCTGGATGCAGATGCCACAATCAGCACTTGGTGGAAAGTCCGTTCTGGAAGCGGCGAATGACGACGCAACGAAAATAAAACGCGCGGCGTGTGTGATTGCGTTGATGGTCGCTGCCTCGCGGTATGATCTGGCTCCGGACTTTGCCGCCGTGCGAGAGCGACTAAACATTCCCACGCCGGCTCCTCGAGACATTCCGGAACATTTCGTCATGGCGGCAATCCCGGCTATCGAATACGAACGCATCGACGTGACAAAACTGACCAGCACGCAGCTTCATGAATTCACCAATCGCTGTTCGATTCTTGGTCTGCGGGATCAGATTCGCGCGGGTCTGGACGAATTGGCAACTCGCCCTGAAGGGATCAAAGAATACGATGCGCGACGTGGCTGGCTGATGCGTGCCGCCATCGCTCGTGTTGAAGAAGATTACGAGTTTGCCTATCAGTGTCTGGATCACGCGCGAAATGCTGCAGCGACCGGAACGGATGTCTTTCGACACCAGTTGGAACTCGATATTCGCGAACTGTCATTTCGGCTGGATGACCCGGAAGATCCCGGTTTGATTACATTGCTGCATCGGATTCGTGACCGCTATCTCCACAAGATTCCGGATATCGAAGCAGTGATCCGCGAACAGCTCAATGTTGCCGGCTGTGGGCACCTCGCTTCCGAACTGGACGGCGGTCTGACAACGGTCGGAGCTGGTTCGTCGCTCTGGACACCGGGTGCGGCGGTCGAATCGTCGGAATCCGGAAAGCTATGGATACCCGGGCAGGAATAGTCCGTTGTACTTCGACAACGCCGCCACAAGTTTTCCAAAACCCGACAGCGTCTGTGACGCCGTCGATAGTTCGATGCGTGGCGGAGCGGCCTCAGCGGGCCGCGGGACTCACGGAAAAGCCGAAGCCGCCGGCCGGATGATCGAAGAATGTCGCCGCCAACTGGCATCACTATTGGGCGTGGCGACGCCCTCGCACGTTGTGTTCACTCTGAACTGCACCGACAGTCTGAATACGGTGCTGCAGGGATTGCTGCAAACCGGTGATGCCGTTGTCGCTACGGCGCTCGATCACAACTCCGTGTTGCGACCTCTTGCCGCTTTGAAGCAACGACATAATATCGACGTGGAAATTGTTGCGTTCGATCCAGTTACCGGGTTAATCGACGAACAACGCTTCGCGGAAGTCCTGGCGTCGAAAAAAACTCGCCTGGTTGTCCTGAATCACGCATCCAATGTCACAGGACGCATCCAGCGGATCGCGGAATTGGCTCGCATCGCTCACGATCACGATGCATTGGTATTGCTCGATGCCGCTCAGACCGCCGGGCACTGGCCACTGAACATGACGGAACTGGACGTGGATTTTCTGGCTGCTGCCGGGCATAAGGGATTGCTCGGCCCGCTCGGTACGGGGATTCTTTGCATCCGTCCCGGACTGGAAACTCAGTTGCAGCCATTGCGATTCGGTGGTACTGGAACCTCCAGCGAATCATTTCTTCAGCCCGACGAGATGCCTGCACGTTTCGAAAGTGGAAATCTGAATTTGCCAGGCATCGCTGGTTTGCATGCCGCCTCAAAATGGATTCTGGCGAAAGGCGTGGAAACAATTTGTTCGCAGATTGATTCGCTGACGAGGCGGTTGTTGAATGAATTAAAATCCATCAATGGTGTCAGTATTCTTCAGCCCTGCTTTGAAACCGATAACTGCGGCATCGTGTCATTCAATATTCAAAACATGGACTGTCGCGATGTCGCGATGATCCTGGATCAGTCCTTCGACATTCAGTCTCGCGCCGGGCTACACTGCGCTCCGCTGTTGCACGAAACGCTTGCCACGTCTTCCATCCACGGCACCATTCGCCTAAGCCCCGGAATTTTCACGTCAGACGATGAAATTTCTTCCGTCGTCAAAGCCGTTCAGGAAATTGCTGTTCACTCTTAGTTGGACAGCGCCAGTTTATCAGCAGTAGTAGCCCGAAGCGTCAGCGAGGGAACGAGTTCGGTAAGATCCCTCGCTGACGCTTCGGGTTACAAAAACGCTCGGTCTCCCGGAAAAGTGGCGCTGTCGAATTAGGTTTAGAAAACCCGAACAATCAGAAAGCCGAATCTCCATGCAAAGAATCCTGAGCGTGATCTGCATGTTTGTTTGTCTGTGCAAGTTCGCAGTGGGCCAGATTCCTACGCCCGATGATGCGCCGCAGCCAGTGCCACCGGACGTCGCGGCCGGGCAATTTAGATTACCGCCGGGATTGCGGATGGAACTGGTGGCCAGCGAACCGTTGATTCGTGAACCTTCCGGCGTCTGTTGGGATGAGCATGGGCGACTGTTTGTCTGCGAACTGCACGGATTCAATCTTGATGGTCAGATTGATATCGACGAAGTCAACAAGACCGGAAAACTGGATACGGTCGTCCGCAGATTCTTCGTGCCGGAACATGTTGAGGAGGCTGCAAAAGCGGGAACCTATGGTACCGTCAAACAACTGGTCGACAGCGACGGCGACCGAATCATGGATAAAGCGCATGTCTGGGCCGATCACCTGCCGGCAAGTTTTGGAATCTGCCCCGCTCGCGGTGGAATCATTGTCGTGGGCGCTCCGGATATCATTTTTCTGGCCGATCGAGATGGTGACGGAATCGCCGAAGAGAAAGAGGTGCTGTTCACGGGATTTTCCACCGGTGTGCTCGACCGACGCATGGGCGATCCTCAATGGGGACTCGATGACTGGATTTATATCGGTCGCTCACATCGTGATGCCACCATCACTGGTCCACATCTGCCGAACTCGGTGATGCTTCCGGATACGGACTTCCGGATCAAACCGGACGGGTCTGCGATCGAACCCATCAGCGGAGCTGTCGGCGGGTTGGGCCACACATTCACTGAGGCGGGCGACCGTTTTGTCAGTTCAATCGGCTGGCCTGCACATTTTGTTGTGCCCTTGCCATGGCACTTGCTGGCGCGCAATCCCTACGTCGCCACCCCGCCGCTGACAGTCCAGGTCTTTCCAGATCGCCGAGTTTACCCCACAAGCAAAGCTCATCCGTGGCGAGCGAAACGTGCTCAGGATCCCGGATTCTCGAAGTTTTATACTGATGGCTGGGGCATCGCGGAATCCGCACCAAACGGGTACTTCACGTCGTGCTGCGCGCCACTGATCTATCAGGATTCAGTGCTGCCCGGATTGCAGGGACAACTGCTGGCTTGTGAACCGGCTCAGAATTTCATTCATCGCTCGGTCGTGACGCGCGACGGGCTGAAGCTGATGCTGAGCCGCCACGAGAGTGAACTGTCATCGGAGTTTCTTACAACAACTGATCAATGGTTTCATCCGATTGCGATGTCGCATGGTCCTGACGGCTGCGTCTGGATCACCGATTTCTATCGAGAGATCATTGAAGACTATTCCGCCATTCCGCGATACCTGCAACAACAATATGGCGTGACAAACGGAAAAGATCACGGTCGCATCTGGCGATTGGTTGCAGACACTCCTTCGTCTGTACCTGCATTTGACATGAGTAATCTGACTGCTGACGAACTCGCTCGTGAAGTCGGGTCCGAGCTGTTCTGGCGACGCCAGACATCGCGGCGATTGTTGGCGGAACATAAGTTGTCCGAAACCGAATTGGCAGACGTCACTGCAACGCTCGTTGATCTGGCTCATGACGCCAAACAACCGGCCACGGTGATTAACGCACTGCACACGCTCGATGCGCTCGGCAAACTTACCCCCGAACTGCTCATGGCACTGTATTCACACACCGACAGCGGCGTCCGTCGGCAGGCATTACAGCTTGCCGAAACTCGGATTTCGTCGCAACCCGAAATGCTCGAAGCTGCATTGAAAATGGCGGACGATCCCGCACCGACCGTGCGTCTGCAACTGGCGCTGACGTTAGGGGCAAGTCGCGACCCCAAAGTTCTACCCGCGCTGGTTCAATTGGCGCGACAGCAGGGTGACGATCCGTGGATGACCACGGCGATTCTCAGCGCGCTTGACGCGCGTGGTGGTGAGTTCCTCGCCGAATTGCTGCGCACGCCTGCTGACCTCAAGGCCGCTCAGGGATTGCTGGAACCGCTGTGTTTTGCGATCGCCGCACGGCGGAACGAACAGGAACTCAGCGATGCTATTCGGCAAGTCGCGACGATTGAAGATCGAGCCGTGCTGGCTTCCTGCCTGCGTGGGATGCGGACAAGTTTCGGAGTATCGGTCGCGATTGAGATCAGCAATGATGCGAAAATCGCGTTGAAATCACTGACTGGCAGTGATGATGCTGACGTGCGTTCGCTCGCACATGGGCTCGTGCGGATGATGATGCTCGAATCGCTGGCTGCGCGAGAGCTTCGACTCGATCAGGCAAAAGAGCAGTCGGGGGACGTGTCATTGAACGCTGACACTCGACTGGCGGCGATCAACGAACTCTCCACGGAAGACGATCCCGCTATTGCTCCCGCGCTTCTGGCCAGTCTGTCGTCTGCAACGCCCGTTCTGCACGAGGCAATTCTGAATGCGATTTTCTCGCGCCGAGACCGGATCTCCGCGCTGTTGGATGCTCTTGAGGAGAAGTCGGTCGCTCCAATGGCACTCTCGGCTGTGCAACGCTCGCAGCTTCTCGGCGATAAAGACGAGGCGATCCGATCGCGAGCGAGCAAACTGCTGACAGCGCCGGACAGCACGGCACTCGAGGCTTTTCCTCTGTTCGCAGCAGCATTGAAGAACCCTCGTGATCCGATTCACGGTCAGCAGGTCTTTCGAGAGATTTGCGGCAAATGCCATCAGGCGCATGGCCTTGGAGTCACAATCCCGATCGGGCCGGATCTGAGCTCCGAGTTTCAGCGAGCCGAAGAAACGATCATTCGCGATATTCTCGCGCCGAGCGAAGTGATTTCACCGGGGTACATGACCTACACTGTTGCAACAACCTCGGGTCAGATCTTCAGCGGGCTGCTGGGGTCGGAGTCGCCGACTTCACTCACATTGAAGCAGCCTCCGAAGATCAGCGCGGATTCCCAGCCGACGGACGGAAAACTCCAGGTCGTTCTGCGAAACGAGATTGACGAAATGCGAGTTTCGGCGGTGTCACTGATGCCGGAAGATCTCGTCAAAATGCTGAAGCCGCAGGATGCGGCAGACGTCATCGCATGGCTCCGACAACCGCAGGACCGAGTCGTCCTGCTGGATGATAATCAAGCTCTGGCGACATCGCTCAACGAAGGGCAGGGCACTGCGGAATTCATTACAGACGACAAATTCTCCGGCGAGTCGTGTCTGCGGATCGGTCCTCCGCAACGCTATTCACCGCGAATTCCCGGCTGGGAATTCCCTATTCGAGAAAAGCCTTCCGTCGGTGAGTACCGGTTTATCCGCTTCGCCTGGAAATCACCCAAAGCCGCAGGCGTGATGCTGGAATTCGCCGACAATGGCCAGTGGCCTCCCCCCGATCAGACTCTGCGCCGCTACTTCGCCGGTAAGAATCTGACGCAATGGCAGGCGGTCGGATTGGCTCCCCATCCGCCGGGAGGCTGGACGGTCATCACTCGCGATCTCTGGAAAGACTTTGGCGATTTCACGCTGACCGGCATTGCTCCGACTGCCATCAATGGACCGGCAATGTTCGACAGAATCGAACTCTTCCGCGCGTTGGAAACAACTTCCGGAACACCTGAGTGAAAGTTCTGCCTGTCGAGACCACGTAATCGGAGGACTTACGTCCTGCCGCTCGCCAAGGGGCTGAACGCCGCCTGCGGCTACGCCAGAATGTCCTGGATCACTTGGCCAGCATCCAAAATTGGGCCAACCGAATTCGGACGCGACATTCCAAACACCTTGTTTTCTGAGAAATCCCGTGTTTTTCAACGCCAAAACTACTTCCTGTCCACTTTTACGCACAGATTCTTCGGACGCGCCGTTTATCGTTATGTCGGAACACCCCCCCTGTTTGAGTACAAATAAAATTAGTCGAAATCGCCGTTGAAATGCATCTGCGTAATTGGTGTATCCTCCGTTGACACTGCCAAACGCTGCAAAGGCATCACGATGAGAAGACCACGTGCTGGAGTGACATTGATCGAGACGATTGTTGTGATTGGGATCATTGGTGTCCTGCTCGCGATTCTGATTCCGGCTGTCCAGAGTGTTCGAGAGTCCGCACGCCGGACAACTTGCCAGAACAACCTTCGGCAAATGGCATTGGCCGTTCACAATCACGAGGCTACTCACCGTGTATTGCCGGACCTCTACGTCGGCAATTTCCTTGCGCAACCTCGTGCTGCGCTCGACGAATTTCACTTTCATTCCTGGCGGACAGGAATTCTCCCGCAACTTGAGCAAATGGCCCTTTACGAACGAATTGACCTTTCTCAACCGGCGACGGTTGCGGCCAATCAAGCTAACCTGAACGTATCTGTTTCCATATTCGTCTGCCCATCCACAAGCATTCAGAATGCTATCGTTCCCGACATTTTTGAGTACAACAACGGCGCGATCCCAACGAAGAGGGTTGGCACCGCTGCGAGAAGTGATTATGAGGCAATCGCGGGTGTTAATTACAAACCCGCCGTGACCGGCAGTGGTGATTTAAGTGGCGTTAAATTCGGACCATGGGGCGAAACACAGTACGATGCTAATCGCAACACCGTTTCCTACAACTCAGGACGATTTGCAAGCGTGTCGGATGGGCTTTCCAACACGATTTTGATTGGTGAACGCGCAGGACGCCCGGACTGGTATCGTCGTGGGATGACGGTCGATCCGTATCCGTACTCAGATCCGAATAAAGGAATGGATTTTCATGAAGCCGTATGGGGCATCAGTACGCATATTTGGTGGCTTGTGTTTGATCATAAGCAGGCCATCAACGATACCAACGCGACGGGAATCTTCAGCTTCCATAGTTCAGGAGCGAATGTCGGCCTTGCCGATGGGTCGGTTCGTTTCTTGTCCGATACAAAGGCCCAGGAGACGCTTAATGCACTGGTGACTCGCTCGGCAGGAGACGCTACTAACGCAGAGTAAAGCCGACGAACCAGCCGAGCCGAAACTCGTCGATCCCAGGATCGCGGCCTATGTTCAAGAAGCCTGGTGATTGAACGATGCCCAGCGGCGTATGGGAAAAGCAATTGCACGGCGTGATGCGTATTTTGAAAATGGCGAGATGTGATGACGTTTGACGCGCAGTCATCCCGATCATGCGCGGCTCACTGCCGCAGTGCAAACATTTGGGACGCGGGATCTCGTCCCGGCGAGCGGAGCGACGTCAGTCGCCCGATTCCACGCCTCATCAGCCGCGCCGAAGGATCGGAGGACTTACGTCCTGCCGCTCGCCTTTCTGACAATGCCGATTGCCGCACGAGAGACCCATCTCGTCGATTCCGAAGAACTCAAGTCAGAGCCTCGCCGAAGTGCTTGATCGTCTCAAGGTCTCCCTGTAGATCTTCTTCCGTGTACCGATAGATGGGGAGCCCGCGTTGAACTAGTGCGGCTTCCATTCCCAGACGGTCCAATCCGGCCCAATTGGCCGCCTGGTGCAGAGTGAGTCGATTTGCGTCGAAGAAACGGCAAGCCAATTCCAGCCGAGCGTCGTCTTCGGGCAGGAAATGATCCTCACTACTATTTTCCAGTAATCTGAATGCTGCAGCGGACATTCGGTAAACTTGATAGACTCGCACTCCATGCAACAACTGGCTCGTCACGGCGGAGCGTGACAGCTACATTGTTGAGCGATTGCCCACCCTGGTCCGCTTTTGAATTCTCACACAATGTCACTCTACAGCCCCGACACAGATCCCAAGTACCAGCCGCGCGCCACTCCTTCCCCCGAGGATCTCCCCGCCACCGTGATTGTTTCTGCTGACACACGTCGTGTGGAGCGCCTGCCGGAAGGCCAGCATCGGACACGAAAGTGGCCCGTGTTGCACGCCACGTCTGTCCCGAAAATCGACGCCGCTCAATGGACGTTGAGAATCAGCGGGCTGGTCGATCGGACGCTGGAGTTTACACTCGAGCAGTTCAAACAACTGCCTCGAATTCAGGTCTTTGGTGATTTTCATTGCGTGACGACATGGTCGCGACTTGGCAACCTGTGGGAAGGCGTATCTGTCCGGCAGTTGCTGACAGAGTCCGGTGTTCAGGCCGCTGCGGAATTTGTTGTGATCGGAGCTTACGACAGCGGCTGGACCACCAACGTTCCGCTGGCAGCGCTGATGGATGACGATGTCTTGCTGGCAGACACTCACGACGGACTTCTGGTCGATGCCGATCACGGTGGGCCAGTCCGTCTAATTGTTCCTAAATTGTTTGCCTGGAAGAGTGCGAAATGGGTAAATCAGATTGAACTGACTGATCACAACATTCCCGGCTACTGGGAACAGGCGGGCTATCATAATGTGGGCGATCCCTGGAAAGCACAACGCTACCGAGATGATCCTGAGTGGAAAGCTTCCAACCAATAGAAGTCCAGCAGTTCGTTGAGTACTGCGGTGTGAATACCAACCCATGTCGCCGAACACTCGAAACCATCACCGACACCTACGCCCGTGTTCGGATTCTGCGATATTCAGTCATACGCGACGCTGCCACGACGGCAGGTACGTGAGTATTGGAAAGAAGATAGTGCCCCCTACAATAGCAGTCCTGCGTGCCAGCTTGTATGTCTTGTCGAAATCCCGTTGAAGCCGATTTGCAATCCAGCTAAGAATACGGCGACAAGGCTCATCATCAGAGACTGCACGAGAAAGAGTTCGAGATCATCAGTCCGGATCGTTTTTTTGTGATGAGCAGGAAGGGGAATCTTGCGGCCGTCGAAGCAGGATAAATCCAACCAGCCCACGCCATTCCGCGAAAACACTTGCAAGCGGACTCGAGTAGGTTGACCACGGGTTCGGTTGCGATAGAACTGTCCGGCGGGGCAAACGGGTTTTCGATATTGTCCGATAATTCGGCCATCTCAGCTCCCAGATACCCAATACGTATCAACGTCGCGCGGTGTATTCTATCCTGGATCCAGGTGAAACGAACAGCTATCATCATATTCACAAACTATGAACCCCGATTGAGACTGAGTAAACTCGTCGTGTTTTCCCAGAGAATGTTGTGACTGGCCGTCGCCATGCGAGCCGGTCGGCTCCTGCTCACCGGTCGGCAACAATTTCAAGTATTCTCGTCGCGACACAACTGTTCTGTTTCTCTATAGACCTGAAGGATAACCTCATGGCTAAGTCAACGTGCCCCGTCACTCGTGCTGAATTTATTAACGACGCTAAGCCTGTTGAAGTCGTTATCAACGGCATCCCAATGACGGCTGAAGTCAAAGAGTTTTCAACCGGATCTTTGGGCTGGTATCTGAATGGAAAAGCCAACATCAAAGTTGGCGAAAAGTCGGTCAGCGTTCAGATTGGAATGAATCTGACCATCGTTGGTTCGAAAGAGTTGCCAAAGTAAAATGCCGGCTGGCTGGTGCGGTTCGTTTTAAGAAAGCGAAAATCACAGGCCGAACAATTCGTCACTCCTTCATAAGTTCAAGCTCTGTGACGACCGGCAGGTGATCTGACGGGAATCGACTTTCTCGCTGGTCGTCAAGGGTCTGGAACCGATTGACTCTGACCGATTTCGTGGTGAAGACAAAATCAATTCGGTGCTTAGGAACAATTGCATTGAACCCGTTCCACGTCGAATCCGGACCTTTGCGTTTCTGTACCGAATGTTCGTAAGCATCGAGATACACTGGACGGGTCTCCGTGCCTTTTCCAGTCAGTGTGTTGTACGGAGGCGAGTCTGGCATCGTGTTCAAATCGCCCGTGAGAATGACAGGATGATCAACAAATTCTTCTCGCAGGTGTTTCAATAGAAGCGTCGCACTTTCGACTCGTGCCTGCGTTCCACGATGATCAAAGTGCGTATTCTCTGCCACCCAATCTTTGCGATTCGGCCAGGCATTGATTCCGTCACCGGTATTGTTGTAGCGGATATTCCACGTCATTACGTTCAAGGACTGGGCCACAGTATGTTGCCCCACAGCAGTAAGAATGACGAAAGCGAAAAGGAGTGGTTTCATAGAGGTTTACCTTTTGTCAATAAGTTGTTGCAGCCTGAGACATTCACCCATTCATGTACCTCTGGATCGTACCAGAAGTCCTTTGGGCTGACATGGCCCCCTGTTACGTCAACGCAGCCCGCTGTTCTTGTTCAACGTCTCGCCATCAGCCATACCTCGACTGTCTCGGTCGGCATAATCGTTGAGCGATGTCATCAGACCAACATGGCTGGCGAACGGAACTGGCTGCGGTGCGGATTCGAATTAGCCGAGACTCAGAATCCAGCAGTCATCAATTGTCATTTGCGAACGAACAGTCGAGGGAAAAATCTTCCGGTCTTTGCCATGTAATCTCGGTATTGCTGGCCGAATTTGTCTATCAGCCTTTGTTCTTCCTTTGGCGTGCGAACAGCAAGCAACGCAAGCACCAGCAGGCTGGCGAGTCCGATCAGCCAGTTCGCCGCCAACAACGTCACTGAACCCATGAGCAAAGCCGCCGTCACATAAAATGGATGCCTGACCCAGTGATATGGTCCGTGCGTTATCAATGTGGCTTCTGCTCGTGTCACCACGGTATCGGTCAGGTTCTTTCCAAGACTGCTCATCGTCCAATACATCAAGAGTGAAGATACAAAACTTATGACAACGCCAAACCAGCGAAATGCGAATTGCACCGGGAACACAGCCCATTGCACTGAAGATGGCGCGACCAGGTAGGCAGTGGTCGCGATCCCAAGGCCGAGTCCCGACAATCGAAGCACGGCGAAAAAGACATAGCCTTCGTCTTTGTGAGAGATCTTTTCGCCAGAGGATGCCGCCTGAATCCGGTGGTAAAGCCCAATCGTCATTGTGAGTAAGATCACGATGACAAGGGCGATGCGAAAGTGCGTTTCAGAAGCCATTGTTCTTCCGATCCTCGAAATGACGCCAGCCATTGCGTCAGTTTTTTCAGTTCACATCTATTCTCGATAAAACACGGCCAGCCAGACAGTAGGTTCTTCCGGCGTTGTCCATTCAACCTGATGCCTGCGGTGGGCAGGGATCAGCAGATGATCACCAGGCTTCAACGCAACAGACTCACCGTCCTCAAAGAACAGTGTCGCTTCGCCTTTCAGCACAATCACCCATTCCTGTTCTTCCTGATCGTACCAAAAGCCTTTTAGACTGGTGTGGCCGTTGGAAACAATGCGTTCAATACGGACGTGCTGGTTCTCAGCAAGAATTGTGACCAGTTCTTCGGCGAGACGGTCTGGTATTTCGTTGAAGAGATTATCAGAAATCCGGTTGCTCATGATCTTCCTCTGTGACCTCTCGCAGAACCCTGCATGGATTGCCGACAGCGACAACACCATCCGGGATATTTTTTGTCACGACACTACCGGCACCGATGACCGTCTTTGATCCAATCGTGACGCCGGGACAAATGATTGCTCCACCGCCAACCCATACATCAGAACCAATTGAGACTGGTCTGCCGAACTCCAGATTCCGTCGAAGCTGGGAGTTCATCGGGTGCGATGCTGTGTAAATCTGCACAGCAGGACCAAAGAAGCAGAAATCACCAACCCGGACTTCGCAGACATCCAGAATCACACAGTTGAAATTGAAGTAGACTCGATCACCGAGTGAGTGCTTCGTCCACAGCCGCTTTCATCGCCTGCATGGACTCCCGTGCAAATTGCCTCTGTATGTGGCGCACATAGGGATAACCCAACCGCGCCAACATTTGGTTGGGACGAGAGAAAGCAAGGATGTCGTACCAAACGGAATCATCCTTTGAATTCCATTCGACCTGAAACCGCTCTTCTCCGCTTTCGGCATGTTCCGGTAGTGTTCCGTATGCAAAACCATATCGCCGAATAGGCTGTTCCTCTTCAACGACGTAGACAATTCGACACGCATTCAGCACCCACAACCCCAAAGCACGAGCCAGTGTTCCGACATTTTGGTTCTGTGCTGGCGATTCATCTGATCGGTGAAGCTCAAGCCAGTCAAACTTGTAATGCTGCCAGTTTCTGAGTGCCAGTTTTGCGGCATCGAAGGTGGCAAGACCCGACCCTAAACGAATCCGATTGTGGTCAACGACAAATCCTTCTGGATGCCGACCATCTTTTGTTGCCCCAACCGATGAATATGACAGGTCGAGTCGAGATTGCGATTCGATGACTTGTCGGATGAGTTGTTTGTCGGGTTTTTTGAGTAGGAACATTTGATATTCCATTGCAGTCGCAGTTTTCATTGTCTTATCAACCGGAACGCGCTCACGTCCGGTTCTGTGAAAACCGTGAGTAAAGCTCTACGGCTGATTCCGTCCAGACACGTATTGACCGCTCGGTGTTAACCTGAACACAAGCAGTCTTTCCCATGCCATTCATGTTCAATCCCCTGCATCAGCAACGCACAATCAAATTCCACTGAACCGGGCGGGAACAACTCCTGATTCTCGAAGAAACTCGACGTGACGTTCTCCACTTTTAGTGCCCGTACTTGCCAGTTGAAGGTGCGAAGTTCCAGTCCGTCAAATCGACCGGGCGTGGTAGTGACAGAATAGCCCAGTGAACCGCGTTCAAAGAAACCGGACGCCTCGTGGAGTGATTTGAAAACAGAGCCTCCCGGAAGTTCTTCGGCGACGTGTCCTTTCACTAACAAGTGCGTTTGCCGGTCGTCGCTGGTCAGTTCCACGCGGAAATCGCCTTCATGCTCGTCCACTTTGAACTCAGCATGACTGTGGATTCCGGGGAATATCCGACCTCCCACTAACGTGTTGAATCTGGAGGACGTATCTCGACGCGGAACGAAAACCCCTTCCCTCGTTTCTCCGTCAATGTCCCACTCCACAGCAATTCGGTGGGCGGCGTTTTCTGAGGATAGTCCTGCAAACGCTGGCAGGAATCTGGGCCGAACTTGCTTCAGGCGGATCAGGCACACCCCCGCCATTCCTGATCCATTAATGAGCTTGGGACGGAATGGGGCAGGAAGCATCCGGGTGAGTGCCTCGGGCTTCACCCGGTAGTTCACCAGAATTCTGCGGTCGATGAGTCCACGGATCACAGGGATTTGCATGATTGCCACTTTCTCGGGCGAACCGCACGTCAGGGCGGCAGTTAACTTGAGCGTATCCGCGAGCGACCAACAATTCCGTTTCACGTCGAAATGGATTGAGGTGCTGGCCCTTTCAGCGTTTACAATATCCCGTTGATTCTTCAACCGACGATTTGTTATCTAAATCGACATCGTTGAAACTGCTTTTGCTGCCCCACCCGAAGATTCGCTCGAACAACGGCAGCAGTGGATTATGCTCAAGGCTTTTCTGGAAATAGACTTCGTGTTCCTTTTCCTTCATCCCCATTTCGTACAACACGCCGTCATGTTCGCTGATCTCGATCTCATTGAAGTATCGCAGCATGATGAAGTACTCGCAGACGTTTCCGCTTTCCAGTCGCCCTGCGAAGTAGTATGGCATGAACCACCCGATCACATAACAGCTACACGAGATGATCCTGCCAATGATGTGATATTTGATTTCATAGTACCGTGACGGCGGAATATCGTATCGTTGCATGATGGACAGAACTGTTTCTCGGTGTTGCCATTCATCCATTTCAATTTGTTTGATCGCAACTTTTTCGTCCGGGTTCCTGACCGAACCGGCATGGCCGATGTAGGCGAACGCTGCTGCTTTCTCTGCTGAGTAAGCCAATTGGAGCAGCTTCACAAGTTTTGAATGTTGAATGTTCAATGAGCAAACTCCATTACGGCGCGATCCCAATCGTGAACCGTTCCGTGTTCCTTCAGAATCCACCAGATACGCGGGCCGCCATCCGGTACTGAACGACGGTTTTAACCTCGTGAACCGCCCTCACAAAACAAAGTTAACATTTTGCGAATCTGCAATAGAGAACAATAAGGCTTTCTTGAGCAATTCGGCTCGGCAGAAGTCTCCGGTGACAGCTCAATTTTCGTTCAACTCATTTGGCAGTCGCCGCCTTCTTGACGATCTGCCGTGCCGGTTTCACGACGATCTTGCGGCGTCCAGAACCAGTTGCCTGAATCGTCACGCCCAGTAGTTTCACGACGGGCAGTCCGACGCTTTGACAAACGATCTCGGGATGCTCACTGAAGATCTGAATCAATCGCAGTGATGCGTCCGAAGGTTTTCGAGCACCCTGCTCCCAACTCTGCAATGTCTTGCAGGAAACGCTCAACAGCTTGGCGAATACACGCTGAGACATCGCCACTTGATTTCGCAGTGCGGCCAATGATGCAGCGTCAATCTCGGGTGGATCCTCCGGTGCCTCGATGGTTTTCAGTGTCAGTTCGCCGTTGGAGTGGGCGATACCTTCTTCGAGACTCTGTTTTAGTCGCTCGAACAATGGCTTGCGTGATTTGGTGGTCATTTCTTTCTCCTGGTGCTGCGACTGACTGACGTCTTTGCTTGCTGCTTCAATTTCGTGGTCAGCTTCGATAGCATCTTTTTCTCTGCTTCTGCCAGGTCGTCCTTTTCATTCTTACCGTAAACATCAAGCATGAAGAACCATTTGGCTTCCGGAACGTAGAGATAGATCACACGTGCACCGCCCCGTGTGCCCTTGCCTCGTTGCGGATCTGCCGTGCGGACCTTTCTGAGTCCGCCGCAGCCCGGCATGACCATTCCCTTATCAGGTTGGCCCATCAATGCCTGTTGCAACTTGTCGTAATCGTCGTCCGGCAAGTGCGTCGTGACCCACTTCGTGAATTCAGAAGATTCCACAAACACGGCTTTCATGTGGCAATCCAGTCTATCCTACTCAGTAGGACAGTGCAAGATGAAGAGTTCGTATGTTTCTGCAGGTCCCGCTTCCTGATAGCCGAGGATTTTTTGCCGGGAAGGAGCCTGCACCAGTTGTCATTGCCTGGAGACATTGAGTGTAGTTGGCACGACAACTTTATGTCGAATTTTTTCGAGTTCTTTCGTCGTGAGCGAAATTTTGTGTGGATTCGTTTCTTCCAGCTTGAGACGGTCGGCAAACTCAGGGAGAACCTCAGCGGTAGCAATTCGCTGGGCTTGGTAGACGGGGACTTTGTTGACTGTTTAGTTTCAGCACTCTACAGTAGGGTGAGTGGTCGAGCAATCATTTGGGAGGCGATGCAATGAGGTTCGGCGACCGAGTTAGACAGCTTCGACTTTAATGAATGTTCACGCAACGAACACTGGCGAAAAGAGTTGGCGTGACTGTGGATACATTTCGAAACTTGAATCAGAACGATTGCAGTTTGGCAGAAAGGGATAGCAAGAGTCGTGGCCCGAATTTGGCGACAGCCATGAAAATCCTCTTCCTCCACGGCTGGCACTCCGTTCCCGGCGGCGTCAAACCGACGTATCTGAAAGTTTCCGGACACGAAGTTCGAAACCCCAAACTCGATGACGATGACTTCGCCGCTGCCGTCCATACTGCCCAAACGGAATATGATCATTATCAGCCGGATGTGATCGTCGGCAGTTCCCGTGGTGGTGCTGTGGCTCTCAACATCAACTCAAAAGACGGACCACTCGTTCTTTTGTGCCCAGCGTGGAAAAACTGGGGCAACGTCAAAACGTTGAAGTCAAACTCAGTAATCCTGCACAGCCGAGCTGATGACGTGATTCCTTTCGCCGACAGCGAAGTACTTGTCGCCAAAAGCGGTCTGTCACCAGAGACGTTAATTGAAGTCGGCAGCGATCACCGACTCGCGGATGAAGAATCCCTGTCAGTGATGCTCTGGGCGTGTAATCTGCTGGGGACAGGAGAAAAGCTGCCTTGGCAGGATGATGAACCTCAATCACCACCGGATTACTCCAACAACAGAAACGCAACTTCGCAGGAAGAAGCCAGCTACGTCTGTGATGCCTGTGGGGAGGAGATCATCATTCCACTGGACCTGACAGAAGGTTCGAGTCAGACATATGTAGAAGACTGTCCTGTCTGCTGTCGAGCCAATACGATCCACGTCCAGATTGATGAAAACGGAAATGCGCAAGTCTGGGCTGAACCAGAGCAGGACTACGACTGATTGCCGGATGAAAACAAACGCATGGCATATTCCAAATCACTTGCAGAACGCATCCGACATCTTGTGTCTCGCCATCGTGGCATCACAGAGAAAAAGATGTTTGGTGGCGTTTGCTTCCTGCTGAGCGGCAACATTCTTGTGGGAGTCTGGAAAGATTCGCTGATCGCTCGTGTCGGAAAGGATGCTTACGAAGCAGCGTTGTTGAAAGCACATGTCAGCGAATTCGACATTACCGGCAAGCCGATGAAGGGCTGGGTGATGGTGGAACCTGATGGCATCGACAGCGATCATCAGTTGACTCACTGGATCGATCAGGCAATGGTTTTTGTCAGAGCGTTGCCCGCAAATTGAAAATTGAGATGTTAGTCCCAATCGGTTTCCCGGTGACTGGCAGGCAAAGCAACCATTCCACAATGGAGTGTGAGTCGGTGCTGGTTAGTGGAGTCAAGCACGGGCATTGCTATGATCACGCCATGACAGTAATGCACCGAACTATAAACTTCCTCATTCTGTTCATCCTGCTCGGATGTCAAAGACCTCCCGCAGCAACTCCGCAGACTTCGCCAGTAGCCGCAGAGCAGACGCAATCGACAGTCGAACCGATCACGTCACCAACGACGCCAGACGCAACGAAAGCACCGTCAGAACAAGCAAATGAGATCACAGGAAAAGTCGTTGGCATCATCGACGGCGACACGATCGACATTCTGACCGATGACAAGACTACGATCAGAATCAGGCTAAACGGCATTGACGCACCTGAAACCGGTCAACCGTTTGGCAGCAACGCAAAGCAGTATCTCAGCGAATTCATCGGCGGGCAGGTCGTCAGAGTAGTGACGCATGGTGAGGATCGTTACGGGAGGACGATTGGTGATGTGTACTTCAACTCCGTCGAAGAGATCATCATTTAGGCAACACGGTCTCTGACCATTTGCGAAAGGCAGCGAACCAAATGCAGACAAGAACTTCAGCTGACACCACCAAGACGCCAACGACAATCAAATTGGGATTTGGTGAAAAATACAAGTACGCCAGAACGCCACAGTACGACAATGTGAGGCAAATGCGAACGCATAAGTATCCAAGAAATGTCCGCCGTTTCGTCATCAACGACTGCTGACTGGTTTTCAAATCTGATGTCATGACGTGCAGTCCAATCATTGAGTGGCGTTCGCCAAATAGTATTTCGAGTCACGCTGGTGATTGCAAGGTTTTCTATTGTGACGTGTTTTTCGGGCTTCTTCAATTGCTATTAAGCATCCATCCCCGCTGAGTGAAAAACGAAGCGGCGTAAACCGAACTTCAGACATGTCTCAGTAACGATCACAGAAACGAGATAAACAATGAGCCGGACAATCGCAATCGGTGACATCCACGGTTGCTCTATTGCTTTGGAAGCCCTGATTGACGCCATCAATCTACAGTCAGACGACACAGTTATCCCACTCGGTGATTATGTTGACAGAGGGATTGATTCAAAAGGCGTACTCGATCAACTGATTGAACTTCAAGACCGATGTCATCTTATTCCGATTCTCGGCAACCATGACCAGATGATGCTCCATGCACGGGAAGGGCGATCAGACTTTCAATTCTGGCTAAATTGTGGCGGAGATGCAGCACTGGATTCTTATGGCTCAAGTCAGAAGCTGGATCTGATACCACGCAACCACTTTCGGTTTCTTGAATCGTGTCGCTCGTATTTCGAAACGAACACCCACATATTTCTTCATGCCAATTACAAACCCGATGTGCCGGTGGAACAGTTAGACGATCACACGATTCGATGGCTGTCGTTAAGGGACTATGTGCCGCCGAAACCGCATTGTTCGGGTAAGATTGTCGTGGTGGGTCACACACCGCAGCCAGAGACTCTGGATTTGGGGTACTTGATCTGTCTCGATACCGGAGTCTGGAAAGGCGGTTGGCTGACAGCACTCGATGTCGAATCGGGAACGACATGGCAGGTGAGTGAAAGCGGTACACGGCGGTGATGCTGCATTCATACTCGACTATAATAAATCCTGAAAACCGAATACGCAGTTGCGAAGTAGCTCAGTAAAGAAGTGCAGGACAAGTTGAGATGAATCCATACGAACCGCCAGCAGAACCTCAATCTGAACCTGATCAGTCGGAAACGCCGCTTGAGTCAAAACGACTGAGTTTTGGAATGGTGTTTGTTTGGAGTCTATTGTTGCTGCTGACCTTACTTCTCCTTGCATGGATGTTACTTCCAGATGTGCAATGAGGCCGCCCGGCGAGCCGGACATTTCAAGAGACCGCTCTCGCTCAAGAAATGAACACCTAACTCATCGAGATTTTGCTCGAAACCGGCTTCGCAGAAACGAAAAAGACCCTCGTCACAATGAAGGGACGAGGGCCTGAAACTCATCAACAGTACCAAACTTCTTACTGATCAAGTCCACCCCGGCAAACACAATCGGTGCCCAATTGCAGCACCCTCTCATTAACCTCGCCACATAAAGCGGCGTGAACAAACTCACAAACACAGCCGGAGTTTCGTAACACAAAAGAGCAAAACACAATCAACAAAAAACAAGTTCACTTACAAGATCATTTCTTCCATAGGCGTCCTCCAGATTAAGGAAAAACTCGTCAACGGAAAAACAACTTCACCAACGATTTTTATCGCCTATTCATGATCTGTCAATAAGAATTGTTTGAAATTTTTTGGGTGTCCGAATGCTGCAAAAATGATGGGATTTTTCGGCTGACTTTAACGATTTCGGGAAGTTTGATCCGCCTGTTTCTTAGCCTAATGCCTCATTCATCTGCATCCACTTTCTTCCATTTTGCCAACACCCATTCTGCATCTGCTTCTTCAGCCTCAAAGTCCAGTGGAACCTCCATTCCCGTGGGATGTTCTTCCGAGAAATCTGACTTCAGTGCTGAATGCCGATAGATCAATTCTGATCCTGCAATCCGACGAAAGCCCAGTGCTGCCAGTTCAGTGTCACGCATCATGCAACCCCAGAGAATTGTGGTCACAATCATCGAACAGTGACATTCCCTCAACGTGGTCTGAACTCTCGTAAAGGTTGACACCCTTCTCGTCATCGTGGGCGGGGAAGGCTGCTTGTCATCTCGGCCTGCCGTCGAGACAATTGCGAGAGACCAGCGATTTCGGCGTTGGTCATTAGCCCGAATCTGATCCTCAAGGTGAGAAATGCCAACGCTGCTAAAGACGATTTTGCTGCTTACCATCTCGAACATTTTCATGACGTTTGCGTGGTATGCCCACTTAAAGGAACTCAAGGCAAAGCCGTGGCTGATTGCCGTCGCCATCAGTTGGGGAATTGCACTCTTTGAGTATCTCTTTCAAGTTCCCGCCAATCGGATTGGTCACGAAGTCTACACCGTGGGGCAGTTGAAGATTTTACAGGAAGTCATCACGTTGTCCGTGTTCGTTCCATTTGCACTTCTCTATCTTAAAGAGCCACTCAAACTCGACTACTTCTGGGCGGCACTTTGCTTGTGCGGTGCTGTGTATTTTGTGTTCCGCAGTGCTGGTTGAACCGGTACGTGGCTTTTCTTCGGGGCTGCAAGAGCCGCTTCATGGGACCGGAACTGCATTGCTATACTGCCACTGGTGCTTGAATTAGTAATACAGAAATTGAACGCAGACAGCATCTCCTGATAGAACTGGATATCCTTCTGACGCCGCTGTGACGACTAACTGGAAATGGATGCATGGATTTACGGGAACTGGAAGCCATTGCTGAAAAGGAACTCCTGAAGCACGGACTTCGGGATTGGTCATTTGGATTGGCGAAAACGAAACGTCGGCAAGGTGTGTGCAAATATCGTGATCGACGAATTGAGATCGCTGAATACTATGCCCGTCATAATCCACCTGAGAAAGTATTGGACACGCTTCTGCATGAGATCGCTCATGCCATTGCGGGACCGAATGCTCGCCACGGCCCAGCATGGAAGGTCGTTGCAAAGAAACTTGGAGCCACGCCAAGGGCTTGCGACACATGCGACGAAACGGTCGTGATGCCCGGCGACTGGCAGGCAACCTGTGAAGCTTGCAACAAAACGTACCACAAATACAAACGTCCCCAGCGATCGACTGGTTACCGATGTCAGTGTGTCGCCCGTAAGTCGCTGTCATTTCAGTTTGTGGGAGATCCAGCACGGCGTCCTCCTGATCCACCGGCGATTGAACAGTCGGCGAAGTGGGAAGCAAAATGTGGCGGGTGTCAGACGGTCTATCTTCGCATCCTC
>Ga0335397_10003144_pt1 | contig 22276 bp, 12 predicted proteins | sample MAT04_FD_205740 | JGI IMG/M metagenome (GOLD analysis project Ga0335397, IMG submission 205740) | Freshwater microbial communities from Lake Fryxell liftoff mats and glacier meltwater in Antarctica - MAT-04 (spades assembly) (version 2) ... | reverse complement strand
GGTCACGACGAAAACGCCGAATTTATGTTTGTACTGGCTACGCTGTTCTTGGTTTCTTACGCAGCCGAAATGATTCAAATTGAGGCAATTATTGGGGCGTTTTTATCGGGAATTGCCATTACTCAAATTATCCCCAAAATGAGTCCGCTGATGAATCGGATTGAGTTTATTGGGAATACGCTGTTTGTGCCGTTTTTTCTGATTTCTGTGGGGATGTTGATCGATCCGCTAATTTTGGTGAAGCAGCCGCAGTCTTTGTTGGTGGCGGGGGTGATAATTTTAGCAGAATTGGTGAGCAAGTTTTTGGCAGCTTGGATACCAGGGAAAATCTTTGGTTTTAAGTTTCCGAATATTATGGTAATGTTCGGTCTTTCTGCTGCTCAAGCTGCTTCTACTTTGGCTGCAATTACGGTTGCTTTTGAGATTAAATTGGTCGATCGCGTAACGGTGAACGGCATCATTTTCATGATTTTAGTAACTTGTGTCGCTTCTCCTTGGATTGTATCTCGGTGGGGTCAACAAATGCAGGAGCCGGAGTCTAGTTTGCCGGCTGCTACTTCGGGAAAGCATTCATGGGGAGATCGAGTTTTAGTACCTGTTGCTAACCCGAATACGGAAGATAATTTGCTGCGTTTGGCTTTGATTTTAGCTAAAACAGCTCAGGGAACTTTGCTACCTCTGCATATTTTGTCCGATCGCGGGGAAGCAATTTCGCCGGCACAAAAAATGCAGCAAACTCAACTTTTGAGGGCGGCGGAAACTGTGGCTAACGCGGCTAATTGTGCGGTGGAACCGATCGCGAGGATAGATGATGCGATCGATCGCGGAATTCTCCGCAGCGCAACCGAACGCGAGGCTAGTTTAATTGTTTGCGGTTGGAAGGGATTTTCCACGACTCGCGACAATTTTTTTGGCAACATCATTGACAATATAGTGAGGCGATCGCCCGTACCGGTAATGATTGCTCGATTTCCCCATCCTATCCAGAATACAGCCAGAGTTATTTTGGCGATAACTGACAGCGAGTTAACTCGGTTTGGATTTCAGGAAACCGTGGATATTGCTAAGAGTTTGGCCCAGGAACTTAAGGCGACTTTACAAGTGTTGTTGGTGGCGACAAAACGGGAACAAGCTAACAAAAGTGCCACTGAGGTAGACATTCTTTCTGAGATACCGATAAATCGGGTGCGGGGAAATTTTGTCAAGCAGGTTTCGCAGCAGTTGTTAGAACACGATTTGCTGATTTTAACAACAATTTATCAGCCGCAGAATTTGTGGGAACAACCGGGAACTCTTAAAGAACCGGAATCGATCGCCCGCGCTAACCAAGAGCTTTCGATGCTTGTTGTTTATTTCCCCAAATCTTAAGTAATATTTTAACCGCAGATCGTCTGATCGATCTGCATTCATCTGCGGTTAAAATGCAAGAGAGAGAGTCTATTTTTACAGCGGATTTACTCTCGCTTGCTGGCTGATACCAATTTAATGTGAAGTTGCACATATCTCGATCCCCCTAAATCCCCCTTAAGAAGGGGAGTAGGGGTTGACTTTGATCGGAATCTTGTCCCACCCCCTACTCCCCTTATTAAGGGGGAGTAGGGGGCAAGCTAAGGGGGGATCGGATTATATGCAGCCTCATAAAAAATTGGTATGAGCTGAACTGTATTGGATTAGCAGCGACAAGCAAAGTATACTTGAGTTGGATAAATATTCTATAGAGCCGGTTAACCGCAAATTTCAAGCTGATAAACACTGATGGACGCAGATGCTTTCAATCTTGTCTGCGATTGAGTACAAGAGGTATAGTGCAATGGGATAATCTGTGTTTTGCTTTAACGTTGTGCGATCGTCCTCCCTTGCTTTCGGTTATGGAAGCCCTTCGAGCAAAGCCGATCGCACTAATACAAAAAATTCTACAAAAATTAGATCGCACTTCAACACAATTTCTCGGCATCTGAGGCAATTTTTCGGTATCTGAGAAAATTCTGAGAATATAGTGATATAGTTTCTAGTTGAATCAGTAAAAATGAGCATTAGACCCTATTTAAGATGGTTTTCGTCAATGGTGAGCGTTTGTAGCGCGATCGCGATCGGCACTTTCAGCAGCGTCACATCCCCTGCAAAAGCTGCGGAAACGGTTGTTGTCCGCAAAGGTATTTTAGAATCGTCAATATCGGTTGCGGATTTGCGCGAATTCGCAAAAACCGGAAAAGTACCCAAAAAACTGCAAACATACGCCAATATGCTATCTGACACACAGCGCAGTCAAATCTTGGGAGCACTAAAAGCGAAAATCCCCCTCAATGTAGTCGGTTTGAGCAACTTGCTAAATACGCGCATCGGGAGTGCGATCCTGACTGATTTAACTACTGTCATACCGAGGCGCGACGGTGCCGGTGTCCAAGCGCTGCGAGCGGCTTTGGTGTTGGGTGCGAACGCGCCGGAAGGCTTATCGGTATTGAGTTTTATAGAATCTTATCCGAGGAAGCGGGTAGTCGTGGATCTCGATCGAGCTTTCGCAGTTTTGGGAAATTTAAACGCGGGTTTTTGGCAAACTCAGCGGTTTATGGCGGCGATCGCACCTCAGTTAGCAGCCACTAAATCCGCGTTTAACCCGCCTTTCGATCCGACACAACCAGGGCCGAATTCGGTGCAGGTATTGCAGCTAGATTTGAACGATAGCGCCCGCAATCGGCGCATTCCAGTTGATGTCTATTGGTCGAGAGCTGCGACAGCCGACAAACCAACGATCGTCTTTTCTCACGGTTTGGGCTCAGTCCGCACCGATTTGCGTTATTTAGCCGAGCATTTAGCCTCCTACGGCTATGTGGTGGCTGCGTTGGAACATCCGGGAAGCAACGAAACGAACACTAATGCTGCGATCGCGGGTAAGTCTCGGTTATTAGCTCCTCAAGAGTTTTTAGAGCGTCCCAAAGACATCAGTTTTGTGCTCGACGAACTAGCAAAATTGAACCAAACGGATGATAATTTGCAGGGGAAAATCGCGATCGACCGATCGGTCGTAATTGGCTATTCCTTCGGCGGCGCAACAGCCTTGTCCTTAGCCGGTGCCGAACTGCAATTGAGCGGGCTCAAACAGCGCTGTCAGGGGGATTTGATTGGGTTTAGCTTGGGCGAAGGCATTCAGTGCGCGGCTGCGGGATTGCCCGAAGAACGGTATCAATTGCGGGATGCGAGGATTAAAAGGGCGATCGTCATGAATCCGACAACATCATTATTATTTGGAGAAACAGGTTTAAGTGCAATTCAAATTCCCACCTTAATAGTAGCAGGTTCTGCCGACAAAACAACACCCGCCCTAGTCGAACAAATTGCCGGCTTCCCCAAAATTCCCTCACCAAAATGGCTAGTCGGATTTGTAGGAGGAACCCACTTAAGCGTCAAAGATCCGAGTACAACCTTAGACCAAGTTGGGAGGCCGAGCACAGTAATTACCGGTGATGAACTTGTCGGCGACCAAGCCGCGAGCATACGCAATTATATTAAAGCTATCAGTCTGGCAATGGCCGCTCAACTAACAGATGAAGCTGACAAATATGCTATTTTTCTAACACCAGAATACGCACAATTTGCTTCTACAAATGCCATTCCGGTGCGCCTGGTAAAAGAAATTCCTCCTGAAACTAATGCAGTCGTGCAAACTTTCATCCAGCAGAGTCATTAGTCATCAGTCATTAGTCATTAGCATTTTGTAGGGGCGGGTTTAGCTAACAATCTATGATATCAGCCGATGTATCAAGGCAAAACCCGCCCTCCCCATCTTCTGACAGTTTCATTCCCCGCGCATAGGCAAGAAACCCGGTTTAGTTTATACGAGTTTTCTATTTAAGTAGGTGATTGAAAAAAAACAATAACATCTCGTAGGGGCGGGTTTAGCGTAGGATCTATGATACCAGCCGATGTATCAAGGCAAAACCCGCCCTCCCCATCTTATGCCTGGTTTCTTTTTCTTGAGCGCTGATATTTTGTGTCCCTACCAGGGCAAAATATAACCAAGCGCTTTCACAAACTTAACTCTCAAACTGCCATGCCTAAAAAAAATCTTATCCCGCTGTTGGTTCTGTTTATAGCCCTGTTTACCCTTTACGGTGACAGTTTAACTTTTCTCCCGAAACCTGTAAGAGATACCAGCGTAGCAAGTCGAAAGTTCTTCGTCGGGTTGTGGCCATCATGGGTGAAGCCGAGAGAGTTAAACAAGCAAAGGGATAAGGAGATTGAGGACTTGCAAAAAAACCCTAGTCCCAGTCGATAGTTTTGGAAGAAGGAAGAAGGAAGAAGGAAGAAGGAAGAAGGAAGAAGGAAGAAGGAAGAAGGAAGAAGGAAGTTTGTAGGGTGTGCAATGCGCACCGGTTGAGTTGTAGGGTGTGCAATGCGCACCGGTTCACTAAGTTTCAACATCTTGACTTTAATCCAAAACTCGCCAAAGCAATTTTCCTTTGTTTAACTGTGAAAAATCACAACGTGAAATAGAGGTTTTCTGCTTTTTTGGGTTCAGATTAAGCGCCTTGACAGGTCTGGGTGTGCGCACCTACATAATACTTGAGATTTGAGATTTTCCTCTAAGCAGTAAGGTGCGCAGTGCACACCCTACATAGAGAGGTTCTGCGTCCAGGATTGATTACGCCTGCTTTTTCAACCAGCTAAACATAGCGCGCAATTCTTTGCCCACTTCTTCAATCGGATGCTCTGCTTCCTGACGGCGCATGGCAATAAAGCCCGGTTTGCCGGCTTGGTTTTCCAGCACGAATTCGCGGGCAAATTGGCCGGATTGAATTTCGCTAAGAATTTTCCGCATTTCGGCGCGGGTGTCATCGGTGACAATGCGGGGGCCGCGAGTTAAGTCGCCGTATTCTGCGGTATTGGAGATGCTGTCGCGCATTTTGGCTAGGCCTCCTTCTACTACTAAGTCAACGATAAGTTTAACTTCGTGCAAACATTCAAAATAAGCTAATTCTGGTTGATATCCAGCGTCAACTAAGGTTTCAAATCCAGCTTTAATTAAGGCGCTCAAACCGCCACACAAAACTACTTGTTCGCCAAAAAGATCGGTTTCTGTTTCTTCGCGGAAAGTGGTTTCGAGAATGCCGGCTCTGGTGCCACCGATACCTTTAGCATAGGCCATTGCCCGATCGCGCGCTTGGCCAGAAGCATCCTGATATACTGCAAACAAACTTGGAACACCTTCGCCTTGTTCATAAGTCCGTCGCACCAAATGTCCGGGGCCTTTGGGCGCTACCATTACTACGTCTACGTTGGCTGGGGGGACAACTTGGCCGAAGTGAATGTTAAAACCGTGAGCAAATGCTACAACATTTCCTTCGGAAAGATTCGGTTCGATTTGTTCTTTGTAAATAGTTTTTTGAACTTCATCGGGCAATAAAATCATGATGAAGTCAGCGGCGGCGGCTGCTTTGTCTACCGGGTGAACTGTTAAACCCGCGTCGGTTGCTTTGGCGGCAGATTTGCTACCGGGATACAAACCGACAATGACTTTCATGCCGCTGTCTTTGAGGTTGAGGGCGTGGGCGTGTCCTTGGGAACCATAGCCGATAATCGCGATCGTTTTGTTGGCTAAGAGGTCTAGGTTAGCGTCTTCGTTGTAATACATACGGGCCATCGTGCTTGTCTCCTGAGATGCAAATTGGGTAATTGACTGCAAAACTCTCATTTTATCAAAGTAGGGTACTTTTTTTGCAAAAATTTATAGATTAAGATTTGAAGGGGGAAACATAAGACGGCGGTTGAAACCGCGTCTACACAGACAAAACCCACTCCAAGCGGGTTGAAGAAGAAGACCGGGCGGTTGAAACAGTGCGTCCTATCTGAACCGTATTGAAATATAATTGTCTATAGCGTGCTGTACTGTTGAAAAAACCAAACTAACGAACTTTTTTAAGATGAAAATAAAGGCAATACATCATGTAGCAATTATTTGCTCGGATTACGAAACGTCGAAGAAATTTTATGTAGAATTATTGGGATGTTCGATTATCAAAGAAACTTTCCGCAGCGAGAGAAATTCCTACAAACTAGATTTGCAAGTCGGAAACAGCAGCGCGATGATTGAGTTGTTCTCATTTCCCCATCCTCCTGAAAGAGTTAACAATCCTGAAGCTTGCGGTTTAAGACATTTAGCTTTTGCAGTTGAGGACATAGAAGCATCAGTTGCTTACTTAAAATCGCAACAAGTAGAAGTAGAAGAAATTCGCCTTGACGAAATTACAGAAAAACGCTTTACATTTTTCAGAGATCCCGACAATTTACCGTTAGAAATCTATGAAATTTAGATAATACGGCGGTTGAAACCGCGTCTATACAAACGAAGTCCGCCGACGCGGACTGAAGAGAATTGATAAGATCCGGTGATTTTAACCTCGCACTTTTCAACCCGCTTGGAGTGGGTTTTGTTCGTGTAAACGCGGTTTCAACCGCCGTCTTCAACCCGCTTGGAGTGGGTTTTGTTCGTGTAGATGCGGTTTCAACCGCCATCTTATCTTCGGGCCGTTAATTATAGATTGGTGATTTGAAGGCAGGATTCGATATTTTCTAACAAATTATTGATTAACTGAATCTGGTACTGCTGAATATTTGTCTGTAGTGGCTCTTTGCTGTCTTGAAAACTGATAACTTTGGCGGCGATTTCCTTGTAGTGTTGCAGCATGGAAAAAGTATCCATGCTAAAACTGGTGAGATAGTTTTTCGCAGCCTCGCTGCAAATTTCTGTTACTTCATTTAGATAAGCTTCTGAGGATTCAGGTGGCTTTTTATACCCAGTTCTTTTGTTCAAAATATAGCTAGCACCGCCGACTACTGCTGCTCCCACAGGCCCGCCCAACAACCAACCTAAGCCTGTTGCGATCGCCACTGGAGTCACTTCGCCCTCGATCGACCTTTTAGCAGCCGGAGCTGGCGGTGGCTCTGGTAAACAGATTTGCGGGGCTGGGGGAAACGAAATCAAAAGGGCGATCGGCTGTTGTTTATCAAAGAACTCGCAAGCTTTATTTACCCATTCTGCGATGGTTTGCTGCTGCTTCAGCACATCTTGCTCAAATTTTGTCTTCCACGCATCAAAACTTCCTTCCTGAAGCGACAGCGCCATTTCCGACTGATACTGCCGCAAAAGTGTGGGCTGGTAAAGCCAAATCTCGAAGTCGGAAACGCTGGTTTGAAAGCCTTTTAAAATTAGTTTTTCCGCTTTTTGTTTAATTTCAACTCGGTCTTTTTGCTTTTGTTGAGATGTGGCTATTTCGGTGGCGACAGTTTCAGATTTAGCTTGCAGAGATTGACAAATTTTAGTAGCTATAGTTTCAATTCTCGGCAATTTGACAGCTAGTTGTTCCTGTTGAGCTACTACAATACTTTGCAAAGCCGATTCAAACGCGGCAATTCCCGTAGTTTGGGCCGCCGCTACATCGCCTTTTAGCCTCGCCCTCAAAGCGGGTAAAGCATCGACGCGGTAAATATTGCTGATATTATTCGGCAAGTTGGAGCGAAAACTTTCGGCAACAAACAACAATCGATTGTATACTTGTTTTTGGTCGTCTGGTTCGAGTAGATTGATAAAGTTGGCAACAAAGACGACTGTGTTAATTTGCCGATCGCTCAACCAATCTCTCAAGTTCTCCCGTTCGCCTAAAGTCATCAATTTGCGAGCGTCCAAAACCTGCACAACTAAGTCAGCCGTGAGCAATTTATCCCGAACTAAGTTATCCTGTTCTTGGCGATCGTTAGTTCCCGGCAAATCCAGCAATTCCACACCCGTTTTCAGGAAAGGATGAGGACAGTAAACATTCACGGCTGCGACATCATCCCGCATTTGTCGGTTGTCGTCAAGGATGGCGTAGCGTTTCAGCACATCAGTCCCCGGTTCGCTAATTTCCGTGCCGTCTTTCAGGGTAATTTTGGCGTGCAATTCGTCGCCGTAGTTGACATAAATGGCAGCACCTGTAGTGGGCACAAGGTCGATCGGCAAAGCACGATTTCCCAGCAAAGCATTCAGCAAAGTTGACTTACCATAATTGAACGGGCCGAAGACAGCAATTTGAAAAGTTGGTTTCGCGAGATAGTCACAAATTGAGGTTGTATCTCGATAAAGTTGGGACTTTTTATCTAGTTCGAGAATGCCGAGTGCTGATTTGAGATAGTTAGTTAGATCTTGATAAGTTTCGGGTTGTTGCATACTGTTGTTAAGCTGTTTTGCATTTAACTTTAAGTTTTCGGGCGAGATCTCCGGCCCACCCCATAACAATTGAGTTTGTAGGGTGCGCACTGCGCACCGATTAAAGTGGTGAATTTGAACTGAGTTTGTAGGGTGCGCACTGCGCACCGATTAAAGTGGTGAATTTGAACCGGAGGTGCCGGCGCGGTGGGCGACAAACTTAACTGGTGCGCAGTGCACACCCTACAGATAGAGGTTTTGCGTGCATGACTGAAGAATTAGGAAATACTCAAGTAGCGGATGCTAAGAAACATTGATAAACCGATTCAATACTCTGCGCCTGAGCAGAAACATCAGCCTCCAATTTTTCCAACCGCTCAGATTCAGCCTGACAATTAATCTCGCGAGATTGCTTTTGTTCTAGCAAATTATCCAATTCAGCTTTCCGAGAGTTAATATCATCATTCATGCGATCGCCCACTTCGCGCCCATAAACATCAAAACACTCTTTCACAGCATCGTGAATCGGCTGCCACTGCTGCTGAGCCACCTGCGGCAGATATTTCACCAACTCTTTTTTAGCCGCTTTCACCAACTGTTTATGAGCTCCATCTGCTTGCAAAACCCCAACACCCATCCCTAACAAAGCCAAATATAGTGGCCCCAAAACAATCCCCGTAAAACTCGCAAAAATCGTACTAACACCCAACACAGTAATTAAGTTGAGCAGGATATTTTTCCAGTCAAAACCCGCTCCTGCCATTGCTACACCTGCTAGGTTTCCTGTCGTCAACGAAAACAATCCCATCGCCCATTTTGCCCAAGCTGGTGAGTTATCTTCGTTCGAGTTGCTGACTGGCGTAGGGATTGTTTGCCCGGTCAGTTTTTCGGTAATTTTTTCAGTTACTTTTGTGTAAGATGCTCCGTAATTTGCTGCACTTTGTGACAACTGCGAAAATGCTGAATTCATCTCTTGTTCAGCGGTGAGAGTCCAAGCTGCTAGTTTGTCGTTGATGTACTGCTCGAATGCTCGTTTGAGCGATGCTTCAAATGCTTCTCGCTTGTCTTGGCTGAAGAAATCCAGAAATCTCAGCTCCGGTTGATACCGCAAAAAGTCTGTTTCAAAGGTATGTTCTAAGTTGAGAACGTAGGCGCGGAAAGAATCTGCGATTGCCCGCGATTTACTATCTCTAACTCGGCTAATTTCTTGTTGAAATTCATCGCGAATCTGAGTCAGCTTCTTAAACTCCGGTTCAACTGAATTAATCTTGTCCTTCAATTCGTTGACATCGCGATCGAGCAATGGTAAACGGCGCTGGACAGCTTCGCGGACGCGAGCAGAAATTTGACGCGCCAAAGTCCTCGCCGGACGCAATTCCGAAATCGCCCTTTCCTGCGTCAAAAATGTATTCAGTGACGCCATAAACTCAGGAAAACCAGTTCCTGCCAAATCTGCATCCTGATTTTTGATCCGCAACCTGAGCGCCTTAATTGAAGTAATTGGAAACACTCGCTCGTCGTAAATATCGTGTCCTTCTGTTAAACAATATTCAGCCAAATTAGCTTTGAAAACCCGTCCGAGTTTCTCTTCTGCTTCTGCCATTTCTTCAGCATCATCCGGGTCAATCAAACTTTCCCGCACCTGATCCCAAGCATTGATCAGAAAGAAAATGCTCAAGCCGCGACCTTTGATGTAATTTTCTAGATAACGTCTTTCGCCCATTGTACAAGGCTGAGTCGCCCTGAGTACAAACAAAATAGCGTGGCAGTTGTTGATGTAACCGAGAGATAATTCGTTGCGGGATTCTGTATCGTTGAGTCCGGGACTGTCTACTATTTCGATGCCTTTTTCTAGCAAAGGTAAGGGATATTCTACTACGGCGCAGTCGATATCTGGAAATGCTGGTTTCTTTTCTGATTCGAGGCGTTTTGCTTCGGCGGGGTCAATTGTGTAGTCATGTTTGAAACTTTTAAAATCTAGCTGTTTGGGGCTTTTGCCGTCGTTGAAATAAACAGTGACTTTTTTTTCGGAACCGTAGCGCAGAATTGTTAGCAAAGCTGTACAGGGATTGACATCGCTGGGGAGCAAGTTTTCGCCGATTAAGGCATTGAGAAAAGTGCTTTTGCCGCGTTTCATGTCGCCTAATACTAGCAGCCGAAAGACTCCTTGACGCAAGTTTTTGCTGGCGAGATTGATGTCGGCGTTGTCTGTTTCTAAACCGAGTTTTCCTGATGCTTCGGCTCCTGCTAATTCCGAGCGCTCTATGGCTGTGGCGATGTTGCTCAGGCGATCGGCAATTTCTCGGCGCACTACGGATACTCGCTCTAAATCGTTGATAAAGCTGCTAGTTTCTACTTTAATGTTCATGGTTATTTCCTGATAGTTTACTGCTTGCGTATTTTGAGGTTAATCTTCTTCAAAAAAAATGTTGTAAGCAATCAAAGTAATTACTCCAACCATCAGCGCAATTGCTAGCCAAGATGCGATGCGAACTGTAACTACAACAGCAATAAAAATGCCCGCAAATTGAGCGATTGCTAAGATTTTTCGCCGCCACTGTTTGATTTGACTGTTAGTTTTGCTGTCTGGTTCTTCACAGTTGCTGGTTAGATATGCTGGTACTGAACGGTCGATTTCTGCTGCTAGTTCGCGGAGCAAAAGTTCTTGTTGGCGCTTCCGCAGCTCTTGTTTTTTGTGCCGGATTTCTCTTGCTTTTTGGTCGGGGTAATTCATAAAATTTACCCAGTTTCGCAGTGAAAAAGTGTGTTATTTATTGTCAATGTTGCGGAGCGATAAGTTCTCTACAACTGTAACTCACATTTTCAGCCTTGTCCAGAGGTGTTAAGAAATTTCAAAAAGGGCGATTCACGCGCGGGATAGCTACGCTCGCGCGCACCTTTTAAGCCGATCGCCCTCTGTCTGAGTAGGTAGGCGCAAATAAGCCTTACTGTGTGTGTCACAGAGCGTAAAGTTGCTATAAATTTTGCGATTGCTTCACTTCACTGCGTTGCGATCTCTTAGGATATACTTATCTATTTTTCGGTGGATCTACTTAGACTAGACAGCGCTGCGAGTCATCAATATCCTTCGGGGCTGATGGTAGTCCGATCGCACTCAGCTTCCGACAAATCAGCCAAGCGCGATCGAAATAAGTTGCACCCAGCCAATTGAGCTTTAGTTAACTTGGCTTTTTCCAAATTAGCCCTGCTCAAATCAGCATATCTCAAATCGGCATTGCTCAAATCGGCATTGTACAAATCCGCACCTTGTAAATTAGCATTTTGCAAATTAGCATTTTGCAAATTAGCGTGGCGTAAATTTGCTCTTGATAAATTTGCTCCTGACAAATTAGCTTCCGACAAGTTTGCTTGATAAAGTTGAATGTCGCCCAATTCAGCATCCTGCAACTGTGTTTGGTAAAGATTGGCTTGAGTCAGATTTCCGTAGGGCAAATAAGCTCGCCTCAAAACGCTACCAGAAAGGTTTATTTCTGCTAAGTCTGCTTGAAATAAATTATGTTCACTTAGGTCAACTGCGTCAAAATTTCGCTTGCCTTCAGAATACTGAGCTAGCAATTGCTCAGCGCTTAGCTTTTGCATTTTCATCTCTTTATGAGGACAGCTATTGCAGCCAATCCATAACGATAATTAAGGGTTAGTTTTTTGCGTATTTATACCTAAGCATTCTATTATGTTAAGCTTGTGTAACAACGATCGCATTTTTTCTAAGATTTTTTTTATATTTGTAAATTTCTGCCTGGCTCGACCATGCTTGCGGTCGGTAATGTCAAGATCGATCGACAAACCAAAGCCCATCCTCTACTGAAATATGCCAGAACTTCCTCTTTCTATTGCTGAGCACTACCACGAACAAACGAAATACGACCCTGAAACCATTGCTGCTAAAAGCAGACAGCTAGATTGGACAGAGCAACCGGTGCCGTTCAAAGAATATAAAATTGGTGCGTATTTTGACCTCAAGCCTTATATAAAAGACCCCTCGGACGATCGCGATGCCGCCGCTGATGCCGGTTGGTGGCACCGCTTGTCGAGCTTGTTGCTGTGCAGCTACGGGTTGACGGCGAAGGTGCAGACGCTAGATGACAGCTACCTGTATTTGCGATCGGCACCGTCGGCGGGCGGGCTCTACCCAGCAGAAGTTTATTTAATCTCCCGTGGCACGCCACATTTGCCGGCCGGGCTCTACAATTATCAGTGCAGAACTCATTCACTTGTTCATTTTTGGAATAGTGAAGTTTGGTCGGGGCTGCAAGCTGCTTGTTTCGGATCGCCGGCGCTAGAAAATACCCAACTGGCGATCGCAATTACGACTGTTTTCTTCCGTTCTTCTTGGCGTTACGAAGACCGAGCTTATCGACGAATTTTCCTAGACACTGGTCATTTATTGAGCAATATCGAGTTAGCTTGCGCCATCAACGATTACCGACCTCACCTGATTGGAGGATTTGCCGACGAAGCTATCAATCAATTACTGTACATCGACTCGGAGCAAGAAGGAGCGATTTGTGTAGTTGCGTTAGCCGACTTGCTAGATATCGACCAAAATTTGCCCAAATTCAAAACAGCTTTGCCCGGAAACACTACGACAGATTATCCGAAAATTTCCGAAGGTCAACTGTTGGAATACCTCCACAAAGCGACACAGTTAGAATCCGATCCCACGGGAGCGGATGGCTGGAAATTTGATGAAAGGGAAGGTGATTTAGAGGATAAATACAACTTTCCATTTTGTACTAAAGTTTCGACGGTCAGTCCTTCGATTCCTTGGGGAGTGAATCTGGAAACTTTAGAACATACTATGCTCAAAAGGCGTTCTACCCGTGCTTATACAGGTGCTTCTTTGAGCTTGGGCGAACTGCTAGCCTTGCTCGATTTTACTTACCAGCCGCAGCACTACATTGACCAAGGATTAGACGGTTATCCCGACTATTTTGATCTGAGTTTGATCGAGACTTTTATTGCTGTTTCGGGAGTGAATGGGTTGGAAGAAGGTTGTTATTATTACGCTCCGAAAGCTCAAGAATTGCGGCAAATTCGGTTTAAAAATTTCCGCAGGGAGCTACATTTTTTGTGTTTGGGGCAAGATTTGGGCAGAGATGCGGGGGCGCTGTTGTTTCACACGGCGGATTTGAAGGGGGCTGTAGCAAAATATGGCGATCGCGCTTACCGATATTTGCACATGGATGCCGGTCATTTGGGCCAGAGGTTGAATTTAGCAGCGGTTCAACTGCGTTTGGGTGTCAGCGGTATCGCGGGCTTTTTTGACGATCGCGTGAATGACGTTCTCGGTATTCCTACGAGTGAGGCTGTGCTTTATATTACAACGCTGGGAAGACCGCGATCGTGAATTTTAGGGCGATCGTTTTAGTAGAGATAATATGAGTTAAATGAAATTTACTGAGATGAGGCGAGAAACCGGGTTTCTACCGTTCTAATAGACATCATATGAGTTAAATGAAATTTACCGAGATGAGGCGAAAAACATGGTTTATACGAAGAAAGAAGACCGGGCGGTTGAAACCGCGTCTACACAAACAAAACCCGCCTCCGCGGGTTGAAGATAAGAAGACTGCGCGCTTAAAATTACCCTGTTTTCTTTAGTCCGCGGAGGCGGACTTAGTTTTTGTAGGCGCGGTTTTAACCGCCGTCTGATCTATTTCCCAATACAAAACCTGCTAAATATTCTGTCTAGCACTGATTCAGTCACTTCCTCTCCCGTAACTTCCCCCAATGCTTGAATTGCACCGCGCAAATCTATTGTCCAAAAATCTAAAGGCAATTTATTGCTAATAGTATCCGTGCATTGTTCCAGAGAAATTTTGGCTTTGGTTAAGGCTGCTGCTTGCCGCTGGTTGATTGCTAAATCGGAGTTTGCTGCTTGCAGATTTCCGTGGCTGACGGCATCTAAGATTGCTGTTTCTAAGTCTTCTATGCCTCGATCTAGGGTGGCGGATGCGGTGACTGTATGGTGAATTTTAGAGGAAAAAGGTAATTCGGGAATTGTGTTTACTAGGTCGATTTTGTTGATAATTATAATTAGTTGGCGGTGCTTTACTTGTTCGTAAATTTCGGAATCGCCCTCTGTCCAACCAGATTCTGCGTCAATTGTCAATAATACTAAATCGGCTTGTTTTGCGGCGGCGCGCGATCGCTCAACGCCAATTTTTTCTACCTTGTCTTCAGTCTCGCGAATGCCCGCAGTATCCAGCACCTGCACCGGAATGCCGCCCACAACTAGCTGCGATTCTACCACATCCCGCGTCGTTCCGGGCAAATCTGTGACGATCGCCCGATCGCACTTACTCCACGCATTCAACAAACTCGACTTTCCCACATTCGGCCGCCCCACAATCGCCACTTTCAAACCGGTTCTCAACAATTCACCGCGATCTGCCGTCGTCAAAATCATTGACAATTCGCTCAAAATGTGATTTATTTCCAAACAAGTTTGACCTTCATCTAAAGGTGGCAAATCTTCCTCAAAATCAATTCTCGCCTCAATTTCTGCCAACACATCCAAACAAATTGCTCTTAACTTGCGAATTGGTTGAGCTAATTTTCCCTGCAAACCAGCTAAAGCACTTTGCGCGGCTGCGGGCGATTGGGCTCCCACCAAATCCGAGATACTTTCAGCTTGAGTTAAATCTAGTCTTCCATTCAAAAAAGCCCTGAGAGAAAACTCTCCCGGCTGCGCCAATCTCGCCCCATTTTCCAAACACAACTGCAAGACTTGCTGCACCGCCATAATCCCGCCGTGACAGTGAAATTCCACCACATCTTCGCGGGTGAAAGAACGCGGCGCTTTCATAATTAACAGCAAAGCTTCATCGACTAATTCTTGAGTTTTGGGGTGGCGGATGTGGCCGTAAAGAATGCGGTGAGACTCCCAAATTTGCTTTCCTGGAGCGCGAAACAGGGTTTCGGCAATTTTTAAGGCTGCGGAACCGGAAAGTCGCACAATGCCGACGCTGCCTTGTTGCGGTACTATGGCAGTGGCGATCGCTGCGATCGTTCCTCCTTTTGTTAGGGATTCAGACATTTTTATTGTTCACACATTCAAAAGTTATACATATCTCATTGACAGGATAAACAATTTATGCGATTTTTTGTCAAGATATTAAGAAGAGCGCGGCCGCCGGGACTTCGATCGCCAATTCGTTAGCGAAACTTGCAGAAGAGGAGTGCCCGTCGATCCCAGTCACGGGGCGATCGAACTTAAATTACTCAGCCAAATCTTTGGGCTGTGCTGATTTCATGCCAGGGCTGTTTCATTCTCCAAAAAATGAAGGTTTTGTAGGGGTAGTGCCAAGAGTGCCTACCCCGGACACCGACCATTTGTCGTTATTTCAGGCTCTGGGGCCGCCACGGGGGGCAGCCCCTACAAGAGAATGAAATAGCCCTGGATTTCATGCGATAATCGAACATTAACAGGGTAGAGGGCAGAGCATGATTGGTCAACTTCTAGACAGACGTTACCGCATCATTAAAGTCACAGACTCAAGTGAAGTGGGAAAAACTTATTTAGCAGCAGATACTCACCGTCCCGGGTATCCGCAATGCACGGTTAGAGAAATGCGGCTTTCCGGCACAAGTTCGCAAACTCCAGAATTAGTCAAAGTTATATTTCAAAGAAACGCAGAAATAATTGAGAAATTGGGTAAACATGACAAAATCCCCGAATTGTTGGCGTATTTTGAGGAAAATCAAAGTTTATACTTAATTGAAGAATTTATTGTCGGCTCACCTTTGAGTCAAGAACTGATTGCGGGTGAAGCTTGGCCAGAAGATGAAGTAATTACTTTGCTATCATCCATATTAGAAGTTTTGGCGTTCATCCATTCCAAGGGCTTCATTCACCGCAGAATTCAACCAGACAGAGTTATCCGGCGCGAGTCAGACGGAAAATTTGTGTTGGTTGACTTTAGCTTAGACAAAGAAATTAACCCGGAACTTGTTAATTGTGATTTGTTGGCGCAAACTCCGCCTAAGTCTGTTAAATCGCCTTTGGGAAAAAAACAGGAGTTGGCGGTGCAGGCTTTGTACGTGCCGATCGAGCAATCGCAAGGCAACCCGCACTACAATAGCGACATCTACGCTCTAGGTACGATCGCCCAGCTTGCAGTAACGGGACTCTCGCCCAAGGAACTCAGCGCCCTGAGAAACAACAAAAAAGGCGAAATTCCGTGGCACAACCGGGCTACTTGTTCGGCAGCCCTAGCACGTATTATCGATCGAATGGTGCGCTCCGACAAAGAAGAACGCTATCAAGAAGCAGCCGAAGTTTTGGCAGATATCAAACAAATCGCCGTAAAATGGGATGCCCCTCCAACGCCCGCCACCATCATCACCAACCCTAGAAGTCAACCGCCCATCCAGCGCCCTACTAAACTGCTGCTGTTGGCTGCAATACTCTCCGCTTCTATCTTGACAGCACTCATAATTTACTTTGGACATATTAAAAGTCCGGCGAGAGCAAAAGAATTGTTCGCCCGCGGCGTGGTTAAGGCGCAGCAAGGTGATCAAACAGGCGCGATCGCCGATTATACCCAAGCCATCGCCCTGAATGCTGGCGATGCCGAAACTTTCTACAAGCGGGCTAACGCTCGCTACGACATGGGTGCGACAGAGCAAGCAATTACCGATTACACGCAAGCAATTAAAGTCGATCCCAGCCACACCAAAGCCATCTATAATCGAGCTCTGGCGCGCCGCGACACCGGCGACAAGCGGGGGGCATTGGAAGATCTTACCCAAGTATTGCGGCTCAATCCTAACGACGGCGAGGCATACTACCAGCGGGGTTTAGCCTACTACGATTTGGCAGACTACCGCACGGCAATTGAAGACTACACTCAAGCAATTCGGCTTAATCCCAACGATGCGACAGCATACAGCAATCGGGGTTTAGCTCGATCGGCATCGGGCGACAAAACCGGAGCAATGGCGGATTTTACCCAGGCGATTCAAATTAGCCCCAAGGAAGCTGGGGTTTACTACAGTCGCGGTCGATCGAGATTTAATCTGGCAGATTATCAAGGAGCGATGGAAGATTACAGTAGGGCGATCGAATTGGAACCAGACCAAGCTGATGCTTATACCAATCGGTGCAGCGCTTACTTAAATTTGGCAACCTACGACAAAGCGATTGAAGATTGCAGCCGAGCAATTCGCCTCGATCCCAAAGATGAAGCAGCTTACAACAACCGCTGCATTGCTCATCTGAATTTAAAACAATTTCAAAAGGCTAGCGAAGATTGCAGTTTGACGATCGGGCTTAACAGCAACAATCCCAAAGCATACAGCAATCGAGGATTAGCTCGATCGGCTTCGGGAGACAAACTCGGCGCTGTGGAAGATTTTACCAGAGCAATTGGGCTCAATCCCAGCGATGCCGTAGCTTACAGTAATCGCGGTAGCCTGTACTCAGAACAAAAAAATTACCCTTTAGCGGTGGAGGATTTCGCTCAGTCGCTGCGGCTCAACCCCAACAATGCTACAGCTTTTTACAGCCGGGGCCTCGTGCGCCGCCAACTCAAAGATCGGGCTGGGGCGATCGAAGATTTTCAGAAAGCTGCAACACTGTTTTTAGAACAAGGAAGAGCCGATGGTTTCCAAAACGCACAAGCACAAATAAACGACCCGAAATAAACTATTAGTCATCAGTCATTAGTCAGTAGTCATTAGTCAGTAGTCATTAGTCAGTAGGGGAGCATCTCAGTTTTGCAAAAAGCATTTTTTTATTGAGCGTGCGAGCTGTCGCGAGCTCGCGTCTTGTACGCAGGAGCGAGCGTCCCCGCTCGCACTATAAATGCAAAACTGAGATGCTCCCGTCATTAGTCATTAGTCATCAGTCATCAGTCAGTAGTCATCAGTCATCAATCATCAGTCATTAGGAAAAATGAAGAATGAAGAATGAAGCAGAAAAAAGGAAGAAGGGAAAATCACCAACTCCCAATGACCAATCACCAACTCCCAATTACCAATTACCCGCGATAAATTCCCAATTTCCAAATCACAATTACCACTTATCAAATATCGATATGAACATGGTTGGTCAACTTTTAGACAGGCGTTATCGCGTAGTACAAATTCTCAGTTCAGGAGCTTTCGGACAAACTTATTTAGCTGTCGATACTCGCCGACCAGGCCACCCTCAATGTGTAGTAAAACAACTTCGTCCTCCCAGCAACACTTCCGCAGTTCTCAAAACAGCTTACCGCTTATTTAAACAAGAAGCAGAAATATTAGAAAAGCTGGGGAAACACGATCAAATTCCATTTTTGCTCGCTTATTTTGAAGAAAGCAATCAATTCTACCTGGTAGAAGAGTTTGTGCCGGGACACGCCCTAAATCGGGAAATTGTCGCCGGTCAACCTTGGCCGGAAGAACGAGTGCTGTCGTTGTTGGAAGAAATCTTACAACTTCTCGCCTTCGTACACTCTCAGGGAGTGATTCACCGCGACGTTAATCCCTCCAACTTAATCCGCCGCAAACCCGACAGCAAATTAGTTTTAATTGACTTCGGTTCAGTTAAAGAAGTTGCGAATCACGTCATCGACTACGATACAGAATTTCCGCGCACCATTGCGACGGGGACTCCGGCTTATATGCCGATCGAGCAATTTCAAGGCAACCCCCAATTTAGCAGCGATCTCTATGCCGTAGGGATGATGGCAATCCAAGCTATCACGGGTTTACCCGGTACCGATTTGCCAAAATTGCAAGATCCGAGTCCTTCTCACACGGGGGAAATTGTTTGGCGAAACCGAGCTCAATGTTCTCTGGGATTGGCAAATATCATTGACAAAATGGTCTGTCACCAATTTGGCAAACGCTATCAATCGGCTGAGGACGTTTTGGCCGCTCTCAGCAAGGTGACGCACCGCCAAGAGCCTCATACAGCTCAAAAGAAAAGTAGGGCTCCTAGTGTACTGTCTGCTGATAGTTTTTCGTCACGTTTGGGAACTCGGTTTTGGTGGCTGATTTTTGCTGGATTAGGGGCGATCGCTCTGGTATTTCTGTTTAGTTATTACAGCCGCCCGAATCCGACTAAAGCTAAGGAATATTACGAACTGGGAGTAGAAAAGTCTCGCAATCAAGATGCGGAGGCAGCTTTGCAAGCTTTTAATAAGTCAATTCAATTAAATCCTAACAATGCTGATAGTTTTTATCTGCGGGGGAATGCTAATTACGATTTAAAAAAATATCAAGAAGCAATTGCAGATTATTCTCAGGCGATCGCTCTCAATCCTAAATATTTTAAGGCCTATTTTAACCGGGGACTAGCCCGCAACGATTTTAACGACAAGCGCGGGGCGATTGAGGATTACACTCAGGTTTTGAAGCTCCAGCCCAACGATGTTGATACATATTATGAAAGAGGAATTACGTATTTAGAACTACAAGATTACCCGCTGGCTATTCAGGATTTTACCGAAGCAGTTCGGTTGCAGCCTAAGCTTGTTAAAGCTTATCATTCGCGGGGGCTGGCTCGCGCAGGGAGCGGAGATTTGCAGGGGGCGATTGGAGATTATACTGAAGCAATTAAACTCGATGCTCAGAATGTTGATGCTTTCTACAGTCGGGGGAGAGCTCGCTTTCATCTAGGAGATTATCAGGGAGCTTTGGCGGATTATTCTCAGGTAATTGCGATCGATCCCAAGAGTGGAGATGCTTATGCTAATCGTTGTAGCACGCAGTTGAATTTGGGAGCGCATCAAGCGGCGATTGACGATTGCACTCAGGCGATTTCACTGAGCGATGAAGATGGGGTTCCTTACAACAATCGCTGCATTGCTTATTTAAATTTGAAGGATTATCCGAAAGCAATTGCTGATTGTACCCAAGCCGTGACAATAAATCCGAACAATTATAATGCTTTGAGCAATCGCGGTTTGGCTCGCAACGCAGGGGGAGATACTCAGGGGGCGATCGCAGATTTTACTGCCGCAATCGGCCTCAATCCCAACGATGCGGAAGCTTACGCGAATCGGGCGAAGGTTTACCAGCAGTTAAATAATTACAATAGTGCGATCGGCGATTACGTGCAAGCCATTCGGCTGAATCCGAATTATGCAGCAGCTTACTACGGTAGAGGAATGGTGAGGCGCTCCTTGGGAGACAAAGCCGGAGCAATTAGCGACTTAGAAAAAGCGGGCAAAATCTTTCTAGATCAAGGACTTACCGGCGGTTACAAAGACACACAATTTGAGATTGAAAAACTCAAATAGATAAGACGGCGGTTGAAACCGCGTCTATAAAAACGAAGTCCGCCTCCGCGGACTGAAGAAAACAAGGTAATTTTAACGCTGGTCTTCAACCCGCGTCGGCGGGTTTTGTCTGTATAGACGCGGTTTCAACCGCCCCGTCTTCTACCATTAAAATTCTTGAATTCGCTCAACCAAATCATAAAACGGTTGCCAATTATCCTCAAGAGCGATCGGTTCCCAAACCGCCTCAATCGTCGGCCTCAACAGCGATTGTTCAGGATTATGCTTCCGTAACCTCTGGGCCATCTGATCCAGATCATCCGCCGACAAACTTTGCAAAACGTGACAATAAAACTGCCGCCAAGGTGCTAGCAACTCCGTCGCTTGGGCCTCGCTAAAGATTTGATTGACATCATCTCGCCAAGTGCGATTAAACTGTCGGCGCAACTCCCAAAAGAAATCGTGATAATCAACTTGAGACTCCGCCAGCATCTTAATTGTCAGCTTCAAAAGCTCATCACCATCCGCCTCTGACAAATCCTCAAATCCCAATCTATTCAGCATCAACTTGCGGTAAGCTGCATTATAATAATCGCCAAATTTTGCCAAACCAGCATCCATATCAGCTTGAGGAATCGCCGCTGCTAGCGGTTGCTGAAGCTTCTCTAAATTCCCCTTGCAAATAAACGGTTGATTGCCGTAACAATAAAGACCGTAATGGTCGAAATAAGCTGCTGTAAATTCCGGCTTGTAAGTTGGTATAAAAGCAAAAGGCCCATAATCAAAACTTTCACCAGTAATCGACATATTATCAGTATTCAGCACAGCATGGCAAAAACCAGCCGCCATCCACTGAGCCACCAATTCGGCTACACGCTTGACTAATTCGGCATAAAATAGCGCATACTTTTCTTCCGAAGAAGCACCAGAATTGCTAGCTGCTAAATGCAGTTCAGGATAGTAATATTCAATTACAAAATCTAAAAGTTTTTTAGTTAAATCCGGGCGGCGGATATAATTTAGTCTTTCAAAAGTGCCAAAACGGATATGAGAGTGGCTAAAACGCACCATTACGGACGATCGCGTCGGAGAAGGTTCATCGCCCCGCCACAAAGCATCGCCAGTTTCAACTAAACTAAAACAGCGAGATGTCCTAACTCCCAATCGGTGCAAAGCTTCGGCGGCCAAAACTTCGCGAATTCCGCCTTTGAGAGTTAGTCTACCATCAGCGCTGCGCGAGTAGGGAGTGCGGCCAGAACCTTTTGTACCAAAGTCATAAAGTCTGCCATCAGTACCGCGAACTTGACCGTACAAAAAGCCTCTACCTTCGCCTAAATTGGGGTTGTATTCGTTGAATTGATAGCCGTGGTAGCGGAGTGCGAGAAAGGGACGCACGCAGTGAAATTTGCCGAATGCTTGGATGAAATGCTCGTCTGTTACTTCTGCGGGATCTAAACCCAATGTCGGCAATAATTGGTCATTGCGGAAGCGGAGGATGTGCTGCGGAAAATCGGCCGCCGGGACTTCATCAAAGTAGTCGCCACCGAGGGATTCGAGGGCGGGCTCGTAGTTGAGGGAAAGCAAGGGATTTGACATTGTTTGTTGACTGTTGACTGTTGACTGTTGTTTGTTGACTGTTGACTGTTGACTGTTGACCGTTGACTGTTAACTGTTGACTGTTAACTGTTAACTGTTGACTGTTGACTAATGACTAATGACTTTTAACTGCCGATTCCCTCCAAAGTTGCGACTAATTTGAGATTGTACTCATATTCAAAAGCAGGCTTTTTATAATCCAAACTCCACATTTCCAGAGCGCAATCGTCTCCGGGATTGAGCGGTTGCAGCCGTAAGTGAAACTCTCGCA
>Ga0335397_10003139_pt1 | contig 22289 bp, 21 predicted proteins | sample MAT04_FD_205740 | JGI IMG/M metagenome (GOLD analysis project Ga0335397, IMG submission 205740) | Freshwater microbial communities from Lake Fryxell liftoff mats and glacier meltwater in Antarctica - MAT-04 (spades assembly) (version 2) ... | reverse complement strand
GACATCACGGAACGCTGCGAGCTAGCTCAGGCACACAGGGATATTGGGTCGCAACCGTAGGTCCTCAGCAATAGCAATACCGTCGCCCTACAACGTTGCAATTCAAAACTCGTCGGCTATTTAGAACAAGCGCAATCCGCCCGCAATACCGATGGCAATCGCGAGCAAGCCTGGCAGCACGCGCCGCGTCAACGCCCAGCCGCCGAGGGTGACGATCAGCCCCAGCTTGAAGGCGAGGTTGGCGAGCAGCGCCAGGGCGATGGAAGTGATGGCTTGGTCGCCGCTCAGTTTGCCGAGGTTGAACAGGCGCAGGCTGGAGAGGGTGATGGCATCAACGTCGGTGAGACCGGACACCAAGGCCACGGCGTACATGCCTTTCGAACCGGCGATGTCGGACAGCCAGGCGGCGCAGAACAGCACGATGGCATAGAGCGCGCCGAAGCCCAGCGCGGTGCGGATCTCCGTTGGATTGCTGACTTCCGGCACAGGCAATTCGCCTTGCTTTTCCATGCTGCGCCAGCCATAGGCGCTTGCGGCCAGGCCGAGCACCAGTCCGCCGGCGAATACCTGCATCAAGTTCAATACCAGCGATGGCGCCACCACGGCGGCGATCACCGTCAGCCGCGCCAACACCATGAGACTGGCCAGCAGGATCACCAGCGTCGCGGTTTGCAGCAGCGTTTGCTGGCTGCGTGCGTGGCGGGAGAACACCACCGTGGTGGCAGTGCTCGACACCAGCCCTCCGAGGAAGCCCATCATCGGCGCGCCGTGCTGCGGGCCGGCCATGCGCAGGGCGGCATAGCCGGCGAGCGAGACGCCGGAGATCAGCACCACCATGAGCCAGATCTGATGCGGATTGAGGGCGTCGTACGGCCCGAAGTTGCGGTCCGGTAGGATGGGTAGTATGACCAGGGAAAGCACGGCGAATTGCAGGATGGAAATGAGGTCCTTGGGTGTGAGTCGGCGCGAGATGCCGTGTAACTCGGTCTTGAAATAGAGCAGGATGGTGGTGGCGATGGCCAGCATCACCGCCACCGTGCTGTAGCCGTACCAGACTGCGGCGCCCAGGCAATAACAGACCAACAGCGCAACGATGGAAGTGGTGCCGGGGTCGCCTTCAGTGTCCGGATGATAGACATAGGCGGTGATCATCATGGCGCTCACGGCCAGCAGGCCTGCCGCCAGCACCCAGCCGCTATCGGTGTGCTCGGAAATCATCGCGGCCAGCGTACCCAGAAGGGCGACCAGCGCGAAGGTGCGCAACCCCGCGCGCGGTGCGCTGCTGCGTTCGCGCTCCAGGCCGATCAACAGACCGATGGCGAGGCTGGTGACGAATAGATCGAGGTGCTGCGGTGCTGCGAGCGGCTCGAGGATGCTCATGATGTTGGCGTGGCACGAGTAGACGCGTTCATTCTAACGCGCCATTTCCGCTAGAATTCCGCCATGCCACGCTATTTCGCTTTAGTGCCGGCGGCGGGTTTGGGTGCGCGCATGGGATTAGCGCTGCCCAAGCAATATCTGCCGCTGGCGGGACGCCCCTTGATTCATCACGCCCTTGCCACGCTCTGCGCCGCGCGGCGTATAGCACGCGTTTTCATTGTGCTGTCGGAACAGGATAAAGTTTGGGACCAACAGTGGCGTTCTGCCGATCATGCCGCCTTCGACGACAAGCTGGTCGCGCTGCGCTGCGGCGGTGCGACACGCGCCGACAGCGTGCTGAACGGCTTACAGCGCATGGTGGAAAGCGCTGTCGCTGACGACTGGGTACTGGTGCATGACGCCGCACGGCCTTGTCTTTCTCAGGCCCAACTCGATGCCTTGATCGACGAAGTCGGTGACGATGCGGTCGGCGGCATCCTCGCTGTACCGGTGGCGGATACGCTCAAGCGCGCCGGTGCCGATGGGCGCATCGACGCCACCGTGCCGCGAGAGCAGCTCTGGCAGGCGCAGACGCCGCAGCTATTCCGTTATGGTTTGCTGCGCGAGGCGCTGGAAAAATCGCGCGGGGTCACCGACGAGGCGGGCGCCATTGAAGCCCTGGGCCACCGGCCTAAATTGGTGGCGAGCGACGCCTGCAATCTCAAAGTCACTTATCCATCCGATCTGGCCCTGGCCGAGCGGATATTGCTGAATAGAACTTTGTTGAAGGGAACGAATTAATGCGCATCGGTCAAGGCTTCGACGTTCACGCGCTGGTGGCGGGCCGCTTGCTCATCATCGGCGGCGTGGAGATTCCTTATGAGCGTGGACTGCTCGGGCATTCCGATGCCGATGTACTGCTGCATGCCATCACCGATGCGCTGCTCGGCGCGGCCGGCCTGGGCGATATCGGTCAGCACTTCCCTGACACCGATCCAAAGTTCAAGGACGCTAACAGCCGCCGCCTGCTGCGCGAGACGGCACGCCTGATCCATCGGGCGGAATATGCCGTCGTCAATATCGACGCCACTATCATCGCCCAGGCGCCGCGCATGGCGCCGCACGTGGCACAGATGGCCGCCAACATCGCCGCTGATCTTGGAATAGAGCCAGGCTGCGTGAACATCAAAGCCAAAACCACTGAGCAACTCGGCTTCACCGGCCGCGGCGAAGGCATCGCCGCACAAGCTGTTGCGCTCATCGAGCGCGCCGGAGGCGATGGTCGCTGAGGTCGATCGCGCCGCGACACCACCAACGCGGCGCGTATTTTTTGCGTTATGGCCGCAGCAGGCTGTGGTGCAACAACTCACGTCACCCTGTTGCGCAACGCCCGCCGCGTGCCACAGGAACTTGTGGCGCCCAATATCCTGTGGGGCTTAAGCGACTTCGTGCTGGTGGAATCCCTGCTCAGACCACTAGCTATCGCGTCATCGGCCGTTGGCCGCTGCGCGGCTAGGGTTTGTCGTCACCTTCTCACGCATCAGGCAGTTCAAGAGGCGTTGGTCTTGTTGCGACAACGCCGGCGCACTGTCTTCCTGCACGAAATGCAGTTTGAAAGCCAGGATCGCCGCTTCGGTGTCGGAGACGTCATAGCCGAGCGCAGCGAGCGCCAGCCGTGGATCGAAGGCGGGCGGAAGTACCAGTGCGGGCTCGCGACACCACAGGCCGTAGCCGTGTTCGGCCAAACGTTGCCACGGGAAATAGCGGCTGGGGTCGGTCTTGCGTCGGGGCGCGACGTCGGCGTGGCCGAGATAATTCGCGGCGGGAATCTGGTAGCGCGCGGAGACGTCACGCAGCAGCGTGAGCAGCGCGGCAATCTGCGTTTCTGGAAAGGGCTCGGCGCCGTTGTTGTCCAGCTCGATGCCTATGGACGCGGAGTTGATGTCGGTGCTGCCGCCCCAGTAGGAGGCGCCGGCGTGCCAGGCGCGGCGATGTTCATCCACCAGTTGAATGATCTTGCCGTCGCGGGCAATCAGGTAATGGGCGCTGACGGCGCGAGCGGGATCGGTGAGCGTACGCAGCGCGTCGTCGACGTTGTCGTTGCTGGTGTGGTGGAGGATGACCCAATTGGGCCGGCGCTCGTCGAAGTTGGGCGAGGTACGCCACTCGATGGCCATGTCTGATTGCGGTGATACCTGGGCGCAGCCGGCGACCAGCCCCACCACCATAGCAACCATCGCAGCGGCCGATGTCACCACCTCTTACACCTGCAACTGTTCCAGCAATTCCGTTTCCAGCCGCAACACGCCCGCCGTTTGCGCCAGCTCGCCGCCGCTGATGAGGAAGGTGTCTTCTATGCGCTCGCCCAGTGTGGCGATCTTGGCGGTGTGCACGTTGATGTTGTGCGCGGCCAGGGTGCTGGCGACGGTGTAGAGCAGGCCGGGGCGGTCGGCGGCATTGACGGAGAGCAGGTATTGCTCGCCTTTTTCGGTGGGGCGGATGAGCACTTCAGGCGTGATGGGAAAGTTGCGCACCTGGCGCGATAGGCGGCCGGGGCCGGGGCGCACCGACTCCACACCACTCGCCAATTGCTGGGCGAGATCGTGCTCGATCAGACTGATCATGTCGCGATAAGCCAGCGTGTTGTCGAGATCAAGCAGGATGAAACTATCCAGCGCGTAGCCGTTGCGCGTGGTGTGGATTTTGGCCTCGGCAATGCTGTAGCCCAGACGTGCGAAGAAGCCGCACAGCCGCGCGAAAAGGGCGGGTTGGTCAGGCGTATAGACCATCACCTGCAGCCCCGTGCCGATATGCGGCAGACGCGCCTTGACGACAGGCTTAGGCCCGTTGGGCCGGTGGTAGAGGGCGCGGGTGTGCCAGGCGATTTCTTCGGCGTCGTGGCGCAGAAAGTAAACAGTGTCCAGCACATGCCAGAAGGAATCTTCCACACCCACGCGCAAGCCATGGAAGCGCAGCAGCCGACGGGCTTCTTCCATGCGCTCCGGTAGGCCTAGCATTTGCTGCCCCTGCGCACCACCCAGTCGGCGTAGTGTGATTTTGAAGAGGTCTTCGAGCAGCTTACCCTTCCAGGTGTTCCACACCTTGGGGCTGGTGCCGCGTATGTCGGCTACGGTAACGAGATATAGCGCGGTGAGCCGGCGTTCGTCGCCCACCGTTTTGGCGAAAGCTTCGATGACGTCAGGATCGGCGAGGTCTTGTTTCTGCGCCACGTGCGACATGGTGAGGTGCTGCTCGACCAGCCAGACCACGAGTGACGTGTCTTCTTCCGTCATTCCATGTTCGCGGCAGAAGCGACGCGCATCGGGCATGCCGAGCTTGGAGTGGTCGCCACCGCGCCCCTTGGCGATATCGTGGAATAGCGCGGCAACGTAGAGCAACCAATGCCGCTCGAAGCCGTCCATAAGCCGGCTGCACAGCGGATATTCGTGGGCAAATTCCGGCATGCTGAAGCGGCGCAGATTGCGCATGACTTGCAGGATGTGTTGGTCCACCGTGTAGATATGGAACAAGTCGTGCTGCATCTGGCAGACGATGTTGCCGAAAGCCGGCAGGTAGCGCCCGAGGATGCCGAATTGATTCATGCGGCGGAACTCATGCACCAGGCCGCGCTTTTGCTGGAAGAGTTGCAGGAAGAGGGCGCGGTTGCGCGGGTCTTTGCGGAAGGCCGGGCCGATGAGGGCCCGCGCCCGCCACAACGCGCGCAGTGTGCGCGCCGTCATGCCCTTCAGCTCGGAGCGCTGCATCAGGAGCAGGAAACTTTCGAGGATCGCCGACGGAAATTTTTCGAAGATATCTTCGCTGCGGATATCGAGCAATTCGCGGTGCGCCTGGAAACGCTCGTTCACGAAGATGGGCACGGTTTGCTGCTCGGGGAAGATGGTTACGTCTAGGTTTTGCAGCAGAATGGTATTCGTCTGCGTGACCGACTTCGCCGTGCGGTAATAGCGCTGCATGAGCAGTTCGGAGGCGCGCCGGGTTTCGCTGGCCGTGATGCCGAAGGCGCGCGCGACCGCTTCCTGATGGTCGAACAACAAACGGTCCTCGCGTCGCCCCGTGAGGTGATGCAGGCGGATGCGCAAGTGCTGGAGAAAAGACTCCAGGCGTTTGAGTTGTAAGGCTTCACCGCGCGAGAGATAGCCGTGCCGGGCCAGGTCGTTCCAATCGTGACCAAGGCCCGCCGCGCGGCTGATCCACAGTATTACCTGTAAGTCACGTAGGCCGCCGGGGCTTTCTTTGCAGTTGGGTTCCAGCGCGTAGGGTGTTTCCTGATAGCGCAGATAACGCTCGCCTTGTTCCAGCTTTTTGGCTTTGAAAAAAGATCGCGCATCCAGCCCGGCGCGCAGACGCTCGGAGAAAGCGTTGTACAGCGCGCGGCTGCCGCAGAGCAGGCGGGCCTCAAGCAGGTTGGTTTGTACCGTGATGTCTTGCTCAGCCTCTTCCACACACTGGTCGACGGTGCGCACGCTGTGGCCGATATCCAGCCCCACGTCCCACAATAACCCGATCAGTTGTTCGAGCTGCTTTTCAGTATCGCGGGAGACATTGTCAGGAATGAGGAAAAGCAAATCCACATCGGAAGCGGGATAAAGCTCACGTCGACCATAGCCGCCCACCGCGACCAGCGATAGGCCCAATGGCAAGCGCGCCTCCTGCCACAGCGCCTTGAGCACGCTATCCACCAACTGGCTGCGCCCACGCAACAGCCGCGCAGCGCCGGCCTGGGTTTCATAGGCGATGCGCAGCTGTTCCTGGCCTAAACTGAGTTCGCGTTTGTAGCGGCTGACGAGGGGGCGCGGATCCGGCGCGGGCGACTCGGCGGCTGCAATGCCCATGGCATCAGCTCACGATAGCCGGCATAGGCGGCGTGTCTTTGGAGACGGTGAGCACCTCATAGCCGGTTTCAGTGACTAGGACGGTATGTTCCCACTGCGCGGAGAGGCTGCGATCCTTGGTGACGATGGTCCAGCCATCGGGCAATTCGGATATCGCTGCCTTGCCGGCGTTGATCATGGGTTCGATCGTAAACGTCATGCCGGCTTTGAGTTCGAGGCCGGTGCCCGGTTTGCCATAGTGCAGCACCTGCGGCTCTTCGTGGAATTTGCGGCCGATGCCATGACCGCAGAACTCGCGCACCACGGAAAAACCATTTGCTTCGGCGTGGCGCTGGATGGCGTGGCCGATGTCGCCCAGGCGCGCGCCGGGGCGTACCTGCACAATGCCCAGCCACAGGCAATCGTAGGTCAGGGCGCAGAGGCGCTTGGCCTGGATGGCGGCTTCGCTGCCGACAATGTACATGCGGCTGGAATCACCGTGATAGCCGTCCCTGATGACCGTCACGTCGATATTGACGATATCGCCACGCTTGAGCACTTTTTCGCCGGGCACGCCATGACAGACCTGATGGTTGATCGAGGTGCAGATGGATTTTGGATAAGGGCTATAGCCCGGTGGCGCGTAATTGAGCGGCGCCGGGATGGCCTGCTGCACATCCACGATGTAGTCGTGGCAGAGCCGATCCAGTTCTGCGGTGGTCACGCCGGCTTGCACATACGGCGTGATGTAATCGAGAACTTCGGCCGTAAGGCGACCGGCGACCCGCATTTTTTCTATTTCTTCCGGGGTCTTGATGGTGATACTCATGTCTGATGGGGATAGCTAAATGTGATGAGGGTTCTATGAATAGGAATGGGGATACTTCAGGAATCCCGCGCTCAATACGTTATATTACCTTCACGACTATTTTACAGGTGAGGCTCAACATGGCTATCAGCAAAGCGGAACGCAAGGACTGGGCGCGCGCCCATTTCAAGGGCTACGAGAACATTTTCATGCCGTCCTTTACGCCGGACCTCAAAGCCCTGGACGAAGAGGGCATACGACACGATGTGCGCCAGAGCCTCAAACACGGCTGCTTCTCGGTGTTTGCCGTGCCATTGGGTTTGGCGCCGCACGAGGAAAAACAGTTTCTGGAAATCATCGTCGATGAAGTCCAAGGCCGCATGTCCGTGGGCCTGCCCATCATGGCGCCGACCTTGGAAGATTGCCTGGGCGAGTTGCAGATGGCCGAAGCAGTGGGTTGTACCCACGCGTTGATTCACCCGGCGCACACCTTTCACGCCGACACCACGGATGACCTCTACAAGTACTATCGCACGCTGATCGACTCCACCAACCTGGGCGTCGCGCTGTGGGCGACCGATGGTCAGCAGTTCGCCAATCTCCATCCCAGTAATGTGGTCGTCGACGTCTACAGCAAGCTGGCGGATCTACCCAACGTGGTTGCCCTCAAGCTGATGACGACGCTGGAACTACCGACGGTGTTTGAGCTTTGCGAGAAGATGCACAAGAAAGTGCTGATCGGTGGCGTGCATCTGGGCTTGATGCCTTTCCTTGCCAAGCATTACGGCATGCAATGGAGCGGCGCCTGGACTATCGAGGCTCTGCAATCGCCTGAGCGACCTTATATGGTGGAGTACATGCAGCACCTGCAAGCCGGCCGTTTTGATGAAGCGGCCAAAGTCTATTGGCACGTCAAACCCGGCTATAACGCCTTGTTCCAGTTGATGTCGCCCATGCTACCCAAGGGCGTGCATCCCTTCACCCACCTCAAGTACTACCAGTGGTGCACCGGCGGTAACGGTGGTCTGTTGCGTGATCCGTGGGATCCCAACGAAAAGGATTTCCCGCTTAACCCGGCCGAGCGCACCGCCATGAAAGCCGGCTACCGCACCATAGGCATAGAACCGCGCGCCGACAGCGACGAATGCTTCGTCGTTGGCGCCGCCGCCTACGCCCGTGGCGTGCGCGCCAAAGACATGCCTTACAAGGCGACCTACGTCGAATAAGTCGCAAGCGTCACCCGCCCTGAGTTCACGGACAGGCTCAGGGCGGCGGCCTTTGCTATGAGCACAGGCTCCCGTCTCTCACATGTCAAGCTTGAGTCTAAGCTCCGGAAATTGCTATAATCGCCCGCTTGCCTGAAGCACCGTAGTGGTTTGCTACGGTTCGACGGCAAAATTCACACGCCCGGCGACTACCTAGGGTGCGCAAAGAACGGCAGCAGGCTTGCCGCTTCAGCGTTATCGCGGTCGGGCGGAGGCTAACCCTGATTGGAGTAATTATGTCTACAACGACCATGCGTCAAATGCTGGAGGCGGGTGTCCATTTCGGTCACCAGACGCGCTTCTGGAATCCCAAGATGGCCCCGTTTATCTTCGGCCATCGCAACAAAATACACATCATCAACCTCGAAAAGACCCTGGTCAAATACCAGGAGTCCATGACTTTCCTGCGCAAGCTCTCCGCCAAAAAAGGCAGCGTGCTTTTTGTCGGCACCAAGCGCCAGGCGCGCGAGATCGTGCGCGAAGAAGCCCAGCGCGCCGGCATGCCTTACGTCGATGAGCGTTGGCTTGGCGGCATGCTGACCAACTTCAAAACGGTCAAGCAGTCGATCAAGCGCCTGAAAGACCTCGAAGCCATGGCGCAAGACGGCTCGTTTGCGCATCTGGGCAAGAAAGAAGCGCTGATGCTGCAACGCGAGCAGATCAAGCTGGAGAAGAGCATCGGCGGCATCAAAGAAATGAACGGCTTGCCCGACGCGATTTTCGTGATTGACGTCGGCTTCCACAAGATTGCCATCACCGAAGCCGGCAAGCTGGGCATCCCGATTGTTGGCGTGGTCGATACCAATCACTCGCCGGCTGGCGTTTCCTTCGTCATTCCGGGCAACGACGATTCCAGTCAGGCGATACGTCTGTACGCACGTGGCGCTGCTGACGCGATACTCGAAGGTCGCAGCCAGACGGTGCAGGAAGTCGTCGCTGCGGTGTCCGATGATTTTGTCGAAGTTGATGCTGCTGCGGAAGGCGCTGTTTAAGCGGCGATCCTGGCGCACCTCTAAGGAAGTTGGCGGGGCGGTTTGACCGCCCCGCTGCGTATCAAACTGCAAGAATCGGGAGCAAACATGGCGGAAATCACCGCATCTATGGTTAAGGAACTGCGCGAGAAAACCGACGCGCCCATGATGGAATGCAAGAAGGCCTTGTCCGAAGCCGAAGGCGACATGGACAAGGCCGAGGAAATCCTGCGCGTCAAACTGGGCAACAAGGCCAGCAAGGCGTCGTCGCGTGTCGCCGCCGAAGGCTTGGTGGGCGTACATATTGCAGCCGACGGCAAACTCGGCGCAATTATCGAAGTCAATTGCGAAACCGATTTCGTCGCCAAGAACGACGACTTCCTGGCGCTGGTGAAATCGCTCGGTGAGTTGGTAGCGACACAAAACCCAGCCGATGTGGCGGCACTTTCCGCGCTGACGCTCAATGGTGCGACGGTCGATGCGGTGCGTACCGCGCTGGTGGGCAAGATAGGTGAAAACCTGTCGATTCGTCGTTTTTCCCGCTTTGAAGCAAAAGGCAAACTGACCAGCTACATTCACGGCGGTGCCAAGATCGGCGTGCTGCTCGATGTGGTCGGCGGCGATGACGGGCTGGGCAAGGATCTGGCCATGCATATCGCGGCCTCCAAGCCCAAGTCGCTCGATGCGACCGGTGTTTCGCAAGAGCTGCTGGACGCTGAGCGCCGCATTGCCATCGAAAAGGCGCGCGAAGCCGGCAAGCCGGAAGCCATGCTGGAGAAAATCGCCGAAGGCACGGTGCAGAAATACCTCAAGGAAGTCACGCTCTTGGGTCAGATTTTCGTCAAGGACGACAAGCTGACCATCGAAGCGTTGCTTAAATCCAAGAGCGCTTCGGTCGCAGCTTTCCAGTTGTATGTCGTCGGTGAAGGGCTGGAGAAAAAGACCAACGACTTCGCTGCGGAAGTTGCCGCCCAAGCCGCCGCAGCAGCCGCCGCGCGCTAAGCATGGCCCAAGCCGCCGCCTTCAAACGCATTCTGCTCAAGCTTTCGGGCGAAGCCCTTATGGGCGGCGACGCCTATGGCATCAATCAGAGCACCCTGGCTGGCATCGTCGCGGAGATCAAGGAAGTCGCCGCGCTGGGCGTTGAAATCGGGGTGGTGATCGGCGGCGGTAATATTTTTCGCGGCATGGCGGGCAGTGCCTCGGGGATGGATAGAGCCACGGCCGATTACATGGGCATGCTGGCCACTGTCATGAACGCCATGGCCCTGTCCGACGCCATGCGTCAAGCCGGTTTGAACGGCCGCGTGCAATCGGCACTCAACATCGAGCAGGTCGTCGAGCCGTATATCCGTGGCAAGGCCATCCGTTACCTGGAAGAAGGCAAGATTGTGATTTTTGCCGCCGGCACCGGCAATCCATTTTTCACCACCGACACCGCCGCCGCGCTGCGCGGCTCAGAAATCGGCGCGGAGATCGTGCTCAAGGCGACCAAGGTGGATGGCGTTTATACCGCCGATCCGAAGAAATACCCGGATGCACAGCGCTATGATCGCGTCAGTTTCGACGAGGCGATCAGCCGTAATTTGCAAGTGATGGACGCCACCGCGTTGGCGTTATGCCGTGACCAGAAGCTGCCCATCAATGTCTTCAGCATATTCAAGCCGGGCGCATTGAAGCGCGTGGTGCTGGGACAGGACGAAGGCACGCTGGTGTATTGTTGATCGAGGAGGGGACATGATTGCCGACTTGAAAAAAACCACCGAACAAAAAATGCAGAAATCGCTAGAGGCCCTGAAAAGCGACCTCGGCAAGGTGCGCACCGGGCGCGCTCATACCGGTATCTTGGACCACGTGCAGGTCGATTACTACGGCTCCATGACCGCGCTGAGCCAGGTTGCCAACATCACCCTGATCGATGGTCGCACTATCGGCGTTGCGCCCTGGGAAAAGAAAATGATCCAGGTGGTCGAAAAAGCCATACGCGATGCCGACCTCGGACTGAATCCCTCCACCATGGGCGACGTGATTCGTGTGCCGACGCCGTCCTTGACCGAGGAGCGCCGTCGCGAGCTCATCAAAGTCGTCAAGCACGAAGGCGAGACGACCAAGGTGGCGGTGCGCAACTTACGCCGCGACGCCAACCATACGCTAAAGGAGGCGGTGAAAGCCAAGACCATCTCCGAGGACGACGAGCGCCGCACCCAAGACGAAATACAGAAGCTCACCGACCGTTATATCGCCGAGATCGACAAAGCCTTGGCGACCAAAGAAACCGATCTGCTCGCGGTTTGAGCGTGTACGCGCCGCCCGCGCGCGGGTTCGGAGGACCGCAGTGAACTTATTCCCCAGCTCAACACATGATATTCCGGTGACGGCGGCGGTGCCGCGCCACGTCGCCATCATCATGGACGGCAATGGCCGATGGGCCAAGAAGCGCTTCCTGCCTCGCATTGCGGGCCATAAACGCGGTGTGGAAACGGTGCGTGAGGTCATCAAGGGCTGCATCAAGCGCGGCGTTTCTTACCTTACACTTTTCGCTTTCAGCTCGGAGAATTGGCGTCGACCGCCTGAGGAAGTGTCATTTCTCATGCAGCTCTTTCTTCGCGCCCTGGAAGAGGAAGTCGCTAAGCTCCACGACAACGGCATCCGTTTCGAGGTGGTCGGAGATCTGAGCCGCTTCGAACCGAAATTGATCCAAGTTATCCAAAACGCCCAAGCGCTGACACAACACAACAGTGTGCTGACCTTGACCGTGGCCGCCAACTACGGCGGTCGCTGGGACATCATGCAGGCCGTCGAGAAAATGCTGGCAGCCCATCCTGAACGGCGTGCCGGCTACACCGAAGATGATTTGGCGGAACATTTGGCCTTGAGTTTCGCGCCCGAGCCTGATCTTTTTATACGCACCGGCGGCGAAGAGCGCGTTAGCAATTTCCTGCTGTGGCAGCTTGCCTACAGCGAGTTTTATTTTACCGACACGTTGTGGCCCGAATTCGATATTGCCGCTTTCAACAAGGCCATCGAGTCATATCAACGTCGCGAGCGCCGCTTCGGTCGGACCAGCGAGCAGTTACGTGAAGATGCGTCGGCGTTGCAGCCGGTGGGTGCCGACGATAGCGCCGTAGAGCGCAATGCTTAAAACGCGGGTCCTGACCGCGCTGGTTTTACTGGCGGGTTTTCTCGGCGCGGTTTTCTTTTTTCCCTTTGCGGCCTGGGTGGTGCTGGCCTGCCTCGTCATGGCCATCGGCGCCTGGGAGTGGGGCGGCTTGATCCAACTTGATCGACCCTCGCGCGGCGGCTATGCGGCCGGCTCCTTTGCCTTGGCTTTCGCGTTCTCGCTAACGTTCTTCGACAACCACACCGGCCTCGTCATTAAAGCGCTCCCCCTAGCCGCGTTATTGGCCGTGGCGGCGGTGTATTGGTGCGTTATTGCGCCCGCTTGGCTGCAAGCGAAATGGAAGTTCCCCGGTGGCATCACCGGTATGTTGATCGGCTGGCTGGTGTTGTTGCCGGGCAGCCTGGCCCTGGTGCAACTGCATGCGATCAGTCCCTGGCTGCTGCTGGGGGCGATGGCGACAGTTTGGCTGGCGGATATCGCCGCCTATTTTTGTGGCCGCGCTTTCGGGCGCCACAAGCTGGCGCCTGGCATCAGTCCAGGCAAGACCTGGGAAGGTGCGTTGGGCGGGCTCGTCGCGGTATGGATATACGGTTTTTTCATGGCGGCGAAATTCGGGGTGCTGACAGATTCGCCAGCCAGGTGGTTGGTCTTGGCGGTCGCGCTCTGCGCCTTGACGGGGGTGAGCATCGTCGGAGATCTGTTCGAGTCGCTCGCCAAGCGCCAGGCCGGCGTCAAAGATAGCGGTACGCTCCTGCCTGGGCACGGCGGCGTGCTGGATCGCGTCGACAGCCTGACGGCGACCTTGCCGCTGATTGCCTTGGCCGTGTTGTTTTTCGAAGGACGCATCGCATGGCCATGGTAAAGCAGCGCCTGGTGGTACTTGGCGCAACCGGTTCCATCGGTGTGAATACCTTGGATGTGGTGGCGCGCCATCCCGAGCGCTTTGAGGTGCTGGCGCTCTCGGCACATCACCAAATCGAACTACTGTTCGAGCAATGCTGCCAGTTTCGTCCGCGCTATGCCGTCGTGGCGGAAGCAGCGGCTGCCGCCGCGTTGACCAAGCGTTTGCGTGCGCTGGGGTTCGAGACGGAGGTGCTGGCGGGGCTGGAGGCGCTGGAGATGATCGCCAGCCTGCCGGAAGCGGACACCGTCATGGCGGCGGTGGTGGGGGCGGCAGGGCTTAGGCCGACACTCGCCGCCGTGCAGGCCGGCAAGAAAGTGTTGCTCGCCAACAAGGAGGCGCTGGTCCTGGCGGGGGCAGTGTTTATGGCGGCGGTGCGTGCCAGCGGAGCAAGCTTGTTGCCCATAGACAGCGAACACAATGCGGTGTTTCAGTCCTTGCCCGCCCATTACACAGGTGACTTCGCGGCTTGCGGTGTGAAACGTATTCTGCTCACCGCTTCGGGCGGACCGTTCCGTACTACGCCCTGGGCGGAACTTGCGCAGGTAACGCCGGACCAAGCCTGTGCGCATCCGAACTGGGTGATGGGGCGCAAGATATCCGTGGATTCCGCCACCATGATGAACAAGGGGCTGGAAGTCATCGAAGCGCACTGGCTGTTCGGCGCCTCACCCGACAAGATCGAGGTTGTCATCCATCCGCAGAGCGTGATCCACTCCATGGTCGAATACAGCGACGGCTCCGTGATTGCCCAACTAGGTAATCCCGACATGCGTACGCCTATTGCACACGCGCTCGCTTATCCCGAGCGCATCGAGTCTGGCGTGGCGACTCTGGATCTCTGCCAGATCGGTCGGCTCGATTTTGAGCAGCCCGACATCCATCGCTTTCCCTGTTTGCGCTTGGCCTTTGAGGCGCTCAAGCAGGGCGGCAATGCGCCGGCGGTGTTGAATGCCGCCAACGAAGTGGCCGTTGCCGCTTTCCTCGACGGCACGCTAGGCTACATGCGTATCCCGGCGGTGATTGAAGCGGCGCTGGCCGAGGTTACCCACCAAAATGTGGCGACACTGCAAGACGTCTTGGCGGCGGATGCCGCCGGACGCGAGTCGGCAAGGCGGTACCTATGAATTTTCTCAGCTATCTAGTGCCGTTTGCGGTTGCGCTCGGCCTGCTCATCATCGTGCACGAGGCGGGACACTTTTTCATCGCGCGCTGGTGTGGCGTCAAGGTGCTGCGTTTCTCGGTGGGTTTCGGGCGGCCTTTATTGATGCGGCGTTTTGGTCGCGACGCTACCGAACTGGCCATAGGGGCCTTCCCGCTGGGTGGCTACGTCAAGATGCTGGACGAGCGCGAGGGCGAAGTCTCCCCGGCCGAGCTGCCGCGTGCCTTCAATCGACAAAATGTTGCCAAGCGTTTCGCCATTGTGTTGGCCGGCCCCACGGCGAATTTCCTGTTGGCCATCGTCCTTTACTGGGCCTTGTTTATCCACGGCGTCGAAGAACTGCGCCCGGTCTTGGGTGCGCCGGTAGCGCAATCGACGGCCGAGCGGGCGGGGGTGGAGGAAGGCGAGGTGGTGCGCCGCGTTGGTGAGCGCGAGATTGCGACCTGGCAGGAACTCCGCTGGGAAATTCTGCAACGGGCGCTGGAAAAAGGCGTCGTGGTGGTCGAGACGATCAATCCGCGCCAGGAGATCAACGTTCGCCACATGGATTTGTCGCAGCTCGAAACGGCCGATCTGGAAGGCGATGTGCTGGAAACAATTGGCTTGCGCTTCTATCGGCCAGTGGTGGCGCCCATCGTCGCCAAGGTGACGACAGGCAGTGTGGCTGAAGCCGCTGGTTTGCAGCCGAATGATCGTATCGCCTCGGTGAATGGCGAAGAAACACCGGACTGGGCGAAGGTCGTCGGCCTCATCAGCCGCTCGCCGGGACGTGAAATTGCCCTGGAGTTCGTGCGTGACGGTGTATCGAAAACCGTGCGCCTGACGCCGGCCGAAGTGGAAGATCACGGCCGACGCATTGGACGCATCGGCATGGCGGTGCAAGACAGCGGTGTGGCGCGGCCGGAACTGCTGACCGAAGTGCGCTACGGCGTCGTCGAGGCCTTGGGCAAAGCGGCGCGACAGACCTGGGAAACCTCGGTCTTCAGCCTGAAGATGATGGGCCGCATGGTCGTCGGGGAATTGTCCTGGAAAAATTTGTCAGGGCCGGTCACCATCGCGGATTACGCCGGCCAGTCGGCGCGCATGGGGTGGTCGCATTATCTGCGCTTTCTGGCGCTGATCAGCATCAGTCTCGGTGTCTTGAATTTGCTGCCCATCCCGTTATTGGATGGCGGTCACTTGATGTATTATATTGTTGAAATAATCCGGGGCGGTCCGGTTTCCGAGCGGGTAATGGAAATCGGACAGCAGATCGGGCTGGCATTGCTCGTGATGCTCATGGCATTTGCCTTCTACAACGACATCAATCGCCTCATTTCCGGCTGACCCATGAAAAAGAAAATTCTTCCGGCCTTGCTCGCAGGTCTCTTCTCCACAACGGCTTTCGCCTTCGATCCCTTCGTCGTCAAAGACATTCGCGTCGAGGGCATACAGCGTACCGAAGCCGGTACGGTGTTTGGTTATCTGCCGATTAAGGTCGGCGAAACCATGACCGACGACAAAGCCGCCGAAGCCATCAAGGCTTTGTTCGCGACCGGCTTCTACAAAGACGTGCGCGTCGAAATTGATGGCGCTGTGCTGGTGGTGGTAGTGGAAGAGCGACCCGCCGTCGCCGTCGTGGAGCTTGAGGGAATCAAGGCTTTCGATAAAGATGCCTTGAAAAAGGGCCTGAAGGAAGTCGGTCTTGCCGATGGCCGAATTTTCGACCGCGCCATGCTCGACAAAGCCGAACAGGAATTGAAGCGGCAGTATCTCAGCAAGGGCTATTACGCCACCACCATCGCAACCACCGTGACGCCGCTGGAGCGTAATCGTGTCGGCGTGAACTTCGCCGTGGAAGAAGGCGACGTCGCCAAAATACGCCAGATCAACATCGTCGGCGCCAAAGCCTACGCCGAAAAAGACCTGCTGGCCTTGTTCGCCATGACGACGCCCGGCTGGATGACCTGGTACACCAAAAACGACCAGTATTCGAAGCAGAAGCTGTCGGGCGATCTGGAAACACTGCGCTCGTTTTATCTGGATCGCGGCTATATCGAATTCGCCATCGACTCGACTCAGGTTTCCATCAGTCCGGACAAAACCGGCATCTACGTCACCATAAATATCAACGAGGGTGAGCAGTACAGCGTCTCGTCCGTCAAGCTGGCCGGCGATCTGCTACTGCCGGAAGCGGAACTGCGCCCACTCGTGACGCTCAAGCCCGGCGAGGTTTTCTCGCGAGAAAATTTGACCGAAACCACCAAGAAAATCGCCGATCGCCTCGGCAACGAGGGCTATGCGTTCGCCAACGTGAATGCCGTGCCGGAGTTGGACAAAGCCAAGCGCCAAGTGGCGTTCACCATCTTTGTCGATCCGGGCCGCCGCGTGTATGTCCGCCGCATCAACGTTTCGGGCAACACCCGTTCGCGCGACGAGATCCTGCGTCGTGAAGCGCGCCAGATGGAAGGCGCTTGGTACGACGGCGAAAAGATCAATCGCACCAAGGTACGTGTCGATCGGCTGGGTTTTTTCGAAGAAGTGAATGTCGAAACACCGGCCGTTCCCGGTACCACCGATCAGGTCGACATGAACATCAGCGTCAAGGAAAAGTCCACCGGCAGCATCATGGCCGGCGCCGGTTTCTCCAGTTCGGAGAAGCTCGTGCTCTCCGGCTCGATTTCGCAGAACAACCTGTTCGGCAGCGGCAAGGCGCTGTCGCTGAACATCAACACCAGCAAGGTCAACAAGGTTTATGCCGTTTCCTACACCGACCCGTATTACACGGTCGATGGCATCAGCCGCGGCTTCGATTTCTATCAGCGCAATTCTGATCCGACCTCGCTGTCGATCTCGAGCTACAGCACGTCGTCCGTCGGCGCTGGCGTACGTTACGGCTTCCCGATTGCGGAAGACAACGCCGTTGGCGTTGGCCTGTCTTTTGATCGAACCAGGGTCACCACCGACGTCAACAGCCCGCAGCGCTACATCGATTTCGTTAACGACTTTGGCAGTTCCAACACGACACTGTTGTTGAGCAGTTCCTGGGGCAGCGACACGCGCGACAGCGCGATCTATACCACCAAGGGTGGTTTGCAGCGCCTCTTCGGAGAAGTCGGTCTGCCTGGTGGGTCGCTGCATTTTTTCAAGTTGAACTACCAGCACCAAAAATACTTTCCACTCTCGCGTAACTACATCCTCATGCTGAACGGCGAAGCGGGCTGGTCTAATGGCTACGGTGGGCGGCCATTGCCCTTCTTCAAGAACTTCTACGCCGGTGGCATAGGCTCGGTGCGCGGCTATTCGCCGTCTTCGCTGGGACCACGCGAGTTCGATATCTTTGGCAATGACACCGGTAACTCTTTGGGCGGCAATCGGCGTTTGGTGGGAAATGCCGAGATACTGTTCCCGCTTCCCGGAATCGGCGCCGACAAGTCTTTGCGCATCGGCGCTTTTGTGGATGCCGGCTATGTTTGGGGTGTCGGCCAGAAGATGAGTTTCAACGATCTGCGCTATAGTACCGGCTTGGCAGTAGCGTGGACGTCGCCGGTGGGGCCGTTGAAATTCAGCATCGCGTCGCCGTTCAACAAGAAGCCTGAAGATCGCGTTCAGCACTTCCAGTTCCAGATGGGCACCTCATTCTGAGCAAGATTGTTTAGAGGCAAACAGATCATGAACAAAAAACTATTCGTCGCCATGCTCTCCGGTCTGATGTTGCCGGCAATGACGGCCTTCGCCGTTGAAACCAAGATCGGTTTTGTGAATACCGAGAAGGTCTTCCGCGATGCGCCGCCTGCCGTCAAGGCGCAGAAGAAAATCGAGAAAGAATTCGAGAAGCGCGACCAGGATATGCAGAAAATCGCCAAACAACTGCAAACCATGCAGGAGGCGATTGAAAAGAACGCGCTCACCATGCCAGAGGCCGATAAGCGCAACAAAGAGCGAGAATTCGCCGATCTCAATCGCGACTTTCAGCGCAAGCAACGCGAGTTTCGCGAAGACCTGAATCAGCGTCGCAATGAAGAGCTGGCGGCGGTGCTGGAGCGCGCCAACAAGGCCATCAAGGCCATCGCCGAGGCGGAAAAGTACGACATCATTTTCCAGGAAGCCGTTTACGCCAATCCGCGTATCGACATCACCGACAAGGTCATCAAGGCCCTGGCTGATACGCCGGCCAAGTAACCGCAGCGCGCATGGTTGAAGGCGCCAAGGGATACCGGCTCGACGAAATCGTTGCCAAGTTGGGCGGTGAATTGCGCGGCGATGGCGCCCGGAGGGTTATGCAGGTTGCCACGCTGAGCAACGCTCAGCCAGAGCAGATTGCCTTTCTTTCCAATTCCAAATATCAAAAGCAGTTGCAGGACACCCGCGCAGGGGCGGTCGTTTTGGCAGCCGACGCCGCGGACGCATTTTCCGGCCCCCGCATCGTTACGCGCAATCCCTACTTATACTTTGCCCGCGTCTCACAATTGCTTAACCCGCTGGAAGCGGCACCAGCCGGTGCGCATCCTTCGGCCGTTGTGGAATCGCGCTTGCCCGCGAGCGCGAGCGTCGGTGCAAACGCCTGCATCGGTCCGGGATGCACAGTGGGCGAGGGTGCGCGCATCGCTTCCGGCTGCATCATCGGGCGCGATGTCAAGATAGGCGCGGGCGCGCGCTTGCACGCTAACGTCACTGTCTACGACGGCTGCGTCATCGGTGAACGCGCCATCCTGCATTCTGGCGCAGTCATAGGCTCGGACGGTTTCGGTTTCGCTCGCGAAGACGAAGGTCGCTGGTCGAAGATTCCGCAGATCGGCCGCGTCATCATCGGCGATGACGTGGAAATCGGCGCAAACACCTCCATAGACCGCGGCGCCATAGACGACACCGTTATTGAAGACGGCGTCAAGCTGGACAACCAGATACAGATCGCCCACAACTGCCGCATCGGTGCCCACACCGCCATTGCCGGCTGCGTGGGTATCGCCGGCAGCACGCGCATAGGCCGCCGCTGCATGATAGGCGGCGCCGCCATGATTATCGGCCACCTCGACATCTGTGATGACGTGGTGATTTCCGCGGCCACCTTCGTTACCAAGTCGATCGCCACACCGGGTGAATACGCCGGCATACCCTTTGAGCCTCGTCGCGAGTGGCTAAAAACCGCGGCTCGCCTGCGCCAGCTAGACAGCATGGCGGCTAAAATACACGACCTTGAAGCCCGCCTTGCCGGGCTGGAGAAGAAACATGATGGACATTCGTGAAATCCTTGACCACCTGCCGCATCGCTATCCCTTCCTGCTGGTCGATAGGGTGGTGGAGTGCGAGCCGGGCAAGCGCATCCTGGCCTACAAAAACGTCACGATCAATGAGCCGTTCTTTGTCGGTCACTTTCCGAACTTTCCCGTCATGCCCGGTGTGCTCATCATCGAAGCGCTGGCCCAGGCGGCGGCGATTCTCTCCTTCAAGACCATGCAAACCAAGCCCGACGAGAAATCGGTTTACTACTTTGCTGGCATCGATGGCGCGCGTTTCAAGCGACCCGTCGTGCCGGGCGATAAACTCGAGCTGGAGTCGTCCATCGTCTACAACCGGCGCGGCATCTGGAAATACACCGGCGTTGCCCGCGTCGATGGCCAAGTAGCCGCTGAGGCTGAGATGCTCTGCGCCCTGCGGGAAATCGACTAGACGATGATTCACGCCACTGCGCTTGTTCATCCCAACGCCCGCATCGCCGACGATGTGGACATCGGCCCATACTGCATCATCGACGAGTATGTCGAAATCGGCGCCGGCACGCGCGTCGGTCCGCATGTAGTCATCAAGGGTCACACCCGCATCGGTCGCGACAACCAGATTTTTCAGTTCTGCTCGCTGGGTGAAATTCCGCAGGACAAGAAATACGCTGGTGAACCGACGCGGCTGGAGATTGGCGACGGCAACACTTTCCGCGAATTCTGCACCGTCAATGTCGGCACCGCGCAGGATGTGGGCGTCACGCGCATCGGTGACGACAACTGGATCATGGCTTACGTACATATCGCGCATGATTGTCAGATCGGCTGCCACGCCATCTTCGCCAACAACGCCACGCTGGCGGGGCATGTGACCATCGGCGACCACGCCATCCTCGGTGGCTTCACCGGCGTGCATCAGTTTTGCCGCGTTGGCATACACAGCTTTTGCGGCGTCGGCACGGTGCTGGTACAGGATCTGCCGCCCTTCGTGACTTGCGACGGCAACAAGGCTAAACCGCATGGCATTAACAGTGAAGGCCTCAAGCGGCGCGGTTACAGCGCCGAGGGCATCGCCGCCATCAAGCGCGCTTACAAAACGCTTTATCGCTCGGGCCTGACGCTGGAAGAAGCGCGCAGCCAGATCGACGAAATCGCGCGCGACGTTGCGGAACTGCGCCCGCTATCCGAATTCCTTGCCCAGCCGGGCAGGGGCATCGTTCGCTGAGCTGCGATGGGAAGTCGTGTGCGCATCGCCATGGTGGCGGGGGAAGCCTCCGGCGATCAGCTCGGCGCGCATCTCATCCTTGCACTGAAAAAGCATTTGCCCGAGGCGGAGTTCTTCGGCATAGGCGGACCGAAAATGCAGGCGGCCGGCTTCAAGGCGCTGTACCCCTGCGAAAAACTTGCGGTGCGCGGCTATCTCGAGGTGCTGAAGCACTTGCGCGAGATACTTGGCATACGTAACGACTTGGCCAAAACCTTGCTCGCTGATCCGCCCGATGTCTTTGTCGGCATCGATGCGCCGGATTTCAATCTGAGCTTGGAGCGCCGCCTGAAAGCGCGCGGCATACCGACCATTCATTACGTCAGCCCGTCCATCTGGGCTTGGCGCGGCGAGCGCATCAAGCACATCGGTCGCTCGGTGAGCCGCATGCTGACCTTGTTTCCCTTCGAAGCACCGCTCTATGAGCAGGCTGGCATTGCGGTGAGTTATGTCGGCCATCCGTTGGCGGACGCTTTTCCCATCGAGATCGACATGAAGGCCGCGCGGGAGCGCTTGAATCTCCCCCATGAGCAACGCATCTTCGCCTTGCTGCCGGGTAGCCGCCAATCCGAGCTGGAGTATCTCGGCGAATTGTTTGTCGACACCGCCAAGCACCTGGTGGCGCGTTTCCCGGATTGCCGCCTGCTGGTGCCGCTGACCACGCGCGAAACGCGCGACCTTTTCGCGCAAGCTTTGTATAAACACGGTGGTGAAGAACTGCCGCTCACCATGTTGTTTGGCCACGCCCACGACGCCATGGCGGCGGCTGACGCGGTACTCGTGGCCAGTGGCACCGCCACACTCGAAGCCGCGCTGCTCAAGCGGCCCATGCTCATTACGTATCGGCTCTCGAAGTTGACAGCGCGCTTGGTGAAGCGGCGTTTGACCTTGCCCTATGTCGGCCTACCCAATGTACTCGCCGGCCGCTTTGTCGTGCCGGAGCTTTTGCAGGAAGACGCAACGGCCGACAACCTCGCCCAGGCATTAGGTAATCTGGTGGAAGACAAAATCACCTGTCAGCGTCTGGAAAATCTGTTCACCGATTTGCACATTCAACTCAGGCAGAACACTGCCGAGAAAGCCGCCGCAGCAATCCTGCCTTATGTGGCCCGTGGAGCCGCATGGAAGCAAGCGGCCTGATCTGCGGCGTCGATGAGGCGGGCAGGGGGCCGCTGGCCGGCCCCGTCTATGCCGCTGCCGTCATACTCGATCCGCTGCGTCCGATAGATGGCCTGGCCGATTCCAAGAAACTGTCTGAATCCAAGCGCGACAGCCTCGCCATCCTGATCCGCGAGCGCGCCATCGCCTGGGCCATCGCCAGCGCCAGCGTTGAAGAGATCGATGCGCTGAATATTCTCCAGGCCACGCTGCTCGCCATGCGCCGCGCCGTGGAGTCGCTCAGTGTGCC
>Ga0335397_10003128_pt1 | contig 22331 bp, 19 predicted proteins | sample MAT04_FD_205740 | JGI IMG/M metagenome (GOLD analysis project Ga0335397, IMG submission 205740) | Freshwater microbial communities from Lake Fryxell liftoff mats and glacier meltwater in Antarctica - MAT-04 (spades assembly) (version 2) ... | reverse complement strand
AAGGGGTAGTGCCGCCCTCGCCTGGGTTATCACATAGTTCAATGCGGGAAGCTCCAGCCAGTTGTGCTTTTAAACAACTATCTATGGTAAAACCGATCACTTCTAATTTGTAATTCATAAGCTTGGTTAATGGTCAAGGGTCAAGGGTGAAAGGTGAAAAGTGAAAGGTGAAAAGTGAAAGGTGAAAAGTGAAAGGTAAAAAGTGAAAGGTGAAAAGTGAAAGGTGAAAAGTGAAAGGTGAAAAGTGAAAGGTGAAAAGTGAAAGGTGAAAAGTCAAGGGCCAATTGTTAATAGTCTATAAACTAAAGTAGCTATTAAATTGTATTTTCGAATAAGAAAACTTTTGACTTTTTACTTTTGACTTTTTACTTTTTTTTGACCTTTGATTCCCTTCACCCCTTCCTACAGCACAAATTTCGATTCATATATTTTATTCTCAGTTTCAGATTTAACAGAAAATACAAATCCCTTTTGAATAGCATAAGCCCCATATTGTCCTTTTTTATTCATGGCCAAAAAACCAACCTGTATAGTCTTTGCTTTTACCGGATCTCTTTTTACAATCCTTAGAACTGCTTTTTTGCAGGCTTGCTCAGGGCTATAACCCTGTCGCATAAATTCAACCACTAAATGAGTACCACAGATGCGTATAACTTCTTCGCCCACACCACTGCTGGTGGCTGCACCCACTTCATTATCTACAAATAATCCGGCGCCAATAATAGGGGAGTCTCCTACACGGCCATGCACTTTAAATGCCATGCCACTGGTGGTTACGGCCCCGGATAAATCACCGCTTTTATCCATTGCAAGTAATCCCATGGTATCATGATTGGCACTGCCATCATCAAAAAATGCAGGAGCAAAAGGGCCATTTTGTTTTTTGCCAGCCGGCACGGCAGGTAAGTTTTCTATATTAATGACCGGTTTATATTTGCTGTTTTTTAGCCAATCCCTATAGGCTTTTTTTGCATCTTCCGAAAGTTCATCTGGTTCTAATTTAAAGCCGTTTTCCAAAGCAAACTGTTGCGCTCCGTTGCCAGCCATTATTACATGAGGTGTTTTTTCCATTACTTTCCTGGCCACAGAAATGGGATGTTTAATTCTTTCCAGTGCAGCCACAGCACCGCAGTTGGCATTATGATCCATGATGCATGCATCCAGCGTAACAATACCATCTCTATCAGGATATCCTCCAAGGCCCACACAGCAGTTGATTTCATTTTCAATAAAAATAGCACCGGCTTCCACTGCGTCTACAGCTTTACCGTTAGCTCCTAAAATTTTCCAGGCGGCTGCATTTACAGGCATCCCGCTATCCCAGGTAGAAATTACAATCGGCTTTTTTGTTGCAGGGGCAAAAGATGGAAAGGTTACAGCTCCCAATCCGAGTGAACTGAGCTGCAGGAATTTTTTTCTGTTCATTAAAAACATAGTTAGTGAGTATTCATACTTAGTTTTTTAATCATATCTGTAGAAACGCTGTCGGCATAAGTGCCAAATGCACTTGTTACCACGCCTTTTAATTCACCGTCTTTAGATGCTACAGCATATACCACATCTTCATCAGAAGGATTGCTGTCTCCCTCAAACCGATGAACTTCTGTTATCTCAAATTCGGCAGGATTTAGACAACGGTCATTTTGTGCACATTTAATTTTATCAAAATCTATATTAAAATCCAGGTTATAACCTCTTTCTTTAAGTCCATTGATGGCGCTCACAACTGTATCGTATTGGTACATAAAATTTATTTTAATAAAATTAATGAAACAATAGGAATTGGCTGTATTAAAGATAGTGCCCTATTGCTCTCTAATCAGGCATGTTCCTTTTCGCTAATATTTGAAAACTGTAAATAAATAATTACTGCTATTGTTACAACTGCGGCTGTAGCAAAGGTTGCAACAGATCCAAAATAAAACCAAACCAACCCTCCCATACTGCTGGCAAATAATGCTGCTATACTTTGAAATCCACTGAAAGTACCAATGGCTGTAGCCGTTTCAGTTTTAGAAGTAATATTGCTTATCCAGGCTTTGGCAATTCCTTCTGTGGCAGCAGCATAAATTCCATATAAAACAAGGAGGATAATGTAAACCCATATTTCTTTTGCAAAAGAAAATCCTGTATATACCAATGCAAACAGGAAAAGTCCTGTGATGAATATTTTTTTCAACCCCCATTTATCTGCCAGCCTGCCCAGGGGATAAGCGCAAAGTGCATACACCAGGTTATAAAAAATATACAATCCGATGATGACCATATCACTAATACCATTTTCTTTCATCTTTAGTAATAAAAAAACATCCGAACTGTTTACCAATGCAAACAATAAAAGTCCGATCAATAATTTTTTATAGGAGGCTGTGCTATTTTTCCAGTAATCACTAAAAGCAAAAAAGCTAACCTGTTTCTTTTTTTCAACAGTAGCTAATGTGTGTGATTTTTCTTTAATCAATAATGTAAAAAATGTAGCTGCAACCCCGGGGATAAATGCCAGCAGAAAAAGTATTTTATATTGATTGGGATAAAAATAAAGGTATATTAAAGCAATGGATGGGCCGAGTACAGCACCCAATGTATCCATGCTTCTGTGAAAGCCAAATACAGTGGCCTTGGTTGCAGGAGTAGCTTCATCACTTAATAAAGCATCTCTTGCCCCTGTTCTGATTCCTTTTCCCAGGCGGTCAATTGTTCTGGAGGAAAATATCCATATCGGGTGAATAAAAAAAGCCAGCATAGGTTTACTTATAGCACTCAAACCATAGCCTAATTGCACAAAGGGTAATCTTTTACCGGAGCGGTCGCTTAGCTTTCCAAAAAAACTTTTACTAAGCCCTGCAATGGCTTCAGCAAAACCTTCCAGTATGCCTATAAAAACTGCCGTGTATCCAATTTGTTGCAAATACAAAGGCATGATGGGGTAGAGCATTTCGCTGGCCATATCGGTAAACAGGCTTACCAGGCTCAATATCCAAATTGTTCTTGTTATAATTTTTTTCATTTTGACGGAATCAATGGACCAGTATTTTGTTTAAAATAGTACACATTTCATCAACAGATGCCCTGCCTCATCTGCTTTACAAAAATAGATTGCGTACATTGCAACGGAAAAGTAACGCATTTTATAGTGCAGATCATTATATAAATGAAATGTATACGAATATTTAGAAAAGAAGAAATAAAACTATGAGTAAAAAGAAAACCGAAACCCCTATTAAAAAATCATCTCAAACCAAAATACTTAAAGGAAGGCTGGATATAAGCCGCAGCGGAATGGGCTTTGTAATTGTAGAAGGAGCAAATACCGATGTAATTGTTAAACCTCACAATTTTGGAAAGGCATTTCATGGAGATACAGTGAGGGTGCAGGTAGATAAAGAAACAGGGGCTGGTAAACGCACCGAAGGCATTGTGATAGATGTAGCTGAAAGAAAACAAACGGATTTTATTGGCACATTACAAATAAATAAAAATGTAGCGTTTTTTATTGCAGGTTCCGAAAAGCCGGTTCCTGATTTTTATATAGCCACCGAAAAATTAAATGGCGCTGCAGATGGCAGCAGGGTGGTAGCCCGCCTCATTCGCTGGGATAAGAATGACAAAAAACCACAGGGAGAGATCATCACAATTCTTAATGCCAAAAACGAAAGTGATATGGCTATGAAAGAAATTTTGATAGATGCCGGCTTCCCGCTTTCTTTTGAAGACGCTGTGTTGAAAGAAGCCAATGAACTGATGCCAAAAATAACCCGTGAGGAAGAGAAAAAAAGAAAAGATTGCAGGGATATTTTGACTTTTACAATTGACCCCGCAGATGCTAAAGATTTTGATGACGCCTTATCTATCCGCAATTTGGATAATGGTAATTATGAGATAGGAATACACATTGCAGATGTGAGTCATTTTGTAAAAACAGACAGTATTTTAGATAAAGCTGCCTATGCAAGAGCTACCAGTGTTTATCTTCCGGACAGGGTAAACCCTATGTTGCCGGAAAAAATCTCCAACGAATTGTGTTCGCTCAGACCCAATGAAGATAAGTACACTTTTTCTGTGATACTGCAGATAAGCAACCGGGGAGAAGTAAAACATAAATGGATTGGAAGAACGCTTATTCATAGCAATCACCGGTTTACTTACGAAGAAGTGCAACAAACGATTGAAACCAGAGATGGTCTTCATGATAAACCAATTCTCCTGCTAAATGAACTGGCACAGGGATTTCGCAGAGAAAGGTTTAGAAATGGTGCCATTAACTTTTCATCGCAGGAAGTAAGGTTTAAATTGGATGAAGACGGCACACCACTTGGCATTGTGATTAAAGAAAGTAAGGAGGCACATCAACTGGTAGAAGAATTTATGCTGCTTGCCAATAGAACGGTTGCAGAATATGTTTCAAAAATAAAAAGTAATAAAGAACCGATTCCTTTTCCATACCGCATACACGATACACCGAGTGAAGAGAAATTGTTGCCTTTTGCAGCATTTGCCCGCAAATTTGGTTATAAGTTCGATATGAAAAGTGAAATGGAAGTAGCTTCTTCCTTTAATAAATTATTAAAAGATGTAAAGGGTAAACCCGAGCAGCATGTACTGGAGCAACTGGGCATTCGTACCATGGCTAAGGCAGTTTACACATCTGCTAATATCGGCCACTACGGATTAGGCTTTGAAAATTATTGTCACTTTACTTCTCCTATCCGCAGATACCCGGATGTGATGGTTCATCGCATCCTGCAGGAATGCCTGGATAAAGATTTGAAGATTGATAAAAAAATGGAAGAGAAGTGCAAACATTGCAGCGACAGGGAACGTGGAGCCATGGAAGCAGAACGTGCAGGTAATAAATACAAGCAGGTAGAGTTTATGAAAAAGTTTCTGGGCGAAGAGTTTGAAGCCATCATCAGTGGTGTTTCTGCCTTTGGTTTTTGGGCCGAAACTACAGAACATAAATGCGAAGGATTGGTGAGTGTAAGAGATTTGAGTGAGTTCGATGATTTTCGCCTTGATGAAACAGACTATTGTTTGGTAGGCCAGAGAACAAAGAAAAGATTTAGAATGGGAGATAAATTAACCATAAAAGTGGTTGCTGCCAATCTTACCAAACGACAGTTGGATTATGAATGGGTGAGAAATGAAGCTGGCAGCGAAAAACCTGTAAAAACAGTTAAAGACGCAAAGCCATTGAGGAAGAAAAAATAGTTGAAGTGAATGGTCAATAGTCAATGGTCAATGGGCAATAGTCAATTGTCAATTAGTAGAGAATGCGGGAAACGGGAACTTCATAATGACCAATGACAGTTGACCAATGACTTTTTATAACTTTCAAAAAAGTGAATCTTATTAATGCAATCTTTCCCACAACTCTCTGCACTTTTTGATGAGCAATTTGCTAAAAGGCATTTTCCATCCACTCCTGAGAATTTATATGATGCATCGCAATACATTTTAAAAATTGGGGGCAAACGGGTGCGCCCGGTGGCCGTACTCATGGGCAATGAATTATTTAATGAAATTGACCCGGATGCCTATCACGTGGCCAATGCAGTAGAACTCTTTCACAACTTCAGCCTTATTCACGATGACATCATGGACAAAGCACCACTACGAAGGGGTATGCCTACGGTTCATATGAATTATGGAGAGAGTACCGCTTTGCTGGCCGGAGATGTAATGCTGGTAGCAGCCTATGAATACATGAATAAAATAAATATTAATCATCTTCACAACATCCTTTCATTATTTAATAAAACAGCCAAACAGGTTTGCGAAGGTCAGCAACTGGATATGGATTTTGAAAATAGATCAAGTGTGAGCCTGGATGAATATATGAATATGATCACCCTTAAAACATCTGTGTTGCTGGCAGCCAGTTTGCAGATGGGCGCTATTATGGGAGGTGCTGGTATTGGTAACCGTGAGCATCTTTTTGAATTTGGTAAAAAACTGGGCATTGCCTTCCAGGTGCAGGACGATTACCTTGATTGTTATGGCAATCCTGAAAAGTTTGGTAAACAGATAGGTGGTGATATCCTTTCTAATAAAAAAACATTTTTGATGATCCATACCCTGGAAGTGTCCAACGATGTGCAGAAAAAAGAACTGCAAATACTCCTGGATACAAACCCGGATGATAAAGTAGACAGGGTATTACAATTGTTCCGGGATTGCAAAGCAGATGTTTGGGCAGCATCTTTAAAGGAAAAATATTATGATGAAGCCATGAAACACCTGGATGATATTGCCGTGTTGGAAGTAAGAAAAGAAGCTTTGCAAAACCTGGCAACTTATTTATTACAGCGGGACAGTTAGCTGTTTCTCCCTGTTTTTAAATCAACTTACAGGCTATTCCTGTTTGTTTTTCTTTCCCGAATTTTTTAGAAATAAAAATATTTGCCTAAATTCCCTTTTTTATAAACCAAGCTCACATGTCTAATTCTTTATTCAGAAGAAAAAATATTACCAATATTCTTGCAGAGGGAAGCGATGATTCACATGGAGGCACAGGGCTCAAAAGAGTGCTTACAGTAAAGGATCTTACCTTTTTTGGAATAGCTGCTATTTTAGGAGCAGGAAGTTTCAGCAGTCTTGGTTTTGCAGTGTTTCATGGCGGACCGGGTGTGGTTATATTATTTGTAATTACAGCCATTGCCTGTGGTTTTACAGCCCTGTGTTACTCAGAGTTTGCCAGCCGCATACCCGTAGCCGGTAGTGCTTATACTTATGCCTATGCAAGCTTTGGCGAATTGTTTGCATGGATAATTGGCTGGGCATTGATCATGGAATATTCTATTGGCAATATTTATGTGGCTTATAGCTGGAGCGATTATTTTACTTCATTGATGAGTAAAATGAACGTACATATTCCTGAATATTTTTGCACCAGTTATATGGAGGCAAAACATGCTGTGGAGGGTGGAAGTACCAATGCAGATGAACTGGCTGCATGGAACAATGCACCAATGGTAGCAGGGCTTAGAATGATTGTGGATCTGCCTGCTTTAATCATTAATTTTTTAATCACCTTCCTGGTATATCGTGGTATAAAAGAAAGCAGGAATTTCAGCAATGTAATGGTGATCTTAAAACTGGCGGTAGTTGCTTTAATCATCCTGGTAGGTGGCTATCTTGTTTTTTCCAACGGATTAACTTTTAACTGGTCGCCCGCCAATGACGAAGGCGTGAAATCTTTTATGCCCAATGGATTTGGCGGAGTGATGCTCGCAGTATCCAGCGTATTCTTTGCCTACATTGGGTTTGATGCAGTAAGTGTACTGGCAGAAGAAAGTAAAAATCCGCAAAAAGATTTGCCAAGGGGAATGATGCTTTCGCTGGTAATATGTACCGTTATTTATATTTTATTAACGTTGGTATTAACGGGTGCAGTAAACTACCGAAAATTTGAAGGGGTAGGAGATCCGCTGGCATTTATTTTTGAACCGCAAAACCTAAATGTGGGCTGGATGCAGTTTTTTGTGGCTGTTATTGCTGTAGTGGCCATGACCAGTGTGTTATTGGTTTTTCAAATGGGGCAGCCTCGCATGTGGATGAGCATGAGCCGTGATGGTTTGATGCCGGTTGTTTTTCAAAAAATTCATCCCAAATTTAAAACGCCATCTTTTGCTACAATCGTTACAGGTTTTGTGGTAGGCGTTCCTATTTTATTTACAGATAAAACATTCGTATTAGACTTTACAAGTATAGCTACACTGTTTGCATTTGTGTTGGTTTGTGGTGGTGTATTATTAATTCCGCAAAAAGAAAAAATAGCGGGGCGGTTTCATTTGCCTTATGTAAACGGACAGTTTATTTTTCCACTGGTTGTATTGGCGGCTATGTTTGTGGCCCACATGCTATCCAACAGCTATTTTACAGATATGTTTAATTTTGACTTTAGTGCCAATGAAGATTATAACAATGGAAAGAAAACATTTATGGACCTGGCAACCGCTAATATTTCATTAATTATATTTTGGATAAGTGCCTTGTTACTGGCGGTTTTTGCTTTCATAAAAAAATATTCATTGATACCTCTTATGGGAGTAATTACATGCATGTACCTGCTTACCGGCATGAGTAAAAGCAACTGGGTTTGGTTTATTGGATGGCTGGTGCTGGGAATCATTTTTTATTTTATGTATGGGTATCGTAATAGTAAACTGGCTGTGAAATAATCTTCTTAAAACGCTGCAGGGGTAGATTGTAAACCCTGCAGGCGGTTATTTACATTATATTTTTTTTGTTCCCAACATTATTTCGCAACTCAACTTTTGTTGCGTCGCACACTTGTACTTTTGTACCTTTGTGCAACATTTTTTTTAGATTATGAAATACCAGATAGGCGATAAAATTATAGTACTTCATTCCGACGAAGAGGGCAGGGTAATAGATATCATCAACGATAAAATGGTGATGATAGAAGTGAGGGGAGTAAAATTTCCTGCATATATGGACCAGATAGATTTTCCATATTTCAAAATGTTTTCTCAAAAAACAATCGTACCAAAGAAAAAAATATTTATAGATGATATTAAAAAAGAAAAACCTGCGCCTAAGAAAAAAACGGCCGATGGAGTTTTCCTGAATTTTTTGCCCGTATTTGATAAAGATATTTTTGATGATGATGTGGTGGAGAAACTAAGGGTATACCTTGTAAACCACAATGAGGAGGCATATAATTTCGAATACAAACTATTTTTTGCCGGCGAGAATAATTTTCAATTAAAAAACAACATTGCCGGCCTGTCTGAATTTTACCTGCACGATGTGAGTTTTGATGATATGAGTGATAATCCCCGTTTTGATGTAGAGTTTTCGCTGGTAGATGAAAATAAAAAGAAAGCACTTTATTTTGAAACTTCTTTGAAAGTAAAAGCCAAACAGTTATTTAAAAAAATTGAAGAAACCCAGGCAAAAAATGAACCAACCTTTGCCTATGAATTATTTGTAAACTACCCCGAAAGGGTAGACGAAGAAAAAGTAGATCTAAGTAGTTTAGGCAATGCCGGCTTTAGGGTATATGACGCTAAAAGTGCCCGCAGTTTTTTGCCACCTGCAAGATCGGTGATTGACCTGCATATAGAAAAGCTTATGGATAGCTGGAAACACCTTGGAAATTTTGAAATTTTAACGATGCAGTTAAATGAGTTTGAAAAATATTATGAACTGGCTGTTGCCCATCATCAGCCTACCCTTATTGTTATTCATGGCGTGGGAGAGGGAAAACTCAGGGATGAAATACATGAAATACTTCGATTAAAAAAAGAAGTAAAATCTTTTGTAAACCAATTTCATCCATTGTATGGTTTTGGAGCAACAGAGATTTATTTTAAGTAAAGGTTTTTATTTTGGTGGTCAATGGTGAATGGTCAATTGTCAATGGTTAATGGTCAATAGGTCAATTGTCATTTTTAGATATTAACCTGCTTTTGTTTTATTCTTCAATTGCTTCCATCCCTTTTTTGGGCAGCATTAAATGTAAACTCAACAATCCCAAAATAGCGGCAAGTACTGAGGCAGCAATGATAGCAATTTTTGCTGCTGCAATAAAACCTGCATCGTCAAAAGCCAGCAAGGCAACAAAAATACTCATCGTAAAACCGATACCTGCCAGCATACCTGTGCCTGCAATATGTTTCCATTTTAAACCTTCCGGCAAATTGCTGATGCCCAGTATTACCGCCAGCCAGGCAAATAAAAGAATACCCACAGGTTTGCCCACCACAAGACCTGTGATAATGCCAAGGGCTTCCGTAGTTTTTAATCCATCTATCCAGTTAGATTCAAATACGATGGCAGTATTGGCCAGAGCAAATAAAGGAACAATAATAAAGGCTACAGGTTTGTGAAGAATATGTTGTAGAATATAAGAAGGAGATTTTTCTCCGCCACTTCCAAAAGGAATGGCAAAGGCCACCAACACACCTGCTATGGTTGCATGAATACCAGAATGTAACATACAATACCACATACCAATACCCAGGATAATATAAGGGATGAGGTTATGTACTTTTAGCCTGTTAAGAACCAGCATTACTACAAAAATGCCTGCTGCCACTGCAAGATATCCCAAAGAAAATCCGGCAGAATAAAAGATGGCAATTACAATAATGGCACACAGGTCATCTATCACAGCCAGTGCGGTAATAAATACTTTTAAATTGCTGGGAACCCTGCTTCCCAATAAGGCCAACATACCTATTGCAAAAGCAATATCAGTGGCCATTGGTATGCCTGCTCCATTTTGATATGCTGTTCCATAATTTATTAAAATGTAAATAGCTGCAGGAAACAATACACCGCCTATGGCTGCAAATATGGGAAAGGATGCATTTTTAATATCCGACAATTCTCCTATATAAATTTCTCTTTCCAGCTCCAGCCCAATGAGTAAAAAGAAAATGCTCATAAGCCCGTCGTTGATCCAATGTGTAATGCTGTGCCCGTTAAAATTGGTTTCCCAGAAACCGATATACCCGGTTTGCATACTGCTATTGGCTAGTACCAAAGATATCAGTGTACAAAAAATCAGAATGATCCCACCTGTTTTTTCGCTGTTAAAAAAATCGCTGAAGAGTTTAGTTAATTTCATGTTTCAATTTACAAATGTGAATTATTTTAAGGTACGTTTTTTTATCATGCCGCCTTTCATATCTTTTACACTACTCATTACTACAAAAGCGTTAGGATCTATTTTTTCTATTTCAAATTTTAATTTTCCTACTTCCAGTCTTGTAATAATGGTATAAATAATTTTCATGTCGTAAAATCTTTCGCCACTTTTACCATGGCCTCTTTCGCCTTTATATACGGTGATGCCTCGTCCAAGTTTTTCTATGATCATCGTACGAATCTTGTCTGCTTTTACAGAGATGATGGTTACTGCTGTATATTCTTCAATACCTTCAATAATATAGTCTACCGTTTTTGATGCAGACAGGTAGGTAAGCATGGCATACAATGCAGTTTCAATAGAAAGTAACCATGCCGCCACACCAAATATTAAAATGTTTACAATCAGGATTACATCGCCAATAGTAAGACCCGATTTTTTACTGATGTAAATGGCCAACACCTCTGTACCATCTAATACTGCACTTCCCCTTACTGCCAGCCCAATGCCTGCTCCCAGGAAAAAACCGCCAAATACACTTACCAGTACTTTGTCATTGGTAATTTGTGGATACGGTATTAATAGAACTGCTGCAGCAAGTCCTGCAATGGCCAGGGCTGTTTTAAATGCAAACCTGCTTCCTATAATATTATAACCCAGGATAATGAATGGAATATTTACAAGAATGAGTAATAGTGCAAAGTTGATGCCTGTAAGCTGCTGTATCAATAAGGAAATTCCGGTTGCTCCGCCATCTAAAAATGAATTAGGTAATAAAAATCCTCTTAAACCGAAGCCTGCCGATAGAACACCCAGTGTTATTAAAAATACATCAGATATCATTTTTTTTATAGAGATTCTTAATTCTATAAAACTTCTTGCATCTGCTAAAGTTTCAAATTTACCATCGCCGCTTAATTTTTTAATAAATACTTTGATCAGTTTAAGACGTTCATTTCTCATTTATTTAAAATTTGAAGATGAAAAAAAGCAAGTGGGTTTTTAGTTTTAAAACTGCCATTCAATATAAACCTTTAAATAAGGGAGCAATTGTAGCATTCATTTAAAATTACAAAAAGCCCGCTAACCTGCCAATTAGTAATAGCAAAATACTTAAACAAAATATTTTGCGGTTTTAAAAAAATCTTCCAACAGATACATGATAATATTTATGTCTTATTTGGTCCTATATTTAATGATGAAATTTACAAATGCAGAAAAAATATTTGCTGCCACAGGTGCAGTAACTGGATGGTTTGCAATTATTGCTCAATTGGTACTGATTATTCAAAACAGGGTAACTGATATTCCGGAAGCGATCATTCGTTTTTTTAGCTACTTTACGGTGCTCACCAATATTCTTGTGGCACTATGTTTTACATTTGTATGGATTAAGCCTGCAGTAAAGAATGGTTTCTGGCTGTCTCCCATTACAAAAACGGCACTTTTAGTATATATACTTGTAGTGGGCATCATTTACAATGCTATCTTAAGATTTTTGTGGGCTCCCACCGGTCTTCAAAAAATAGTAGATGAATTACTTCACCTTGTTATGCCAATGCTGTTTGTTATTTACTGGATTTATTTTGTGCCTAAAGAATCACTGCAATGGAAAAATGCCTTTAACTGGCTACTCTATCCTTTTATATACCTACTTTATATTTTAGCAAGAGGGGCTGCATCTGCCACCAATTTTTATCCATATCCTTTTGTGGATGTTTACAATCATGGCTATCAAAAAGTAATGATCAGTTGTGTATTGATGCTGTTGTTATTTTTAATGCTCTCCTTAATTTTTATTGGGCTAGGCAGGTTTGCTGCACGAAAAAAAGGGTCAGTTCATAAAAGCCATTTTTAATATTATTATTTTATATCTGGTATAATCACAGGCAGATAATAATAACAGAATATCGTAATTAATATTACACAAATAATGTTCATCACAAAACCTGTTTTAATCATATCTTTTAGCTGAAGGTGCCCACTTGCAAATACAATGGCATTGGGAGGCGTGCCCATGGGCAGCATTGAGGCGCAACTGGCAGCCAGTGTCATGGGCAAGCCGAGTAATATCGGGTTCAGATGAAGTGAATCTGCCATCCCTGCTATTACAGGAGCAAATACAATTACCTGTGCCACATTACTCATTACTTCGCTTAAAAAAATGGAGATAAGGGTAATGGAAAATATCAATAATAAAAGATTATTGCCTGCATTGGAAGCGATCCAGTTTCCAAGCATACTAATCAGGCCTGCTTTTTCCAGTTGATTGGCCAATGTAATTCCTCCTCCAAATAAGATTAAAATGCCCCAGGCCATTTTTTGAGTGTCTTTCCAGTGAAGCAAAAACACATCGCTTTCTTTATTGCCGGAGGGCATGATGAATAAACTGATGGCACCTATCAGAGCTATCATGGTATCATCCAGTTTAATAATTTTTAACTGGTTTACCAGGTCTTTAAAAATCCACAGCGAAGCGGTAAGTATGAAGATCATTAATACTCTTTTTTCTGCTACAGTCATTTTGCCCAGGTCTGACAACTCTTTTTCTATCATTAATTTTGTAGCCTCATTTGATTCAATTTTATTGGGATAAAGCAACCTAGTCATTACAATGTACAAGGTAAACAGCATTAGCAGGGAGAGTGGCAGGCACAATAACATCCAGTTGCTAAAACTAAAAGTATAACCATAATATTTTTGTAGATGACCCACATAAGCCACATTGGGTGGCGTTCCGATTATAGTAGCAATCCCTCCAAAATTGCTGCTGTATGCAATGGCCAGCATAATGCATACAGAAAAGTACCTGATATTGCCCTTGCCCTTATGATTTTGTTGCATTACCAGTATTACAGATGATGCAATAGGAAACATCATCATGGTAGTAGCTGTATTACTCAACCACATACTTAGCAGGCCTGTGGCTATTATAAAACCAAGTATAATACGGTTGCCACTGGTGCCTGTAAGTTTTACAATGCTTAGTGCAATCCGTTTGTGCAGGTGCCATTTTTCTATGGCAAGGCCCAGCATAAACCCACCCATAAATAAAAAAATAATTTTATCTGCATACGGTACGGTGGTTGCTTCAAGACTGGCAATATTCATTAAAGGAAATAATACAATGGGCAATAATGCAGCAACAGGCATAGGCATTGCATCAGTTACCCATAGCATAATGATTAGTACTGCTACCGCCAGCACCTTCACCTGGCCTGGGTTTAAACCAGGTAGATTCATAAAAAAAATCAGTGCAAAAAGTAATAATGAAGCAGCAATGCCCAGGTAGTGTTTGGTAACTTTACTCATATTTTATAAAACTTATGACCAAGATAATACTTAAATTCAAGTAATAATTATGTGGAAATATTTGTAAAACAATGAAAGAAGCTACCAATATAGAGGAAGTATTAGCCCAACAGCAGGCCATTATCGAGTGGGCCAAAATGCAACAAAGCAGGGTGGGATATTTTGCGGTGCTGTATAAGAAAATGACATTGGCTGTGCAGCAGGCTATTGTAGCCGCACAATTTGAAGATAACAGCCGCATGGAAAAACTGATTATCCATTTTGCCAATTATTACCTGCAGGCATGGAATGGATATTTGAATAAACAAACCATTTGCAATGCATGGCATTCTGTATTGGATGCCTGCGAAAATAAGAACCTGGTACTGTTACAACATTTAATATTGGGTATTAATACACATATCAATCTTGATTTGGCAAAAGCTGCAGTGCAAACAAGCCCCGGAGAATCATTGGAAGCTTTGAAAAATGATTTTGAAAAAATAAATGATATCATCGCATCACTTACCCAGCAAGTTCAAACGTGTTTGGAAAAAATATGGTGGCCCTTAAAATTGCTTACAGATATTACCAATAACAGGCATAAGGCGGTACTTAATTTTAGTATCAGCAATGCCCGAAAAGCTTCCTGGGCCAATGCTATGGCATTATCTTTAGTGCAGGGCGCTATGAAAGAAAATCATATTTTATTTATGGAAAAAACAGTGATAGAGATAACCAAAAAAATTATTAGCCCCGGCAGATTAACCTTGTTTTTATTAAAACCTGTTTTGTGGATGGAACCTAAGGAAGTGTCTGAAATCATAAATATTTTGCAGGACTGATCAGGGTTTTGCTGCTTTTTCTACATATTTTTTTAGCGATTTTCCAATAATATGTTTCCAACCTATCACATGGTTGGCCACGGATAAGTCTGTAAAAGAAGCTGGTATTTTTTCTAATCCCCGGTGGCTAAGTTTGATGATGGTTTGCGGACCTTTTTCAATAAGCTCAAAACTTACAATGGTTTCTATTGGGCATTCTTCATAGCTCCAGGTGTAAGCCAGTTTTTTATTTTTTTCAGCAGCTATAATGTTACAATGGATAGGGTAGTACCTGCCTTCTTTTTCTCCATACATGATAAAAGAAAATCCGGGTTCTGCAATAAATCTTTCTGTAGCAAAATACCAGTTCTTCATTTGTGTAGCACTGGTAAGCGCCTTCCATACAACATCAATGGGTGCGTTTAGTTTTTTTTCTACAGCAACAGTTTCAGGTGACATGGATAATATGGATTTAGTTATAGCAAAAAAAATAATAGCACGGTTAAATATAGTTTATTTTTGAACATCTATCAGCCGGCTATCGCTCTGCTATAAAAGGCAGAGAGGAAAGTCCGGACAGCAAAGGGCAACACACCGGTTAACAACCGGCTTTCCGATTATATCGGGAAAGAGATAGTGCCACAGAAAATAACTGTCTTTGCAGGTAACTGTAAGGATGAGGGTGAAAACGTGAGGTAAGAGCTCACGGTAGTGTTTGGTAACAAACGTTACGGGTAAACCTTGTGTGCTGTAATGCCACGTATACCAGCCTTTGAGGGCGGCCCGCCCGATCCTTTGTAAAAAAAGGAGGGTTGGAGGGTAGGCAGCAAGATTGTAACAGTAATGTTACAGCCAGATAAATGATGGCCGTTTCAACCGAAAGGTTGGGATAACAGAATCCGGCTTATGGCTGATAGATTTTTTTTAAGTGAATTTGGCTGAATGAATAAGTAAGCGCATAAAAAATGCCTCAGGAATTTCCGGAGGCATTTTTTATATAAGTAATATTTCAGGTACTTGAGTTTTTTAAAATTTCCCCTCATCCACATCTTTCAAAAACTTTATTAGACCCTTCATATATATTTGCTGATCGTCGTACAAACTCATATGGCTTCCATTGGGACATAATAAGAATCGTCCTTTGGCAAGTTGTGTGCTCATCCACTTCATATGTTCAGGATCCATTGTATCATGAGTGCCGCCAATGGTAAGTGCAGGTGTTTTTATTTGAGGCAGTTGTGCTTTTACATCCCAGTTTAGCAGTTTGCCTGCAACGCCAAATTCACTGGGCCCCTGCATGGTTACGTATAAGGATTGATTGGTTTTTGCTAAGGAACGGTTCACCGGTTCGGGCCATTGATCAACAGGCATTCTTAAAATATGTTTTGCATAAAAATTAGGCAGCAATAGTTGCATGTATTTAGGATTTTGAAAATCTCCTGCTGCTTCTATTTTCCTAATGGTATCCAATATTTTTGGATCAAATTGTTTGGCCAAAACATCCTGTGCATATTTACCATAGTCGGGGCAACTGCTCATCATATTACTTATGATCAGACCTTTTAAATTTTCCTGGTACTTTAATGCATATTGCATGGCCAGAATGCCACCCCATGAGTGGCCCAGTAAATAAAAATTATTCTTATCAAGCTTTAATGCCTGGCGAACCTGTTCTACTTCTTCTACATAACGTGGCAAGTCCCACATGGAAGTGTCATTTGGGTTATCCGAATGGCCACAGCCTAACTGGTCGTAGTAAATAAATTCTATTCCTTCTGCCGGTAAAAAGTTTTCCAAGCATTCAAAATATTCATGGGTAGCACCCGGGCCACCATTGAGCAGTAGTAATTTTATTGTTGGATTATTACCAAAGCGTTTTGTCCATACGTTAAATTTCCCTTTGGGTGTTTGGATAGAAATAATTTTTATACCACCTGTTTGAACTCCGGAATCTGTAGAAGTAAAATAGCTGGTTGTAGCTGTTGCTTTTTTATCAGCAGGCTGGCTACAGGAAATAAAAAACATAAGTACTAAAATGAATAGTACAGGATAAGTTCTTTTTAAATTTAGCATCAGGATGAAATTTATTGATAAAAGAATTATATTATAAAACTGAAGTAGGATGCTAAAAAAAAGCATACCCGGTTAAAAATGTTTTTTAATAAGTTTGGCCACCACTTTATCTATTGGTAAGCTAACCGATTCTTCCGAAAACTGCTCCCAGTCTATAAAACGAAAGGTTTCTGTTTCTCCTGTGGCTTCATACACTTTTAATTGTGCTTCATCAAACTGAAAGGGAGTGCTGCGAATGGGTGCAGTAATAATGGCCAGTGGCTGAACCCGGTAATAAATGGAAATGATCTGGTGGGCAGGATTAAACGCACTTTGCTGGTAAAAATCAGTGGTATAAAGATGTTCAATAATGGTTACCGGCAAATTCATTTCTTCTATAAATTCTCTTTTCAAACAATCAATGGTTCCTTCCCCTTTTTCCAGCCCGCCGCCACAAAATTTAGTGTAATAATTTCCCCTGATGAACTCATCGCTAACCAGCACCTGCTTTTGTTCATTTATCAAAATGCCATATACCCTTACATTGAACATTGATTATTTTTTGGATGTTCTGAAATAGTAAAAAATAGCAAATCCCAAAATGATTAAAGAAATTAAGGAGGGTATCCAAAAAGCATGAGTTGAGTTCTGGAAAGGCAGCGGAACATTCATACCATAAATACTGGCAATTAATACCGGGATACTCAAAAAGATCGTTAAAGTACTGAGCCGTTTAAGTACCACGTTCTGATTATTACTAATGATGCTTGCAAATGCATCCATCGTACTTACCAATATATTGGTATAGGTTTGGGCCATTTCCAGGGCTTGAGATGTTTCAATAACAAGATCATCTAAAAAATCTTTTTCATCTTCATTTAATCCTAAAAAATTGGTCCTTGCTATTTTCATCATCAGCAGTTCGTTGCTTCGGAGTGCTGTAACAAAATACACCAGGCTTTTTTGTATGCGCATCAGTTGCAGCAGTTCTTCGTTTCTGTTTGAATCATATAAGCGATGCTCCAGTGCATTGCGCCGGTGATTGATCTCTTTAAGTTGATCCTGGAAATTGGTGGTAATTTTTTCAAAAATTTTAAGCACCATCATATTCATGTTGTCCGGCTGCCTGTTTTGAAAACTATTTAGAAATTTTTTGATGGCTTCATTCTCAAAAGAGTTTACTGTTACAATTTGTTTGGTAGTAAGGATAATACAAATAGGAATGGTAATATAAAAGGCATCACTGTCATTAAAGGAATTATTTTCTGTAGGTGTTTTAATTACTATGAATTTTACATCGTCCTCAACCTCATACCTGCTTCGTTCGTCAATATCCAGTGAATCTTTTAAAAAGTCCAATGGAATTTCGAGCGCCCTGCTTAGTTCAGAAAATTCTTCCTGTTTTAAGGGAGGCAATACATTTACCCATGTGCCGGAAGTAGGTTTGTCTACCGCAATGGTTTTATTATTTTCTATTTTAAATGAATTGATCATGGTGCTAGTTCTATTTCTCCATTAAAAACAAATGTTGCCGGGCCACAAAGCCATATATCTATGAAATGATGATCGGATATTTTATTAAATTCCACACTTAGTTTTCCTCCATGTGTTTTTACTTCTACCCGGTTAAAACCTCTTTCGTTGTGAGCACTTACGAGGGAGGCTGCCGTAACACCCGTTCCGCAACTCAGGGTTTCATCTTCTACACCACGCTCATAGGTTCTTACAAATATGCTGTCTTCACCCGTACTTTCTACAAAATTTACATTTATCCCATCCGCTGCAAATGAATCGCTGTAACGGATATCCCTTCCGGCTTCTACCACATCCGTATTATCCAAATCATTTTGAAACTTTACGTAATGCGGCGATCCTGTATTGAGTACCACATGAGAGGAATGCTCTTCCACAGAATCTACATCTTTCATTTTAAGCCGGATAATATCATCTTCCATCTCTGCTTCATGCTCACCGTCAATGGCAATAAATTTATAGGAGAGTTTCCGAATGCCCATTTGGTAAGCAAATTTTACAAGGCATCTTCCGCCATTTCCGCACATCGTACTTTGATTGCCATCTGCATTGTAATAAATCATTTCAAAATCATATCCTGCTTTATCGTTAAGCAGCATCAGGCCATCTGCGCCAATGCCAAATCTTCTTTCGCAAATATGTTTTATTTGTTTCACGGTAAGTGAATCGTATGCATGATCCCTGTTATCAAGAATTACAAAGTCATTTCCGGTTCCCTGGTATTTATAAAATGCAATATTCATTGGTTAATGGATTTTGGAGTAATGCTGGTATAAAAATGGGTTTGTTTCACTTTACCTTTAGTTCAATAATCTCCAACGTTTTTTTAATAAGATTTTCTACAGCAACGCCGCCATCATTACTGAATTCTTTAGTGATACGGTTGGCTACAATTGCACTTAAAGATAAGCAATGATGCCCTAACACTTTCCCCATTCCATAGATAGCCGAGGTTTCCATTTCAAAATTGCTGATGCGATGTTGTCCAAAAGTAAAGCTGGTAAGCCTGTCTATAAGTTGTGGCTGCTTTAGTCCCATTCTTAATACACGTCCCTGGGGGCCATAAAAACCGGGGCAGGTTACAGTGATGCCCTGGTGAAAACCATCTACAAATTCTTTTAAAAGACTCACACCTGCTCCGGTAATATAGGGAGCAGTAATTCCCTGGTGAAGTTGTGTATGGGTATTAAAGGAGTGCAGCAATTGTTTTTCTTCTTCGTTGCTGCTATGCTGGTAAAAATTCATGAGGTTATCGAGGCCAAGGCCATGCGTACTTGCTACAAAACTATCCACCGGTATCTCTTGTTGCAAAGACCCGCATGTACCCACCCGGATGATATTTAGTGAAGTGAGTTTTTCTTTGATGGTTCTAGTTTCCAGGTCAATATTAACCAGGGCATCCAGTTCATTCATTACAATATCAATATTATCCGGCCCAATACCGGTACTGGTAACCGACAATCTTTTTTTACCTATATAACCCGTATGGGTAACAAATTCTCTATGTTGATTTTTAAATTCAATCCGATCAAAATATTTGCTCACTTCTTTTACACGATCAGGGTCGCCCACAGTAATAATGGTATCTGCAATCTCTTCGGGGCGGCAGTTTACATGATAAATGGCTCCCCTGTTATTGATAATTAATTCTGATGCGGCGATGATGCTCATAAAATTATTTTTTGAATGCCGAATTTCGTACATACTATTTACAATTTCTAATAAAAAATTCCCCTATTTTTGCAATCTCAATTTAAGATTCGAAATTAAAGTTTTGAAACAGACAGTTGTAAAAGGTCCTGTGGCCGAGTGGCTAGGCAAAGCTCTGCAAAAGCTTCTACAGCGGTTCGAATCCGCTCGGGACCTCTCAAAACAAAAGCCTGTAAGGATTTCCTTATAGGCTTTAATATTTTAAGTATATGAAATATAGCAAATGGATAGGGGTGGCTGCATGCATTTTATTAATAGCAGTTTGTTTTATGCCCTGGACTTATCATGCAGATGTACAAAAGAATTTTACTGGTTTTTTCTCAGAAAAGGAGGCTTATGGCAAACCGGGTAAATTTTTTGTTTTCTTTTCTGTTTGTGCTTTGGCATTGATTCTTTTACAAAAGATATGGGCACAGCGGGTACAGCTCTTTCTGTCGGGGGTGATGCTGGCGTATGCCATTAAAACCTATATATTGTATACTTCCTGCTATAATGCTTATTGCCCCGAAAAAAAAGCCGGCATCTTCCTTATGGTTGGCCTGACTGTAATCATATTTGCAACATCTTTATTTCCTGATATTAAAATTTCATCTGCAGAGAAAAATAAAAATTAATTAATAAAAAAAGGTTACTCCCGGGAGCAACCTTTTTAATTGTAAGTTTAAAACAATTTTATTTTTTTATCTCCTTTGCCCAGGCATCTTTTAAAGTAACCGTTCTGTTAAACACCAGTTTATCAGCAGCAGAATCTTTGTCTAAACAAAAATATCCCTTACGCAAAAACTGGTAACGGCCTTCTAAGGTTGCATTTTGTAAAGAAGGCTCCACAAATGCATTAATTACCTGCAAAGAATCGGGGTTGATATAATCTTTAAAATCTCCTTCTTCGCTGGAGGGGTTTTCTACTTTAAACAAACGGTCATATAAACGTACCTCTGCACTTATGGCCTGTGCTGCACTTACCCAATGGATGGTTCCCTTCACTTTTATTTCACTGGTATCGCTGCCACTTTTGCTTTCAGGAAAATAAGTACATTGAATTTCTATAACGGTTCCGTTTTCTGCCTTTATAAAATGATCACATCTTACAATATAGGCGCTCTTTAAACGCACCATTGCTCCTGGTGCCAGCCTAAACCATTTCTTAGCCGGCTCTTCCATAAAGTCTTCTCTCTCTATCCACAGTTCTTTACTAAATGGAATACTTCGGGTACCATACGCTTCATCAGGGCCATTCTCACTTATACATTCTTCGGTTTTACCTTCTTCATAATTAGTGATAACCAATCTTACCGGGTCTAATACAGCCATCACTCTCAGGGCTGTATTATTCAGGTCTTCCCTAAGGTAGAATTCTACCAAACTAAAGTCTACAATATTTTCTCTTTTGGCAATACCGATGCTGTCACAAAACTTACGGATACTTTGCGGAGTAAAACCCCTGCGGCGCATTCCGCTGATGGTAGGCATACGGGGATCGTCCCATCCTTTCACATGTTTATCATTTACAAGCTGCATTAATTTGCGTTTGCTCATTACCGTATAGGAAAGGTTTCTGCGGGCAAATTCATATTGATGAGATGGAAATATTTCAAGTTTCTCTATCAGCCAGTCATACAATTCACGATGAGGAATAAACTCCAGTGTGCAAATGGAATGAGTGATATTTTCTATGCTATCGCTTTGCCCATGGGCAAAATCATACATAGGGTAGATACACCATTTATCCCCGGTTCTATGGTGGTGGGCGTGTTTGATGCGATATATTAATGGATCCCTCATGAGCATATTTACATGAGCCATATCGATTTTTGCACGAAGCGTTCTGCTGCCATCTTCAAATGAACCGTTTTTCATTTTCTCAAATAGGTCCAGGTTTTCTTCCCTGCTGCGGTTGCGGTAAGTACTGTCTTTGCCCGGTTCAGTTGGTGAACCTTTAAGTGTAGCAATTTCTTCAGAAGTAGAATCGTCTACATAAGCCAGCCCTTTATTAATCAGGGTTACAGCGTATTCATATAATTCATCAAAATAATCAGATGCATACAATTCATTTTTCCATTCAAATCCAAGCCACCTGATATCTTCTTTAATACTATCTACATATTCTGTTTCCTCAGTTACAGGATTGGTATCATCAAACCTGAGATTGGTATAACCCGGATATTTTTTTGTTAGTCCAAAGTTGAGGCAAATTGCGGTAGCATGCCCCATGTGGAGGTACCCATTGGGTTCTGGTGGAAAACGGGTAACAATGGAAGTATATTTGCCTGCAGCCAGATCTGCTTCAATAATTTCTTCAATAA